>WNGM01000455.1_pt1 | contig 34446 bp, 27 predicted proteins | sample 5400571 | NCBI WGS metagenome assembly WNGM01 (sample SAMN13153378, study PRJNA577476) | soil metagenome | isolation source: 100 cm soil or saprolite under Garry oak tree replicate 2 | place: USA:California | collected 2016-06-15 | reverse complement strand
GGCCATCGACGCCGCCGCCAAGCGTGGCTGGGAGCTCTTCAACACCCGCGCTCGCTGCAACAAGTGCCATGCGTTGACCGAGCAGAAGCGGGACACCACCTCCTTCACCGACAACGACTTCCACAACATCGGCATCGGCATCATCCGCCACAACGTCGTGGTGCTGGCCCGCCAGGCCGAGCAGGCGATCAAGGCGGGCGAGACGTCGCAGATCGACCGCGCGGCCATCCAAACGGACATGTCGGCGCTCGGCCGCTTTCTCATCACGAGGAACGCGCGCGATATTGCGGCCTTCAAGACGCCGGGTCTCAGAAATGTGCTGGTGACGGGGCCCTACTTCCACGACGGCTCGCAGGAGACGCTGTGGGACGTGATGGACCACTACAACAAGGGCGACGGCCTACAGGATCCCTATCTGGACGAGGACATCCAACCCCTCGCGCTGACCGAGGACGACATCGACGACGTCGTGGCGTTTCTCGCGTCGCTCACGAGTGCTCCCTACAAGGACCAGGGGATCAAGGAGCTGGCGCGCCAGCGCGAGCTCTCCCGGACGAACCGACCCCAGCGCGACACGGCGAGAGCCTTCGGCCCGAAGCCGCACCAGCCGCAGCCGCCTAGGCCTTGATCTTACCGTGATGACGATGATTCATGGCCGAGGTCTATGACGATATCGCACGGACCCATTCACCACGACAAGTGCGACGGCAACCAGTGGCAGCAGGGTGGCCAGCGTCGACGATCGCGACAGAAGAATGCCGCCGACGAGGGCTCCCAGACCGTAGACGAGGAAGACGGCTGAGAGAAGCCCGACGCGCTCCTCCCAATTGACCCGCGGTGAGGCATCGACCGTCCCCGCATCGGCTGGCGTCGCTCGCGATGACGACGCGCTCATTGAGCGGAGCCAGCCGACGAGGTCGGCCATCAAACTCGTCAACGTGCCTGTGATGTAGGTGGTCGCCACCCCGGGGACGCGGACATGGCGGACCGCTGCCGCCTGGATGCCCATCGCCAGACCGGAGAGCACGATCAGAATGTTCGTAATACCGGTGGTTCGCGCCATCTGCGTGCTGTACCAGACGACTGCGAAGACGCCGAGAAGCAGTCCCTCGAAAGCCAGCGCGTGAGTGACGGCTGACGGCCACTCGCCTCGCTCGTCACTGTGCATGACAATGAGCGCTCCCGCCGCGGCACCAGCGCTGAATCCCGCCAGGGCGAGACCAGACCGCATGACTGCCATGCTCTCACCCTCGCTGACGGCTAAGGCCAGCAACACCGTGTTCCCGGTCATCATCGCCGTGAACACGCGGCCAAGCCCCAGATAGCTGATCGCGTCGACGGTTCCTGCGGCCCACGTGAGCATGAGCAGCATGGCGTCACGCCCCAGATCAGGAAAACGGAGGATACGATCGCCGGCACTACGCACCAAACGCTCAGCGCGGCGAGGCATCCTCGGCCGGGTCCCATCCGCCGCCGAGGGCCTTGATCAGACGGATGCTGGCGCCCATCTGGAGATTCACGGCTTGCGCCAGCGACAGCTGGTTGGCCAGGAGCGTCCGCTCGGCGTCGATGACGATGAGGTAGTCGGCCAGACCTTGCCGGTACTGCACCTGGGCGAGGCGAAGGTAGCTCTGAGATGCGCTGACCGCCTCGCGCAGAGTCTCGACCTCATCGGAGAGGGCGTGCAGGTCGGTCAGGGCGTCTTCGACGTCGCCATAGGCGATCAGAACCTGATTCACGTACGCGGCCACGGCCTGCTGGTAGCGGGCCCTGGTCGCCTCGAGATTGGCCCGGAGTCGGCCGCCCTCAAAGATCGGAATCGAGATGCTGGGGGAGATGGACGCGACACGGCTCTGCCAGTTGAAGAGCGTGGAGAGGTTGGCGCTCTCGAACCCCGCGGAGCTCGTCAGCGTGAAGCGCGGATAGAACTCCGCGGTGGCCACGCCGATCTGGGCGTTCAGGGCGACGACCGTCTGCTCGGCCGCGGCGACGTCCGGCCGGCGCGCCAGGAGCTGGGCGGGCAATCCCGGCGGCACCGCGGGCGGCGCGCTCTCGTGCAGTGGATTGGCGGCGACCGCGAACGAGGGTGCGGGTTGCCCGCACAGAATCGCCAGCGCGTGTTCCAGGTTGGCGCGGGCACGCTCCACATCCCGTTGCTGGGCCAACGTGGCCTGCAGTTGGGCCTGGGCTTGATTCACGACGATCGCGCTGATGAGCCCGGCCTTGAGCTGGACGGAGAGGAGGCGGACCTGCTCACGATAGGCCGCGACGTTGTCCGTCAGGATCTGGAGCTGGGCGTCGAGCGAGCGAAGGCTGTAGTAGAACTGGGCCACGTCGGTCTCGACCGTCAGCCGGATCAGGCCGGCGTCATCGGCGGTCGCCGCGGCCTGGGCCCGGGCCGATTCGAACGAACGGCGCACGCGGCCCCAGACGTCGAGCTCGTAGGTCAGATCGAACGGGATCAGCCAGTCGTTGACCGTGACCCCCTGTTGCACCCGCCTGCCCGTGATCGTGCTGTCGCGGTTTCCAGAGGTGCGGAGGTGTGTGAAGCTCGGGTTGGTGGAGATGGTCGGGAAGAGAAAGCTGGCCGCGACGCGAGCGAGCGCGCGGGCCTCGTCGACGCGCGCCACCGCCTGGCGAAGGGTCTGGTTCGATGCAGTCGCGGTCGCGATGAGCCGGCCGAGCTCGGGGTCGCCATAGAGCTGCCACCACTCTCTCGCGATGTCAGGAGCCGCCTCGCTGTCCGCTTGCGATTTGAAGTGAGCCGGCTGCTCGACCGCCGGCCGCGCGTAGTTCGGCCCCACCATGCAGCCTCCGGTCATGATACATACCGCCCACAGCCCGGCGAAGACGGCGCGCGGCCGGCCGAGATACCCCCGGGCTGGCATTGGCGGGTCAGCCACCGGACGAGTTCTTGGATTCGACCGGCGTGACACGCTGGCCCTCCTGGAGAGACACCGTCGGCTGCTTCACGATCGTCTCGTGGCCCTGCAGTCCAGCCTGGACGTCGATCGAGGTCCCGAAGTCGCGACCGAGCACCACCTCCTGAAAACGCAGCGTGTTCTCTGCCCCCACGATCGCGACCCGGGTGCCTTGCGCGTCGAAGATGACCGCGGTGGCTGGCACCCGCCAGTGCGTGCCCGCCGGCGCGATCTTGAACGTGACGTGGACGAACATTCCCGGGAGCAGCCGGTGCGACGGGTTGGGGATGTCGACCTGCGTCAGCAGTGTCCGCGTGCCTGGATCGATCGCGCTGGCGGTGCGGGTCACCTTGCCCATGACCGGTTGCCCGAGCTGTCCTCGGACCGCGATCTGGACCGGCAGACCGACCTTCACGTTGGGCGCGTAGGCCTGGGGGACGTTGACGAACACGCGAAGGGAGTCGATCCGAGCAACCTCGAAGAGCCCGTTCGCGCCGCCCGTGACGCTGGAAGGCGCCACGGCGGTGTTGTTGACGGGGCTGCCGGCCGTGATCAACGCGCCCACATCCACGTTCCGCTGGATCACCGCGCCGCTGAACGGGGCGAGGACGCGCTGCCACGATGTCAGCTCCTGGAGCCGCTGGACGTTGGCTCGGTTCGACTGGACATTCGCCTCGGCTGCGGCCACAGCGGCCTGGGCGGTGCGGTACGCAGAGACGCTTTGATCGACCGCCTGCTTGGCGACCGCGCCTTCCGCGTCGGCCGCCCCGTAACGCCCCATCGTGGCCCTCGCGAGATCGAGATTGGCCTTCTGCAGATCCAGGGTCCTCTCGGACTGCCGGAGGTCGGCTTCGCCCTGCCTCAGTTGCTGGTCGATCTCGGGCGAGGCGATCTCCGCCAGGAGCTGACCCGCCTTCACGTTATCCCCGATGTCCACGTACCGCTTGCTGAGGTACCCGCTGGTGCGGGCGTAGATGATCGCGTCTTGAATGGCCTGGGTCGTGGCGGCCAGCGACACATCCGCTCCGGACGCCGGCGCCGGCCGGATGACGTAGACGTCCGGCGCAGCGGTCTGCACCGTCTGGGCGGCCGTCGCCAGCTCGCGCTGATTTCGCACCCGTGGAAGTACACCGACCAATAGCAGAACAAGGAACAGAATCAGGGCGCCGACCCCAATGACGATCACTGTTCGCGTTCGCGCTCGGGGCGCGGAACGATGGCCGCTGTCGACGCTCATTTGTCGCCCTCGTTGCCGAAGTCCTTCGGCGGTTTCCGGCGCAGCAGACTGTAGGTCACCGGGACGAAGAACAGCGTGTAGAACGTGGCGATCATCAGCCCACCGACCACGGCCCGGCCCAGCGGAGCGTTCTGCTCGCCCCCTTCACCGAGGCCGAGGCTCATGGGGAGCATGCCGAGGAGCATCGCCAGTGCCGTCATGATGACCGGGCGAAGCCGCGTGCGGCCCGCCACCAGCGCCGCGGCCCGCGCGTCGTGCCCGCCGAGTTCTGGATAGCGCTGCTCGTTGGCAAACGTGATCATCAGGATGCTGTTCGACGTCGCCACCCCGATTGCCATGATGCAGCCCATCAGCGCGGGGACGCTGATGGTCGTCCCGGTGACGAACAGCGCCCAGAGGATTCCCGCGAGCGCGCCGGGGAGCGCCATCAGGATGATGAGTGGGTCCATCCACGACTGGAAATTGACGACCATCAGGAAATAGACGAGCAGGACGGCGAAGCAGATCCCCAGTCCCATCTGCAAGAACGCCTGGTTCATGCTGTGGACCTGCCCGCGGACGACGATGGAGCTGGCCTTCCCGATGCGCGCCCTGTACCCCGCGACGATCTGGTCGACGCGGCTCGACACGGAGCCGAGGTCGGTACCCTGCACGCCGGCGTACACATCGAACACCGGCTGTACGTTGTAGTGGTTGAGCGACAGTGGCGTGGTTGTGCGGCGAAAGTCGGCCAGGTTGGTCAGCAGCTGAGGCGACGACTGGCCCGCGATCGCGACGGGGGTGCGATGAAGCTCGTCGAGCGATGCGATCCGGTGCTGGGGCGTCTGGACCACCACCTGGTAGCTCACGCCGTTCTGGTTGTTGAGCCAGAAATTCGTCGTGGTCGCCCCGCTCCCGGTCAGTGAGATCAGCAGGCTGCCGGCGACGTCCCGCTGGGTAAGGCCGACCTGCTGGGCGAGCGCCCGGTCACTGTCGACCATGATTCGCGGCGCGTCCAGGATCTGCTGCACGTGCGCGTCCACCGCACCGGGGACGCCTCGGAGTTCCGCCGCGATTTGCCTGGCGACCTGGAGATTCTTTTCCGATTCGGCCAGCGGGCCCGTGACCTGGATGTCGATCGGCGCGGGTAGGCCAAAGTTGAGGATCTGGTTCACGATGTCGGCGGGTTGGGCGAAGACCTCGAGATCCGGAAACCGGTGCGGCAGCTGCTCGCGGAGCGATTTCAGGTATTTGGCGGTCGGACGGTGCGGCTGTTTGAGCGCTACCAGAATTTCGCCATCGGCCGTGCCGACCGTGACACTGTCGCTGAGCGCCAGGTTGATCGGGTTCGGCACGCCGATGTTGTCGACGATCACGCTGATCTCGTTGGCGGGGATGACCTGGCGGATATAGTCCTCGACGCGCTGGAAGTACTGCTCGGTCTCTTCGATCCGCGTCCCCGCCGGCGCCCTCACGTGGAGCCGCAGCTGCCCGGCATCGACGGTCGGGAAGAAGTCCCGGCCGACGAACGGGTACAGGGCCAGCGAGGAGAACGCGAAGGCGAGGAACACGATGATCACAGCCCACTTGTGCTCGAGTGCCCAGTCGAGCGCGCCCTCGTAAGCGCGATTCAGTTTGACGAAGCCGGCCTCGAACGAGTCCCCGATCCGCCCGAACAGTGATCTCCGTATGGGCGCATCGTGGCCCGCGTCGCGAGCGTGCCCGGCCCGCGCCTCGGGGGCCAGCAGGTACAGCACCAGGGTCGGGACGAGCGTCCGCGAGAGAAAGTAGCTGGCCAGCATGGCGAAGACGACGGACATCGCCAGCGGCGCGAACAGCGCCCCGCCGACGCCGCCCAGGAACATGATCGGCACGAAGACGATGCAGATCGACAGGGTCGCGACGAACGCGGGCGTCGCCACCTCGGCCGCTCCGTCGAGGATGGCCTGCCGCAGGGGCTTGCCGAGGTCCATGTGCCGGTGATTGTTCTCGATCTCGACGGTGGCGTCGTCCACGAGGATGCCCACCGCCAGCGCCATCCCGCCCAGCGTCATGACGTTGAGCGACTGGTTCAGGACCTTGAGCACGATGACGGAGGTCAGGATCGACAGCGGGATCGACGTGGCCACGATCAAGGTGCTCCGCCAGGATCTCAGGAACAGCAGGATCATCAGCGCCGTCAATACGCCTGCGATCGCCCCTTCGTGAAGCACGCCGGTGATGGCCGCCCTGACGAAGACGCTCTGGTCGAACAGGAAGTCGACCTTGAGGCTCGAGGGCAGGCCGGCCAGAATCTTCGGCATCAGCTTGCGCGCCTGGTCCACGACCGTCAGAGTCGAGGCGCTGCCGTTGCTCAGAATCGGCAGCAGCGCGGAGTGGCGCCCGTCGCGCCGGACAAGATTCGTCTGGGGACTGAACCCGTCATGGACGAACGCAACATCCCGTACGTACACCATGGCCCCATTCGCGTAGCGGATGGGGATGTCGTTCAGCTCATTCAGGAACTCCGGGCTGCTGTTGGTCGCGATGTCGTACTCCCGGGTCCCGATCTTCGCGGTGCCGGCCGGCAGGATGACGTTCTGAGCCAGGATCGCATTGGTGACGTCCTGCGGTGACAGCCCCCGCGCATAGAGCGCGTCGGGGTCGATGTCGACGTTCACCACGCGCAGCTTGCCGCCGTAGGGCACCGGGACGGATGCCCCCTGAATGGTGACGAGCTGGGTGCGGATGAAGTTGTTGCCGAGGTCGTTGAGCTGCTCCTCGGGCAGTTGATCGCTGCTCAAGCTCGCCAGGAGAACGGGGACGCTGGCGGCGTTGTACTGGATGATGAGCGGCGGGAAGATGCCAGGCGGGAGCACGCGCACGATCTGCTGCGCCTGGGCGTTCACCTGGGCGATCGCCGCCTCGATCGGCACATTGGGATGGAAGTAGAGCCGGGTGATGGCGACGCCCCGGAGTGACACCGATTCGATGTGCTCGATCCCGTTGACCGTCGTGGTGAACGCCCGCTCGGTCACAGTGACGATTCGATTCTGCATCTCTGTCGGGGACAGGCCGGAGTAGTTCCAGATGACGGTGACGACCGGGATGTTGATGGAAGGGAAGATATCGACGGTCATGGTCACGATGGCCGCCACGCCCAGGACGGCGATCAAGAGGGCCATGACGACGAACGTGTACGGCCGTCGCAGCGCGAGTCGGACGATCCACATATGCGTGTGTGCTTTGGAGCCCCGACTGCCACCGCAAGAACGCGTATGCGAAACGTTTCAGCAAGAATCGGCAAGGCCGTCCAGGAGCCGTGGCCACGTTCCGCCGGCTTGCGGATTCTTGCTGAAATCGGGCGCGCCGCCCCAACGCTCTGCGTGCATTCAGCATCTGGAAGGAGTACGAGCGTTGACTCGGCAAGCGAGGTGCGCGTGATGCGTCGACATCGGAAGGCGGCGGCGCTGGCGTTGGGGCTGGTGATCGTCGGAACGGTGGCCGGTGCTCGCGCCATGCAAGGGCGTGGGGCAGCGGCGGCCGAGCCGCCGGTATCCAGCTACATCTCTGTGAACGAGGAAGACTTCCGGACGGTCTTCACGCGGATGCGTGCCGCGAAAGCGGAGGTCGAGAAGCGTCAGCGGGACCTCCTCGCCTCCCGTTACGACCTGAGCGATCGTCCGGTCGCGGGTGCCAGCATGAGCCGCGGCAAGGCGATCCAGGGCGGCGTCCGGGTGAAACTGCCAGCCGGGGTGACGTGGGACGCGCTCGCGAAGATGACGCCGGATGAGGTCCGGGAGAAGGGCGCCTTCCCGGCGGGGTTCATGCCGCTGCCTCATCCGAATCATCCCGAGGGCGGGATGGTGTTCCCCATGTTCCAGATCAACGAAGTCAGGAAGCAGACTGGCCGGGATCTCACACGCTTCGACCTCGACTTCGATCTGCCCGACACGTTCCTGCCCGAATTCCCGGCGCCGATCTTTCTCACCACGCGTCCCGATCTCGGCGACGTCTCCCGCGGCCGCCTCGTCACGACCGACAACTACTACGAGCTCTTCAACGGCGTCCTCAACCCCAAGCAGCTCGAAGGCCTCCGGCTGCTCCTGACGCCGTTTCCCCAACAGCAGTTCAACCTCACCGCCGACCGGCGCAGCGAGCATCCGAGCCTCGGCGTTTCCTGTTTCGACTGTCATCAGAACGGCAGCACCAATGGAGCGACGCACTTGGTGGGGGACATTCGTCCGCAGCAGTTTCGCCACCGAATCGAGACGCCGACCCTGCGCGGCGTGAACGTCCAGCGGCTCTTCGGCTCGCAGCGGGCGCTCAAGACCGTCGAGGACTTCACCGAATTCGAGCAACGCGCGGCCTATTTCGACGGCGACCCCGTGATCGCCACCAAGAAGGGTGTGAACATCCTCGAGCGGGGCAGCCAGATCCACGACATGGCGGAGTTCCAGGAGATCCTCGACTTCCCGCCGGCCCCCAAGCTCGATGTCTTCGGGAAGCTCGACCCAAAGCGCGCGACGCCCGAGGAGCTGCGCGGGCAGGCCGTCTTCTTCGGCAAGGGCCAGTGCGCGACATGCCACACGCCGCCCTACTACACGGACAACCTCATGCACAACCTACGCACGGAGCGGTTCTATCGGCCCCAGATGATCAATGGCATGATGGCCACCGCCGACGGACCCATCAAGACCTTCCCGCTCCGTGGCGTCAAGGACACGCCGCCCTATCTGCATGATGGCCGCCTGTTGACCCTTGATGACGCCGTGGAATTCTTCAACCTGACCCTCGGCACGCAGCTCACGCCGGACGAAAAGCGGGATCTCGTGGCGTTTCTACGAGCGCTGTGACGACGGAGTGGCGGAGAGACGCTGACATGAACGTCGACTCGCTTGCAAAGAACTGGTGGGCCCTGGCCCTTCGCGGTGTCGCCGCGATCATCTTCGGCGTCCTGGCGGTCGTCCTGCCGAGCGTCACGCTCGCCGTGCTGACCCTGCTCTTTGGCAGCTACGCGCTCGTCGAGGGCGCCCTCAACGTCCTCGCTGCCGTCCGGGGCCGCGGCGAGGACGAGCCGTGGTGGGCGCTGCTGTTCGAGGGACTCGTCAGCGTCGCCGCGGGTATCGTGACGTTCGTGCTCCCCGGCCTGACGGAGCTCGCGCTCCTCTACATGATCGCCGCGTGGGCGATCGTGACCGGCGCCCTGGAAATCGTCGCCGCCATCCGGCTCCGTCGCCGGATCACGGGCGAGGCGTGGCTCGTGCTGAACGGCATCCTGTCGATCGTCTTCGGCGCCCTGACGATGCTGGCACCCGGCGCCGGCGCGCTTTCGCTCGCGTGGTTGATCGGCGCGTACGCGATCGGCTTCGGCGCACTCCTGCTGGGTCTGTCGTTCCGGCTCCGCGGCTGGCGAGGCCAGCAGGCGAGGCCGATCGCTCGTGCTGCGTGACTCGCGCGAGACCTTGCAAGCCTGCCTCACGCATCTCCGGCGGGACCTCCGTGCCGTCTAACCCTACAGGACGTCCAAGAGGAAGGGAGAAGGGATCATGAGCAAGAAAGACGAAGGCGCAGTCTTGACCGAGCGTGCCCGGCCGGTGACCGTTCACGAGGCCAAAGAGCTCCAGCACTACGGGACGGTGGCCAGATTGCCCATCGCACTCGACGCCTCGGTCTGCGCCGCCAGCGCCGGCAATCTCAACCAGCTCCTGGCCGACACCATGACGCTGCGGGACCTGTACAAGAAACACCACTGGCAGGTCAGCGGGCCGACGTTCTACCAGCTCCATCTTCTCTTCGACAAGCACTTCAATGAGCAGAGCGAGCTCGTGGACGCCATCGCGGAGCGGATCCAGTCGCTGGGCGGGGTGAGCATCGCCATGGCCCACGACGTGGCGGAGATGACGCTGATTCCGCGCCCGCCGCGCGGCCGCGACGAAGTGCCGGTGCAGATTTCGCGGCTGCTGCATGCGCACGAGGTCGTCCTGAAGGAGGCCCGAGCGATGGCGCGGCAGGCGGCGGAGGCGGGGGATGACGGCACCAACGACCTGCTGGTCAGCGAGGTGATCCGGACGAACGAGGGACAGGTCTGGTTCGTCGCCGAGCACCTCGTGGACACGCCGCTGGTCGCACGCGACGCGAGGCCGCTGTGAGCGCTCGTCGAGGTCACCATCGCGCCTGGAAGACGGCGGTGATGGGCTCGATCCTCTTCGTGCTCGCCATCGGGTTTCCCGGCGGAAGCGGGGCTGACTCGCCGAGGGGCACGATCAGTCAGGTGGCTTCGCCCCCAGGCCCCTCGTCACCGCCGTCGACCTTCTCGGCGGCACCCTCGAACGTGTGTGTCACACAGCGTGGCGTCTGCGCCGTGACTCCCGGCACGACGCGCGGCACGCCGTGTCAGTGCTTCGTGCCGCCGGCGACCTGGGTGCCGGGAGTGGCCGAATACTGGGCGAGCGTTCCGAGCGTCATCCCGTAGATCGCGCCCGCCGGCGCACATGGGGCTCGCCCGTGTCGTGCCCGATCGAGGGTGACTTGGGCATGTAGGTGTTGCATTTCGGGCAGTTGTTCCCGGGCTCCACCTTCGTCCAGTGGCAGAACGGACAGAACATCATCGGGCGCCTCCTCACGTCTTGTGCGGCCTGCTCTCGACCTTTTCGAGGCGTCCCCGACGCGCGGGCGCACCGGGCCGCGCAGATTTCCGCACGAATCGGCAAGGCCGATACGGGTCCCTCATTGGCCGTCGCATTCTTGCCGAAAAGACGGCGCGCGCAACCTCGACACTCCACGCGGGCATCTCAACAATGAGAGGGCGAATACGCGTGACCGTTCGCATGGTCGAAGCGCACCATCACCAACGGCGAGAGGAGTCGGAGAGCAATGCAGAGATCGATGATGTGGATCGCGGCCGCAGCGCTGTTCGCGAGTGTTCTGAGCGGTCAGGGGGAGGCTGTCGGCATGACCGTGCCGCACGGGGTCAACGGCCCGGCTGGCAACGGAGTCGCCGCCGCGTCACGCGGAGACACGCCGCGGCACGATCGTTTCGAAGCCACCCCCCACGCGCCGGCTGCATCCAACTGCCATCGCGACAGAGCGAGGTCCGATGTGTTCGAGCTGCAGTGCGAGAGCAACAGCAGTAGCAACTGATGCCAATGGGACGGCTTTCCCCCTCCGCGGTCTCAGCGGTGGCGGCCTACGTCTGGGCGCTCGGCCACCGCAGCGAGCATTGAAATGGCGCTGCAACGGCCCGCGGCATGAAGGGAGCGTAGTCATGGCACTGGCAACTCGTCCGCTCGGTCGGAGCGGATTGCACATCACCCGGCTCGGATTCGGCTCATGGGCCGTCGGCGGCGGCGGCTGGTCCTTCGGCTGGGGACCGCAGGACGACGCGGCGTCGCTGGCCACGATGCGGCACGCGCTCGAGCTGGGCATCAACTGGATCGACACGGCCGCGGTGTACGGGCTCGGGCACTCGGAGGACGTCGTGGGACGGCTGCTCCGCGAGCTGCCGCCTTCGAAGCGCCCGTTGATCTTCACGAAGTGCGGCCTGGTCTGGGACGAGCACGACCCCATGACGCCTCCGCGGCAAGTGCTGAAGCCCGATTCGATTCGGCGCGAGTGCGAGGCGTCGCTGCGGCGGCTCGGCGTCGAGCGCATTGATCTCTATCAGTTCCACTGGCCCGACGAGACCGGAACGGCCGTCGAGGACTCGTGGGCCGCGATGGCGAAGCTCGTGGAGGAAGGTAAAGTGCGCGCGGCCGGCGTCTCGAACTTCGACGTGGCGCTGCTCGACCGGTGCGAGGCGATCCGCCACGTGGATTCGCTACAGCCGCCGTTCTCGGTGATCAATCGCGCCACGGCGAAACAAGAGATCCCGTGGTGCGCGAGTCACGACGCCGGTGTCATCGTCTACAGCCCGATGCAGTCGGGGCTGCTCACCGACAGCTTCACCGCAGAGCGCGTGTCGTCCCTCGCCGACGACGACTGGCGTCGCCGCGCGCCCGAATTTCAGCCGCCGCGCCTCGGACGGAATCTCCGGTTACGCGATGCCCTCCGCCCGATTGCACAACGGCACGGCGCCTCCGTGTCGTCCGTTGCCATCGCCTGGGCGCTCGCCTGGCCGGGCGTGACCGGCGCGATCGTGGGCGCGCGCACGCCGATGCACGTGGACGGCTGGGTCGACGCGGCCTCCATCATGCTCACGCCGCAGGACCTCGACGAGATCGCCGCCGCGATCCGGCAGACCAGGGCCGGGGCAGGGCCGGTGGCGGCGGTCAGATCGCGCGTGTCGAGACACACGGTTGCGGGATGAGCACGCCGAGGCGCCGCCGACGGTAGCTCTCCGTAGGGTGGTAGTCGTCGCTGTGCGCGGGCGCCCTGCAGGCGCCCTCGAGCGGCGTCGTCCCTTCAAAGCTACTTGACACGGCCCCCGTTCCGGCAGATCGTGGCGCGCGAGCGCCTCGCGTGGCACCCCACGTGAGTGAAGGGGAGACGTGGCTCCATATCGGAGATCCCGGCTTGACGGGAACACGCGCGACGGTGTCTCCGCCGTGACACGGCGAGGAGCCGTCGTCATTGCGCTCCTCGTCATGGTTGCGGCGAGCCCCGAAAGCGCCCTCGGCTACGACTCGAGCGAGACCTTCCGCAGGGGCGCCTACGTGCTCTCGGTGGAGGGCGGTGGCGGCGGCCAGCACGACGTCGCCAGTCACCCGGATGAGACCGGGCTCGAGGTCTTGAACGGGGGCGTGCGGCTCTCGGTCCTGCCGTTCGGCCCGACTGGTCGCGGGCTGGTCTACGGCGCGCTCGAGATTGGGCTCGAGCCGTTCGCCCAGGGGTACATCGATCCGGTGCGGGCGTACTTCGCCGGGCTGGCGGCGGTGGGCCGGTACCACTTCCTCTCGCTGGGTCGGTTCGTTCCGTACGTGGAATTCGCCGGCGCTGCCGGCGGCACCACCCTTCGCGTGCGTGAAATCGACTCGGCGTTCACGTTCCTGATCTTCGGCGGCGTGGGCGCCTCGTACTTCCTGACCGATCGCATCGCGCCCTACGTAGGCTATCGCATCCAGCATGTCTCGAACGGCAACACCTCCAGCCCCAACCGCGGCTTCGAGTCCCACACGGGTGTGGCCGGAGTCTCCTTCTACTTTCCGTGAGGCGCTTTTATAGGTTAAACAGCCCCACGGCGCAGCTCAGCGACGGCGCGTACCGCTAACGAGGCCCGAGGCGCCGCCATTCAGACTCGGGCGTGTACGTCACTCGTTGCCTTGACGGTCCACAGCGTGAATGATGACCCAGCGGCAGGGAGCGTTCAGTGCGATTCGTGTCGTGAGAGGCCAGCACGCGTTTGTCACGGGAGCAACCGGCTTCGTGGGGGGCCATGTTGCCCGTGCGCTTTCCAGCGAGGGGTGGCACGTGAAGGCGCTCGTTCGGCACGGCGGGAACGCGCATCGGCTCGAAATGCGCGAGCTCGCTGTCGAGATCGTGCCGAGCGATCTTGCGAGGCGCGCGGACATCGCGAATGCCGTGGCCGGCTGCGACGCGATCGTTCATGTTGCGGGCCTCGTGAAGGCGCGGACGCTTGACGACTACCGGCAGGCGAACGTTCGCTCGACCGAATTCCTGCTCCGCGCCGCACGGCAGTCGGCGCCCGAGGCAGTGTTCGTCCTCGTGTCGAGTCAGGCCGCGGCCGGACCCGCACGCGAGGGGAACCCGGTGCGCGAGGGGGACGTCGCCCGGCCGATGTCATCCTATGGCGTCTCCAAACGAGAAGCAGAGGAGGCGGTCGAGCGCGAGTGGACAGGGCCGTGGATCGTTCTGCGCCCGGCGGTTGTCTATGGACCAGGCGATCGCGGCCTTCTCCCCCTCTTCCGGGCGGCGGCGAGAGGCTGGGTGCCGGTGCCGGCTGGGCGTTCCCGAATCCAGGTCATCCACGCCGAGCAGGCGGCGCTCGCGATTGCCCGTGCCGCCGGTCGTTCTGATCTCGGTGGGAGGACGGGCTTCCTCTGCGATCCTGAACCTGTGACGATTCGAGACTTCGCCGGCACCGTCGCGCGACTGCCGCCCCGCCCCGCGCGGCTCGTGACGATTCCCGATGGCTTCGTCAGGGCTGTCGCCCTGGCCGCGAGCGTGTCCGAAATCGTGACGCGCCAGCCGCGCCCGTTCAACGCCGACAAGGCGCGCGAAATTCTCGCGGGTGACTGGCTGTGCGATTCTGCGCCCTTGCGTCAGGACCTGCGCCTGCCGGCACCGACGGCTCTGGACGTTGGTCTCCAAGCCACGTGGGCCTGGTATGCGCGCGAGGGATGGCTACGTTCATAAAGTTTCATCTAGTCAAGCCAGAAAATCTATAATCCCCCCGGCCCTAGGTCACGCATACGAGGGGTGCGATGAGCCGAGCCGCTCCAACGATGAAAACAGAGGCAGTGAGCCCGTCCCCGGTTTTCGACAAGTGCTACCGATACCGGGACGCCGAGCGTGCCCGCCAAGTCAGGCTCTATCCCTTCTTCCGCGCGCTCGACTCGGGGTCGGATCCGGAGGTGACGATCGAAGGCCTCCGGATGATCATGCTCGGATCTAACAATTACCTGGGCTTAGCCAACGACCCGCGGGTGAAGGAGGCCGCCGTGGCCGCGGTCCGGAAGTATGGATCGAGCTGCGCGGGTAGCCGACTCTTGAACGGCACTCTCGACCTGCACGTGAGACTGGAAGAACGCCTGGCGGAGTTCGTGCGCCAGCCGGCCGCCGTGACATTCACCACTGGGTACCAGGTCAATCTCGGGACGCTCTCGTGCCTCGTCGGCAAGGGGGATACGGTCTATCTCGACAAGCTCGACCACGCCTGCATCATCGACGGGGCGCGCCTCTCCTTCGGCCACGTATGCAAATTCAAGCATAGCGACCCCGCGGACCTCAAGCGCCAACTGAAGAACGATGACGGGGTCGGTGGGCGCCTCGTCGTCGTGGACGGTGTGTTCTCGATGGAGGGAGACATTACTCCGCTGCCCGAGATCGTGTCCGCGGCGAGAGAATTCGCCGCGGGCGTGATGGTTGACGACGCTCACGGCATCGGGGTCCTGGGCCGCACTGGCCGGGGGACAGCCGAGCACTTCGGGCTCGAGGCCGAGGTGGACCTCATGATGGGCACCTTCTCGAAGGCGATGGCCTCGATCGGCGGATTCATCGCCGCAGACGCGCCGGTGATCGATTACGTCAAGCACCATGCGCGGACACTGATCTTCTCCGCCGCCCCCTCTCCGGGCGCCGCAGGCGCCGCGCTCGCCGCGCTCGCCATCATGGAGAGCGAGCCAGAGCGCCGCGCATCGCTGTGGGAGAACACGCGCTTCTTCGTGGACGCACTGAAATCCATCGGACTCGACACGGGACAATCGCAGACGCCGGTCGTGCCGATCGTCGTCGGCGACGACCTCGTCGCGATCATGATGGCCCAACGCCTTCACGAGGAGGGCGTCTTCGTGAACTGTGTCCTCCCGCCGGCAACACCCCGGGGACGGGCGCTGATCCGCACCTCGCTCATGGCCACGCACACCCGTGACCAGCTCTCCCGCGCCCTCGACGCGATCGAACGTATCGGGCGTGAGGTTGGCCTGGTGCACGGCGTCGGCGTCTGACGGGTCTGCTCGTCATCCCGGCGAGGATGGGATCGTGAACGACGTCAGGATCGAGCGGATCGGGAGGACGAAGCGGGAGCTGCACCGGTTCTTCGACGTTGCCGAGAAGATCTACGAGGACGACCCTCATTGGGTCGCCCCGGTCCGGGCCGATCTTGTGAAGATCTTGTCCCCGGAGAACCCCTTCTTCTGGCACGCTGAGATGGAGCTCTTCATCGCGCGCCGTGACGGAGCGGACGTCGGCAGGATCGCCGCTATCCTGGACCGCCACCACAATGACTTTCACGGCGAGCGGACAGGCTTCTTTGGGTACTTCGAATCGGAAAACGATCGGGCGGTGGCCGATTGCCTCGTCGAGGCCGCCGCCGGCTGGGCGCGCGAACGCGGCCTCAACATTCTGCGCGGGCCCGCCAACCCGTCACTCAATGCCGAAGCGGGACTCCTGGTCGAAGGATTCGATGCCCCCCCGGTCTTCATGATGACGTATAACCCGGCCTACTACTGCCAACTCCTTGAGAAGGCAGGCTTTCGGAAGGCCAAGGACCTCCTCGCCTACCGGATCGAGCCTTCCGCGGGACCGCTCGAGCGCTTGCAGCGTCTGGCGCGCCGAACTCGACGGAGGATGACCGACCTGCGCGTTCGGCCGATCACAAGGGGCAGCCTCGAGGCGGATCTGCCGAACGTCCGCGAGGTGTACAACGCGGCGTGGCAGGGGAACTGGGGCTTCGTGCCCATGACGCGCGAGGACATGGCGTTCATCGCGAGACGATTGAAGCCGCTCCTCGACAGGGACTTCAGCTCATTAGCGGAAATCCGCCACCCGGACGGCTCGTGCGAGCCGATCGGCTTCCTCGTGGCCTTGCGCGACTTCAACCAAGCCATCGCCCCCACGCGAGGGCGCCTGTTTCCCCTGGGCTGGCTGAAGTTCCTGCTCGCCGCTCGACGAATTCGCACGCTCCGGCTGCTCACGTTCGGGATCAAGCAGGAGTGGCGGCTGCGGGGCATCGATGCCGTCATGTTCGAGGAGAGCCTCCGGGCGATGCTGCGACGCGGCGTCACGAGCGTCGAGGCGTCCTGGATCGTCGAAGATAACTTGCCGATGATTCGCGGGATCGAGTTCTGGCACGGATATCGCTACAAGACTTACCGGCTCTACGAGCGCCCTCTCTGAGGGCGCCGCCCAGGCGAACCCGTGCGTGCCGAACGGAAATGGTTGTATAAAATTGGAGGTACCACGGGGTAGCATAAAGGAGTCCGTCGCAAGGACGACGCGCCAAACGGGAGGCTCCCTCGCATGCCACGCCGGTCCAAGCTGAACCCCCTCGTGCTTGCCACATCGGTGTTCCTGCTTCGGGCGGCCTCTGTATGGGCGGGTGAGGCTGCGACCACAGGACTCACGGTGGGCGAGTTCGCGAGGATGGAAAAGGGCGAAGTGGTGGTCAAGACCCACACCTACGCCACCGGGGATGACAAGCGCGCCGCCCGAGCCGTCGCCTACTGTCTCATCAACAAGCCGCCGGACGCCGTGTGGGCGGTGATGCTGAACTATCATCAGTTCAACGAATTTATGCCGCGGCTCGAGAAGGTTCAGGTCCTGGAAAAGACGAAAAACGCCATGAAAGTCACCCAGACGGTTCGCGTTCCGCTCGGCGTGATCCGCTACACGCTTGATCTGATTTTCAAACCCGCGCAGCGGACGGTGAGCTGGGTATTGGATAAATCGAGGAGACACGACATTGCGGATACGTTCGGTGCCTGGGAGTTCCTCCCATACAGCCAAGGGAAGACCGTTCTCCGGTACACGACTACCGTGGACAGCGGCACGGTTGTCCCCAGGTTCCTGGAAGATTTTCTCATTAAGAACGACTTGCCGGAGGTGCTGTTGAGCATGAGGCGGCGCACCGAATCCGACGGGACGTGGAAGAGGGAGCCCTTGGACGCGTGGGACCAACTACGCCCTCGCGAGCGGGCAGGGGTGGCGGCGCCGTAACTCAACCTCGACGAACCGTGTCACTGGGTCCTGGCCACACGCTGGGGAAGTGCAGCTTCAGCGCAGCCTTCGGAGAACACGCCTTGAGTGTCGGCAGAAAGGTTTGGAGAGGCCGAAGGCAAGATCTCTCGAGGATGTCGTTAACGGATTTTCTGAAGGCGTTCTTTACCCATCCGACGGTGCTCGCGTACTGGCTGATGGCGGCCATCAGCGGGGGTCTCGGCATCCATTGGGCAGAAGCAGTGTGGCCACCGGTCGTCGCGACGACGCTGATTGGACTCTTCTATCCCCTCGCGGAATACGGGCTGCACCGGTATGTCCTGCACGGTCGGTTCCTCTACAAGGTTCCCCTCACCGCTTCACTCTGGAAGCGCATTCACTTCGACCACCATCGAGATCCCCATGACCTTCGCGTGTTGTTCGGCGCGCTCTACACGACGGTGCCGACCATCGCACTGGTCGCCCTTCCCATCGGCTGGACTGTGGGTGGCCGAGCGGGCGCCGCGGCCGCGTTCGCCGCAGGCTCATTGATTATCTGTTTCTATGAGTTCTGCCACTGTGTTCAGCACCTGCACTACATGCCGAAATCGCCCTTTCTGCAGCGAATTAAACGGCTTCACCTCGCCCACCACTTCCATAACGAAACCGGCAACTACGGCATCACTACCTCCATCTGGGACCGCGTATTCCGGACGCTCTACGAAGAGGCGAAGGATATCCCACGCAGCCCCACCGTCTTCAACCTGGGCTATACGCGGGCCGAGGCGGAGCGATATCCATGGGTCACGGAGCTCTCAAAGAGCCCACGCGGCGACGGAGACTGAGGCTGCTCCCGACCTGGATCGTCGGGACACACGCGCGTCGCGGTCGGCCCGCTGGTGAGCCGGTGCCCGCTCAGCGCCCGCCCGGATCGTCGCGCCTGATGCGGACGTCCTGCTGCGGGAACGGGATCTCGATCTTCGCCTCGCTCAGCGCCGCGTAGACCGCGACGCCCAGCTCGCTCCGGATCCGCAGCCAGTCCTCGAAGTGCGCCGTCCACGCGCGCAGCTCGAACTTGAGCGCGCTGTCGCCGAAGCCGAGGAAGAGCGCCTGCGGCGCTGGCTCGGCCACCACGCCGGCGTGGGCCCGCGCCACCCGCGTGAGCAGCTCGAGCACCTGCTCGGGGGGCGTGGCGTAGGCGACGCCGACGGGCAGATCGATGCGGCGCATCCGATCGGAGAGCGTCCAGTTGATCACCCGCTCGCCGACCAGCGTCGCGTTCGGCACGATGACCTCGGCTCCCTCCCAAGTGCGCACCGTGCTCGAGCGCATGCCGATGCGCGTCACCTGTCCGGCGAGGTCGCCGAACTGGATGGAATCGCCGATCTTGAGCGGCCGCTCGGTCAAGAGGATCAGCCCCGAGACGAAGTTGTTGACGATGCCCTGCAGGCCGAAGCCGACGCCGACGCCCAACGCGCCTGCCAGGATCGTGACGCGGGTGAGGTCTACGCCGAGGATCGTCACGCCGAACAGGAAGCCGACGAAGAGCGTCGCATAGTGGAGGATGGCCGATGCCGCATACGGCAGGCCGCGGGCGAGCGGCAGCCTGGGATACACGTCCTCGCCGAGAATGAACCGAAGGAAAGACGACGAGAGGAACGCCGCCCACACCGTCGCGCCGAACAGCAGCAGGTTCCCCAGCGTCACCACCAGCGGCCCCGGCGCCAGGTCGGCCTGGAGGCTCGCGCGCCCCAGCACGAGGGCCGGGTCGAGCAGCTCCACGGCATCGAGTGCTCCGGCGAGCCACGCGGCGGTCCCGATGACGGTCAAGACGCCCCGCACGCGTCGCTCGATCAGCGGCCGGTGGCGTTGCACCGCGTAGAGCAGGCGTAGCGGGCGGACGCGGAGCACGTAGGCGACGAGGCCCAGCGTGACGCGGACGCCGGCGTAGATCACGAGCGTGCGATAACCGACGCGGAAGAGCGCCGAGGCACCGGCCTGGGCGAGCCGGACGTAACCGAGCGTTCCGGCGGTGAGCGCGACCGCGAGCACGACGAGCGCGAAGATCGTCGTCGAGCGCAGCGTCGACGCGCGCGGGGCGTCCTGGCCGGGCGCGCGCGCGAGCCGCCCCGACGCCAGCAGCCAGCCGGCGACGATCACGCCCGCCGCGACCTCGAGCAAGAACAGGGTGCGCTCAAGGAGGGGTACCACCGCGGCGAAGTCGCGGAGGCGGTCGGCCACATAGAAGCTGCCGAGGGCGTAGAGCGCCGGTCGTACGGGCGCCGGGACGATGTGGCGGGAGATGACGAGCACCGGCGGCACCACCAGGAGGGGAACCACCACGCCCATGAGCCTGGGGTGGCCGGGGTAGATCCACCACGAGGCGAGCGCCGCGAGGAGCAGCGCCGACGCGAACGGGTGATCGAAGACGGCCGCGACCGACACGACGCTCTCCTCCTGCACCATCCAGCGCCGCGCCCGTGCCTGCCCCCGTCGCAGCGCCAGGCCCAGCGCGACGAGGCCCGCGAGCTGCACGGCGAGGCGCCAGGGGCGGGACGCGAGGAAGTCCGCGAGCTCGGCCGCGTCGGCGCCCACGACGTCACGGACCCGTACCGGCACCCGGGCCAAGGCTCGCGCGCGCAGCTCGGGGCTCCAGATCGGCGGGCTGTCGCGGACGAGGAGGTCGCCGACCGCGGTGCGGCGCCAGCGCTCGAGCGCGGCGAGGGCGTCCTCGGCCTGGGCGAGCAGCGCCGCCACCCGGCCCTGGAGGGCGAGGATCGCATCGCGCTCGGCTTCCAGCCGCCAGCGCGCGCCGTCGAGGGCGGCGAGCACCGAATCCACCCGCTCCGTGACCGCCGCCGGCGCCTTCCCTTCGCGCGCGTCGTCCCGCGCACGCCGCCACCGGTCGACGACACCGTCGACACGCTGGCGCTCCTCCTCGAGTCGCGTTGCGCGCCGGGTGAGCACGTCGACCCATTCGAGCAGGGCCTGGCGCACGCCGTCCCAGCCGTCGACCAGCACGTCGAGGACGGTCAGCGACGGCGCCGCCGCGAGCCCCAGCGTCGTCTCCTCGCTGCGCTCCCGGACGCGCACGACGACCTGGGGCAGCTCGCGCTCGATCGCCTCGACCTCGGGCGGCCTCACCAGCAGCGCGTCCAGCTGGCGGAGGTCCGCCATCACGCGCTCCGCGCGGCTGGCGACCTCGGGAAGGGGGATCGACGCCGGCGCGTCCGTCCGCTCCTGCGCGGACGCGACGCCGAGGGCGACCACCATGAGGAGGAGTGCGAGGAGGGCGCGCATGGAGCTTGGCACGCCGCCTATCTTACGCGTCACCCTCGATGCCGATCAACCTGCGGCACAGGCGCGACGACCACAGATCATTGTTCAGCCCGCGTGAGAACCGACATTCGTCATCCCTCATGTCGTCCTGCGGCGGCGACCGCGAACTGGAAAACGAGGTTCGCGGCGAGAATCGTCGTTTTCGGTCCCGCATCGGTCAGCGGATTGACTTCGTTCAACGCAAAGCCGCCCACGCGCGGCGCGAGCGCAACGAGCAGATCGAGCAGCTCACCACTCGTCAGACCGCCGGGCTCGTGCCACCCGACGCCAGGCGCGTGTGCAGGATCGAGCACATCCATGTCGACGCTGAGGAAGATGTGATCCGCGCCGCTGGTAACTTGTCCGATCCGGGCGAATGTCCACTCCGTTCCGCAGCGGCGCACCGTGCGCGCCGGCAGCTCGGCGAGTCCGATCTCGTCGATGAAGCGCTTCGATGACGGAAAGTTGAAGCTCCGCGTACCGACCTGCACGCAGCGTCGTTGGTCGACGCGCGGCAACTCGAGCGCGCGCCGCATCCCGCTCGAATGGCTATAACGCCCTTGAGCGGGTGACTCATCCATCAGGTCGAGATGCGCGTCGAAATGCACGATCGCGACCGTGCCAGCAACCGCATCGTGAAAGCCTGCCACGGCGGGAAACAGGATCGAGTCATCACCGCCAACCACGGCGGGGATGCGTCCGTTGCGCGTCTCCTCTGCGGTCTTGGCGCGGGCCGCGGCGAGCGTCGCCACCAGGTCGTGAGGGACAACGGCCGCGTCGCCCGCATCGTGCAGTTGCCCGAGGTCGAACGGGACAATGCGGTCCTCGTCGACCCAGTAGATCTGTCCGCCCTGGACGCGGTTCAGCATCCACGTCAGGTGCCTGCGAACCTCCGCCGGCGCGTAACGCGCACCCGGCCAGCCGAGGGTGGCCGCACCGTCGTACGGCACGCCTATCAATGCGATGATCGGATGGGCCATTGGGATGATTCCTCCGCCGGCGATCTTAACCGGTTCTTCGCCAAAGCCGCATTCGGACTCGGGGGCAGCGGTCGCAGGGCTCGGCGGCCTGAGTGCGAGGCCGCAATGAGCAATCTCCTCCACCCATTCGGCGCGGGAAGGGAATCCCAATAACGAATGGTGTCGCCGAGAACGGCATAGGTGACGTTGTTCGACGTGAGGGCGAACTTGTCGACGCGCCGCCTTAACTCTCCCGGCTGAAGGCGCTACTGGAATCTGCTATTCGACAGCTCGCATCAAACGGGGTGACTTGACCCGCATGGTGCTTACTCAACCTGGAGGAGCAAAGATATGACCGACATCCATCCCTCGAAAGCGCTCGTGACCGGCGCGACGTCCGGTATCGGCCGTGCGGTCGCCTTGAAGCTGGCCGCCGACGGTTTCGAGGTGATCGTGCACGGACGCGACGCCGAGCGCGGAGCGCAAACCGTCAAGGAGATTGAACGGTCCGACGGCAAGGCACGTTTCCTCCCGGCCAACCTTAGCGACCGTGGCGAGATTCGGCGGCTTGCCGAGCAGATCGGAGACATCGACGTCTTGGTCAACAACGCCGGGCACTCGGCGTGGGGGCCTACCGCAGACCTCGACGTCGCCACCTTCGATGCCACCGCGCCGCCGAACCCTCAGAAATTGCCGAGGTCGTCGCGTTCCTGGCCTCACCCCGCGCCAGCTACGTCACCGGCGCGATCGTCGCCGTCGATGGCGGCCGTACCGCGATCTGACGGGCGGCACCTGCCTCGATTGGAGACCTTCAATATGCCTGTTCGATGACCGCTGCGAAGCCAGGAGATCATCAGACCGCTGGCACGGTGCCGCCATCGATCACGTATTCGCTCCCGTGAATCGAGGCTGCCCGGTCCGAAACCAAGAAGGCGACCAGTTCCGCGACCTCTTCGGGCCTGCCCGGCCTGCCGATGGGAATTCCTCCGAGCGAGTCCATCAGCCCCTGGCGGGCAGTGTCCTCATCGGTCCCGGCCTTTTCGGCGAGCCGGACGACGAGGCGATGTGCAGCCGTCGTTTCGATGTAGCCCGGCGCAACCGTATTCACGCGGACGCCCTTCGGCCCAACTTCCTTCGACAGCCCCTTGCTGTAGGTCGTCAACGCCGCCTTGGCGGCCGCATAGGCGAGCGTCGCCTCGAACAATGGCAAGCGCCGCTGGATGGACGAGATATGGATGATGACGCCCGATCCCTGCCTCAGCATTCCTGGCAGCAGTCCGCGGTCGAGGCGGACGGCGGCGAAGAGGTTGGCATTGATGGTGTCCTGCCAATCCGCGTCGCTCAGAGCCAGCACGCCGCCGCTCGGTGCGGAAGAACCGCCGACATTGTTAACCAGGATGTCCACACCACCGAGGCGGTCCAATACTTCCCGGGTCACCTTATCCACGCCCTCGCGTGTGCTGATATCGGCTTGGACAAACAAACCCACTGCCTGCCCTGCCGGCAGCGGTGACCGCGCCGTGGTCGCCACCGTCGCGCCGCCAGCAGCGAGGCGCCGCACGATAGCCTCGCCCATGCCCTTGGTGCCACCAGTGACGAGGGCACGTGTGCCCGCGAATTCGGTCTGATCGAACGAAAAATGCGTCGGCGCGGTCATGGAAGGATTTCGCGGCGGGAGATTTCCCCGCCGACATCAGGCGTGTGGGATGGATTCACTGCGGAACCGTTTCGCTGCGAAGACTGTGAGGACGATGAACAGCGCCAGCACGGCGACCTGCGTCGCCACAAACGGCGGCTCGGTCTGCTGTGGGGCTACCGCGTGCAGCGCGGACACCTTCAGGAACGCCTGGACGACCCCGACGAAAACGTTGAGGTAGAGCGCGACAGCGGCGCAGACGACGTAGACCCGACGCCAGGCGCCTCGGAGGTGGAGGCCGTAGCGAGCGAAGATGGCAACCGCCAAGACCAGCAGGGAGATGATCCCGACGATGTGTGACGGCAACAGGTGGTCGACCGGAAAGCCGAAGCCGGTCACGCTCGTGGCCACCGTGGTGACCAGGAACAGCGCGGTCCACCCGTTGAGCCGCTTTCGAGTGAGCAGACCAGCCATGACGACGAATCCCGCTCCGATTCCGACCAGGCTCAAGAGGACGTGAACGAGCGTGAACGTCGACGGCGTCATTCCCCAGATCACGGTCAGCCTCCTAGTCCTTCGCCTGCGCGTGTGTTCCGGGTGTCCCACAGCGGCCGGGTCATGGACGCCCCCTGGTTCTGGCTCAGTTGACGAAGCGGGTGATGGCGGGAATGACGGCCGCCGGCGCTTCTTCCATCAGCCAATGTCCGGAGCCCTTGACCACTTCACCTCGGACGTCCGATGCGATTTGTCTGGCCTGCTCGATGAGGAAATCCCCGCTGGCCTTCTCGCCGGTGAGAACCAGCAGCGGCATGGGCAGACGCGCGGTCGCCATCTGGGCGAAGTCCTGGGCGTCGCGTTCGAAGGCGCGGAAGTATTCGAAGCCGGCCCGCATGCCGCCGGGCTGCGCGTACGCGGCCGCATAGATCTTCCGGTCGGCCTCGGGCACCGAATGCTCGGGGTCAGCGGCGAAGTCGTTCCAGAAGTGCTCGAAGTAGATCCGCTCACGCCCCTGAACCAGCGCCAGGGGCACCTCGCCATAAAAGTGGAAGTGCCACAAATCGCGCAACAGCCAGACGTCCTTCCAGTTGCCGATGCCGGGCAGGAAGGCGTCCATCAGCACCACGCGCTCGGTGGCCCGCGGGAACTGCGCGGCATAGGCATACGCGACCATCAAGCCGATGTCGTGGCCGACGATACGAACGCGATCGAATCCCAACGACGCGGTCAAGGCCTGGATGTCGGCGGCGAGAGTCTTCTTGTCATAGCCGGCGTCCGGCTTGGCCGATCCACCGGTGCCGCGCAGGTCAGGAACGATCACCGTGTGACGCTCGGCCAGCGAAGGCAGGATCGGATGCCACATGTGCCCGGTCTGCGTATAACCGTGCAGCAGGACGACGGGGCTGCCCGTGCCGGCGATGCGGTAGTGCAGGCGAACGCCGTTGACCTCCGCGAAGCGCTCCCTGACGCCGCTCACTGCAGGCGTCTCTTCAGCTCTTGCGAGGCCTGCAACAGCGCCGAGCGGACGCCGGGAACCTGGCTGATGGCGTTGAGCAGCCCGTAGTCGTGAATGAGGCCGTTGTATCGCGTTGCGGTCACATCGACACCGGCGCCGTCGAGCTTGCGCGCGTAGGCCTCGCCCTCGTCGCGCAGGACGTCCATCTCCGCGGTCTGGATGAGCGCGGGTGGCAGGCCCTTCACCCGCTCGTTCGACGCCTGTAACGGCGACGCGTAGACGTCCTGCCGTTCGCGCGGATCGGTGGTGTAGCAGTCCCAGAACCACCGCATCATGTTCCGGGTAAGGAAATGCCCCTCCGCGAACTGCCCGTACGACGCAGTGTCGAACTTCGCGTTCGTGACTGGCCAGAACAGGATCTGGAAGAGGATGTTCGGCGTTCCCCGGTCCTTGGCCATCAGGCTGACGACGGCGGCCATGTTGCCGCCGACGCTGTTACCGACCGCGGCGAGGCGCCGGCCGTCGACGCCGATCTCGTTGCCGTGTGCCGCCACCCACTTCGTGGCGGCGTAAGCCTGGTTGATGGCGACCGGATAGTGCGCTTCGGGAGAGCGGTCGTAGTCGACGAACACCGCGGTCGCGCCAGAGCCGGCGACGAGGTCGCGGACGAGGCGCTCGTGGGTCGGGAAGTCGCCGAGCACCCAGCCACCGCCGTGGAAAAACATGAACGCGGGGAGCGCGCCGGTCACGCCGGTGGGGCGCACGATCACCAACTTGACCGTCTGGCCATCGGTGGCGATCGTTCGTTCCGTGACGTCGGCTTTCGGCAGATCGAGAGTGACGCTGGACTGCGCGCCGACCAAAACCGCGCGGGCCTCCGCCGGAGTCATCTGCTCCATCGGCTTGCCGCCGCCCGCCGCGAGGGCCCCGAGAAACTTCTGGATATTCCGCTCGACGCCGTCGCTTCCCGCCCGGTGACTCGTCATCTCCGCCCTCCTCGTCGACGCGCCGGTGCGTCGTGAGGGGCACGGTACGCAGTCGGGGCTGAGGAGTCCTTGCCGTGGCCTGAATCGTTCTGAAAAGTGCTGCGGGCGCTTCGTTAGGGACGGAGCCTGTCGAGCAGGGCTTTCGCGCTGACGAGATCGGCAGTTCCAAACCCCTCGGTGAACCGGCGGTAGACGGCCGAGAGCAGCTTTCGCGCCTGGCTCCCGCGCCGCCGTCCGTGCCAGAGCCGGGCGAGGCTCGTGGAGGCCCGCAGCTCCCAGGAGAGCGCGTCCTGGCGTTGCGCCCAGTCGATGGACTGCCGGAAGAGTTCCTCGGCCGCGGCAGCAGCGTTCGGAGCACCCGCCCGCAAGACGATCTCGCCCTTGATGCGGAGCAACTCGGCGACGTGCCAGAGCCCTCCGCTCTGCTTGGTACGGTCGAGCGCCTGGTCGATTGCGGCAAGCCCCTCGGCGACGAGGCCCACGCGGCTCAACGCGTCCGCCACTTCGCCGAGAAATGGATCGTAACGGGTATGGAACGGGGTCTTGGAGAGCTCACCGAGCGTCGCGCGCAGCATGTCCAATCCCCGACCCGTGTCGCCACGCCTGAGCAACAGGACACCCTTGAAGCAGCGACCGTCCGCATGCCAGAAGGCCAAGCCATGCCGTTCGGAATACTCGAGCAGCACCGTCACGAAGCGCTCCGCGGCCGCAAGATCGCCGGCCAGGAACGCAACCGAACAGGCGCCTTGAGCGAATGCGTTGCACAACGTGACGGCATGATTCAAGGCGACCGCTTCTTCGACACCTCGCTGGGCGGTCGATACCGCTTGATCCGGGTGCCCCTGGAGCCAGAGGATCGTCGCGAGCCTCGAACGGGCCGTCACCCATGGATCGAACTGGAAGCGGACGATGTGGAGCTCGTGAACGGAGGGGCGTGGGCCATCGAGCATACGCTCGATGTGGCGCCTCGCCTGTGTCTGGTCGCCGAGGAAATGCAGCGCGAAGCCCGTCATCCTATCACCGACCGGGGCGGCGAGCGGATCGGTGGACTTCGCGGCAGCGCGAGAGAAGGTCTCCGCAAGCGTCATCGCCTGCCGGACATCGCCGCTATTCATGCGATCGACCCACAGGCCCCAGAGCGCCCGCAGGCGATAGTCGGTGTCATCCAGCCTGTCAGCGATCTCGAGCGTGCCGGCAAAGGCGGACCGCGTTTCCGGAACGGCGCCTTTCGTGTACATGAGCGCCGCGCCCAGCGCGGCCAGGAGTTGCATTTCGCGCCGCCGGTCTCGGCTCGCGGCGGGCCCGAGGCAGCCGAGCGCTTGCTCCACGCGCCGTCGGCACTCCTCCATGAGCGAGAGGTGCGTCCACAGCGGCACGACTGCGATCGTCAACGCCACGCCGGCGGCGACATCCCTACTCGAGGAAAACGCCCAGTCCAGGGCCGCACGCACGTCGTCGATCTGCTTGCCATAGGCGGCCATCCATTCGGTCACGGGCCGCGTCCCCAGCTCTGTGTTGCCTTGTTCGAACAGAGCCCCGAAGTACTCCGCGTGGCGCCTGGCGAGGGTTGCCAACTCGCCACTCGCACTGAGCTTCTCGCGGGCGTAGGCGCGCGTCGTCTCGAGCAGGCGGTACTGCATGGGGAGCTCGCCGGCATGGGCCGACACGAGCGACCGGGAGACCAGGCCCGCGACCCAGTCTGACACCTCGGACGCGGGAAGGTCAGGACTCGACACGACGGCGGTGGCCGCCTCCAGGGAGAAGCCTCCGGCGAAGGCGGCGAGCCGGCGCAGAGTGATCCGTTCAGGTTCGGACAGGAGCTCGTAGCTCCAGTCGAGGGTCGCACGCAGAGTCTGCTGGCGCGGCAGCGCCGTGCGGCGGCCGCCGGTGAGCAGGTGGAAGCGATCGCCCAGGCGGGCGGCAATGCCGTCGACGCCGAACGCCGGGACGCGCGCCGCGGCCAGCTCGATCGCGAGCGGGATCCCGTCGAGCCGTCGGCAAATGGCGGCCACCGTGGCTGCGCGTCTGCGATCGGCCACGTACCCCGGTTCCACCGCACGCGCTCGCACATCGAAGAGTCGGATCGCTCCGTACCGCGACACGTCGTCCGCGTCGAGGTTGTCTTCGGCGGGGACGTCGAGCGACGGCACACGATAGATGTGTTCCTCGGGGGCGCGCAGCGGCTCTAGCGTCGTGGCGAGCACCCGGGCGAGCGCCCCCGCGCTGACGAGCGCCGCCGCCATGGAGGCGGCCGCGTCGATCATGTGCTCACAGTTGTCGAGGACCAGCAGGAGGTGCTTCTCGCGCAACGCTCCCGCGACGCGATCGGCGGTGACCGGACCGGTGCCGAGCGGGAGACCGACGGCGGTCGCGACGGTGACCGGGACGAGGGCCGGATCGGCGAGCGGTCCGAGCTCGACGAGCCACACGCCGTCGGGAAACCGCGGCAGCAGCCGCCGCGCAGCCTCCAACGCCAATCGCGTCTTGCCCACACCACCGGCGCCGGTCAGGGTCACGAGGCGGTGCGCCGTGATCAGATCCACCACGGTACCGAGCGAGGCGTCCCGCCCGATCAAATCGGGAAGATGTGAGGGGAGGTTCGTCAGACCGGCCGGCGAGGTGACGGCCGTCTCAGCGTCGCGGATGTCGCCCGTGAACTGGTACCCGCGTCCCGCGACGGTTCTGATGAGATCGCGATCGGCGCCGAAGACCTTGCGCAGCGCGGAGATCTGGGCCTGGAGGTTGTTTTCCTCGACGACGCGGTCCGGCCACACGCGCCGCATCAGCCGGTCCTTGTCGACGATCGAGCCGCGCGCGTCGATCAGCGCGATCAGCGTGTCGAAGGCTCGCCCGCCCAGCTCGACGGCCCGGCCGTCGACGAGCAGCTCACGCCGATGACGGACAACCCTGAATCGACCGAACTCCAGAGGGGCGGGAGGATGCGCCGCATCCATGGCCCCCAATTGTATCCGGCCTGTCAGGGGTCGTCAGGACGAATCAGTCCGCGGCGAGGACATCAGCCGCGACGAGCGCAGCGTATGAAGCAGCGCCCGCGCGGTCGTCAGATCGGCAGTTCCGAACCCTTCGGTGAATCGGCGGTAGACCGGCGCCAGGAGTGACCGCGCCTCGCGACTTCGACGCTGCCGATGCCACAGCCCCGCGAGGCTCGTGGCGATCCGCAGTTCCCACGCGAGCGCGTCCTGTCCGCGCGCCATGGCGAGGGCCTCCCTGAAGTGTTCCTCCGCGGTCGCGGACCCCGCGGCGTCGGCCAGGAGCGAGACCTCGCCTCTCTTGCGCAGCAGCTCCGGGGCGTACCACCATTCCTCGCGACGTCGGGCCCGCTCGAGGGCCTGGTCGATCAGCGCCAGGCCTTCCGCGACCTCACCGGAGCGCCCCAGCGCCTCGCCGAGGTCGCCGAGGAACACCGTCCGATGAAAGTGGAACACGATCTCGGGCACTGCATCGAGGACCCCGCGGAGCGTCCGCGACGCCGTGACGACTTCCCCGCGCTCGAGGAACAGCGCGCCGGTGAAGTAGCGGTGCCAGACGTGCCAGAGGTCTTGCGCATGCGTGCGGGCAAGATCGCCGAGCAACCCGAGGAAGCGATCAGCCGCCGGCAGGTTCCCGGCAAGCAAGGCGACCGGACACGCGGCCTCGATGAGCGCGTAGAACAGCGACGTTGGATGATCGGCAGCCTGCGCATCGGTGACGCACTGCTCGACGATCTCCAGTGCGCGATCCGGTAGGCCCTGCAGGCAGAGGATGCGTGCGTAGAATGCCTGGGCCAGGACACGCTCGTCCCAGATGAAGCGGACGCTGTGAGAGCGATGCGGCCGGGTCACGTAGCGGTCGGAGAGCCTCTCGTGATGTTGCCGCGCGCGCGCTTGTTCCCCGAGAATGTGCAGAATATTCCCCATGATGCGATCGCCGACACGCTTGTAGACGGGGTCCCTCGCATCCTCGGCCAGACGGCGGAATTGCTCGGCGGTCGCCTGCGCCGCTCGAGACTCCCCGATCGTGAAGCGATACACGAACAGCCCCCACAGCGACCTCAACTGGTAGTCGGTGTCCCGAAGGGTCTCCGCAATGTCGAACGCGGTCGACCACGCCGCGTGCGCTTCGGGCACGGGGCCCTTCGTCAATAACAGCGCCTGCGCCAGCGCGGCGGAAAGCTGCATCTCGCCCGCCGGATCCCGATCGGCGCTGTTCGCCAGGCGTGCCAGTGCCCGTTCGACGCGCTCGCGCCACTCCTCGAGGAGTGAGAAGCGACCCCACAACGGCACGGCGGCGACCGTCAGCGCGATGCCGAGCGCCAGGTCGCCCTCGGGCGAAAACGCCCAGTCGAGCGCGGCGCGGACATCATCGAGCGCGCGACCGTAGGCGGACGGCCACGCGTCGGGGGGCAAGGTCTCCGAGTCGGTCGCCGCGCGATCCAGCAGATCTCGATGATGCTCGGCGTGGCGCCTGGCGACCTCGTTGTGCTCCCCACTCTCGAGGAGCGCTTCACGCGCATAGACCCGTGTCGTCTCGAGAAGCCGGTAGTGGACGACGGCCTCGCCGAGGTCGGCGGCGACGAGCGACTTCGCCACCAGATTCGCCACGATCTCCGGAATGGCCGGCACCGCGACCTCCGAACCAGCGGCCACGGCCTGCGCCGACTCGAGCCGGAACGCCCCGGCGAACTTCCCCAGGCGACGCAGCACGATGCGCTCGACGTCGGAGAGCAGCTCGTAGCTCCAGTCGAGCGTCGCGCGGAGGGTTTGATGGCGCGTCAACCCCGTCCGGCTGCCTTCGGTGAGGAGGTGGAACCGATCGCCGAGGCGGCTGGCAATGCCGTCGACGCCGAACGCGGGGACACGCGCCGCCGCCAGCTCGATCGCGAGCGGAATGCCGTCGAGCCGCCGGCAGATGCGCGCCGCGACGACCGCGTGGCGCGGATGGGCGTCGTACCCCGGTTCCGCCGCGTGCGCCCGCACGTTGAAGAGCCTGACGGCTCCATGGCGCGACACATCCTCCACGTCGACGTTGTCGTCGACGGGCACGTCGAGGGACGGCACACGATAGACGTACTCCTCGGTGGCGCGCAGCGACTCGCGGCTCGTGGCGAGCACCCGCGTCAGTGGGCTCGCCCTCAACACGGCCTCGGCCATCGCGGCGGCCACCTCGATCACGTGCTCGCAATTGTCGATGACGAGGAGCAGATGCTTGGCCCTCAGGGCCACCGCGACGCGGTCGGTGGTCACCGGACCGGCCCCGAACGACAGGCCGAGGGCGGCAGCGACGGCGACCGGGACGAGGTCGGCATCGGCGAGCGACCCGAGCTCCGCGAGCCAGGCGCCATCGAGGAACCGTGGCAACAGTTGCCGCGTCGCCTCGAGCGCCAATCGTGTCTTGCCGACGCCACCCGCGCCGGTCAGGGTCACGAGGCGGTGTGCGACGACCAGGTTCGTGACGTCGCGGAGCGGAGCCTCCCGCCCGATCAGCTCGGACTGAGGCGTGGGAAGGTTCGTGAGGCGCGCCGGCACGGCGGCGCCGGACGTCACCCCATTGCGAATCTCGCCGGTGAACTGGTACCCGCGGCCGGCCACGGTTCGAATGAGATCGCGATCGGCGCCAAACACCTTGCGCAGTGCGGAGATCTGCGCCTGGAGGTTGTTCTCCTCGACAACCCGGTCGGGCCATACCCGGTTCATCAGTTCGTCCTTGCCGAGGACAGTGCCCCGGGCGTCGATGAGGACCATGAGGGTATCGAACGCGCGTCCGCCGAGTTCGATCGGCCGGCCGTCGGCGAGCAGCTCTCGGCGATGGCTGATCACCGTAAAGCGGCCAAATTCAATGGTTTGTGACAGATCCGCCGCCCCAGCCATGGCGAGCGGATTCTACACGGGTGCCCAGGACTTTTCAGAATGAATCAGCCCGCGCCAAAGACTCGTCAGGCCGGCTCTCGTAGGCTCCGTCTCACGACCGGTCACCGACAGCCAGAGGAGCCCCCAGCATGACAACTCGTGCAGCCGTCGTCCAAGCTTGCGTGTTCTTGCTGAAAACTCCGCCGACGCCCTTCGCGTCGGCGGTCGACGCCATCAAAAGAGGCGGAAGCCGGGAGCGCGGCGCAGTGCCTTCGGGCTGATGCTCGAATACACCGGCCTGAGCCTGGAAGAGGTCCAGACCGGAGGCTTTCGTGCGCTCTTTCCGGATGATGTGGAGACGGCGCGGCACGAGCGGCAGAAAGGGCTTGAACGCGGAGCCTCGTTTCGGCTAGAACTTTGGACACGCCGGAAAGACGGTCGGTGTCGTTGGTTTCTTGTCCACTACAGGCCCCTGCGTGACGAACAGGGACATATCGTTCGCTGGTATGCGACGGGGACCGACATCGAAGACCGCAAGCAGGCCGAAGAGAGAGTCCGAAACGAGAATCTGGCATTGTGCGAAGAGATCGATCGCTCCTCGATGTTCGAGGAGATTGTCGGATCCTCCGAAGCGCTGCGACGGGTGCTGGCGCAGGTCGCCGGCAAGGAGCTGATCGCTCGCGCCATTCATAGACGGTCGAGCCGGTCGACTCGAGCATTCATCCGGGTGAATTGTGCGGCCATTCCGTCTTCGCTGATCGCCGCCGAACTGTTTGGGCATGAGAAAGGTGCCTTCACCGGGGCATTGCAGCGGCGTGTGGGACGCTTTGAATCGGCTGACGGCGGGACGATTTTCCTGGACGACATCGGTGAGATTCCCATGGAGACTCAGGTTGCCTTGAGCCTCTGTGAGTCAGAGGGTATCAGACTTCTTCATTGCTCACCCTACATTCGTGAATGGATGCTGAGGGAGCAGTCCTAGAGATGCGGATCCGACGGAGACGAAGCATCGCACACGCTTCGCAGGCAGGCCTCCTGGTCGTCGCGTTGGCAGCTGCGTTCGCCGGCTGCGGCGACAGATCCGGCGCAGCGGCACCGCCGCCACCACCAGTGGTCAGGGTCACGCCCGTGATCGAACGGGACGTACCGATCACCTTCGAGTATGTGGGGACATTGGTCGGGTTCATCAACGCTCAGATCCGCGCCCGCGTCAGCGGCCACCTCGTGAGCCAGAACTACAACGAGGGCTCCCTCGTCAAGAGCGGCGACCTCCTGTTCCAGGTCGATCCGCGGCCGTTTCAGACCGCGGCTGATCAGGCCGACGCCAAGCTCCACCTGGCGGAATCGCAGCTCAGTCAGGCCAAGGCCCAGGTCGGCGCCAGTGAGGCACAGGTCGAACAGGCCATGGCCACGGTCTTCCAGAGCGAGGCCCAGGTCAGGCGGGCGGAGGCCACCCAGCGTCAGACGGAGCTCGACGTTGGCCGCTACACGCCGCTGGCCCAGCGCGGGTCGGTCAGCCAGCAAGAGCTCGACAATGCGGTCCAGAGCAACCTCGCCAATCTGGCGGCGGTGGCGGCCGCGCGCGCCGCGGTGCTGAACGCGCAGGCGAGCGTGTCGCAGGCGCGGGCCGCGCTCGAGAAGTCGCAGGCCGACGTCAAGACGCAAGAAGCCAACATCGGCGCGGCGCGCGCCGCGCTCGCCGACGCCCGCCTCAACCTCGGTTACACGAGGGTCGTGTCGCCCGTCGCGGGCGTGGCCGGCTTTCGCGTTGCGAACATCGGGGACTATGTCGGCCCGAGCGACGCCGCGCCCCTGACGACCGTCTCGCAGGTGGATCCCATCTACGCGGAGTTCCCCATCAGCGAGCAGCGGGCCCTCGCCGTGTTTCGCCGATGGGACGCCGATCCGCGCGCGCCCCGGGACATCGAGCTGGAGCTGATCCTGGCCGACGGGAGCGTCTATCCCACACGGGGGCGGGCCGCCGCCCTGGATCGGCAGGTCGACGTGACGACCGGCACCGTGCTCGCGCGTGGTGTGTTCCCGAATCCTGGAAACGTGCTGCGCCCCGGCCAGTACGCGAAGGTTCGGGCCGTCGTCGAGGTGAAGAAGAACGCCCTCATGATCCCCCAGCGGGCTGTTCAGGACGTGCAAGGGGTCAACCAGGTTGCGGTGGTCCGGGCGGACGAGACTGTTGACGTGCGCACGGTGAAGGTCGATGCGCGCATCGGCTCACTCTGGATCATCGCCGCCGGGCTCAAGCCCGGCGAGCGGGTGATCGTGGAGGGGGCCGACCGGGTGCGAGCCGGCCAGAAGGTCCGGCTGGCGTCGAGCGCGCCGTCAGAGACCAGCGCGCCGAAATAGGCCTGGACCATGGCCAGGTTCTTCATCAACCGGCCCATCGTCGCGATGGTGATCTCCATCCTCATGGTGATCGTCGGCGTCGTGGCGATGGTGCAGCTGCCGGTCGCGCTGTACCCGAACATCGCGCCGCCGGAAATTCTCCTGACCGCGCGCTACCCGGGCGCCGACGCAGTGACGC
>WNGM01000789.1_pt1 | contig 34528 bp, 34 predicted proteins | sample 5400571 | NCBI WGS metagenome assembly WNGM01 (sample SAMN13153378, study PRJNA577476) | soil metagenome | isolation source: 100 cm soil or saprolite under Garry oak tree replicate 2 | place: USA:California | collected 2016-06-15 | reverse complement strand
TCGATCTTCTGCCGGCCTCCGCGGCCGTGGCCGCCCTGCCGCCGGGCGAGGTCTTTGCGCAGGTCGTCCTCGGAGATGGCCAGGCCGGAGGGCAGGCCTTCGATCACGACCGTGAGCTGCGGGCCGTGCGATTCCCCGGCTGTGAGCCATCTGAGCATGGACCGATGATAGTGGCGGTGGATTACCTGGTTGGATCTCCCCACTCCCCGGCGCTCCGCGGCGGGGAGCTCCCCACGTGGTGGGGAGCGAGGTGAGACGTCTTCGTGCTGCACTGATCGACGTCGGCGGAACGCTGTGGCCAAACTCCTGGCCATTTCGAGAAACCGACGCACTCGGCCGCCGGGAAAGAATCGCCGCCGCCATGCCCGCGCTGGAGCATGCCGCGGCGGAGGCCCTGGCGGACGATCTGATCAGCAGCAGCCGTCCCGGGGACGAGGCCCGAAGCATCTCGACCGAGATGGAGATCGTGGTCGGGGCCGAGGTCTTGATCGCCAGGTCCCTGGCCCGCCAGGGCTTGCCCGCAGACCCGCAGACCGTGGTGCGTCTTCGACGAGCTATGTCGATCCCCATCTCAGATCGAATGAAGGCCCTACCCGGAGCTCACGAGCTGCTGGCGGAAATACACGCGCTAGGTATGCGCACGGCAATCGCAAGCAACACGTACTGGCGCGACGCCGAAAGCTACTGGGACGATTTCCGGCTGCTTGGGCTGGCTCAGCACATCGACGCCATCTTCACCTCTGTCGACGCTGGGCATCTGAAACCTCACCCGGCGGTCTTCGAGATGGCAATGCGTTGGGCCGGCTGCCCACCTGATCGGTGTGTCGTCATCGGCAACCGGGAGGAGAACGACGTTCTGCCCGCGGTGGCGCTGGGGATGCGGACGATCCTCGTCTGTCCGGACGACCCCGTGCCGGCGACGAGCCGCGCGGATGTGGTCGCGCCCGACCTCTGGGCGTGCGCGAAAGCGCTCAGGGCTATGCTCGACTCGGATTGAAGAACGAGGTCGAGCGACCGGTCGATCGTCGCGTCCTAGCGCTCGACGTCAACGGCGAGCGCACCGAGCAGCTGCTACCCGTGCACAAGACGCTGCTCGAGGTCCTGCGTGAGGACATGCACCTGACCGGCACGAAGCATGGGTGCGAGCTGGGTGAGTGCGGGACGTGCACCGTGCTCGTCGACGGCAGGCCGGAGCTCAGCTGCCTTCTGCTCCCGATCCAGCTCGAAGGCCGCGCCATCACGACGATCGAAGGCCTTGCCCGCGGGTCCGAGCTGCATCCGCTGCAGCAGGCGTTCGCCGAGCTGGGAGCTGCACAGTGCGGGTACTGCACCCCAGGCATGCTGCTCGCCGCCAGCTCTCTGCTCGACTCCAACAAGAGGCCTTCGAGCGACGACATTCGTGAGGCTCTCGCCGGCAACCTCTGTCGCTGCACCGGTTATCAGAAGATCATCGAAGCCATTGAACTTGCTGCGGGTCGCATGAATAGGACCGGGTCCCCACCCCTTCCCTCCCCGCCCGCGGGGAGGGCGAATGCCTCATGAGTGCTAAGCACCAGTTCAGCGTTATCGGCAAACCCTTGCCCAAGGTCGATGCTGTGTCGAGGGTCACCGGTCAAGCCATGTACGCCGACGACATGCTCCTCCCCCGCACCCTGCACTGCCGCATCCTTCGCAGCCCCCACCCCCACGCGCGCATCCGATCGATCGATACCTTGGCGGCGCGGCGAATCCCTGGCGTGCAAGCCGTGATCACTGGCGCCGACCTGCCGGTGAAATTCGGCATCCTTCCAGTGACGCAGGACGAGCGCGCCCTCGAGCACGAGAAGGTGCGCTATGTCGGGGATCCAATCGCTGCCGTCGCAGCCACCGATGAAGAGGTCGCGGCGGCCGCCTGCGACGCGATCGTCGTCGATTACGAGGTCCTCGAGCCGGTGATGTCCATCGACGCTGCACTGCTGCAACCGAAGGGCGAACGCATCCAGGACTACGGCGGCCCCAACAACATCCACAAGCTGGTCGCCCTCGAGTTCGGCGACGTCGAGGGAGGTTTCGCGCGCGCCGATCACGTTCGCGAAGACGTCTTCTTCTTCCAGGGCAACACGCATCTGCCGATGGAGCAGCACAGCGCCATCGCGACGTACGTGGATGGCAAGGTGACCCTGTGGTCGTCGACGCAGGTCGTCCACTACGTGCATCGCGCGCTCTCGAAGGTCCTCGAGCTTCCGATGAACCGCATCCGCGTCATCGGCGCGGCGCACGGCGGCGGGTTCGGCGGCAAGACGGACCCGTTCGCGCACGAGATAGTCGTGGCCAAGCTCGCGATGATCACCGGGCGCCCGGTGAAGTGCACCCTCACGCGCGAGGAGGTTTTCTACGCGCACCGCGGCCGGCACCCGGTGCTGATGTGGGTGCGCACCGGCGTCACCAGCGATGGGCGTATCACCGCCATGCACTTCAAGAGCGCGCTCGACGGCGGCGCCTACGGTTCGTACGGGGTCGCGTCCACCTTCTATACCGGCGCGCTTCAGACGGTGACATACGACATTCCCGCGTATCGATTCGAGGGCTGCCGCGTGTTCACCAACAAACCCCCATGCGGGCCGAAGCGCGGGCACGGCACGCCGCAGCCCCGATTCGCGATCGAGCTGCACCTGGAGAAGATCGCGCACGAGCTCGGCATCGACCCGGTGGAGATGAAACAGCGCAACTTCGTCAAGCCGATGACGCGGACGGTGAACTGGCTGCGGGTCACGTCATGCGGCCTGGAGGAATGCACTGCTCGCGTGATGGAAGCCTCGGGCTATCGCACCCGCGAGCACCGACCCGGGCATGGCATGGGCTTCGCCATCTCGTCCTATCTATCCGGCGCAGGCACCGCGATCTACTGGAACGACATGCCGCATTCCGAGGTCCAGATCAAGGTCGACCGCGGCGGCGTGACCGCCTACTGCGGCGCGATGGACATCGGCCAGGGCTCCGATTCGGTGCTCGCGGCGGTCGTCGCGGAGGAGCTCGGTCTCCAGCCAAGGGATGTCCGCCTGGTCACCGCCGACACGGATACCACGCCGATCGACCTTGGCTCGTACTCGTCGCGCGTCACGTTCATGGCGGGCAACGCGGCGCTCGAGGCGGCCCGCAAGATGCGTGGGCTCCTGGTCGAGGCGGCAGCGGCCAAGATGCAGAGCCCACCGGACTCGGTGGGCGTGGGTGGCGGCCGCATCGGCGATTTCAGCTTCGAGGAGGCGAGCATCCTCGCTGAAGCTCGATTCGGCACCCTCGCCACAGCAGGCAGCTACACGCCGCCCAAGATCGCAGGCCCGTACAAGGGCTCTGGAGTGGGACCCAGCCCGGCGTACAGCTACTCGGCGTGCGTCGTGGACCTCGACGCGGATCGCCGCACCGGCCTCGTCCACATAAAGAAGGTGTGGATCGCGCACGACGTCGGCCGTGCCATCAACCCGCTGCTCGTCGAGGGACAGGTCGAGGGCAGCGTGTACATGGGACTGGGCGAGGCGCTCATGGAAGAGCAGGCGTTCCGCAAAGGCCTGCACAAGTGGCCTTCGATGCTCGAGTACAAATCGCCGACATTCCTTGACATGCCGGACGTGAAGACCTTCATCGTCGAGACCGACGACCCCGAAGGGCCGTACGGCGCCAAGGAGGCGGGCCAGGGTCCGCTGCTGCCGGTCATTCCGGCCGTGAGCGCCGCAGTGTTCGACGCGTTGGGCGTGTGGATCGACGAAGTTCCGGTCACGCCCGAGAAGATCGTGGAGGCTCTGCGCCGCAAAGACAAGGGCGAGCCACCTCGATACGGACCACCGGGATTTCCCGACGTCCCCTATCCCGACACCATCAAGGTCGAGCCGCCACCCAAGGAGCTGGATCGTGCTGCGCCTGCCTCGATTTAGATACCTGCGCCCGAAGACGGCGCGAGAGGCGGCGCACATGGCTTCGGAGCTCGGCTCGCGTGCGATGTTCGTCGCCGGCGGCACCGACCTGTTTCCAAAACTGAAACGAAGGCAGTTCGAGATCGAGGCGTTGATCGGCCTCGACTTTCTTCCGCGCGAGGTGCGCCGTGGTGCCGATGAAACGGCTATCGACGCGGGAGTGACGCTCGCGGATGCATCCGCGCATGAGGAGCTGCGCGGCGCGTACGCGGGTTACGCAGACGCAGCAGGCCTCGTCTCTTCGCCACCGCTGCGCAACGCCGGCACGATCGGCGGCAACCTCTGCGTCGACACTCGCTGCAACTACTACGACATGACATACGAGTGGCGGAAGGCTGCGGGTTTCTGCATTAAGAAGGACGGAGACATCTGCCTGGTCGCTCCGAGCAGCTCGCGATGCTGGGCGGTCTCGTCCTCCGACACCGCGCCGGTGGCGATCGCGCTTGGTGCGCTGGTCACACTCGCCGGGCCTGAGGAAGATCGCGACCTTCCAGTGGCGGCGCTTTATCGCGATGACGGCATCGACTATCTCGCCAAGCAGCCTTTCGAGGTGGTCACCGCGCTGCGCCTGCCGCCTCCCGACGGAACGAAGACCTCCTACGTCAAGCTCCGCCGCCGAGGTTCGATCGACTTCCCGATCGCGGGCGCCGCTGTCGCGTTGAGGCTGGACGGCCCGACTGTAACCAGCTGCCACATCGTCCTGTCGGCCGTCGCCTCCCACCCGCTCGAGGCCGCCGAAGCCGGCGAGTTCATGATCGGCAAGCGAATGGATGAAGAAACGGTGCGGGCGGCGGCTGAGATGGCCGCGAAGCCGGCAAAACCACTCGACAATGCCGATCTCAGCCACTTCTGGCGGAAGCGCATGGTGAGGGTGGTGGTGGAGCAGGCACTTCGCAAGGCCGGCGACCAGTACGGGGTACTCGGCGGTTAAGCTTCTAGGTCAGCACCCAGAGTGATACGCACCCCGCGCCGGCAATCTGGACAGGGCATGGTTGAGTACGCGCTCATCCTGGCCCTCATTGCACTCATCGTGATCGTCGCGCTGATCGCCACAGGCGGCCAGCTCATAAATCTGTTCTCCAACATCAGCGCGACCATGTGTAACTACCACGTCGGGTGCTGACCCGTTCCCCTGGCCAGTCGGGCCAGGGTCTCGTTGAATACGCACTGATCCTCGCCCTCGTCGTCCTCGTTGTCGTGATCGCGTTGATCATGACGGGCGGACAGGTCACGAACCTGTATTCAGACATCACCGCGACGATGTGCAAGGCGCGCTTGGGTTGCTAGCGGAGGCCTAGTCGGCGCCGACCGCTCCCGCCACCACCGTCGCCGCAACCTGAGCGGCACGAGTCGCCTTCTCTCGAATCGAGTCCATGTCCCGCCGCGCCAGCGCGTCCTGTGAAAAGAGCGCTCCCGTGAGCCCGACCGCTTTGACGCCAAGTCGCAGGTACGCGGGGATCTGGTCGATCTCGACGCCGCCTGACGCCCATAGCGGCACCCCGCCCATCGGCCCTTGCAGCGCGCGTATGTAATCTGGGCCGCCGACCGGCGCGACGGGAAACACCTTCACCAGGTGGGCGCCAGCCAGCCTTGCGTGGTAGATCTCCGTCGGGCTGAGGGCGCCGAGAACGCACAGGAGGTCTTCCTTGCGGCAGGCCTCGGCCACCTCGGGAAGCACCACCGGCGTGACCACGAAGTCTGCGCCCGCCTCTTTGGCCTCGCTGACTGCGCCCGGATCCCACACCGTGCCCACACCAACCGGCACCTTCCCGAGGGTGCTTCCGATCAGGCCGCGGATGATCTCGTACCAGGAAGGCACGGTGGTCGTGATCTCGATGGTGCCGATGCCGCCCTCGATGGCCGCCAGGCACGCCTGGAACGCGGCGTCGGCGTCGTCGGTGCGCATCACCCCACAAACCCCAGTCGGAAAGACAAGTTCGATGCTCCTCACCCGGTCTTGAAGGATAGTGCGTCGAGACTCTCTAGCCTGTCCCCTCCCCGCTCGTGGGGAGGGAGGGTCGGGCGGATCGAATTTTGAAACGCGCTAGAGTAGTACATACGTATGACCGGGGCGACTGCTTTGGAGAGCACCCGAGACCAGATCATCCACGCTGCCGCCGAATCACTCCTCGAAAACGGTTACTCGGGCACCACAGTCCGCTCGATCGCCTCGCGGGCCGGCGTCGCGATCGGCAACCTCCAGTACTGGTTCCCGACCAAGTCTGAGCTTCTCGTCGAGGCATGGCGCTACCTGACGGCACGCTCCGTCAACGAGCTGCGAACTGCGCTCAACCAGCTGACCGATCCCCTCGAGGTCCTGGAGATCGGGGTCGAATCGCTGTGGGACTCGCTCCGGCGCCTCGGAGACATCCAGCTGGCGGCCTTCGACCTCCTCGTCCAGGCGCCGCGCACCGAGCGCCTACGCGCATACCTGCCCGAGCTGTTCACCCGCTATCGCGAGGTCATCCAGGAGCAGCTCGACCGTCTCGAAGCCGACGGCCGCATCCGCTTGACCGTTCCCCGCGAGGTTCTGGTCCCCCTGGTGCTGAACACGGTGCTCGGCTTCGGCCTTTACTACGTGGTCACACGCGACGACGAATCCTGCGTTCGTGCACTCTCGGCCTTCCGCCAGCTTGCGGGCACGCTGGTCGAGCCCATATGACCGTCCAGCTTCTCGATCGCGAGCTGGAAAGGCTGGAAAGCCTCTGGGCGGACGGCCTTTCGGATTCGTACCGCTCCTACCTCGACGCGGTGGTCGATCACAGGCCCGATGCCCAGCCCAAGCTGGCGCTGGCCGCGGCACTGATCGAGGTGGGCCTTCGTTTGCAGGGCCTCGGGGGCCGCGCGGCGCCGCCGCCCACCCTCTTGATGGGCGACCTCTGCCTGGCGCGGGCGTCCCGCCTGCTCGCCGACGCCGCCGGCCAGTCCCTTCAGGTGGCATTCGCCCAGGCCATCGAAACGCTCTCGGCCGCCGCAGCCTCGGGCCAGCCGGCCCGACCTGTGCGCGAGCTTCTCGTTCACGCACTCACGGCCGCCCGATGATCTCGGGGCGCCTGCGGTTCGACACTTCGCACGCCACCGAGTTCGTCGACCTCACCCACCGCGTCCGCGATGAGGTGCGAAAGACGGGCCTCCGAACGGGACGGGTCCATCTGCAGTCGCTGCACACGACAGTCGGTCTGGCCATCAACGAGAACGAGCCCCTGCTGCTCCGCGACTTTCAGCACCTGCTCGAGCGTCTCGCGCCCGGCGAAGCCGGGTACGAGCACGACGACTTCACGCGACGTGTCGAGGTCGCTGTCGACGAGTCGGTGAACGGCCACGCCCATTGCCGCCAGCTGCTGCTCACCGGATTCCTCACGCTGCTCGTCGAAGAAGGAGAGCTGGTGACGGGGCGGTGGCAGTCGGTGTTCGCGGTCGAGCTAGACGGCCCGCGTCACCGGCAGCTAGCAATGCAGCTGGAAGGCGACTTCTCGACGAAAGTTGAAGCCGATGAGGTTTTCGCCCTCCCCGCTCGCGGGGAGGGAAGGGGTTGGGGGGCCCCAACCGGCAGAAACGACTCCAAACTCGCGGACCTCGTGGAAGTGGAGATCACCCGGCAGCTCTTGGTCGACCCCGACCCGGTGGCGCTGCCCATGCGCCGCCTCATGGAGGCGGGCGGCAAACGCCTGCGGCCAAAGCTGGTACAGCTCACCTCGCGAATCGGTCCCAGGCAAGAGCCGCTGCGCGCCGCCTCTCTCGCGGCGGCCGTGGAGCTGCTCCACAACGCCACCCTCGTCCACGACGACTACGTCGACGAGTCGACCCATCGGCGGGGCCGCCCGACCGTCGCCGCGGCGGAAGGTGCGGAGCGCGCCATCGCGGTCGGGGACTACTACTTCGCGAAGGCGACGCGATTGATCGCCGAGCTCGGCAGCCCAAGTGTTGCGACGACGATGGCCGAGGCGCTGGAGGCGATCTGCGCGTCGCAGATCGACGACGTTGCTCTGCGGGGCGCTTTTCCCGGAGACCACGATTCCTACTTGCGCGTCGTGCGCGGCAAGACCGCAGCGCTCTTCGCGGCGGCGTGCGTGTCGGGAGCGCTCCTGTCAGACGCATCGGCGGACATCGTCGAGGCCCTGCGCCGTTATGGCGAGCTGCTCGGTATCGCCTTTCAGATGGCCGACGACATGGTCGATTTCAGCCCTGACTCGGGAAAGCCGATCGGCCTCGACATCCGGCAGCGCGCGCTGTCGCTCCCGCTCATCTACGCGGCGGAGGATCGTTCGGTTGGAACCGAGGTGCGAACTTTGCTCGCCGGTTCGCTCCGAGACGACGAGGTCGACCGCGTGGCGGAGCTGGTCACCAGGAGCGACGCGTTGCGTCGCGTCGGCGACGAAGCCCGAGGCCTGGTCGAACAGGCCGTGTGCGAGATCGAAGCGGTCGAGCTCGACGGCCTGCGCCCCACCCTTGTCGGCCTCGCGCGGTCAGCGGTCGACCGGACTGCCTGACAGCAACCCCACCGTTCCGGCCGCCACGCTTTTGTAGCGAACCCCCTTCCAGCCTGCGACCTCCGCCAGCGCTCGAAGCTCATCCGCGTTGCGGTAGGAGTCGACGGTGTCGCTGAGATATCGATAGGCCGTGGGTTGGCCGGACAGCACGCCGCCGATGGCCGGCAGCAGGGTGCGCAGGTAAACGCGATAGGCGGAGCCCACGGGCCCGTTGGGCGGCCGCACGAACTCCAGGACCACGGCGCGCCCGCCCGGCCTGACGACGCGAAGCATCTCGCGCAGACCACGCACGGGGTCGGCGAGGTTGCGAAGGCCAAAGGCGATGGTGCTCGCGTCGAAGCCGGCATCTTCGAACGGGAGGTTGAGTGCATCGCCGTCCAGGAATTCGATTCCGGGGTGCTCACTGCGGGCGACCTCGAGCATCTGCCTGCTGAAGTCGAGCCCGACCACATGGCCACTTGACCCGGCCATTCGAGCCAGCAGCGCCGTGAGCTTGCCCGAGCCGCAGGCGACGTCAAGCGCGGAGCCGCCCGCCTTGAGCTCGGTCAGCCTCGCGGCGCGGCGGCGCCAGCCCCCATCCGTTCCGGCCGACAGCACGGTGTTGACGAGGTCGTACCGGCGGGCGATGCGATCGAACATCGAGCGCACCGCTTGTGGGTCGCGTTCAGCGATGGCGACTAGCCTCGACGCCAGATCGACGCGATGCCCTGCCCGACACCGATGCACATCGTGGCCAGGCCGTATTCCGCGTCGCGGTGGGCCATCTCGCGGACGAGCGTGCTCACCAGGCGCGCGCCGCTGCTCCCAAGTGGGTGACCGAGGGCGATCGCCCCGCCGTTGAGGTTCACTTTCTCTTCGTCCAGCCCGAGCAGGCGGACGCAGGCGAGCGACTGCGCCGCGAAGGCCTCGTTGAGCTCGACGATGCCTATGTCCGACACCTGGAGCCCGGCTTTTTCCAGCGCCTTCATCGATGAAGGCACCGGGCCGATGCCCATGTAATCGGGGTGCACGCCCGCCGGTGCCGAAGCGACGAAGCGCGCGAGCGGCTGCAGGTTGCGCTCACGTGCTTTCGACTCGGACATCAACACCAGGGCTGTCGCGCCGTCGTTCAAGGGCGACGAGTTGCCTGCCGTGACCGAACCATTGGCTGCGAACGCCGGCTTGAGCTTTGCCAGCGCCTCGGCGGATGTGTCCGCGCGCGGGCCTTCGTCGTCGGTCAGTCGCACCGGCTCACCTTTGCGCTGCGGCACCATTACTGGAACGATTTCCTCCGTCAGGCGCCCGGATTTCTGCGCGGCAACCGCTCGCTGATGGCTGCGGAGGGCGAACGCGTCCTGGTCCTCGCGCGACACCTCGTACTTCTGGGCCACGCGCTCGGCGGTCTCCCCCATCTGCAGCGTCCCGTACATTTCCGCCATCTTCGGGTTGACGAGGCGCCACCCGAGGGCTGTGTCGTACACCGTTTGCGGGCCCCGCGGAAACGCTCCATCGGGCTTCGGCATCACCCACGGAGCGCGGGTCATGCTCTCGACGCCGCCCGTGACGACGATGTCCGCCGCGCCGGCCTGGATCTCGCGAACCCCTGCGATCGTCGCCTGCATGCCGGATCCGCAAAGGCGGTTGACGGTCTGGCCCGGGACCTCGACTGGAAAGCCCGCGAGCAGCAGCGCCATGCGCGCAACGTTGCGGTTGTCCTCGCCGGCGCCGTTGGCGCAGCCGAGGATGACGTCCTCGACCTCCGCCGGCTTGACGTGGGCGCGGTCGCACGCCTCTTTCAGCACGATCGCCGCGAGGTCGTCGGGGCGCACGTCCTTCAGCTGGCCGCCGTACCTGCCCATAGGCGTGCGCGCGGTCGCGACGATGACCGCCTCGTGAAGCTGCACTTATCCCCTCTCGCCTTCGGGGAGAGGGCTGGGGAGAAGGGCGTGAGTAGTCATTAAGACTTCTTGCGCCGCGCGAGGAAGGCCTGGACGCCCTCCGCAAACTCAGGGCTCGACGCTTGCGCCTCCTGCAGATACGACTCGAACTCCAGCGCCTCCTCGAAGCTCGACTCGAGGGCGTGGGTCACAGCACGTTTGGCCGCGGCCATGGCCTGGCGCGGCTGCGCGACTAGCTGTGCGGCCAGGTCGCGGACCTCGGCCTCGAGGCGCTCGGCCGGCACCACCCGGTTGATGACGCCCAGACGATGCGCGTCGGCAGCCGACAGCGGCTTGCCCGTGAAGAACATCTCATACGCGATGCCCGTCCCGGCCAGGCGAGGCAGGAGCCAGCTCACGCCACCATCGGGCGCGAGGCCGATGTTGACGAACGCCTCGAGCAGATAGGCCTCTGGCGTTGCGATGCGGATGTCGCAGGCCAGCGCGTAGCTCGCCCCGATGCCGACCGCCGGGCCGTTCATCGCCGCGATCACTGGCTTGGGCATGGTGCGCAGGCGTGTGAGCATCGGCATGTACTCGTTGCGCAGCACGTTGCCGACGTCCTCCGGCGTCCGCATTCCCGCGCCTTGCACCATCTCGGTGACATCCGCGCCGGAGCAGAACGCGCGCCCAGAACCGGTGAGGACCAGCACGCGGACGGCATCGTCGCGCTCCGCCTGCTTGATCGCCTCACCCAGCTGTTGGCGCGTCAGCGCGCCGATCGCGTTCATCTTCTCGGGCCGGTTGAGCTGAATCAGCCCCACGCCATCGTGGACGTGGACGTTGACGTGAACCTCGACCTCGGTTGCCATCACTACCTTCCTTTGAATACTGCCTTTCGTTTCTCGAGGAAGGCGCGCATGCCTTCCTTCTGATCTTCGGTCGAGAACAGGAAGTAGAAGCTCTTGCGCTCGGCCGCAAGCCCTTCCGCGAGCGGCGCCTCGAATGCCTTGAGCACGGCCTCCTTCGCCATCCTCAATGCCAGCGGCGCCTTCTGCGCGAGCTGTCGCGCGACGCGCTTCGCAACCTCGATCGTCATCTCGGCGGGCACGACCTTGTTGACGATGCCCAGCTCCCGCGCGCGCTCGGCCGTGACGGGCGCCCCCGTGAGGACGGTTTCCATGGCCGCGTATTTGCCCGCCGTGCGCGGCCACCGCTGCGTTCCGCCGGCGCCAGGGATGATGCCGAGGTTGATCTCGGGCTGGCCGAAGCGCGCGGAATCCCCGGCGATGATCATGTCGCACATCAGCGCAAGCTCACATCCGCCGCCCAGCGCGTAGCCGTTGACGGCCGCGATCAGAGGCTTTGTAAAGGCGGCGATGCCGGCCCAGCGGCCGGTCTGGTCACGATGGAGCTGCTCGACGGCGGTGCGCTCGGCCATGTCTCCGATGTCGGCGCCTGCCGCAAAAACCCTTGACCCGCCGGTCAGGACCACGGCTCGGACCCGGTCGTCGGCGTCGAGCTCGCGGAGGGCCGCGTTGACCTCACCGACGAGCTCGGGGCTGAGCGCGTTGAGGACCTTGGGGCGGTTCAGCGTGATCGTGGCGATGGGGGGCTCGACATCAACCTGAATGTGCTCGTAACCCACGGCGTCTATGATCGGCCATGTGGGGACCGCCAAGCTCAGGGACTCCTATGGGCGGATCGCCGACGACCTTCGGATCTCCATCACCGATCGCTGCAACTTCCGCTGCATCTACTGCATGCCCGCGGAGGGCCTGAAGTGGCTGAAGCGCGATGATTTGCTCCGCTTCGAGGAGATCACCCGGCTGGCGCGCCTCTTCGTCGAGCGGTACGGCGTTCGCACCATCCGCATCACCGGCGGCGAGCCGTTGGTGCGCGTCAAGGTCGAGGAGCTGGTGGGCATGATCAACGAGATCGACCCAACGCTCGACATCACCATGACCACCAACGGCGTGCTGCTGCGCGAAAAGGCCCAGCTGCTCCGTGACGCGGGCCTCAAGCGGATCAACATCTCCCTCGATACGCTGCACATGGACCGGTTCCACGAGATCGCGCGCAGCGATGCGTTCGTCCGCGTCATGGACGGCATCAAGGCCTCGCGAGAAGCCGGACTCTGGCCGATCAAGCTGAACATGGTCGTGATGTCAGGGCAGAACGACGACGAGGTCGTCGACTTCGCCCGCCTCGCGCGCGACGAGGGTTACGAGGTGCGCTTCATCGAGTTCATGCCGCTCGACGGCGACAACATCTGGACCGTCGACCAGGTCGTGCCCAGCCGGCGCATCCAGGAGCAGATCGAAGACCTGTTTCCACTCCAGCCCGTGGTCGATACGCGGCCAGGTCCAGCAACCCGTTTCAAGTTCGCCGACGGGGCGCCGGGAGGTGTGGGCTTCATCTCGTCCGTGAGCCAGGCGTTCTGCACCACGTGCAACCGCATCAGGCTCACTGCTGAGGGCGGCCTGCGCACGTGCCTGTTTTCGCTGCAGGAGACGCCGCTGCGTGAGCTCATCCGGTCGGGCGCGTCGGACGACCACCTCGGCCGCGTCATCGAGACGGCGGTCTGGCGCAAGGAAGAGGGCCATCTGATCAACCAGCCAGGGTTCATCAAGCCGGCCAAGTCGATGTCGCAGATCGGCGGGTGATTCAGGAGATTCAGTCCGGGGCGACCCATCTCGTTTACAAGGCAATGCTCGAGCTCAGGCCCAATATCGGGCCGGAGTCGGTTTTCGCGGAGCACGTAGACAACGACCTGAGGCCCGAGGGCTACCGGCTGATCGGGTTCTTCGTCAAGGAGGACACGTACGCAGTCGCCGTAGCGGGGTTCCGCGTCTTCCACATGCTGGCGTGGGGTCACGCACTGTACTGCGACGACCTCGGCACCCGATTCGACCACCGCGGCAAGGGGTACGCCGGGCAGCTGATGGACTGGATGATCGACGAAGCGAAGCGTCTCCACCTGGACGCGTTTCACCTCGACTCCGGTCTGGGTCCCGACCGCGCCGACGCTCATCGGCTCTACGTGAACAAGCGGATGCGAATCTCGGCCTTCCACTTCTTACGCCCGGTCTGACCTAACCCTCTCCCGTCGGGGAGAGGGCTGGGGAGAGGGGCTTAAGCTAGCGAAATGCTGCGACCCGAGGAAGCCCAGCGCCCGTTCACCGTCACCGAGCTCGCCAACGAGATAAGGCGCGAGCTGCGCCCTCTCACCGCAATGCTCGTGAAAGGCGAGGTCAGCGGCATGAAGCGCGGCACGAAGGGCCACTACAGCTTCGCGATCAAAGACGGCCAGAGCCTGATCAACGGCTTCCTCTATGCAGACGACGCGCGGCGGGTGACCACCCTGCCGGAAGACGGCCAGGTGTTCGTATTCAGAGGTCGCGTCGATTTCTGGACGCAGTACGGGACCATCCGGTTCGTCGTCGACCAGATCGAGTTCGACGACGTCGGCAAGCTGCGCGCGCGGCTGGAAGAGTTGAAGCGCCGGCTCGAGGCCGAGGGCGCGTTCGCGGCGGCACGCAAGCGCCCATTGCCATTTCTGCCGGATGCCGTGGCACTCCTAACGTCCCCGACCGGGGCGGTCATCCACGACCTCCAGGAGACGATCTGGGAGCGATACCCGAACATGGGCGTGGTCGTCTATCCGGTGCAAGTGCAGGGCGCGGCCGCCCCGATGAGCGTGTCGCGCGCGATGCGCCGGTGCAACCAGGAGGCGCTTGCCCAGGTGATCGTGCTGGCGCGTGGAGGCGGCAGCTTCGAAGAGCTGTACTCGTTCAACACGGAGCTCGTGGCACGCGCGATCCTCGACTCCCGCCTACCGGTCGTCACCGCCTTGGGGCACAGCTCCGATCGCACGGTCGCCGACATGGTCGCGGACGTAGAAGCGCGCACGCCCACCGAAGCGGGGTCGCGCGTGGTGCCGAAGAAAGCCGACCTGGTCGCCATGCTCCGCGAGCGCGAGCGCCGGCTGGACCGCGAGACCAACCAGCGCGTGCTGCGCGAGACCGAACGACTCCAGGTCAAGAGGTCGCGATTGCTCCAGGTCCTGCCGGCGATGCTGCGCGTGCGCACCGACCGCCTTGCCCTCGCGGCTGCGAACCTCGTCCGGCTGAGCCCTGTGCAGCAGGTGGCGCGGCGCGAGGAGGCCCTGCGCGAGCGGGCACGGCGATTGTCTGCGGCCGGCGCCGCCCGGCTGACCCGCGCCCGCAACGCGCTCGCGTCACGGCGCGCGCCGGATCGCCTCGAGCGGGCGCTGTCGGAGAGGTTCGCGGCCGCAACGCGTGGCCTCGAGCACCGCCGCGAAAGGCTGCTCGCCCTCAGCCCCGACGCGGTGCTGTCGCGCGGCTACAGCATCACGCAGGATGCGGAGTCCGGCGTCGTCATCCGGTCAGCGACCGAGACGTCCGTCGACCGCAGGATCCGCGTCCGGCTGGCAACCGGGCGGGTGGGCGCGCGGGTAGAACAGGTCGAGCCGTGAACGAGCAGCTGACGTATGAGCAGGCCCTCGAGAAGCTGGACCAGAAGCTGAAGCTCCTCGAGGACGGTGACCTGTCCCTGGAGGACGCCCTGAAGGCGGTCGAGGATGCCCGTGTGTACTTGAAGATCTGCACCGAGCGCCTCGAGGCGGCCCGCAAGAAGATCGAGGTCCGCCCCGAACCCGACTCGTAGCCCCGACAGAATTCCTATGGCCAGGCGCTCTCGGCACGCCTAAACTGTGCCGCGCATCGGAGGGAGGTCGCGGTCCGTCTTGCCTTGGGACGATCGCCGGCGAGCCACTAGTGGGAGGAAAGGATGGCGACAATTACGCTCGACTCTTTACGTCAGCAGGTTCGTGGCGATGTGATCGCGCCGGAGGACGCCGGCTACGACCAGGCGCGCGTGGTTCGTAACGCAATGATCGATCGCAAGCCAGCGGTAGTGACGCGTCCGGTGAACGCCGGCGATGTGATCGCCGCTGTCAACTTCGCTCGAGAGAGCCACCTGCCTATAGCAATTCGCGGAGGGGGGCACAGCGTGCCGGGGTTCGGCACTGTCGATGACGGGTTGGTCATCGACATGTCTCGGATGCGGAGCGTTCATGTAGACCCGGAAAAACGGACCGCTCGAGCTGAAGGAGGCGCCACGTGGGGTGACTTCAACGCCGCGACGAACGCGTTTGGGCTGGCGACAACCGGCGGCATCATCTCGACCACTGGAGTCGCCGGCCTGACGCTCGGCGGCGGCATCGGATACCTCGCACGCGGATTCGGACTCTCGCTGGACAACCTTGTTTCCGCCGACGTGGTCACCGCCGATGGGAAGTTCCTGGTTGCGAGCGAGAAGGAGAACGAGGACCTGTTCTGGGCCATTCGTGGGGGCGGCGGAAACTTCGGAGTTGTGACCTCATTCGAGTTTCGACTCCACCCGGTCAAAGACATCTACGGCGGCCCGATGTTCTTCGAGCTGAAGTACGCCCGCGACCTCCTGCGCTTCTACCGCGAGTACATCGCGACCGCGCCCGAGGAGATGGGCGCCTTCCCGGCATTCCAGATCGCGCCTCCGCTGCCTTTCATCCCCGAGAACCGGCATGGGGACACCTTCGCGCTCGTGGTCGCGTGCTGGGCTGGGCCTGTCGAGCAGGGTGAGAAGGCACTCAAGCCCTTCCATGACGTGGCTCCTGTTTTCGCCGAGCACGTCGGCCCGATGCCTTACCCCGCGCTCAACAGCGCGTTCGACGGACTCTACCCACCCGACCTGCAGCATTACTGGAAGGCCAATTTCGTGAAGGAGTTGACCGACGAGGCGATCGACGCGCATGTCGAGCACGGATCGAAAGTGCCCGCCATGACTTCGACGATGCACATCTATCCGATCAACGGCGCAGTCCAGAGAGTTGCCTCGGACGACACCGCCTTTGCGTATCGAGACGCCAACTTCGCGACCGTGATCGCCGGCATGTGGCCCGACCCCGCTCAGAACCAGGCGAACATCAAGTGGGTGCGGGACTACTACGACGCAACCGCGCCTCATTCCGAGGAGGGCGGCTACATCAACTTCATGGCCGAGGACGACCAGAGCCGCATCAAGGCGAATTACCGCGGCAACTACAACAGGCTCGTCCAGGTCAAGCGAAAGTACGACCCGGACAACCTGTTTCACGTCAACCAGAACATCAAGCCCTAAGCATTCGCCAGGAGAGGGGGGCGAGACCCCCTCTCCCCGCAATGGAAGAGGGGAACTCCGCCGCCTAGACCGACGTCGTTGTCGGGGCAGCTGGCGCGGATTCGAGTTGGTCGTTCATGACGCGAATTCGCTGGCTGAGGTTCTTCACGAACTCCAGGAGCACCTCGGGGTGCTCGTGGACGAGCGCATGCAGCCGGTCGCGGCGCAGCACTCGAAGGGTCGTGGTCTCGGTCGCCTGCGCGCCGGCCGATCGCGGCTGGTCGTCGAACACCCCCATCTCGCCGATCACAGACGAAGGGCCGAGACGCGCCAGCGTGACCTCCCGGCCTTCATGGTCGACGTGGACGCGCACCTCCCCCTCGAGCACGACGAAGAGCTCCGTGCCGACGTCGCCTTTCAGGAAGATCGACTCGCCCTTCGCATAGTGCCGCGTGACCATCAGACGATCGATGGCCGACAGCTGCTCGAGTGTGAGGGCGCTGAAGAGCGGCACTCGCTTGAGCGCGATGAGCTCCTTCATGCCGTCGCCAAGACCATGCGCGGTCGCACCGGCGGCTTCGGAGATCCATCGGTCAGGATGGGCCGCGAGCGCCTCGAGCTCCGCGTGCGAGATGGTCCGCGCCGAGGCCTCATCAAAAGCATCCGGGTCGAGGAGCTGCGCCAGCGGTGGGGCGAGCCATGCGGGCCCGAAGTTTAACAACGTTTCCAGCCCCTCGACCCGCGCTTCCGGTTCCCCTGACATCACGCCGCGCTCGACCGTCGCGAAGCCGCGCTTGCCGTGGAGGGCGCGCATCGCGCCTAGCCCGGATTCGGCGGCGTGGCCGGCGTAATCGTCGAGGGCGATGCGCAGGAACGCGTAAGCCGCAGCCGTGTCGTGGTCATGGTGCGCGCGCGAGCTTGCCGCCGCGCGCTTGGAGATCCGCGCCGACTTGACCCCATCGCCAAGCAGGTGCTCGAGGTGCACGCGCACGCGATGGAACAGGTCGGGGCGGCCGCTGCGGATGAGAGCCTCGACGGCTGCGGAGGCGGTGTCCTCGCGAGAGTCCAGCAGCGGGAGCGTCAACGCCAGCGCTTCAGGAGCCTGGGCCGCCATCGCTTCCGACGCGAGGCGCCTCACCTCGCGGTCGCCGCTCGCAAGCGATGCCACCAGCGCCTCGGCGAATGCGGGCCTTTCTTCGCCGGTAGGCGCCCATCGCACCGCCTGCCGGAGCGCCTCCCGACGAACCTCGGGGTCTTCGTCGCGAAGGCAGGCGACGATTCCGGCGGCGGCCTCAGGCACGTCGGCCTTCAGCTTCGCGAAGCTCCGGATGCCCTCCAGGCGCACGCGAGCGTCGCGATCCCTGAGGGCTTCGACCACCGTTGCGCGACCGCCCACGAATGCGGCCGCCCACACCGCCGCGGCGCGCTTTTCCGGGTCGACCGAGTGCCAGAGTCGATGGAGGAGCACACCCGACTGCTCCCACGGCGGGTCGTGCGCCGCTCCGGCCACCGCCGCGGCTGCAACGACCCATCCGTCGGGGTCGTTCTCGGCCACGTGCAGCTGCTCGTCTGTCACCGACCCGGGCGGCGCAAGCTGCAAGCCGAGCCTGCGCACCGATGCGTCGGTTGAAGCCAGCAGCTCGGGCAACATGGCCGTGAATGCCTCCGGTGCGAGCCTGGCCAGCGCAGCCGCCGCAAATGGCCTCGAGCGGTCGTCGCCGGTGCTGATGAAGCCTCGCAGCTCCTCGACCTGCGCCGGCGTCGCCCGGCCAAGGGCTCGCTGAAAGTCGTTCAACGAAACCGCGTGCGTGCGCAGCCGCTCGTAGATCGCGGTGACGTAGAGGCTTCGCACCCGGAGCGCCGCGGCGATGAAGAGCAGCGACAGAACGATCCCGATCACCGCCAGCACCTCGACCGTGGCGGAGACGAACTGCTGAACGAGCAGCAAGCCCACTCCGGTGATCACGGCGGCGCCGGGCAGCACGGCGTTGTCGAGCAGGAGCTTGAGCTTGGGGCCCACCTGCGCCGGCAGAGCACCGCCGAGCACGTTCTGGGCAGGATCGTCGAGCCCCGTCTGGAGGCCGTTGCGGACGATAAATAGGAACAGCGCGGTTGCCAGCACGGGATTGATCGCGACCGCCACGAAACCGACCAGCGTGAAGGCCGGCAGCGCCATGATCGCGTTCTTGACCCCGAGCTTGTCCAGGACGAGCGGGGTGATGAAAAGGCTCACCGCGAGCTGCACCAGGTAGCTGGCGAGCCACGCGTTGCCGATCAGGATCGTCAGGGCCTGGAGATTGTTGTGTGTGGCGCCGACGAAGATGAGCGCCACGAGATAGTCGCCGACGCGGCTTGTGACCTGGAGCACAAGCGCGAGCAGCACGAGGGCGAGGACCAGCTCGCTTCCCGTCACGTACTGGAAAGCGCCGCGCAGGAGCCTGATCAGTCCCTGGCGGTGTCGGACTACGTGCTCGTGCGCCACCAGCTCGTCGGCGTCGTCGATGAAGCTCGGCCGGAACAAACGCCGCTCCAGCCACTCCGACATCAACGCTGCAGCCGCCGCGCCAATCGCCCACACGAACAGCAACGGTTCGGTGGCATAGATCGCGACGAGGGTGGTCGTGAACCCGGCGAGGATGTAGCCGATGCTCGAGCCCGCGGCGATGACCGGAAAGACGCGCTTCCCCTCGAGAACGTTGAAGTGCTGGCTGACGAACGTCCAGAAGTTGAGCATCACGAGCTCGAAAGCGATCGAGTAGATGACGTAGACCGTGAATGCGACCGTCGGCGATTCGGAGAAGAAGTAGACGACGTACAGGATCGGCGCCATGACCGCGTTGACCACGAGGTTGAGCCGCAGCGCGCGGCCAACACCGAAGCGGCGGGTGAGCGCCCCCTGCAGGGCGACCATCGGCCACACCGCCAGCGCCAGCACGATGAAGAAGAGCGGGTACGCGTGCGGTCCGGCTTTGACCAGGAAGATGGCCTGGGTGGCGTTGAAGGCCGTGTACATCGCCCACCCGAGGAGGATCGCGAAGCCCGCCACCTGCAGCGTGCGGTCGAGCTCGCTGCGCCGGACGTGGAGGAATCGAGCCAGGAGCGGGACGGCGGTCACGCTTCGGGATTATGGGTCTCTCGATGTGGGATTTAGGCCGTCGTCATCGCTCACCGTGGAGCTCATGCGCGCCACGCTTGCGGACGGGGTGACGACGCGGCTCGTGATGTTCGTCAACAACACCCAGGTCGCCGACCTTGCCGACCCGGTGAGCGACCTACCCCGGCTGGGTTGGCTGGGCGGCCTGGTGGTGCGAGGTGACGATTCCGGACCGACGACGATCACCGCCACTCATTTCGAAGAGCGCGACCTGACGTTCTAGGTCTGCTGGACGCTCGCGATCTTCTCCAGGGCGGCAATCCGCTCCTCGATGGGCGGATGGGTGTCGAACAGGTGGTTGAAGAACGAGCCATGGTGCTCGGTCGGGTTGTCGATCATCATGGCCGCCACGGCGTGGTTGAACCGCTCGGGTGGCTTGTCATTCTGGGCGATCTTCTTCAAGGCGCTGATCAGCCCGGCCGGGTTGCGGGTCAGCTCCACTCCGCTCACGTCGGCGAGCGACTCGCGCTGCCTTGATAACGCGAGCTGCATGATCGGCCCGACGATGAAGGCGATCAGGGTGAAGATGATCCCGATCGCGAACACCACGAGCACCGCGCGGGCGTCGCGGCTGCGGAAGCGCAGCGCCCCATTCCAGATGAAGCTCGCGATGATCGCCGCCAGGCCGATCATCGTGGTCACGATCAGCAGCAGGCGCACGTCGAAGTTCTTGATGTGGCTCATCTCGTGCGCGAGCACGCCCTCGAGCTCTTCGCGATTCATCATCTGCAGGAGGCCGGTGGTCACCGTGACGGCTGCGTGCTGCGGGTCGCGGCCGGTGGCGAAGGCGTTCGGGCTCGGGTCGTCGACGATGTACACCTTGGGCACCGGCAGGCCGTCCCCGATCGACAGCGTCTGCACGATGTTGTAGAGCTGCTGGAACTGACCCGGGTCGGCCTCGCGCGCGCCGGCGGCAGCCAGCACAGTGCCGGCCCCGAAGTAGTACGACCACAATGCCGCCAGAACGCCGAGCGCTCCGAGGATGACCCCGCCGATGATCGCCGTCGTCAGGTTGCCTCCGGCGAACTCACCGATGACGAATCCGGCGAGGAGCCAGACCAGCAGGAACAGCGTCACGACGACGATGCTGTTGCGCTTGTTCCGGGCGATCTGGTGGTACATGCCGATGAAAGTCTACGTGGAGGTCCGGTTCTCCCTCCTCAGCGTCTGAAGCAGCGAATGAGCCAGCCAGCCACCCCAGATCTGAGCCCAGACCAGTCCGTTTCCGAACGCGGACTGCTCCTCGGCATGATGTTTGAAGTAGTACGTCCATCTGGCCCGGTGCTCCTCGAAGAGCATCTTTTGCCTCTCGGCCTGCCCCGGTGCCGTGCGCTCGTGGTGGATGGCGCTCGCCGTGGGCAGGTAGAACACCTTCCAGCCACCGAGCTTCAGGCGATAGCAGAGGTCGATGTCCTCGCCGTACATGAAGTAGCGCGGGTCGAAGAAGCCGACCCGATCGAGGGCGGCGCGGCGAAACATCAGGCAGTCGGCGCTGCCGGCGTCGATCTCGTGGACGTCGGTCTCATCCATGTGGCCCATGTTGTGGCGCCCGAATCGCGGGCTCTTCGGAAACAGCTTGCTGAGGCCGACGGTGCGGTAGAACATCGTGCTCGGCAGCGGGAATGCGCGGCGCGAGTCGGGATCGAGCGTGCCGTCCGCAAGCAGGAGGCGCGGGCCCACCGCGCCGGCGTCCGGCCGCGTGAGCATGAAGTCGGCCAGGCGGCCGATGCACTGCAGGTCGACGGTCACGTCGGGGTTCAGCAGCAGGATGAAGCGGCCGGTGCAGCGCTCGAGGCCGACGTTGGCGGCTCGGCCGAAGCCGAGGTCGCGCTCCTGGATCAGCACCGTGGCCTGCGGGTACTCGGCAGTCACCGCGGCGGCTGACCCGTCGCTCGAGTCGTTGTCGACGACGACCACCTCCACCGGCACGTCCGCGCTCGCGAACACAGCCTGCATGCACTGGAGGAGGAGGTCCTTGGCGTTGTGACTGACGATCAATGCTGAGACGACAGGTTTCGGCGAATCGGGCATCGCGGTGAATTATCAGCTTCGGGACGCCCCTGACGCCTCCACTAGAATGCCGGGGACTGTGCAGACCGGCGCCACATTGCGTCTCCGGGAGCGCCTGGTCCAACTCAGCGAGAACCGGTTGGTCCGGCAGAACGCCATCCTGTTCACGGGCGGGCTGGTCGCCGGCATCGGTGGATTCGTCTTCCACGCCATCGCCGGCCGGATCCTCGGACCGGCGATCTACGGGCAGGTCGCGTTCCTCATCGCCCTTTACGCGGTCGGCACCGCGCCGGCGCTGATCCTCATCGTCGTCCTGGCGCGCTACACGGCCACTCTGGCCGCGCGTGGCGACGCGGGCGTGCGCTCGCTGCTCACGCGCACGGTTCGCTTGATCGCCATCCCCTGCCTGCTCGCGGTGCTGGTCACCACGCTGATGGCCCGCTCGGTGGCGCACTTCGAGCACCTCGGCTCGACGATCCCGATCCTCATCCTCGGCTTCTCAATCGCGCTGGTCTGGCAGGTGGCGATCCCGCGTGGCATCCTGCAGGGCCTGCAGCGGTTCACGGCGCTTTCGCTGAACCTCTCGCTCGAGCTCGTCGTGCGGACGGCGCTCGTGTACACGCTGCTCGCGGCCGGTTACGCGGTTTCAGGGGCGATGGCGGCCGTGTTCGCCGGCCTCGCCTTCGCGTTCTTCCTGGGCCTGTACACGCTCCGCGATCACTTTCGCGACACCGGGACTCGCGTGCGGCTTCGCGTGATGGCCGGGTTCTCGTTGACCGCCGCGGCCGGCATCATCGGCGTGCAGATCCTCTACAACCAGGACGTCATCCTCGCCGAGCACTACCTGAGCAGCCACGACGGCGGCATCTACGGGGGACTGAACAAGATCGGGACGATCCTCTTCTTCCTCACATTGAGCGTGAGCCAGGTGCTTTTTCCTCGCGTCGTCGAGGCCGTGGCCAAGGAGCAGCACCCTGGCCGCATCCTGCTTTCGTCCGCCGGGATCCTGACCGCGCTCGGGGCCGGCGCGCTGCTCGTTTTCGCCGTCGTGCCAGGTCTCGTGGTGGGCGTGCTCTTCGGCCCCGGCTTCCGCGACGCGACACCGTACGTCTTTGCGGTCGGCGTCATCGGCCTGGCGCTCTCGCTTAACAACCTGCTCGTGCAGTTCTTCATGGCCGTGCACGACCGCGTCTTCATGCCGATCCTGTTCGCCGGAGTGGTCGCCGAGGCGGTCCTCATCTACTTATTTCACGCGCGGGTGGGGCAGGTGGTGCTGGACGTGCTGGCCGCGCTGGTCGGGCTGCTCGTGCTGCTCGCCGTGCGCTGCTACCTCCTCCTCCCCACGCTGCACGCCGACAGCCTGAAAGAGCCGGAACCGGCGCTCGGATAGCCGCAGCAGGTATCCTTGTGCGGTCGTGCGAATCGTAGTCAAGGATCCCGAAGAGTTCGAGCAGGCGCTGAGGGAGTTCCGACGCAAAGTGCAGGAGCAGGGGCTCGTGCGCGAGATGCGCCGGCGTTCGCACTACGTCCCGCCCGCGGAAGCCCGCAAGATCAAAAGCCTCCGCGCCCGGCGCCGCCGCACCAGGTAGGTAATGCACCTCCCCACGCGTGGGGAGGTCGGCTTCGCAAAGCGAAGCCGGGTGGGGGTGATTCACCAACCCACTGCCTTGGTATGATGCTCGGGTTCGGTGACTATGGCGGAGGGGAAACACCCGTTCCCTTTCCGAACACGGTAGTTAAGCCCTCCAGCGCCGATGGTACTGTCGGGGTAACCCGATGGGAGAGTAGGTCGTTGCCGAGCGTTCTTATAAGTCCCGAGGCCCGCAAGGGTCACGGGACTGGTTTTTTTAGCAAGTGCCGTGTGGAGCTTCAGGCCGGATTTACTCCGGCCGTCCCCAAGCGTGTCACCTTCCAGGCGCCACCAGGTGTCGCCTGGTGAGGGGTTGGTCCGCGGAGGGGGCTGTGCCCCCGCCGCGACAAAAAGACCTCCCCACGTTGGGGAGGCCTTCCGAGCGGGGGTAGTGGTTTTTAGATGTTCGGGCCGGTGGTCAGCGTCACTGACTTGGTGTGCGAGGTGCCGCCCTGGTCGATCCAGGTCACCGACACCGTCGCCCCGGGCTTGTAACCGTGGATCGCCTTGCCGAGCGCGTCGGTGGAGGCGATCGACGAGCTCCCGACCTTGGTGATGACGGACAGCTTCGTGATACCTGCCTGCTCGGCCGGCGAGCCGGCCTGCACGGTCCACACGAGCGCGCCCGAGCTGAGGCTGAGGTTGTACTGCGCGGCGATCTGCGAGTCGAGGTCGCGGACCGAGATGCCCATGTAGCCGACCGGACCGATGATCACATCGGCGGTCGCCTGCCCGGACCGCACCTGGTTGACGACGGCCAGCGCGCTGTTGGTGTTGACGGCGTAGCCGATCGGTGACGAGACGGTGCGGAATCCCTGCGCTTCGCCGGCGGTGATCATCCCGATGACCTGACCGGCCGAGTTGACGAGCGCGCCGCCTGAGTCGCCTGGGCTGATGGCAGCGTCGCTCTGGATCATGCCGTTCAGGGTCTCGGAGCGGCCGTTGCCCTCGTTGGCTGTGATGGTCTGGTCGATGGCGAGCACCTGGCCCTGCGTGACGGTCGGGGCGCCGCCCTGGCCGAGCGCGTTGCCGAGCGCGAGCACGGCGTCTCCCGCCTTGACGCTGGATGAATCGGCGAGGGTGACGGTCGGCAGGCCCGAGACGCCTTCGATCTGGATCAGCGCGACGTCGGCGGTCGGCGAGACACCGATGACATGGGCGGTGTACGTGCCCTTGCCGGAGACGACCACAGAGATGCTGATCGAGCCGTCGACGACGTGGTTGTTGGTGAGCACCTCACCGGACGAGGTGATGATCATGCCGGTGCCGGCCGCGGAGCCCGTGCCAGTGGTCGTCTGGATGACCGTGTTGATGTCGACGATCGCGGGTGCCACCGCGGCGGTGATCGTCTGCACGTTGATGGTCCCGTTCTGGCTGCTGGATGGCGGGGCGGCCGTGATGGGCGCGGTGGCGCTCGATGGCTCGGTGGTCTTCGGCAGCGTCGCCGTCTGGGCGGCGTGCGTCGAGGTGTGCAGGTAGCGGGCCATGGTGAGGCCGATGCCGAGGCCTCCGCCGGCGGCGAGGATCGTCGCGACCACGGTGACGACCGCGATCCAGCGCGACCACGGCTGCTGCCGCGGTGGCGCGGGCGTGTAAGGAGGTGGTGGGACCCAGCCCTCGGGTGCGGGCGGCGGCGGTTCTGTCGGGACCAGGTCTCGCGGTTCGAACTCTGACATCGGGTGTACTCCCATTTTCCTCTGGTTTGGTTGTCCCCAACGATGCCGAAGAATTGTTTGAGGACTATCAGAGGATCCTTAGAGTTCCCTGAGAAGCCCGGCGAAAGGTTGAAATCCACCTCCCCACCCCGTGGGGGGTCGGCCTCGCGCGAAGCGCGCGGCCGGGTGGGGAGAAACCCTAAAGGTCAAACTCCCTGAGCACCTCATCTGTGTGCTCCCCCAACTTCGGCGCCCGCCGCGGCGGGACAGGCTCCGTCGCGCCGAACCGCAGCGGAGACCCCGCGGTGGGGTAGATGCCTCCTTGAAGGTCTGGTACGGACCCCACAGCACACCGGCGGCGTCAAACGCGGCCGACAGGCTGCCGACCGTGCGCACCGAAACCCACGCCTCGAGCAGCTCGCAGATGTCCTGCCTCCCGCGCCACCGATCGCCCTCGTTGTTGAAGTACAGCCCGAGGCGCGCCTCGAGATTTCGGAACTCGCCGCTCAGCCCGGTCGCCTCGACCAGGCTGCGCCACTGGCGCGGCGTGAGCGCGAGGATGATCACGCGGCGCCCGTCGCGCGTGACGAAGTCCCTGCCAAACGTCCCGAAGACGTGGTTGCCAAATCGGCCGCGCGGCTCGTCCTCCAGGACCGCCTCACCGATGAAGCCGAGATGCCCCGTTACCGCGAGGCCAACGTCGGCAAGGCTCAGCTCGACGAGCTGGCCCTCACCAGTGAGGCGGCGATGGCGCTCGGCGGCGAGGATGGCGGTCGCGGCGAGAAATCCGGTCATCGCATCCCACGCCGGGAGCACGTGATCGACGGCGCCTTCAATGTCTTCAGGTCCGGTCACGTAGGGAAAGCCGAGGGCTGCGTTGACCGTGTAGTCAACCGCGGCGCTGCCGTCGCGGTTGCCCGTGATGACGACCATGATCAGGTCGCCCCGCAGCTGCTTCAGCTCTTCGTACGAGCTCCAGCCGGACACCGGCAGGTTCGTGAGGAAGATGCCGCCTCCGTCACCCGGCGCGGCAATCAGCTTCGCGACCTTCTCCTGGCCCGACGGCTGCCGCATGTCGATCGTGACCGAACGTTTGCCAACGTTGAGGCCGGCCCAATACAAACTGCGGCCGCGGTGCAGAGGCCAGCGACCGATGTCGACGCCACCGCCGGGCGGGTCGACCCGAATGACGTCCGCGCCCATGCCGGCCAGCGTCGCTCCACCGAGCGGCGCGGCGACGAAGGCCGAGATCTCCACGATGCGCAGCCCGGAGAGGATTCCCACCCCCATGGATTCGTCATGCTAACCGGGACGTGCGGACCGACCTGACCGTCGACGACCTGGGCAACCTGCTGTCACAGCCGCTGGTGGCGACTCTCGCGACCTACCGCAAGAGCGGCGAGGTGCTGCTTTCGCCGGTGTGGTTCGAGTGGTCGGATGGCGGATTCAACGTCGTGGTGGGACGCAAAGATGTCAAGGCGCAGCACCTGCATCGCGACGCCCGTGCGAGCGTCGCGGTTTACGAGAACGACATGCCCTTGCGCGGCCTGGAGCTGCGCGGCACCGCGAGGATGTTCACCGAGGGCCTGCACGAGCTGAGGCAGCGCATCTACAAGCACTACATGGGCGAGGGCCCGAAGACGCCCGACGACGCGGAGATCGGCGTGCGCATCGAGGGCACGATCAGGGCCTGGGATTTCGCGGACTAAAGGCTTATCGCTTCGGGAGGAAGTCGAGCAGCAGCGCGTTCAGCCGATCCGGTTCCTCGAGCGGAATGAAATGGCCCGCTCCCTCGAGCCGCTCGTATCGCCAGGGGCCCGTGACCTTCGACCTGGAGCTGACCATGGCATCCTCGGTGAGATAGAGGTCGGCGGTGCCGAAGACGCCCATGGTCGGCGCGGAGACAGGCGGCAGCTTGAGTCCTGTCCCGCCGACCAAGCGCTCGACCGGCACATTGGCGCGATACCAGTTGAGAGCCGCGGTCAGCGCCCCCGGCTCGGACAGCGTGACCGCGTAGGCGTCGAAACCTTCGCCGCCGCCCTGCAGGAGCGTGCGCATCAGATACCAGTCGTTGCGCTGCACGAGGTCCTCGGCGACGCCCTCGAATTGAAACAAGATCCGATACCAGCCCTTCTGCAAGGCTTCTAGCACGGGCAGGCCCGCGGCGCCCGGAGCACCAACCGAGATGGCGACCAGGTGGTCGACGCGATTCGGCGCCAGCATGCCGACGAACCACGCCACCGCTGCTCCCCAATCGTGGCCCACGACGTGAGCGCGCTCGATCCCAAGCGCGTCCATGATCCCGGTCACGTCGGCGACGATCGACGGCATCGCGTAATCGGCGACCGCAGTCGGCCGATCGCTGCGTCCGCGTCCGCGCATGTCGGGAGCAATCGTGCGGAAACCGGCGCCGTTCAAAGCCTTCACCTGGTGGCGCCACATAACGGACGTATCGGGAAAACCGTGCAGCAGGACGACCGGCGTTCCTTTGCCCTCATCCCATACCTCGAAGCCGAGACCGTTAGCCTGGACCCGCGTCATCAGCTCTCGGTCGCTTCGGGAGCCGGCGCGAACATCTTGCCGATGAACTGAGTCTGGCCGTGCTCGACCGGCGACATGAGAGTCGGAAGGCTTGCCAGCATCGTGTACGCGAGGCCGCGGATCGTCCCCGGGCTCATGAAGATGGCTTTCAACAGAGCCTCTTCAGCAGTGCCGACGTCGCGCATGCGGGTGAATGCGAGCGTGCCCGCGTACATCGGCTTCATCACCTCGTCGCGCTTCTGCTGGAAGGCGGACATGGTCGCCTCCCACTCCGCACCATCGAGCCACTCGCCCAGCGCTTTCGCCAGCATGAACGACACGTCGACCGCGTCGCCGATGCCTGAACCGGTGCTGGGATCTTTGAGATAGCCGGCGTCGCCGGCCAGCGCCCAGCCGGCGCCGTACGGCTTGCGGAAATAGTTGTCGATGCCCTTGACGCCCATGATCTTGCCCTCCAGGTGGGCGCTCTTCATCCGGCGCGCCATCTCGGGGAGCCGGCCCAAGCGCGCATCGAAGGCGGCGGCGTGGTCGGTCCGAAACTCTTCGAAATCCTCGGGCTGCATCTCGATCGCGACGCAGTCTTCGCCTTCTCGCATCGGAAACAGAAACCCGATCTGGTCGCCGCCGAACATGAGCTCGAGGGTCGGCTCGGGCCGCGGCTCGATGCCGTGGAAGTAGCCGTAGTAAGCCGGTCGCAGCGCGGGCACAGCGTCGTAGTGCTCGGCGCCCACCCATTCGGCGACCTTCGACGACCTGCCGTCGGCGCCGATGACGATGCGCGCCCGAACCTCGCGGCGCTCGCCGCCGGTCTGGAGCACGGCGCCCTCGACGCGATCGCCGTCCCTGATGAGACCCTCCACGCGAGTCCGGTGCTCGAAGTGCGCGCCGGCTTTCACTGCATGGTCCATCACCACCGAGTCGAGCACGACCCGTCGCGGGGAGAGCGAGAAGGTCCCAGGCGGCCCGGCCGGTCCCTCGAAGCAACAGTCGCCGATCCAGGAGCGGTGCCTGGTGACACGCCGGAAGCCGGCCGCGAGGATGTCGTCGAGCACGCCCAGCCGTTTGAGCGAGCCCACCGCGGCGAGGTTCATGAAGTGGGTCGACATGGTGTCGCTCGGGAACTCGTCGCGATCGGCGACGAGCACCTTCCGGCCCTGCTGCGCCAGCAGCAGCGCCAGGCTGCCGCCGGCCGCCCGGCCGCCGACGATGAGCGCGTCGTATTTGCCCTCCCCACCTCGTGGGGAGGTCGGCCCCGCGTGAAGCGCGCGGCCGGGTGGGGACTGCGTGCTCACGACGTGCAGATGCTAAAGCGCCTCACCGCCCGCCGGAGATCGGGTTCAGGTCACGCAGGCGTTGACTTGCGCATCGCTTCGTGGATCACGTTCCCGTCGTGCCACTCTGGCTCGCGCTCGAGGTGCTCCATCATCCGATGGTATTCGCGGTCCATCTCCGGACTGTCGGCGTTCTTCTTGTAGGCCGCCTCGTTCTCGAAGACGACGCTCATCCAGATCTCGTTGGGGTTCGTTGTGCTGCGGAAGATGGTGTGGTAGACCCAGCCCGCGGGCGGCGACTCCTCAAACCTCTCCATGTCTCCAATGAATTGCTTGTCGTGTCCAGGTTTCAAGGTGTACTTGGCGATCGTGCCGTACATCACAGACCCCCTTATGGAAGTGTGGCGACGTGGCGCCGTTGGTCGTGATCGTACCTCCTGCGTCTAGCGCAATGAACGAACGGACCTGCTCGCTGCGGCGCCAACGCCGCACAGGAAGATATTTCATCGGCCGCATGATGGACGGCATTCTCAAGTTTCTTGATTTCTAAGTCCAAAGTTGGCAGGATGCGCGGAGCGCTCTAGGGTTGACGGGTGGGACACTCGGACCCGCCTGCCACCCTGACCATCCCGATCAGCGGCATGGTGCAGCCGGCCTTCGTCGTCTACTTCGCTGCCGGCTCGGGGGAGCTGCCGACGGCCGACGCTGCCGCCGCGGCGCTGGATCAGTGGGCGTCAGCGCACATCCCATCGCCCCTGCTCGAGGCGGTCGCGGCGTTTCGGAAGGCCGGTCTCCTTTCCATCGGCATCCGACCCGCCGTGCAGCTGCCTCCGCTGCCGATCGAGCTACTTCAACACATGGGGCTTGGGGAGCTCGAGGAAAGGATCGCCCGATCAGCGACGCATGTCGTGTTGGTGGTGGCCAAGGACCTCAACATGCCGCCACGCGCGGGTTTGTGGGCGGCTTTAGCCGCTGCGCTCGCCGTTCGCGACCTGGTGCAAGGCGTGATCTTCGACCCCGAGTCTCTTCGGATCATCAAGCCCGACGAGGGCGCGCGATGGTTCTCACCGAACGGTGTCGTCAGGGTGGCCGAGCACATCATCGTTCCGTTCTCGATTGGTGACCGAGGTCTCGGATGGATGACCACTCGTGGACTTGGCAAGTTCGGGTTGCCCGACCTCGAGCTGCGCGACCTGCCGCCGAACCTCGACAAGCTGAGCATCTTCATGAACGCGGTGGCTCAGTACCTGGTCGAGGCTACGTTCCGCGAGGTGACGGCGCGTAAAGCAAGTGTCGACAGGCTGGAGCTGCCCGCTGAAATCTCCGTCGACCGCGCCCTCGTCGCACGGGCGTTGCGCCAGAAAGACGACAACGCACCAACCGATGACGGGCGCGTGACCGCGGTCCTTCGCTTTGATTCTGATCAGAGCACGTCCGGACCTCCGATGATCCGCATCGAACGTCCTCCGAGCTTTGCGGGTGATACCGGCGTGTGGCTCAACGAGCTAGCAGGGACGCTCCTGGGCAAGACGCACAAGACGCTCATGGCGAAAACCGAGGGAGATTCCATGCAGCGCGCCCACGAACGCGCGCTGAGCGAGCTGCCGCAGATCAAGCAGCGGTTCAATGCCGGTTTGAAGCCCGGCGAAGCTCTGTTCATCAAGCATGGATTCCCCACGACGGCTGGGTCGCGCGAGTACATGTGGGCGGTGGTCAACCGATGGCAGGGCACGACCCTCACCGTGCAGGTCGCTAACGATCCGCAGCAGGTCGAGGGCCTTCGCATGGGCATGACGGTCCTGCTCGAGGAAGCGGATGTCTTCGATTGGTTGATCCAGTTGCCCGGTGATTGCACCGAAGGCGGCTACACCTCGAAAGTCGCCCTCGAGGAAGGGTACGAAGGCACGCCGGAATAGCGAGCTCTACCAGCGGCCGCGATGCACCACGTCGCCGAGCGAGCGCCTCGGGATGGTCACGCTCGAGCCCTCCATCCGCTCGCCGTGTGCCCGGTAGCCCAATCCAAGGACGCCTACGGGCCGCAGCCCGGCCGGCACGCCAAGCGTCTCGAGAAGCTCGTCCTGGCCCTGGGGTATTCCAAAGAACCATCCGCCTACGCCCTCGTCGACCGCCTTGAGGAGCATGAGCATGCAGGCCATGGCGGCGTCCGTGTCCCAGAAGTGCGGCACCGGCCAACCACTCTCGACCGCGCGAGGGCCGTGCGGGCCGCCTTTATCGTCACGGGAGTAGCGCTCGAGGTAGACCCGCTTGTCGGGAATCGGCATGACGATCACAGGCGGACGGTCGTCCGGCATCGCGCCCTGCGTTGTGCGCCAGAACCACGCGACCTGGTCGGGATCGTCGAGCACGATCAATGCGAGACCCTGGCTGAAGCCTGCGGACGGTGCATGAAGCGCCGATTCGAGGATGCTGTCGAGAATTTCCCGAGGGATCGGGCGCGAATCGAAGTGATGCACCATGCGCCGGCGTTTGAGCAGCTCTGTGAATTCCACGCGGCCAATGTAAGCCTCGCCTGAGCCCCTTAACCTGCCCTTCACCCGACAGTGGCACAATGGGGTTGTCCCCGGTTGCCGCCCCTCGAGGAAAGGGATGGGGCTGCGGGATTCTTGACCAAGCGAAGGCTCGGGTTTTTCCAAGGAGGCTGTATATGGCGGAAGCCAAAACCGCAGTAGCGAACAAGCCGGTATGGGTCGACCTCTCGACCAGCGATGCAGCCGGCGCGCGCAACTTCTACTCGAATCTGTTCGGGTGGAAGATCGACGTCAATCCCGACCCGCAGTACGGCGGCTACGCGATGGCCACCATCGGCGGCAAGGACGTCGCGGGCATCGGTCCGAAGCAGATGGCCGAGGCGCCATCCGCGTGGACGGTGTACATCGGCAGCGCGAACGCCGCCGACACCGCCAAGAAGGCCGAGGCCGCGGGAGGCAAGGTCATCGTGCCACCGATGGAAGTCGGTCCCCAGGGCGTGATGACGATCATCGCCGATCCAAGCGGAGCCATGCTCGGCGTGTGGCAGTCGAAGGCGATGACCGGCGCGCAGGTCATCGGCGACGCCAACTCGTACGGATGGGCGGAGCTGAACTCGCGCGGAGTCGAGAAGGCCAAGCCCTTCTACAAGACGCTCTTCGGCTGGGGCGAGAAGAAGAGCGAGATGGCAGAGGGCATGGAGTACACAGAGTTCCTGTCCGGTGGCGAGAGCATCGCCGGCGGCATGGAGATGAACCCGATGGTCCCGGCCGAGGTGCCGAGCTACTGGCTCGTGTACTTCAACGTCCCCGACGTCGACAAGTCGTACGAGAAGGCCACCGAGGCCGGCGCCAAGTCGATGCTGGAGCCGCAGGACTTCCCAGGCGGGAGGTTCGCAATCCTCAGCGACCCGCAGGGAGCGGCCTTCGGTCTTCTCAAGATGAAGAGCTAACCAGGAGACACTTGCTCGCGGGCCGGCACCTCGCCGGCCCGTCCTTTTCTCGAGGCCAGCAGCACGGCGATTCCGGCGGCAAACACCACGATCGCCAGGATCACCAGGACGATGAAGTCCGCATGCAGCCCGGCCTGGAGCTGCTCGCGCCCCCGCAGCGGATCCAGCGCCGATGAGACGTATCTCTCCAGCAGCACGCCCATGAGCGACACGCCGACGGCGCCTCCGATGGTGCGCGAGAACTGGTTTAACGCCGTTGCCGCGCCCCGCCTCCCCCAGTCGACGTTGGTCTGGACGACGATCAGCAGCGGTGCGGTGAACGTGCCCATGCCGGCGCCGATGATCAGCGTTGCCGCGCCGGTCCAAACCCACCCCAGGCTTGGTGACCCCAGCGCAAGCATCAGGCTGCCGGCGAGCAAAGCCAGCGCTCCAGCCACGACCAGGCGCTGGTATCCGACGCGGACCATCAGAAACCCGGAGATGGACGACATCACCGGCCAGCCGAGCGACATCGCCCCCACAGCAACGCCTGCCTGGTAGGCCGATCCGCCCTGCACCGCCTGCACCCACAGCGGGACGTAAGCGGTGACGCCGAACATCAACGTTCCCGCAACGGCGGCGATTGCGATCGCGGGTCCGATGATTCTGTGGCGCAGCAGATGGAGCGGCACCGTGGGGTCGGCCTGTCGCCATTCCATTCGCACAAACAGGCCCAGCAGCACGATCGCAGCCACGACCAGCAACCAGTTAGGCGTGGCCGCCTGGCTTCCGGTGCCGAAGCCGATCAGGAGCAGCGTGACTCCGATGGTCAGCAGGATGGTCCCGCGCACCTCGAACCTTCGCCTCTCCGCGCGCTCGGGCATGTGCTCGGCATAACCCCAGACGAGCGCGGCCGCCACAAGGCCGATCGGGACGTTGATGGTGAAAATCCAGCGCCACCCGATGGTGGACACGAAGAGCGCACCCAGGGCGGGCCCGATGATCGCCGCCACCGCCCACATGCTGGCGAAGAAGCCCTGGAGGCGAGCGCGCTGCTGGAACGGAAAGATGTCGGCGACGACCGTGAACACGAGCGGCTGGATACAGCCGGCGCCGATCCCCTGCAGCGTCCGAAATGCGATGAGCCAGCCCATGCCCGGACTCGCCGCGCAGAGCGCGGAGGCGACGATGAAGATGAGGAGGCCAGCGAGGAGCACTGGGCGGCGGCCCCGGATGTCGGCGAGCCGGCCCCAGATGGGCACGGTGGTGGTGGCGGTGATCAAGTAGCCACTGACGATCCAGGGATAGAGCTGGAAGCTGCCGAGCTCCTTGGCGATCGTGGGGAGCGCGGTGCCGACGACGGTCGAATCCATGGCCGCGACGAACAGCGAGAGCATCAGCCCCGCCATGACCCGCACCAGCTGCGGGGTCCACGGGATGCGAGTTGCCGGCGCGCTCACATACTCAGGCTAACTTGGCGTCGGCGACGGCGAGGGTGAGGGTGACGGCGCCGCTGACGGACGCGGGCTGGGCGAAGGTGACGGCGAAGATGAAGGGCTCGGCGACGGCGAGTTCGTGCGCGCCGATGAGGCGACAGGCGTCTGTGCCGGGGCTGGCTGCGGAGTGAATGGCTCGCCGGGCGCCACAGGCGGGATTGCAATAGACGCAATCAGGATGAGCACCAGGACCACCAGGCCGGCCACGGCCGAAACGGCCAGCAGGCCACGCTCCCCTTGATAGGGACGAACGCCGGTGTTCTGGGGCGACGACTTGTACGCGCGGCGCAGCGGGGTGAGCTTGATGCCCTCGGCGGCGGCGCCGGCCCACGGCGCGTTGGCATAGATCGAAGCCTGAAAGAGCAGGAGCAGGGCGATCGCGGCGGTCGCGAACGACGGGACCCGCACCACCATCACGATGGCGGCTGCCACGCCCGCGCCTGCCATCATCGCCTCGATCTGCGCCGACTTCAGCGCATGCAGCAACCGGCCCTCCCCCTCGCGCTCCTTTGGCGTGCGCAGGAACGCGCTGTGAAAGCGCAGCAGGCCGCGGATGCAAGCCATGCTGACCACCCAGCTCAGCGCGAACCACACCTGCAGGCCCGCTAATGCGTCTCGCCACGTGCATTGCGTTTTCAGCTTCATGGCCCACACGGCTCGCAGCAATCCGGTGGCGAGAAAGGCGATGGGCAGGCCGAGCACGGCACCGGTCAACGAGCGAATCGGCAGCTGGTGGTGTGAGGCGGTCGCAATCGCCGTGAATAGGAGAAGGACCGTGAAGACGGCCATGAGCGGATCACCGAACCACTGCACGTTGCCGAGCAGGTAATGGACACGCTGTCCGACCGTCAGGTGGTCGCCTTGCCGTGAGAGGAGCAAGCGCCGCCAGTGCAGTCGC
>WNGM01000632.1_pt1 | contig 34626 bp, 28 predicted proteins | sample 5400571 | NCBI WGS metagenome assembly WNGM01 (sample SAMN13153378, study PRJNA577476) | soil metagenome | isolation source: 100 cm soil or saprolite under Garry oak tree replicate 2 | place: USA:California | collected 2016-06-15 | reverse complement strand
GTGCTGGTCATCGGCAACCCGCTGGGGATTACGCAGACGGTGACCAACGGCATCGTGAGTGCCCTCAAACGCAGCGTCTCCGAAGGGCAAGGCGGAGCGACGATCCAGAATGCGATTCAGACCGATGCCGCGATTAATCCGGGCAATAGTGGAGGAGCCCTGGTCGACTTGCAGGGCAACGTAGTCGGTATTCCCACGCTTACCGCGATCGATCCCGAGTTTAATACGCCCGCCAGTGGTGTGGGCTTCGCCATCCCCTCCAATCGCGTCAAGTCGGTCATGACGCAGTTCATCCCGACCGGCAGTAGCAGCTAAACAAGCTGAGCGGCCTGCGTATCTGGGCCAATACCGGCTCAATGTAGGCCGCTCAGGACGGGGTGGCCGTCGATACAGGAGCGCTCATTGCCGGTACAATTAAGAACTTTTTTGAAAGTCATCAGCCTCATTTTGCATCCCGGCAAGCCAGTTGAACGTGACAGAATTATATACCACAATCTAATGTACAAATCCACATCAATAAAAATGCTCCTTAAAGAGTTATTTATATAAGCATGGCCTTAATAATGATGTGTTTATATAAAACGAGTTGAAATTTCCATAGGCATTCTAAGCGGAGCATTCGCTAATTCCCGGGAAACTCGTAGGTGGGGTCAGCATATCCAATCTTGAATTTTGTACGCTAAGCACTTGGAGCGTTCTCTTTGTGTCTAGAGTCCAACAGCACCATTGAAAAAGCTCTAACGAAAACGCAGACTTGCCAACAATGCAGAGATGTGGGAAAAGCGAAAGTGGCTACTTTTCCCGTATCTATCCTTCTCCAGATGGTTTAACTCTCTATATTGCTTGCGCCAGCTATCACAATCGCTTGTCTGAGAATGGCTGTTGACCGTGTTGGGGCTTACTGCCAGCTTGTTAAAAGATGGATCTTTTCATCTACTTGCTAGACACATCGACTCCCGCTTTACCAGAGAGATGCCGGAGTAAGATACTGCTAAGACTCTGGAGAAACGAAATCATACATCTTAATCATATGTTCAATTCGCCATTCAAGGTAGGGCATGAATGAGAACAAAGCAAATAGGAGACAGCCTACAACAATCAGCAGGAGCAGGGGGCATTCCCGGCCCCTATGGAGAGGAAAGAACCAATAGCGAAACAGAGGCACACTAGGCCTATCAACAGCAGAGGGAGGATGAGGCTGCGAAACGCTTTCGACCACGAAAGTATAAGACTGACTTGACTCCACTGTCCACTCTCGATCAGTTTTTCCTTCGCTACTCTGTACACTCCCTCCCCAGTTGCAGAAATCCGTTTCGTATTCGTGGGTAAGAGAGCATCCACAGCTAAGTGCCGATATCGCTCGAGGTCTGAGCCTGCAGGAAAGAGCACAAACGGTCGTTTATGCTTTGTTAGCCACTTTCCATTCAATCCATACAGTGGATCGAAGACAGTAGCATCCCAGATGGCGCCAGTCGTGTAGGCAACAAGAGCAAGCAAAGCACTCACTACAATCAGACCTGACTGGAACAAAGGGAGAGGCAGGAATAACAGCTTTGAGAGAGAGAAAGTTGCTGCAAGGCTTTCGAGAACGAGGAGCCAAAAGAGAAGGGGAACCATCACTCCTGGAAATGGGCTGGTGCTCAGTCCCACCCCCTCAAGCGTTTGATTGATCTCATCAAGTGCTGACATATTCCTCTCCCTCTAGCTCAAATGAAGAGCCTACTTTATGTATGGCTGCCTGATGCTGTTCTTAATGATATACGCATAGTACTCCAATTTTTAGCTACCGCTTGTTCAGAGCAGGTCCGGAGACCATTCAATTTCGGGTGCTGGGCTAGTCGCTCGTTTTTGAATGGTCTCCGGACATACTCACCTACGGTCATCGCCACTCTTCCTTCTGATGAGCTATCCTAATTGTCCTCTTGTTAGGCAGGCTCTAAGTACAGCCCAACATACATTCGTAGCGAGCTTTGTGACCATCGTCCGCCCTCTTTCCTCGCATCAGTTTGGCACATACTTGTGATCGGCTGTACTAGTAGTAGGGCTGGTACCTCGCTAGCTGCCTACCCCTACTAAAACGAAGGGTTCGGCGCCGCGCCCGCAGGCAGACCATCGGCGCCATCAACCGGAGCACTAGGACCGGACATTGAAAGCGGTAGTGGAGGCACGCCAGGTGCTTGTGTGGCGACACTCGGTGCCGGACCCGCGTTAAGGGCCCCGGCAGCTGCTGCTGCTAGCCCCCCCGGGAGTGCTAATTCGGTGGACGTTGTCGGTACGCCAAGTGCTTGTGCGGCAAACGCACCTGCCTGCTCCTTTTTAACAGTAGCCTCTGTACCCTCGAACTCGATAATAATGCGCATGTTCCAACTCCTTCCTCAGGACAAGACGGCGTACCGTCCCTCAAAAGTTATAGTATTTGAAGTCAGATTCTTAACGGTTATCCAGTACGTACACTGCGTCGCGTTCGCACGCTCGACGGCGACATCCCAATCGAGTTCGGGAGCACCCGCTTGTGGAGAAGTCGGCATCATGTACCAGACGACGTGCCATGAGGTCGGCCAATTATACGTAAACCAGCGATTGCTGGCACCTGGTCCAAGTGTTCCTGTCCATTGTACACCAGTCCACATGATGAAGTCTCCTTTCTCGCTTAATAGCGGCTGAGAATGCAGTAGCGTCCCTCGAAGGTTAACGGGTCAGGAGTGAGGTTATTGACCGTGATCCAGTAGGTCACGTACTCGGCGTTTGCCCGCTCAACCTGTGTGCTCCATGAAACCTGTGGCGCGCCAGGCCGCTGGTTCGTGGGCATCCACGTAAACCAGCGCTGTGTCTGGTTGCCAGCGAGACTGCCTGTCCACTGGATGCCGCAGACCGGCTGCGTCATCCATCCGTCGACCGGGATTTCCCAGATGCCACGGTTGCGCGTGGCTACACGCAGCACGCGAGCGTGCGGGTGGAACAAGAGGTCACCCACGAACATGTTCGGCAGGCCATTCGAGAAATCTGTCCAGGTTGCTCCGCCATCGGTGCTCTGATACACGCCGAGGTCAGCCGCAATCCAGACTCGGTTGGCATTCGAGGGATCCACTTCGACAGCGTTGATGGGCAGCGTTGTCTGTCCAGGGGTACAGTCAGTCCATGATGAGCCGCCGTCGTCAGAGCGGAACACTCGCCCCCCGCCCGTGGTCCGGGATGTTGCCCACATGCGATTCGCGTTGTTCGGGTCAACGTCCAGATCACTTACGAACGCATTGGTACGGGGTGTCGTCAGTGCCGTAAGAACTGCCCAATTTGCGCCGTTCCAATCGGTTCGGAAGACGCGACCGTCTGTTGTACCAACGTATACAGTGTCAGCGTTGCGGATATACAGCGCACTCGACCGGGCTGCAGTCGGGAAAGCGAGACGCACCCATGAGGTGCCGTTGTTACGTGAAACATAAAGGGCATCACCCCCGATAGCAATTGTGTCTCCGCCAGCTGCGCTGCTTTCGAAGGGTGGATAGAAGAGGCTGCCTTCTCCCATTGGGACAGGTGGCGTAATCCGGGTCCAGGAGCCCCAATTACCACGAGTGTTCGAAGACTGTGGACTCATTCTGTAAAAAGTGTGGAACGCGATGGTCGGATTGGTTCGGTTGACGCCACAGTCGCCGCCATCGCCGTCAGCGACGTGCTCAAATACTGCCGAGCCGGTCCATCGTTCGGTGCCATTGTCCTGCGTCCCGCCGATGAGCCAGCGGGACGACCCATAGTCCTGCGCAAGGTATTCGAACTCCGAGATAACGAGCCCGTTGTTGCAGTGTTGCCAGGTGATGCCACGGTCCGGGCTGCGGAAGAGACCACCATCATTTCCGACGTAGATGGTGTTTGGTTGACCTGATTCGAAAGCAATGGCATGTTGGTCGGGATGGATTGAATCGCCAGATGACTTGCTCGTGAGGTTGAGCCACGTCCATGTCGTGCCCGCAAGGTCGCCACGGTGGACATCAATAGCGCCACAGTATACCTGCGTGTCGACGTCTGGCGCGACCGCAACGAACCAATCGTACGAGGCCTGCACGGTTTGCACACCAGGGGGATTTCCCGTACCCGCTGCACCCGTGGCGACCGTTGTCCATGTTCCCCCGGCACGCCGCCATAGATAGGCTGTCGGTACCATCTGCGGAGGGTTGAGACGTAGAGTCCGCCGGTCGTCCCTGCGATCAGGTGGAGACTGTCGCCTGGGTCGACCACGAGGTCGTAGAAGCCCTGGCCGACGAAAGGGGCCGTGCACAACGTTGACCACGTCGTCCCCCCATCCGTCGAACGCAAGATGCCGGCTCCGAGCCACCACCACCAGTTCCCCTCACCAGTCCCGCAGTAGACCGTCAGAGGGCTGCGGCGGTCAAAAGCGATGGCACCGACAGTGAGTGTGGCTGCGTAATCCGTGCGAGGCGCCCAACTGGCCCCACGATCGCGGCTCTCCCACACGCCGCCGTTGGCGGCGCCAGCGAGAACGTGTGCTGGATTGTCGGGATCGATCGCGATGGCCGAGAGCCGACCGGAGATATTCACCCGGCTCGCGCCGTATGTCTGCCCATTGGGAACAGTCCATGGCCCGAGAGACCGCCATTGGGGCGCGGTCGGTGTCGGCGGGGCGAGACGCTCGGCTGCCTCAAGATACATTTGGGCGACGTTCTCGGCTATGGCCGTTCCACCCTCTTCAGAAGTCCGGCTGCGCCTGGAACGACTAGAGTGCGCCGACGGCCTGTCGCCGGGCGGCTCGCCGCTTGGTGCGGCTGTGAACCGCGCAGCTTGTGCCCTGAACTCTTCTCTATTGTTCTCGCTCACGGCGCGCTCAACGCTCGCATTCGCCGTTTCGGTGTAACCGGCACTCTCGAGTAACTGAAGCAAACGCAAGAGCACCTTCCCGCCCGGTGGTCGGCGACGCTCCTCTTCGCGCGCCATAGGAGTGGGTTCAGCTTCGATGACATCGTCAAACGGCCCACGCATTTTAAGATCTCCTTTGCATTACTATGAGAAGCTGTGTGAGAAGTGGTCGAAACAGTCATATCACACTGCTTGCAAGGGGCAATCGAAGGTCTGTTACACAGCCTCTTTGTGTGCTACTGTAGTCCAACGCCAATTCGCATAAAGGTTTGCGTGAAATCCTTGCCACTGGGTTGATCGTCACTAGCGATTGGAAGAACCGCCAACCTGAACCTATGTGGTATTGTCTTGTTTCTCTGGTGACCCCTCTGTCCGCTTCCGGGTTTCGACAAGTTCCTGAACTGTCTGCTCAAGTCGATTCAGTCGTGTCTCGAATCGTTGCAGAGTCTCGACCAGTTGCTGGAATGTTTGCTCGAGGCGATCCAACTGCACCTGGGTCTGCTGGCTCGACTCGACCTGCTCGGTTTCGTGATTTGCATCCCGGGCACTTTCCGGTGAAGGAACACCACCTGGAAACCGCTGGTCGATGAAGTCACGAAGCCGTTCCGCAGCCCGCCCACCTGGTGGTTCGGGTTCGTTCTCGCCAGGCCTACGTGTCATACTTGCCCTCCTAAAAATACATCTAAGCCGTTATGATGACTAGGCTTTTCCATCAAATGTAGTCCCCCATTACCTGAGTACTCGCTTCGTCTCGGGTAGAGCACTTCGTCGAATGTGTTCCTCCAGGATAGGCTTCCAGAAAAACCTGTAAGCCAGTTGTGAGCCCGTGTACACGAGCGATGTGTCGATGATGACCGCGACCAAATCATCTGGCATGCCAGCAGTTAGTTCACCGGCCAAAGCACTTGTGCAGAAACCTAGAACGAGCACTGGAAGGAAGATCGCCAGAAACTTGCTCTGGCCTGACCAGTTCGCACGGATGAGTAGCATGAGGATCGGTGGTACAATCATGCCAAAGAGAAAGGGTCCTGTTTCACGCAGTAAATCCATAGGTTTTGACCACCTTTCAAAGCTGTTAGACGATAGGCCGATGTTTAGTGTGAACGTTAAGAGGCTAGTGGCTCATTCACGCCTTTGATGAAAGGAGAGACCACTTGAAAGGGACGCGCTTCACCAATGGCCTCATCCAGATAAAGAAAGGAGCAATCCGTCGCAATTCAAAGCTCGATCTCAATCCGCTCAACGAGCCTTCACAAAAGGTCCTGTTATCGCTTTTCGTCAACAAGTGAAAGGCCGTTGTCCAAATTCGCCAAACCGGAAGGAACGGAGTATGCGGGAGTCAGTATGCGAGACGACCTACGTATCTAATGTAAAACGAGGGACATATATACAACCCCAAGGAGTCTTATTTCAACAGATGTGTAGTCGAGAAGGTGGTGTGACTCCAAGAGCATTTATCTTGAACCTCTATAAGAATAGCACATAAATATGATTAACACAAGTCAGTATTTCTACCTTTCTACCTAGACATACCATTTGCATTTGCCATTGAACTCCGCATCACCTCTTGTCGGAGAATATTCGGCTGAGAATAGTACTTCTCAGCCAAGTTCCTCCTTCTTCCACGCTCACCTTCGTTTCTCAAAGCAGACAAAAGGCGAAAGTTAGCGCGAGATTCTTGTCGGAGAATCGTTTACGCCCAAAGTTGGGAGAAGATCCATGCACACCAGGAGCGACGATCCCCAAGCATTGCAGGAGTTTGCAGCGTCATTAGGAACTCGTGATCCCAAGACTGTCGCGACCTACCAGACCACGGTGCGTGATTTTGTGGCATGGCTGGCTATCCAACCAGGAGGAACGCCGTTTCATCTCGGCCTCGTGACAGAGACAGCAGTGCGTGGGTACATGGATTTCCTGGCCACCACAAACCGCGCACCACGCACCCGGAGCAAGGCCCTCTCAGCATTGCGCCGCTTTTGCCAGTGGGCGGTGGATGAAGGTCATCTTCGTCGCAACCCGGCCCGTGCGATGGAACGTCCCACGGTGGTGACCATCGCTCCCAAGGAACTCTCAGACAAGCAGCGCTTTGTCCTCAAAACGATGGTGGAGCAGCATGCTACGCCACGTTTCGCCGCCATCTTTGCGGCTTCGCTACTGGGTGGGGCTGCGCAGAAGTCGAGATCGCTGCTTTGCGTCTAGATCAGTGTACCATCAATCAACGGGCCGGCAGTATTACCCTGGTGGATGCCAAAGGCGGCAAGACCCGCACCCTCGATCTGCACACTATGGCCCGGCGAGTCCTCTTTGACTACCTCTCTCCAGCAGAACCACATGACGATGACCGTGATCCTGAGAGTGTGTATGTCTTTACCAGTCAACGCGCTGCCTGGTTGCGGCAACAGGAGCGTCCCGACCACCTTTCCGCTCGAGGCATTGAGCATCTCTGGGCGCAGTTCAAACGGCAGGGAAGCTATGAGGAATGGCAACTCATTGCCAATGTGACCTTTCACGATCTCCGTCACGACTTCCCCCATCGCGCACGCCAGGCCGGTTGGTCACTCGAGGAAATCGCCGTCTACGCCGGGCACCAGACCAAAGATGGCGCACCTGCCATTGCCACGACGGTGCGCTATACTTTGCCAAGCCGTAAACAACTCAAAGAGCGAGTCCAGCTCTTGCAAGGCTAAATGGAAAAGGGAAGGAATGTATGGCCAAGGTTGTCGTCTTGCTCAGTCCCACTCAGCGGACCAAGCTCTTACAGATTCCTGACAACTTCTCTGAGCGAGAGATCACCCGCTACTACTCGCTGTCAGCCGAGGACCTCGCGGTGATCGAGCAGCATCGACGCCCGCAGAATCGCCTGGGCTTCGCTGTTCAGCTCGCCTACCTCAGATTCCCAGGCCGACCCTGGGACCCGCAGGAGCAGGTGCCTCCTGCCATCCTCACCTATCTTGCCAAGCAAATCGGGGAGGCTCCAGATGTGCTGGCAGACTACGCCTCTCGCGATCCGACGCGCCGTGAGCACCTCTCCGAAATCCAGCGTGTTTTTCAATTTCATCCCTTTACGATGCAGACCTACCGCGGCCTGTCGCGCTGGCTAATGCCGATCGCACTCAGCACCGATCAAGGGATTGTGCTGATGGAAGCCCTGATCGAGGAGTTACGTGCTCGTCATGTGATTCTCCCTGCTGTTTCGACCCTGGAACGGCTTGGCTGGGAAACCCGCCGCCGAGCGCAACAGCAGGTGTTCACTACCCGCACAGAAGGGCTCTCCGATGAGCAACGAAAGCAACTCGATGCGCTCCTTGTCGTACCGACGGACGGTCGGCGTACGAGGCTTTCATGGCTGCGCGAACCACCAGGGCCAGCGAAACCTTCCAGTTTCCTGAAAGTGATCGAGCGCCTGCACTACATTCGCGCCTTTGGATTGGATCCGCTGCTCACGCGCCGGATCCATGCGAACAGGTTCCGTCGGCTGGCGCATGAAGGGGAGCAATATACCCCGCAATTCCTGGAACGCTTTGACCCGCTGCGCTGCTACGCGACGCTGGTAGCCTATCTGCTCGATTTGACGGCCACGCTCACCGACACCGCACTGGAGATGCACGACCATATCCTGGGCCTGCTCTTCAAGCAGGGGCAGAAAAAACATCTCGCCCAGTTTGAGCAACGCGGCAGAGCCATCAACGAAAAGGTGCGCCTGTATGCTGATGTGGGCCACGCGTTGATCAAAGCGAAGGAGGAGGCAGCCGATCCCTACCAGGCGTTGGAGGCGGTCCTGCCCTGGGAGACCTTTGTGACGTCCGTCCAGGAAGCGAGCACCCTGGCCCGGCCCACCGACTTTGATTATCTGGACTTGCTTGATGATCACTACTCGCATATCCGCAAGTATGCTCCAGAACTCCTCGAAACCTTTACCTTCCATGCTGCCCCCTCCAGTCAGCCGGTCGCCGAGGCCCTGACACTGGTACGAGATCTGGGGCGCAAGAAGGTGCCGGAGAACGCGCCCCTCGACTTTGTCAAACCCCGCTGGGAGTCGCATGTCATTACCGATGATGGCATCGATCGGCACTATTACGAGCTGTGTGCACTCTCCGAGTTACGCAATGGACTGCGCTCCGGCGATATCTGGGTCGAGGGAAGTCATCAGTACCGACAGTTCGAGGACTACCTCCTGCCCACGAAGGACTGGCAAGAACTTCGCGTGACAGGCACTCCTCCTGTAGCGGTCCCACTCGATGCCGCTACCTATCTAGCAGAGCGGACAACCTTGCTGCATGAGCAGTTGACGCGGGTCGGACAGCTGCTCAAGGACAATGCCCTGCCTGATGTACGCATCGACAAAAACAAAGTGCGCATTACCCCGCTGGACGCCGAGATCCCGGAAGGGGTCGAAGAGTTGGCCCGCAAGGCGTATGCCAAGGTGCGACGGATCAAGATTACCCAATTGCTGATCGAGATCGACCAACTGATCCACTTCAGTCGGCATCTCACGCATTTGCACAGTGGCGAGCCCGCCAAAGATCGAGAGGCCCTCTTGGTCTCACTCCTCGCAGAGGCGACCAATCTGGGCCTGACCAAGATAGCGGATGCCACTCCTGGCATGACGCGCACACGCCTCTCCTGGGTCAGTGACTGGTATGTGCGGGACGAGGGTTTCACGAAGGCGTTGGCGGAGATTGTCAATTACCATCACCGCCTGCCGTTCTCGGCCAATTGGGGAGATGGAACGACCTCATCGTCGGATGGACAGCGCTTTCCGGTGGGCGGCCCACGGAGCAACACCACCCAGATCAATGCCAAGTATGGCCCCGAGCCGGGCCTGGTGTTCTACACCCACATCTCCGATCAACTGGACCCCTATCGCACCAAAGTCATCACGGGGACGCCGCATGAAGCCCCCCCATATGATCGATGGGCTGCTCTATCACGAAACCGATCTGGATATCCACGAACATTACGCCGATACTGGCGGCTACACCGTTATGTAGACACTTTGCCAAGATGTCTACATAACGCTGGTTGATGTAGCACACTTTTCTTGCAGAAAGTGTCTACATAACCAGAGACCAGGTGTTTAGTACGTGTCACCTGCTGGGCTTTCGCTTCGCACCTCGCCTGCGCGACCTGGGGGACCGCAAGCTCTATACCATCGAGAAACCATCATCGTATCCTGACCTCAATCTCCTGATCGGTGGGGCGGTGAACGTCAGGCAGATTACCAATCACTGGGAGGAACTCCTGCGCCTGACCGCCTCGCTGCGCTTGGGAACGGTCACCGCCTCCCTCATGCTGCGCAAACTAGCGTCGCATCCACGCCAGAACGGGTTGGCCTGGGCGTTACGCGAAGTGGGACGGATTGAGAAGACCCTGTTTACCCTTGAGTGGCTCCAGAGTGTCGAACTACGCCGGCGGGTACAGGTCGGTCTGAATAAGGGAGAGGCACGCAATGCCCTGGCACGAGCCGTCTTTTTCTACCGGCAGGGACGAGTGCAGGACCGTTCGCATGCCCAGCAGCAACAACGTGCCCAGGGGCTCAATCTGGTCGTGGCAGCCATCATCTTGTGGAATACCCTGGAACTGGCACGAGCCATTGAGGAGTTGCGCAGCGAAGGAGTGGAGATGACCGCAGAGCAATTGCGCCATCTCTCGCCGATGGACTGGGAGCATATCGGCCTGACAGGGGACTACACCTGGGACTTCACCTCCAAAAACATACGTCCGTAGCTTAGCGTACAGAATTCCGGCCTTCTTCGCTTGATAAAACGCTTAGCGTACAAAAAGCAAGATTGGATATGCTGACCCCTAGGTGCCGATTTATCGTGCACATCGCCGATTTATCGGCCTTGATTCTCATCCACGAACTTCACGAACGCACCACTAAGCGAGGTTTTTGTTTTCTGGGCGGCGACAAAAGGCTCAAGGAAGAGTTCTTGTAGTGCTTCTTGGCTTAATGATATCATTTAGCAAGGAGGAGTCTCAAAATGACGCAGACGTCTACAAAGGTACCGATCCTGAAGGCCACTTTCTTCGTCGTTATCCTCGGCTTCCTGGTCTAAGGAGGTGCCTTTCCAACCTGTGCCGCCGGTGCTTCCTGCGTCATTAGGCAATGACGCGGGCTACCTGGATGCAGCGCTCAAGGCCTGGCTGGCACTGGGTGTGTCTCGCTCTGAACTTAACTGGGAGGTGGCGTGAGCCAACTGTTTCTGGCGAGAAATGTTTCATCGAAGTAAAAAAGGTTTTCTTGAGAAAAGGAGCAGGCTCATGCATGAGCAATCTCGCCCTGTAGGGCGCACTCACATGTTGGATGAGATCCAGGAGCAGCCGGCAGCACTTCGCCGCGCCCTGAACAGCGCAGTTGATCCTGCGCGCCAGGTCGCCCTGGAGGCTAAGCAGCGTGATGTGGATGTGGTGATTATCGCGGCCCGTGGAACTTCCGATCACGCTGGCCTGTATGCCCAGTACCTCTTCCAGTACTTGAACGGCATTCCCGTCGCTCTCGCTACGCCATCACTTTATACGCTTTATGGCACCTCGCTCCGGCTTGGGCGCGCCCTGGTCATAGGTATTTCGCAGTCCGGTGAATCTCCTGATATCGTTGAAGTCGTTGCCAGGGCTCGCGAGACCGGTGCTCTTACAGTGGGCATCACCAACCAGGAAGGGTCAAAGTTAGCGACGACCGCCCAGCATAGCCTGTTCTGTAATGCCGGACTTGAGCGCAGTGTGGCTGCCACCAAGACCTACACCACTACCTGCGCGGCTCTCGCCATGCTGGCTGCGTTCATGCCTGGCGGTGAACCACTGCGCGAGGGCATCGAGCAGATTCCAGAACTGGCTGCAGCGGCGCTCAAGAGCGAGGAGACTGCTGCACGGGTAGCCGAGCGTTATGTCCATGCCCGTGACTGCGTAGTGCTGGGGCGCGTCTTCCAGTACAGTACGGCCCGCGAGATGGCTCTGAAGCTGGAAGAAACGTGCTATGTTTTGGCAACTCCCTTCTCTACGGCCGATTTCCGGCATGGACCTGTCGCCCTGGTCGAACGGGGTTTGCCCGTCATCGTCTTCGCGCCGCCCGGTCGGACCTCTGCCGAGGCGCACGAGTTGCTCCGGTGGCTGCACGAACGGGGCGCAGATTGCCTGGTGATTACGGAAGATGAGCGCTTACTGGAACTGGCTACGGTATCCATTCTACTCAAATTGCCCGCTTTAACAGGTGCAGTCAATCCTGCAACAGGCGCAAAGCAGGGTGGAAATCATCCTGCGCAAGCTATACAAACGAGCGTGGCTGAACTGCTTGCGCCGATTCCCTATATCATCCCTGGCCAGCTCTTTGCTCAATACCTGGCTCTTTCTAAAAGGCTGAATCCTGACCAACCACGCAGCCTGACGAAAATTACCCGTACACGCTGAGTCTAGGAGATGCGCTCATGGAAATCACCTTGAAAGAGGCCAAAAGTATCCTCACTCCCCAGCACGGTGGACTCCTCACGGCCGGACCCCACCCATTCACGCATACGCTGTCGGGCTATGTTGGCTGTGGCTTTGGACAAACAACCTGTGGCCTGTACTGCTATGCCCAGTTCCTGCCCAACTGGTCTTTTAGCGGCCTGGCTGCCCCTTGGGGCCAGGCCGTCCAGGTCAAAGCGAATGCGGCCGAACTCCTGGACAAAGCCCTTTCTACGATGAAGCCAACGGCTCGCCAGAAACTCCGCATCTTCATGAGCAGCACGACTGATCCTTACCAACCCATTGAGCGCCAACACCAGGTCACACGACAATGCCTGGAAGTATTCGCCCGTTACCACGATCTTGATCTACTGGTTATCCAGACACGTTCGCCACTGGCTGAGCGTGACCTGCCATTACTGCTCCGGATCCCCTACGCCTGGTTGTCAATCACCATTGAGACCGACGATCAGGCCTATCTCAAAGGTCTCAAAGGTGGGCCGCCCTTGTGGAAGCGTTGGGAGCTGGTGCGAGCTGCGAGCACTGCCAGCATACGCACTCAGATAGCAGTCAGCCCCTGTTTACCCTACTCCGGGGTCGAGAAGTTCGGACAGCAGTTGCTTCACAGCGGCGCACACCGTTTGATCGTCGACTCGGTCATGGATGGCGATGGTACCCGTGGTAAACGCACGGGTCGCAGTCCCTTCGCCCAGGCTGAGCCAGATTGGGCCAATACCTCCCACGCGCACCGGCTCTACCACTACTTGCTTGAACAAACAAAGGGAACCGGCATTGCGGTTGGTTGGAGCAGCGCAGGTTTCTGCGGAATACCCCCTCGTCACCAGAACTGCGCACAAGTATCTAGAGAGGGGGAACAGGGGATGACACAGCTTTCCTTTAACTCAGCGTAAGAACCTGAGGCAATTCGCTTGCATGACGTAGCGTTTGTTTTTCTTGCCGTCAACCATAATCTCTTCCCCTTCTTGCAATTCTAGTACAATTGCAGGAGAAACTTGTTGGCCTGCGCGATCAAGAATCAGAGTACGATCATCAACACGGATACCAAATATCTCGGTCTCATCTTTCGCCAGTTGGAAGGTCTCTCCTCCGTACACTTTCAGCGCGATGTCGGTTTTCCAGCCTGCTGCAGCTAAGACGGCGATCAGATCGGGGATATTTGCTACGTGCTGCCCTGTTCTGAGATCAACCACTATGCAGGCCTTCCTGTTAGGCATGAGATCCTCCTTTTGATGTAACTATAACTTTCTATGAGGCAAACACGGGAGAAGAATAGGCAACGTTTCAGAATGTACGTTGCCTTCTCTCTGAGAGGGAGGAAATGCCTGTAGGGGCCGGTTCACTGCGCCCATAAAGGTGGAACATCTGTTGAAACAAAACAATAGATGAGGAGATGCCTGTAGGGGCCGGTTCACCGCGCCCATCGCCGATAAATCGGCGGTAATACGCATCAAGCTAAGCCGGGGAGAGCGGTAGGAGGTCGAGAGATCCGTAGGGGCGAGGGCGGTTGGGAAGGGTTGGGAGGGCCTTTATGGTCGCCCGAGTAGCCTGGTCTGTTGATGATGTGGTGGTGCAACGGCACAAGGACGGCGGGTTACCTGTCCCCCAGACAGGGTTCCATAAAGGCCCTCCCCGCACCGCTCCACTACCCTCGCCCTTACGGAGTATCCACCTCCATTTCGTTAGGTTGATGCGTATTATCGCCGATTTATCGGTTCTAACACTGTCACCCTCGAGCGCAGCGAAGGGTCTGGCAGGAGCCCCCGAGAGTCCCCCTGAGCCATGCCACCCTCGAGCGCAGCGAAGGGGCAGCTAGATGCTTCGCTGCGCTCAGCATGACAAGGCGGTACCTACCTGCCACACGCTGGTTGGCGTCCCCTAGCGGTCGCCCTCTCCATGGCAGTCAGCCATGAGCCTTACGTTAACGCCTATAAGGCTTCGCCCCTGAGCCTGCGGTAGCGACGAATGAGTGTGTTGGTCGAACTATCGTGCGCAAGCTTGGGTTCCTCAGCACTCTCCAACTCGGGGATGATGCGATTAGCCAGCACCTTCCCGAGTTCGACGCCCCACTGGTCGAACGAGTTAATATTCCAGATCGTACCTTGAACGAAAACCTTGTGCTCGTAGAGCGCGATTATTTTGCCCAGCGTCTCCGGTGTCAGCCGTTCCGTGAGAATGGTGTTGGTCGGACGATTGCCCTCGAAGGTGCGATGTGGAACTTGAAAGGCCGGAACTCCGTCCGCCGCCACTTCCTCGGCTGTTTTTCCAAACGCCAGGGCCTCCGTCTGGGCGAAAAAATTGGCCATCAGGAGATCGCGGTGACGCCCAAGGGGGTTCAGCGCCTGGCAGAAGCCGATGAAGTCGCAGGGAATCAGCTTGGTTCCCTGGTGAATGAGCTGGTAGAAGGCGTGCTGGCCATTGGTTCCAGGTTGTCCCCAGATAATGGGCCCGGTCTGATAGTCCACCTGCCTGCCTTCCAGGTCGACGTGTTTTCCGTTGCTCTCCATGTCGAGCTGTTGGAGGTAGGCTGGCAGGCGGCCAAGGTAATAATCATAAGGCAAAATCGCCACGGTCTCAGCGCCGAAGAAGTTGTTGTACCAGATGCCTATGAGTCCCAGGAGCACCGGCAGGTTGCGCTCAAAAGGCGTCGTACGAAAATGCTCGTCCATCGCGTGGAAACCGGCGAGCATCTCGCGAAACTGCTCGGGGCCAATCGCGATCATCAGGGAAAGGCCGATGGATGAGTCGTAGGAATAGCGACCACCGACCCAGTCCCAGAACTCGAACATGTTCGCGGTGTCGATACCGAACTTCTCTACCTCTTTGGCATTGGTTGAGACGGCGACGAAGTGCTTAGCTACCGCCTGCTCGCTGCCCAGCGCCCGGACGCACCACTCGCGGGCCGAGCGTGCGTTGGTCAGCGTCTCCAGCGTTGTGAAGGTCTTGGAGGAGACGATAAAGAGCGTTTCTGCCGGGTCGAGATCGCGGGTGGCTTCTACGAACTCGTTGCCGTCAACGTTGGAGACGAAGCGCACGGTCAGATACCGGTCGCTGTAGTACTGCAAGGCGTCATAGGCCATGTGCGGACCGAGGTCGGAGCCACCAATGCCGATGTTGATGATATTGCGCATGCGCTTGCCGGTGTACCCCTTCCACTCGCCGCTGCGAACACGGTTGGAGAAATCCGTCATCTTGTCCAGCACAGCATGAACCTGTGGCACCACATTCTCACCATCAACAACGATTGACTCGTCCCGAGGTGTGCGAAGGGCCACGTGCAGGACGGCCCTGTTCTCCGTGACGTTGATCTTCTCGCCACGGAACATGGCGTCGATACGCTCGCGCAGGCCCGATGATGCGGCTAATTCCAGCAGAAGCCGGATGGTCTCATCGGTGACGCGGTTCTTGGAGTAGTCCAGGTAGATGCCAGCGGCTTCGGCGGCGAAGCGCTCGCCGCGCCCGGTGTCCTCGGCGAAGAGCGTTCGCAGGTGAAGGCCGCTCGTCTGCTGGTAATGCTCCTCGAGGGCTTTCCAGGCAGGCCGCTGGGTTAATGGTGTTAACTTCGTGGACATGGTTTATTTTTCCTTATTCACTACCTGCCGGTGTAGTGTCTGTTTTTGTATGGTGCGTCTGCGCAGTGTCTTCCTTTTCCTCGTGGCCTCCGAACTCGAAGCGCATGGCCGACATCACCTTGTTGGCGAAATCAGCCTGGCCGCGTGAACTGAAGCGCTCGTAGAGCGCCGCGGTCAGCACAAATGCTGGAACGCCTTCATCGATGGCGGCGCCGATAGTCCAGCGGCCTTCTCCTGAATCCGCTACGTGGCCCTTGAAGTCGTTGAGGGTGGGACTCTTGAGGAGCGCGCTGGCTGTGAGGTCGAGGAGCCAGGAACCGATTACGCTGCCCCGGCGCCACAGTTCTGTCACATCGGTAAGGTTTAAATCGTAGTGGTAGTACTCTGGATTACTCAGTGGGGCGGTCTCGGCATCAACGGCCTGCTGCTGCTTGCCAATGTTGGCATGATGGAGGATATTCAGTCCCTCGGCGTAGGCTGCCATGATACCATATTCGATGCCATTGTGAACCATTTTGACGAAGTGGCCGGCGCCGTGCGGTCCGCAGTGCAGGTAGCCTTGTTCGGCAGTGCCCCCCATCTGCTCTCGTCCAGAAGTGCGTGAAACTGCCTCGACGCCAGGAGCCAGGGTAGAGAAAATCGGGTCGAGGTGCTGGACGGGGCCGTCCTCGCCGCCAATCATCAGGCAATAGCCGCGCTCGAGTCCCCAGACGCCGCCGCTTGTTCCAACGTCAAGGTAGTGGATGCCGTGGGGTTTGAGCTCGGCAGCACGGCGGATATCATCGTGGAAATAGGAGTTGCCGCCGTCAATAACGATGTCGTCGGGAGAGAGGAGTGGAATGAGATCATTCAACGTTGCATCCACAGAGGCCGCCGGTACCATCAGCCAGACAACACGCGGTCTGGAGAGCTGATTGACGAGATCAGCCACCGAGGTTGCTCCGCTCGTGATCGATCCATCTTTCAGGCGCGTCTCTACAGTGCTTGCATGACGGGCATAACCGACGCAGGTATGACCGGCTCGTAGTAGCCGCTTTGCCATATTGGCACCCATGCGGCCAAGTCCAATTAGTCCGAGTTCCATATTGTCTTCCTTTCTTATCTGACTAAGATAATGTTTGTAACTGTTAGGTCCCTGCTCAAGAGTTACGTTTAGAGACGGACCTCCGAAATACTGTCATGCTGGATAAGTGGGGTGCCGTTGCGCTTGGCCAGCGCGCCCTGTATCACGACCGTGTCAATATTCCTCAGCGCGCTGATGTCATGCAGCGGATCCCCTGAGACGCCAACGAAGTCTGCTGACTTGCCAGGTTCGAGGGTGCCCACCTGATCTGACAGGCCGCAAGCCTTAGCAGCCACCGCTGTCGCGGAGTTCAATGCTTCCAGTGGCGAAAGTCCGGCGTGTACGAGTAGCTCAAGCTCGTATACCAGCACGCCATGCGGAAGCCTGGGAGAGCCATCATCCGTGCCGGTGGCGATAGGAATACCGTACTTCGTTGCCAGATCAATGGCGTGGAAGCTGCCAGATACAACTTGCTTCGCCTTACGTGCCGCGTATTCTGGGATACCACCGGCGGTACCAAGCTGGGCCATGCGATAGAATGGCGAGAGTGTTGGCACCAGAACCTGGCCCCCAGCGACCATGCGTTGTGCAGCCTCCTCATCCAGGAAGTTTCCATGCTCTATTGTGTCCACGCTCGCGTCAATAGCGTTGAGGATGCCTTGTAGCCCTTCGGCGTGGGCAGCCACCTTACGCCCGGCTTTATGCGCCTCTTCGACGGCGGCGCTCATCTCCTCGACAGTGAGCTGCGGCGAGCCTGGCTCTTCTCCTTCTGTGTAGACTCCTCCAGTCGCCATGAGTTTGATCAGGTCAACACCAGCTCTGAGCATGGTTCGTACACCTTTGCGTGCCTCGTGGGGACCATCGACCTCAAGACCTAGATCGCGGGCGTGCCCACCCGTCATCTCAATTGCCAGCCCTGCTGCCAGAATCCTGGGACCGATGAATAGCCCTTCGCGAATAGCGTCTCGCACAGCCAGAGTGACTTTGTAAGGACCACCTACATCCCGTACGGTTGTGACGCCATGCATGAGTTCCTCAAAGGCATGCAGCAATGCACGAATTGCTGTCTTCTCGGCAGATTCTCGCAGCATGATGACTTTGGGATCGTGCGAGCCGTTCCACACCAGGTGCACGTGACAATCGATCAAGCCCGGGAGAAGCGTCAGTGTTCCCATATCAAGCGTTTGGTGCTCGGATGGAACTTCACTCCGGGGAACCAGTGCGACGATCTGCTGTCCTTCAGTAAGTATGGCTATATCGCTGCGGTAGTTTCCTGCCGTTCCATCGAAGATCCTTGAAGTGAGAAATGCTTGCTTCATGCCTGGCGCCTTTCAAATTTGCTGTGACATGAGTATCCAGAGACAGCTATCTCAGGCGTGCAATAGCCTCATCCTATATCAATAGTTGCTCATTGAACATATACCACACTTTCATAACGATCACAACATGCTTTTACTCTCCCTACTCTTGACGTGCCGTATCCTGCCCCGCAGGGATGATCGCCGGGACGCTTGATTCGCGAATCAGCTTATTGAAGGCAGCCACATCTGTATCAATGAGCTCGTGCAACTGTTGAAGCTGTGCGTCGAGGCAGGCCGAGAGGTCTTCGAAGACCTGCTGCACCTGGCTTGTTGGCGCGGCATCAGCGCTGGCAACCACGCCGGAGAGCGTGACGAGTCTGGCGCTGAGCTTGACGGGAAAGTCCAGTAGATCCAACTGGTCCTTGGCCTTGACCTGAAAGAGCTCCTCTTCGATGGCAGAAAGTTTTTGCTTGAGCTGCTTGCCTGCGGCTGCCACGGCCTCGTGGACAGCCTGTCCCGTAGTGCGCTGCTCCCACTCCTCGACCTGCCGCCGGATAGCGCGCACGGCATTGATCGTGCTGTGTGTCTCTGATACCTTGTCGCGGATGGCCAGCAGCAGTTCGAACCGGGCCTGTAAGTCTTCCTGGGTGGCCGCTATGCGTGGATCCGCGTGGATCTGAAAGGCGCTGGTATAGACCTCGTCGCGGACTTTGAGCTGGACCCGGTATATCCCTGGAGGGGCCAACGGGCCTTCCAGGGCCCCCTCTGAAAGCTCGTATCCCTCGATTTTTATTGGGTCGGGATAGCGTGTGTCCCAGACGAAGCGGTTGGCGCCGGCTGCCTTGAGCACGCGTGGCTCCTTCTTCTCCTTTTTCTCGTCTTTCTTCTCCTTGCCGCTGGCTCCTGCTTCTTCAGTCTGCTCCTGCTTCTTCTCCTCGCTTGAGAACGTTCTGATTTCTTTGTCGCCGACGTCCAGGAAGGTCAGTGTTAGTTCATCCTCCGGCTTTTCCTTCAAATAGTAGTGTACGATAATACCGTCGGGCGGGTTCTGCCCGGCATCGAGATACTTGTTCACTTTTTCGCCACCGGGTTTCTCCTGCTGGCGGAAGGCCAGAATGAAGCCACCACTGTAGCTATAGTTCTTGCCGGGCAGCACTGCGCGGGCGAAACCAGCACTTGACGCAAAGCGGGTGAGTGGCCGTGGTGCGAACAGGTAGGCCGCAGCTTCGCGTACCTCGTCGTTTAACTGGCGAAGAGGTGAAATATCATCGAGAATCCAGAACGAGCGCCCATGCGTGGCGACGACCAGGTCGCTGTCTTTGACGACCAGGTCGTGGATAGGGACGGCTGGCAGGTTCAACTTCAGGGCATACCAGTGCTCACCATCGTCGAAGGAGATGTGGACGCCGGTCTCGGTTCCTGTGTAGAGCAGCCCCCGCCGGAGGGGATCTTCACGGATCACGCGGGTAACGACATTATCTGCGAGTCCTGTGGTGATCTTCGCCCAGGTCTTGCCGTAATCGTTGGTTTTGTAAAGATACGGCTGGAAATCGTCAAGCTTGTAGCGGTTTGCAGCCACGTAGGCCGTAGCCGGATCATGCGGCGAGGGTTCGATAACGCTGATAAGGGACCACTCCGGCAGTTCTTGAGGCGTCACGTTTTGCCAGCTCTTGCCGCCGTCGCGTGAGATATGCACCAGGCCATCATCCGAGCCGGCCCAGAAAAGTCCACGCTCCAGCGGTGACTCGACGAAGGCAAAGATGGTTCCGTAGTACTCGGTCCCACAATTGTCCCTGGTGATCGGGCCACCGGAGTCCTCCATCTTGCTCTTGTCGTTGCGAGTGAGGTCAGGACTGATCTCCTCCCAACTGTTCCCTTCGTCGGTGGAGCGGAAGACATGGTTGCCGGCCGTGTACAGCACGTTCGGATCGTGAGGTGAGAGCAGGATCGGGAACGTCCACTGGAAGCGGTACCTGGCCTCCCTGGCCGGCCAGCCCTGAAATGACTCGGGCCAGACTGTAATATCGCGCAGCTGGCCGGTGCGGTGGTCGTAGCGCGTAAGATATCCCAGGTAGCTGCCGGCGTAGACAATGTTTGGGTCGTCAGCTCGCACTGCGATGTAGCCGCTCTCGCCGCCACCAATTTCATAATAGTCGGCCTGGGTGATCGCCGAGAGCCGCGAGTGGCTGGGCAAGCTAATGGTACTGTTGTCCTGCTGAGCGCCATAGACGCGGTAGGGTACCTGGTTATCGGTGGTGACGTGGTAGAACTCGGCTGTGGGCTGATTGTAAAGTGAGGACCATGTTTCACCACTGTTGAAGGTCACGCAGGCGCCGCCGTCATCACCCAGAATCATGCGCTGGGAATTGTGTGGATCAAACCAGAGGTCATGATGGTCACCGTGCGGCGTAGCCACCTTGTCAAAGGTACGCCCGCCGTCATTGGACTTAAAGCAGCTTTCGTTGAGCACCCAGACGGTCTCTGCATCCTGTGGGTCGGCACAAATGTGCTGGTAGTACCAGGGGCGTTTCCGTAACTCTCTCTCCTCGCAGAGCCGCTGCCAGCTCTTGCCTCCATCATCGGAGCGGAAGACGGCGCCATCCTCCGCTTCGATGATGGCCCAGACTCGATCCGGCGTGGCTCCCGAGACGGTAACGCCGATCTTGCCAACCGGGCCTGCAGGCAGGCCAGGCCTGCGCGTAATCTCGGTCCAGGTGTCCCCGCCGTCGGTCGACTTGAAGAGGCCGCAGCCCTCGCCTCCACTTTGCAGGGTGTGTGGCATGCGCCGGGTTCGCCAGAGCGCAGCGTAGAGAATGCGCGGATTGTTCGGGTCCATTGCCAGATCATGGGCGCCAATGTCTTCATTGACGAAGAGGATTTGCTCCCAGGTCTTGCCGCCATCAGTTGAGCGATAGACTCCGCGCTGCTTATTCGCTCCATGAGCATGACCCAATGCCGCGACGTATACGAGATCAGGGTTCTGAGGATGGATACGCACCTTGCCGATGTGGCGCGTATCTTCCAGTCCCATGTGCATCCAGGTCTTGCCGCCGTCGGTTGACTTGTAGACGCCATCTCCGTGGGAGACGTTTCCACGGATGGTTGTCTCACCCATGCCAACATAAATAATATTGGGATCGGATGACGAGACGGCAATGGCGCCAACCGAGGCCCGCTTGAAGAAGCCATCGGAGATATTCTCCCAGTACACGCCTCCATCGCTCGTCTTCCAAACGCCGCCTCCCGTTGAACCGAAATAAAACACCTGAGAATGGGCCGGATCTCCTGCCACAGCCACGACACGCCCGCCGCGGTATGGACCGATCGAGCGCCATTCAAGCGAGGTTAGCAATGAGGGTGTGACATCTCCACCCGCCATAGACGTGGCGTTCGACACCGGCTCGTTCTCGGGACGATCATGTGATTGGCGTGTAGAAGTCATATACTGTTCCCCTTTTCTGTTTGCTTTTCTTCTCGTAAGTTGTGACTGGCGCTGGAATCCAGGTTGAGACCGTAGACACGCCGGAGATCCGCGATGTGTTGCAAAGCCTCTTCACCGAAAGGAGACTTCCCATCGAAGGCATGTAAGACGATCCCTTCTAGCAAGTCCCCGAGAGAGATGTCATAGTACTCTGCAAGAGCCTTGAGGACTTTGAGTAGTCGTTTCTCGATGCGTACCCCTGTCTGAACTCTCTCGACTGCCAGCCTTTCACCTTCTTTGCTTGCATTCATTATCATATCTCCCTTTTCAGTTTGGAAACCAAAGAGTGCCGATTGGGCTATCGAGATGTAATGCGCGCATTGAGCCAATGTCATGTACGTCCCATTTACTTGCGACTGGCTCGCACGGTATGCCCTGGCGTGTTCTTCTGACCAGAAGAAGACGGAGTTGTGTCAGTAGGCGTCGATGATGTTCGGCTCTGCGAAATGCTGCCAATCAACCTCAGGCATGAAGAGCAGCGGTTGTGCACCAGGGGCGCCGGGCTCCTGGACGCTCCATTGCAGCTCGCTATCCACCGTGAGGTGGATTTCTCGACCACAGTGGGCACACGCGCTTTCGATCTCGACCACCAGGTTCTCGTTACGTAAGCGCCCTTGCACGAAGGGCGTTGCCAGCGCATCTTCCGCTCAAGCGGCAAAGACACGCTCACCGCTGCTGAAGCTCAAACGATGGGGAGTTGTATCGCAGGTCACGGGAAACGCCCAGTTTATCTCTCCAATATTGTTGCGAACCAGGAAAAAGAGGTTTTTTTGCAGACCTTCGAGAATAGCCGTGATCACAGAGACTGGAAGATCCAGTCTGCGCGCAATATCTTCAACTTTCAAAGGTAGTCCGTGGTTGCGAGGTAACTCGCGTACGGCGAAGTTGCGGACAAGATGATGGTTACTCGTCATGAAGCCGAATGTGTGGCGCTCAATCTGCGCGCGATGCTGCTGCCACTTCTCTTCAGGCACCTCGAGCATCGTCTCTCCCCTGCCGGTAAGGATGACATCTTTCATCTTTGTTCCCCTTTTCTCAATTGGATGCAACCCCTGGTTTGCTAGTGCAAAACCACCGGAGATGAGAGGAAAAGGGGGTGCAGGGGATCTCCCCTGCCGGGGTGCAAGGGGTGTCCCCTTGCCTTTCCCTCTTTCCCAAAGAGGTGGGGGTGGGTATGCACTAGATACGAGTAAACCTCAGGTACCATGGTACTATGATACCATGGTACCTGAGGTTTACTCATCTGTCAAGACCCGCTGAACTGCTACTCTCGCATTAGACAATGAACTGACTATGCCTGGGGAGCGCGTGCTTTCCATGCATATCATCGATCAACTGCTGCAATGTCACCAACTGAAAACCACGCTGTTGTAACCCCTCTATGATGACGTGAACCCGTGCAGTGGACTGGTCGTGCTGCTGCTCTCAACAATGCTACTCATGAGCTTGAGCCCTCGCAAGTAGCCGCTACTTGATCCTAGTGTCCCTCAGAATCGGCTATCACCTGAAACTCCTGTGAGTAGATTGCCAGCGGGTCGGCTCCTACCTGAGACGGGCGATAAGTGAGTGTGGCGCAGTACAGACCAGCGCTTCCAGAGGAGAAAACAAGTTTCCTCGTGAGATGCTGCCCCGCTTCTAGCTTGTGGATCAATGTGGGAATCTCCTTCAAGCAAGGAGCCACCTCTTTCCAGTTCCCATTCTCCTGGCGCTGCAATCGGACGACTGAGCATTCGGTCAGATGATCGGGAAATTCGATGGTCTGGGCGCTCTGGTTGCTCAGAGTCACACTAATGGGATCGCCTACGTAGTACGAGGCCGCGTCTACAGTCAACTTGACGCCATGAGGCAAGAGGGAGTAGGTAAGTGTCCCTTCCAGTTCGTAGACCTGATAGGTCTGGGCCTGTCCTTTGGGAGAGGGATCTGTGGGCAGACCGATACTGGTTGTCACGATGGCCAGCGTCTTAAGGTTGGCGCTCCATTCTGGCGACCCTGTCGGATGAACAACCGGCAAGAACACGCTCAGGGTGGTCTTTACCGGTTGAAGAGTGTCCTTGTTGTTTGGCAGGGTCACGGTAAGCAGGGTGCCAGGCTCGCTATCGAGCGAGCGAATGTCGTCCTCGCTAAAGCTGCCATTCCCCTCTGGACCCTGGTAGCTAAGCGACGATTGGATAGGGCGATCGATAGGCCAGGTGATATGTGTATAGGTGATCTGGATTTGCCACCCGTCACCTGCAAGATCATATCGTCGCTGGTCACCATCTCCAGGAGAGATAGGCGCTCCTCCATTTTGTTGGGTCATGATGCAATGCTCCTTTCTGGTGTCAGCACTCAGGGCAAGAAGTCCTTACCCTGTTGAGGTATGTTGTTATCATGTCCATCCACTATGGAGACGATGCGAGACTCCATTTTTCAGCAACGGATTGTGTGCCTCATTTTAAAATGCCGTAAGGCAGGCATACCGGCAGGCCGTCCACCGGATGACTAAGAATATAGGCCTGTACCTGGAACACATCTGCCAGCAACGATGCTGTCAATACCTCGCGCGGAGCTCCATCGGCGACAATGCGGCCATTCTGTAGAACAACCATGCGATCGGCGTATCGTGCTGCCAGGTTGAGGTCATGTACCACAAGCACAATTGTTTTTCCATGCGTACGATTGAGCGTCTGTACTAAGTCCAGTACCTCTATCTGATGCCCTACGTCGAGAAAGGTCGTCGGCTCATCGAGGAGCAGAACCGGTGTCGCCTGTGCCAGCGCTAGAGCAATCCAGGCCCGCTGTCGTTCACCTCCCGAGAGGCTATCTAAACGCCGGTGACGAAATTGCTCCATGTTCGTTTGATCGAGCGCTTCTTGAATGGCTACATGATCCTGCTCTCGAAGCATGCGCAGTGGTCCCGCATGTGGATAACGCCCCTGCTCAACCAGTTCTGCTACGGTCAACTCCTCGGGAGCGCTCGGCCCCTGTGGCAGGATCGCGAGGTGCAGGGCGACCTCTCTCGTGGACATGCGCGTAATGGCACGTCCATCGAGGTAGACCATGCCTGCCCGGGGTGGAGCAATGCGGGCAAGCGCTTTGAGTAATGTTGATTTTCCTGAGCCATTGGGGCCGACCAGCGCCGTGATCTTGCCCATCGTAATCTGAAGGGAGAGGCTGGGGATGACAAGCCGCTCTCCATAGCCTGCTGCCAGTGCCTTCGCTTCCAGGACTGTATTTTGAGCATCCTGGTTATCTGGACGATTGTTCATGGATGTCTCCGCCAAATGAGATACAAAAAGAACGGCGCACCTAGGAGCGCAAGGACGGCGCCAACGGGTAAGTTCATAGGTTGCGATATGATTTGCGTCAATATATCTGCTGCAAGTAAGATACCTGCACCCAATAGCATGCTGAAAGGGAAAAGGCGACGGGCATCTGAGCCGACGATGCGGCGCCCAATATGTGGTGCAATGAGACCGAGGAACGTAATTCCACCTACAACTGCAACCGAGGTGGAAGTTAGCAAGACTGCTGCAAAGAGGAGAGTAGCGCGGGCCCGGGTGACATTCAATCCAAGGCTTGTTGCACTCACATCGCCCAACTGGAGCGCATTCGCCAGGCTGGCGCATGCAAGGCCAAAGAGGAGCGCCATAGCCGCCCATGGCAGCATTACTTCCAGATGTACCCAGACCCGGCCATTGAGCGAGCCAATGAGCCAGAGCAGGATATTTCCCACTGCCTCCTGCCGCATTAGTAGGAGCATTGAGGTGCCGGAGCGCAGTACAGCGCTCACCAGTACACCTGTTAAGATGAGCCGGATGGATGCGCTCTGGCGTTGCCAGCTGAGCACATAGACTATTCCCCCGGCGGCAAGCCCGCCAAGAAGAGCAATAAGAGGCAGAACGACTCCCAGTTGCTCCGGTTGGCCGGCAGTCCAGGTCTGCCAGAGAACTGCCAGCAGCACCGCGCCTGAAGTAGCTCCCGTCATTTCTGGCTCGGCAAGTGGATTCCGCATGATGCTCTGCAAAATAGCTCCCGCCAGGCCAAACATCCCTCCTACAAGCAGGGCAATCAGGGTTCGCGGCAGCCGCAAGTCCCATACAATGACCCTATGAAATGGCTCGTAAGGCTGACCAACGAGCGCTGCAATTACCTCTATAGGAGTCAGGGCGACCGTGCCGACTCCAACATGCAGAACACTCAGAATGAGCACTCCACTACCGCCCAGGAACAACACGAGGCGGAAGTGCCGGACGGCAAATGGCTGCATCACTGCGCACCTCGTCTCGTACCCAGCTGGCGTCGCAGTATGATAAGCAGAAATGGAGCTCCAATCAGCGTCGTCCATATTCCAACGGGAAGCTCTTGTGGATCGAATGCCTGTTGTGCTAACAGATCGGCTCCGCATAACAGTACAGCGCCGATCAAGGCGGAGCATGGCAGGACAATGCGCGCGTCTGACGTACGAAGAAGACGCCGGACAAGGTGAGGGCTGAGTAAAGCGATGAAGGAGATCGGCCCGCAGACCGCCACGATCGCTCCTACCAGTGCCGTGCTGAGGACAAGAATCAGCAAGCGGAGTCGGAATACATGCAGTCCAAGTCCATGTGCGACGTTCTCTCCCAGTTGAAGAACGTTCAGTGGCTGGGCGCATAACAGGGCTAGGGGTATGCCAATCGCCGCCCATGGAAGAATCAGGTTGACGTGTTCCCATGTGCGGTTGGCAAGGCTGCCGACCAGAAAGAAGAACAACAAACTGATATCGTTTTGCGATCCCAGGCTCATCAGAATAATAACAAGTGAGTTGAGCAGAGCTGTCAATGCCGCGCCCGTCAATACAAAGCGTGCCGGGTCCCGCGCCTGGCGGATTGCCAGCGTTACAATGCTTCCTCCGGCCATTGCTCCTGCCAGGGCCAATACAGGTACGGCGCTAAATGCGACTGACAGGTGCAGGATAGTGATTGCTGCTACAACGACGGTGGCGCCGGCAGTTACTCCCAGCAGTTCAGGTCCGGCGAGCGCATTTTGTAATGCCCCCTGGAGCAGCGCGCCGCTGAGAGCGAGCATAGAACCGGCGAGCGTTCCCAGCACAAAGCGCGGTAGGCGCAGTTGTGTTACCACGAGAGATGGCAACGCTGCACCCCCACCGTTTGCGATGATCCACAGCTCACCAGATGAGACCCGGGGAGTGCCTATCATCAGGCTAAGCAGTCCAATGCCCAGATGAAGCCCCGCGCATATCACTACGAGTAGCAGCGTTTGTAAGCGCCTGTTGCGCCATACTAATGATCTCATCAGGAAAGTGGCTCTGGAAATACGTTCGGGTAGAGTCTGGTCATCGCATCACCCAGCGCCAGGCCGAGCGATATTGTTCCGCGACCAAAGATATAGTACGATGGGTTGACTTCGTAGACCTGGTTGGTTTTGACTGCTTTGAGATGACCCCATACCGGATTGCTCTTCAACTGCACTGAGAGAGGCTTCGCCCCTGGCGCAAAGGTGAGGGAGGCGATGAAGAGCACATCTGGATCGGTTGCCAGTATCTTCTCCAGCGAATAGGCGATGGCGCCTGGTTCATGATCGTTGGCCGGAGTCGTCCCGGGACCTGGTGCTGGCCATGGATACTTCGTCACTTGAGCGAGCAGTCCGCCAGGGAGCGAAGCAGCAGTGAAGATATTGAAATTCACATCCGAGCCGTATATCAGCAGCAGCGATTTCGTCTTCGGCGACTTCGCTTTATAAGAAGCGAGATTGTTGAGGAAGTGCTGAGCTGCTGTGTTTGCTGCATCGCTGCGGCCGGTCAGCCTGCCGATATCCTTGAGATAGAAGAGCGAGTCGTTATAGCTCGTCGGATTCATGATGTAGAGCGGAGCAACAGGTTTCAGGGCGTCGCGCAAGGTATCATGAACGTTAGCCAGCCCTATGACCAGGTCCGGGGTAGCTTTTGCTATATCCTCCACATTGGGATTAAAAAAAGCGCCGCCGATAACCGGGAAGCTTTTTGCCTTATTCCCGAAAAAAGCCGGGTCTTGCCCCAGTGTATCGTTGACGGCAACGGGATCAAGTCTCAACGCGGCCAGGATATCTTCACAGATGCCAACCAGGCAAGCAATGCGCGTTGGCAGCTTTGACAGCGTCACGGTTGTATGGGTAGCATCTGTGAAAGTAAGGTTGTTTGCGTTTGTAGTCTGGTGATTGCCGGTATTCGTTGGTGAACTTCCACAGGCCGCAAATACTGTCAGCATGAGAAGAATGGCAATGATGCGCAAGAAACGAGGCACCTGAAATTCTCCTTTTCTCGATAAAGTTCTGGCTGAGAAAGAATGAATATAATATGCCTCAAATGAGCAGAGAAGACAAGAGGGAAAGTTGAACCATTAGCTATCCCGGGATACCGCGTTCAGCATTTCCCTCAAACTCTGGCCGGTGTACGAACCGAGGGCCTGGGCGATCTGTTCGGGAGTTCCCTGGGCGACCAGTTTGCCGCCCGCTGCACCGCCTTCCGGCCCAAGGTCGATAACCCAATCGGCAGCCTTTACCACTTCCAGGTTATGTTCTACGACCATCACGGTGTTGCCTGCATCCACGAGGCGCTGGAGCACCCCCAGCAAACGGGCGGTATCGGCCAGGTGCAGGCCGGTAGTAGGTTCGTCGAGTAAATACAGCGTGCGACCGGTGACACGGCGGCCCAGTTCCTTCGCCAGCTTTACGCGCTGGGCTTCGCCGCCTGAAAGCGTGGTGGCAGGTTGCCCGAGCTGGAGATAGCCCAGGCCGACGTCGGATAGCACCTGGAGGCGGGAGAGGGCGGCGGGAACATCCTTGAACAGCGCCAGCGCTTCTTCGATCGTCAGATCGAGTACCTGGGAAATGTCATGATCACGGTAACGCACTGCGAGCGTCTCGCGGGTGAAGCGGCGTCCGTGACAGCTCGGGCAGCGCACTTCCACGTCAGGCAGGAGTTGCATTTTGACGGTCAGGACGCCGGCGCCTTCGCAGCGCTCGCAGCGCCCACCCGGGACGTTGAACGAGAAGTGCCGGGCGGATAACCCGCGGCGGCGAGCTTCAGGAGTAGCCGCAAATGCTTCGCGGATCGGGGTAAACGTCTCAGAATAGGTCGCGGCGTTCGAGCGTGGGATGCGCCCGATGTGCTCCTGGTCGATGGTGATGATCTTATCGAGATATTCGTAGCCTTCGATAGCGTCGTGTTCACCGGGGGCGTCGCTAGAGCCATACAGGCGCTGGCGGATGGCGCGGTCGAGGACGTCGAATACCAGCGAGGATTTTCCGGACCCGGATACACCCGTCACAGCGACCAGCAAGCCCAGCGGTAGGCGCACGGTGACGTTCTGGAGGTTGTTCTGGCGAGCGCCGTGGATGGTAATGGCTTTGCCGTTTGGCGCGCGGCGGCGCTGCGGGACAGGGATGGATGCCCGCCTGGCCAGGTAATCTCCGGTGAGCGACCCGGGTTGCCCTGCAACTTCAGCCGGTGTACCGGCAGCGACCACCTGTCCACCGTGCTTACCGGCGCCTGGGCCGAAGTCGACCACGTAATCTGCGGCGGCGATCATTTCCAGGTCGTGTTCGATGACGAGGACAGTGTTGCCAAGATCGCGCAAGCGGCGCAAGACGTTGATCAGGCGGTGGGTGTCGCGATGGTGCAGCCCGATGGTCGGCTCGTCGAGAACGTAAAGAACGCCGCTCAACCCCGAGCCGAGCAAAGATGCCAGGCGTAGACGCTGGGCCTCACCGGCTGAGAGGGTCGGCGAAGAGCGTTCCAGGGTCAGGTAACCGGCGCCGACTTCGACCAGCCGCGCGATGCCCTCGCTCAGATCGACCAGGATAGGTTCGGCGATGATCATTTCATCAGGGCTGAGAACGGCAGGGAGACCGCCCAGCCAGGCGCCAAGATCGCCGAGCGGCAGGAGCGAGACAGCGATGATGGTCTGCCCGTTGACGGTCACGACCCGGCTTTCAGGACGCAGGCGCGTGCCGGCGCAGTCGGGACAGGTTTGGGTGACCAGGAATTCTTCCAGCTTGTCGCGGTAATCGGCCTCGTGGATGTGTTCGTGGATGTGTTCAGCGTAGCGCCGCAGGAGATTGGTGGTGATGCCTTCGAAGCGTCCCTGGCGGACGGTGGTTGGTGGCTCAATATTTGGGAAATGGCGGCGAAAGAGGGGGCTGTCCACGCCAAAGAACAGCAGGTCGCGTTGTGGCGGGGTGTAGTCTTTGACCGGAAGCGAGAGGTCGAATTCGAACCCGTAATGAGCAGCGGCTGCCTGCAGGGGGGAGGTGTAGTAGTTGATGTGAAAGAGGTCCCAACCGGCAACGGCGCCATCTGGGATGCTCTTTTGCTCGTCGACCAGGCGTTTGATGTTGGCTTGATGGACGCTGCCCAACCCGGTGCAGGTTGGACAGGCCCCGGCGGGTTTATTAAAGGAAAAATGAGCCATGCCGATCTCTGGAATAGGCGCGCCACAATGTGGGCAGGGAAAGGTTTCTTCCGGAGCAGAGGCATCGTCGTCCGCGCTGGATTCACTTTCCCATTCCGCGTTCTCCTTGCGTGCCGCCTGCTCGAAGCGAGACGTGTGAGCGTCGGCAACCCTGTCCGGGGCGACAGGTAAAGCGGCACGGGTTTGTGCCAGGGAAGAGTCGAAGGAGGGCGGGACGTCTTTTCCACAGGTCGGGCAGGGGCGGTGTCCCAGGCGAGCAAACAACACGCGCAGATAGGTATAGACTTCGGTGACAGTACCAACCGTGGAACGCGGGCTGCGGTTGGTGAGATGTTGGTCCACGCCGATAGATGGGGAAAGCCCGGTGATGGCGTCGACCGGGGGTTTCGCCAGCCCAAAGGCAACCAGTCCGAGCGATTCCATGTATTGGCGCTGGCCTTCTTTGAGCAGGATGTCGAACCCAAGGGTGGATTTGCCCGAACCGGACACACCGGTCAGGACGACGAGCTGGTTCTTGGGGATCGTAGGAGTGACATTTTTCAGATTATGCAGCCGGGCGCCGCGAATAGTGATTTGAGCAGTCATTTGGCTTCCAGTGACCTCCAGGGTAGTGGTTCGTCAATGTGGATTTGATGGGTGAAATGTAGAATCCTGTCTGGGGGACAGGTATAGCGATCCCTTGCGCGTGTTTGGTCTCACATGCTTCTCCCACAGGCGTGACTTCCCGCAAGCCCTGCGGTAGATGCGGAGTCTTTCACACCCCGACTGACTCGCACAAGTGTACTCTCTGCGCATGTCATTGTCAAGCGTTTTGGCCTGGGAACTGGTTTTACCCGACCCCTACCCCAAACAAGGACTCGCCTCTCATCGCGCCCCCTCAACGGGGCGGGTCTTCCCGGCTCGATGCATAACCCTGGTGTCCAAAGGGAGGGTTTGATCGCCGCGGTCGACCCGGACCGCAGCGGTGGGATGGGAAAGTCAGCAATTCTCAGTAGTCTGTTTTTGGATAATCTCTTCAACCAGGGCGATGATCGTGTATGCTCGTTGCTCCTGGTCGGCGAGCGTTGAGATCCAGCGGTCGGAGGCCAGGTAAACGTCTTCGTCTGGGCCAGGGGTGTCGAGCGCGCGGCGCAGATCGGTCTTTTCACCCCGGTCGAGTTGGATAAGCATGCGCAGGATGGCAGACAGGCTATAACCGGCGCGGGAAAGCATACGGATGACGCGCAGACGGCTGATTTCCCGCGCCCCATAGCGCCGGTAGCCGTTGGAAGGGTCGCGCGGGACGTCGATCAACCCGTTGCGGTCCCAGTTGCGCAAAATGTCGATCGTAACGCCCAATAAGTGGGCTACCTGCCCAATCTGGAGCGGCTGGATGGTGGCGTCGGCAGGCGTTACCTGTCCCCCAGACAGGGTCCCAAAGGCCCAGCGCTCGAGCAGGCCGGCGGCGACGTCGGCCTGGGCACGCTCTGATTGCACGAGTGCCAGGTGACTGTAGGCAAGCTCCAGCGCGCCTCCCTGGTCGCCGCTGACGGTGGCGTGGATGATGCGAATTCCCGATTGATGGATAGCTTTGCCAGGATATTGGTTGCAATAGACCTGGCGAGCCAGGCGCAGGCAATCGAGGTGGCGCCGGGTGAAACGGCGGTAGCCGGATGGGCTGTGCTCGACAGGAGGCTGTAAGCCCCGATCCACATAGCGACGCACGGTATTGGGATGGACGCCAACGGCTTTGGCCAGATCGGACGTACGCAGATATTTCATGCTGGACAAACTCTTTGCACCTGTTCTCGCATCGCTTGTCCTTTACTTTCCTTTCTCTTGCTCGATCTTGCGCTGCAATTGCCGGGCAAGCTCATGCAATTGACTCGGTACAAGCTCTGTTTCCACAGTATTCAAACGGTCTCGTTTGAACTTATCCAACATAGCATCAAGGTCCCGGTAGCGTTGCATGGGATGTTTCAGGCGCACAAGAGCCCGGTATGGCTCTGTAGTACGCTCTCTAGCCTACGTACATCTACATCTCTCTATATCATTCATTATACGAACAAGTCCAAATAACGAAGGAGTATGCAGCATGATCTAAAAAGAGGAGCAGGATCCTTCCTGCTCCTCCTTCTTCCGGCATTGTTTTCGGATGGTTTAGCGGTCAGCATTATTACGTTTGCTGAAGTATATGAGGGCATTTGCTTCCTGATAGGCCCACTACGTAGGACAGACGGCAGCAAGTTTGCGCGTCTCCATGACCGTCTTGGCATGCACGAGCGCATGAGCCAGAGCCAGGGACCAGTCGCCACTTTGCAGCTCGACCCGCTGCACCAGGAGGGCGACAACTCGCTCAGCTCCACCACAACGGCTTGCCAGTTCGGGACTGAGCTCTGTCACTTCCAAGATATGAGCTGACCCAGAGACACACAGCGCCACTTGGCTGGCATAGTTAGGAACCACCAGCGCCGCCTGTCCCGTTTCCAAGATATTGCCTATCGCCTCAAAGGCCCCATTGCCGGGATAGTCTGGCAAGAGGATGATTCCGCCAGGAACCCCGGTGCCCCACCGCGATGGTTGACCGCACACTGTCCTGCGCGATCCACCGTACAGAGGTAACAGAGCATCTGTTCAGCCAGAAAGGCGCGTACCGTCTCCGACAAAGAAGCGTGGCTGGAGCTAAGGAAGTCCGATGCCTGCCACGCGCGCGCTGACTCGGCTCCCACGGGAACGGTGAGCCCAGGAATACGCGTCTTGATGTATTTCGGACAGTGGAAGAAGGCTTGAGTAACCTGGATCCGGACCCACCCCACATGCTGGGCTTGCCCTGGAAGGGGGAGAGGTTTTCTCCCGAAGATCAGCTGCTGCAAATCTCCCCAAAGCGACTGGTGCCCGGGCCAAGGCGAAGCAAGTAAGGGATGGGCAAGCAGTTCTGCCGTTCCCTGTACACACAGTCGCTTCCGCGTGGCATGACACATACAGAAAAGACCGAGGTGGGCAACCTGGCCTGTGGATTGGGCGTGGCGCAATCCCAGGACGAGGCGAGAGGTTGCCAGGCGCGGTTCCAGTTGCACCAGACAGGTCTGTCTATCTGGTGCCTGGACAAAGCCGGGAGTTCCGAGTGCTAGCATGCCAGCCAGCTGATGGTCTGGTCCCAGCCCGGCAAGCACACACACCGTCGGCTCAGCGAGAAATTGCTGAGCCTCCTCGGTCAGATACGGGGTCTTCTTCCGGTCAAAAGCGGCACCACTAGCATGGGTTCCCCAACGGGTGCGAGCTGTGTATTGACCCGCGGGTAGAGAAATGTGGAGTTCCATGGAGTGACTTTCCTCCCCTAGAAAAGCATGACGCTTCTTGTAGCTCTTTCATGATGGTCTCTTACCCCTAAATGGGACAACCAACTACAAAGACCGTAGCAACTCTTGCTCCTTCTTTCCCTTCTTATTTGCCTGAAGTGGAAGCACGCCAGTAGCGGCGATAGGTCAAGTCGTCGCCAGGTTGATTAGCGGCACTGGCCACTAAGCCAGCATGTTGTAAATGTCGCAGAGCCTCAAACAGCACGCTCCATCAGGGGTGCGACTCATCTGCTCATGAGCCTGACGCATCGTCAGTAAGAGGTCACGTCCACTGTGCATCTGGCTGAGCAGGTAGGCGCACAGGTGCCTCGTCAAGCCATTGAGTATGAAATAGCGTCCATATTCTCGTAAGAGGGTATCGGCAGGAAGATGGGTCAGTTGACAAGCCATGCCTACTCCCGCCAAGAGCGTAGCGTCATCGTAGACACGACTCACAAGCGGTGCGGTTGCCGTCATCTCCCCAATCGCCTTGCGATATGCGTTGAGAAGAGAACTTCCAAAACGCTCGGATAAATATTTCTCCCAGGTCACAAAAATCAAACCATGCATGTCTTCTCCTCCTGGCATTGGTGTGGTCGTTACAGGCCTGGGAGGTGAGCAAGCATCACATCCATGCCATACTGCTTCTATCTTCAAAGGCAGATTTTTCATCTATACATTTAAGGAAAATGAACCAGTACAGTATACCAATCAAGGAAAAATATCAGCCGGGACATTACGGGAAGATAGTACTTTTAGGGGGAATAGTTTCATCAAATCGCTGTACAGCTTGTGCAATAGTAGAGTTGTGGTCCGTTTAAACGAAATGCGCTCATTAGTGTTCTACAATGTACATGAACGTAACATTTTCTTCTTGTCTCAAAAACGGATAGCCTCCCTATTTCGTACAGACAGGATGACCCTTGAGCGCGATAATGAACATTAACAAATAGATCTACCAACCTTTGTGGTCACGCATTGGTAAGTTTAAAAGTTAAGGCATGGTTCAAATGGACTTGACAGTGTGAGTGCTAGGCAACCCACCTTTCCGCGTATGTCAGAACGGTCGAAGGCTCTGTCCCAGGAACAGGAGGATAGCCGAGAGCGACTAACCAATCAGTGGTCTGCTTGATCTT
>WNGM01001795.1_pt1 | contig 34880 bp, 37 predicted proteins | sample 5400571 | NCBI WGS metagenome assembly WNGM01 (sample SAMN13153378, study PRJNA577476) | soil metagenome | isolation source: 100 cm soil or saprolite under Garry oak tree replicate 2 | place: USA:California | collected 2016-06-15 | reverse complement strand
GACTATGCGATGACGAAATGGGTCAATGAAATGCAAGCCCTCAACTCAGCAGCGATGTTCGGCACTGAAACTGTTAGAATCCGTCCTGTGAACGCCTATGGGCCGCATGAATACTACTCGCCATACCGGGGAGTAATACCAATCTTCATCCACCATGCTTTGCACAGCCTCTCCTTTACCGTGTACACTAAGCATCGGAGAATTTTCGACTATGTGGAGGACACGTGTGTAACTATCGCGAATATTGCCGAAAGGTTTAGGCCGGGAGAGGTCTACAACATCGCTGGACGAGAAGAACACGATATCAAGTACGTGTCAGACTTGATTCTCTCCTACCTTGGAAAAGATGATTCCCTTGTCAAGTATGAGACTTGGGAGCCCCACACTACAAAAGTGAAGAAGATTGACTGTTCTAAGGCCGTTTCACACTTGGGCCATGATCCTAAGACATCAGTTGAAGAAGGCCTGAGGAAGACAATAGAATGGTCTAAGAAAGCATACGCGACAACCAGCACACTCTCGAGGAGACTCATTGCGATAGCTCCTGAAACCGAATAGTGAAGAGGATGGTTGTGAGAGTCCCGAATTGGCAACGGACCCCGTAGCGGAATCAGCTCCTGAAAAGCTGGCCCAGGCCTATGAGAAGAAGACCGTCCTCGTCACCGGCGGAGCTGGCTTCATTGGAAGTAATCTAGTTCGGCGGCTCCTCGAACTCAAGACGGACGAAGTCGTTGTTCTGGACGATCTTTCCTCGGCCTGCAAATGGAACCTACCCGAAGATGGTAGGGTCAAGTTCATCGAGGGCAGCCTGCTCCAAGACGAGAAGCTGGCCAGCGCGTTCGAATACCGGCCGGAACTAGTGTTCCATCTAGCTGCTCATTTCGCTAACCAGAACAGTATCGATCATCCGGACAAGGACCTGATGGTCAACGGGCATGGAACTCTCAAGATGCTCAAGCTGGCTCACGCGGGCCGCGTCCGCAGGTTCGTTTTTGCATCATCAGGCTGCTCGGTGTACGGCAGCCACGCTCCCCTACCACTAAGAGAAGACTACGTATCGTTGAACCTGGACACCCCCTACCAGATCACGAAGCTACTAGGAGAACTATACTGTAACTTCTTCTACAACTTTTACGGATTGCAAGTGGCCATTCCGCGCTTCTTCAAGCCCCGGCGAAGTACCCGGAAAATACAGAAACGTAATTCCCAACTTTATCTTCTGGGCGCTCTCAAAGAAACCCCAACCCATAACCGGCACAGGCGATGAAACGAGAGACTTCACATTCGTGGGCGACATCGTAACGGGACTACTGAGATCAGGGTATCTAGACTCGCTCGTGGGCGAATCCTTCAACCTAGCATCCGGCCGAGAAACCAAGATCTTGGACCTGGCGCGTCTAGTCAACCGACTCACTGAGAACGCAGAGGGAGTCGTATTCCAGGAAAAACGAGACTGGGACAAGTCAACCAGACGCAGAGCCTCAATAGACAGGGCAGAAAAACTACTAAACTTTCACCCGTCGGCCGACATGGAAAGGGGAGTAGGCCTCACAGTCAAATGGATCCGGGAAAACTGGAACCGAATACAGGCAGATGCGCAATTCTGACCTACTCCATATTAATCTCGTAAACTGTCAAAGCCTCGACATCTAATGCATCGGGGGTTCTTCAGTCAGGTCCCTCAGGGTTCTCTGAACCAGACAATCTCCAAGGCTCTGGAGTGGATCGGCTGGACCGATCGGGTGAGGCGAGACTCCACTGTTTTTGTCAAACCAAACTTCACATGGCCAGTGTTCAGGCCCGGAGTGGTTACCTCACCAGAGTTCCTCTCTGGACTTTTACCTCTTCTCAAAGACCGAGCCGCAAGAGTACTCATCGGCGAGTCGGACCTTCCGATCTTTCGAACATCAAAAGCGTTTCTCGGCCTGGGAGTCGACCGTATATGCCGGAAGAGCGGCGCCGAAATGGTCGAACTGTCCCGAGGCGCCTCCAGGATCATCGAGACCAACGTGCATGGGAGAAAGATTAGGATCCGACTGCCCAAGCTGATAGTTGACGATGTGGACGTTGTTGTAAACGCCGCAGTTCCAAAATGCCATGTAGTGACTGGAATGAGCGGAGCCATGAAAAACTTCTACGGTCTAATACCGGACCCGTTTAGGGGCAACAAGCATCGCCATGAGATTAACAGGGCAATAGTTGCAGTGAACAAGATTGTCCCCTCTGACTTGATAGTCATCGACGGACTCTACTCCCTCGCCGGTCGAGGACCGATCATGGGTCAGCCTGTCTCAACGAACGTTATCATCGCGGCTAACAATGTTGTCGCCGCTGACGGGATCATCTGCCGATTCTTCCAAATGGACCCAATGAGGATAAAGCATCTGAAGCTAGCCACCCGAGAAGAGCTTGGCTCGACCCAGAAGGATGCAGTGGAGATGCCGGGCCCTATGAGCGCTACGGTCAGACTCAGACCCAAGAGAGCGACGATGGACTATTTCGCAGTTCTTACATTCAAAAGTAGAATAGTCAACAGAGCAATCATGAGTTCACCGATAACACCCTTGCTATACAAAGCATTGAAGCCGTTTCGATCACGCCGAGAAGGAGAAATGTACAAGGAAGATATCGGAAGCCTCCCACAGAGCCAGTTCACACGAAACAAGTGAAACTGAAACTGAAGATCCTAGTTGTACAAGAGACGGACTGGATACAGAACCTCCCTCTCCAGACCCATCACATAATGGAGTTTCTCTCCAAGAAAGGCCACGCAGTGAGAGTGGTGGATTATGAAGCGAGATGGCAGCACGGGGACATAATACGATCGGCCAAGTCTAAGACGATCCCGAACGTACACAGAACCGATTCAGAATCATCGGTCAGCCTCCTCAGACCCGGCATGCTGAGGGTGCCCGGAATTGGGAGGCTGAGTTCACTTGCAAGCCAGTTTAGGGTCATTTTTGAGCAGATGGCGTGTTGGTGCGACGTCGTAGTCCTCTACTCAGTGCCAACCAACGGAGTCCAGACGATTCTCTCATCGAAGTTGCTCTCAAAACCGGTGGTATTCCACGCATTTGATGTGTTGCATAGAATGACGGGCCATGATGTTCTTCGTGCTCCGACGTGGACGTTAGAACGCTTTGTGTATCAGAGGGTGAACAAGATGATTGTCATCTCAGCGTCCCTCGGGAAGTACATGAGGAAGATAGGCGTACAAGACGAAAACATAACCCTCCTACCTCCTGCCGTGGACACGAAAAAGTTCAACCCTTCAGTCGATGGATCGACTGTTAGAGAACAGCTAGGCATTCGAAATGACGAAAAGGTGGTCCTGTTCTCAGGGTTTCTATACGAGTTCTCTGGAGTGGACCTTGTTCTTCAATCAGTCAATGATTTGTTGGAAGACGTTCCAAATCTCAGATTGGTAATCTGTGGAGAGGGCCCGCTACAGAACAAACTGATTCAGATGCGACAAAACCAAGGTGTCGAGAAATACGTAAGCATTCTAGGGAGGAGACCATTTGAACAAATGCCCTCAATCGTCGCAGCCGCCGACGTATGCATAAACCCGTACTCGGAAGATGTCCGAAGCACCTTTGCGTTTCCCTCGAAAATAGCCGAGTATATGGCAGCTGGAAAAGCAGTCGTTGCCACCGATCTCCCAGGAACGGAATCCATCTTGGGCTCTGAGTCTGGAGCACTCCTCGTCCCCATCGAACAGTTCGTCGACTCGCTAAAGATTGTTTTGAAAGATGACGAGCAGAGAAGCAAGCTGAGATCAAAGTGTCGAGAGTATTCCGAAACCAACTTTTCGATAGAGTCAGTCTCGAAGAGGTTTGAGGACGTGCTATCTCAGGCGGCTAACATACAGGGTCCAACTTGAAGATTCTATTCGCCACGCCATTCTTCTACCCTGACCTTCGATACGGAGGATCGGCCACGGCCGCCTACAATGTGCTCAAGGAACTATCGCGCCATGGACACAACATCACAGTCCTCACGACTGTCGTAGGAGGTACGGCCACTCCGCCAACGGTGACTCGTGAAGTTGACGGGATCAAAGTCCACTATCTCAAGGGCTACTTTGAAGGAGCCTTCCTGTCCCAGTATCTGTTACGATCTCTGCTCGAACAGTCGAGGCCCGACCTTGTCCACGTGAATAACTACAGGAACTTCCCATCAGACATTGTCTCGCTCTGGGCTCACAAGAAGTCCATTCCAACGGTCGTTTCAGCAAATGGTTGTATCTATGCCTACAGGTACATGCCGTCATTTCCGTGGACGAAAAGACTACTCTACCAACTACACGACACTTTCGTCTCTACCCCAGTCAGAAAAACAACGATAGCTCTCGCCGTTAGCCATGCCGAAGCGAAGCACTATGAGGAGTTCGGGGTTCCAAGCGGAAGGATCAGAATAGTTCCGAACGGAATAGACCTTGACAGGTTCTCCCCCGGAACTTCCAAGAGTTATCTGACCTCAGGGTCTGGCCCTGCGTCGGATTCTATAGGATATGTCGGGAGACTCGACCCGATCAAGGGACTCCTGACTCTGTTGAAGGCTTTTGAAACGGTCTCCCTGAAAACACCCGGATGCAAGCTAACACTCGTAGGTCCAGACTTCGGAATGAAGAGGACCTTGATGTCGATAGTAGATAGAAGGAAGCTGAGCGGTGTCACTTTTCTCGGCCCCGTGTCATACGACCGACTTCCAGACATCTACCGGGCGCTGGACGTTGTCGTCACGCCTTCTTTGTTCGAAATCTTTGGCATGAGCACTCTCGAGGCAATGGCGTGCGGCAAGCCTGTTGTTTCAACTAGGGTCGGCGGGATGAGTGACCTCGTTCAAGAAGGGTACAACGGATATCTTGTAAGGTCTGAAGACGATGATGCCTTAGCCAATCGAGTGAATTATCTGTTGCAACACAAGGATAGCGCACGAAGGCTAGGTGAGAATGCGAGGAAGAAGGCTTTAGAGTATAGTATCGTCCGCACCGCAGAATTGACCGAGAAGGCCTATCTTGAGTGCGTATCGGGGGTGGCGAGGTAGGCACAGTCTAGAGGAATTTGGATCGTTGCACGTTCGGCTGAATGCGTTCGATATCTTTCCCCTTCTGACTGGATTATCGATTTTTTTCATCGCCAATATGATGGTTCTCCGGCCGCGTTTCCTAAAGCCTACTTGTTATGGGCCGCGACTAGGTACTGGAGATTGTAATCAAAAGGCCCTCCTTCGACAGAATAGATCCCGAGCTGGATTGACGAAACAGATGATAGGTTAGGCGAACCTCGAATCTGGAATTGTGATAGCTCGAGAACCTCGCCGCGCACAGTGCCGTCCCATAGGCTCTGGTCTATCAAGTTGTAATAATAGTATGAAGAGTAGTCAGGTGCACTGTTTATGAGAAGTGTGAGCAAATAGCTTCCAGATGAATTCGCGGTTCCTTTGAAGTAGAAGCCGATGTAGGCTTCGTTCATGAGGTTCCATGTCCCATCTAGTTTTACGTACTGGGCGGAATCTTTTGGTGATTTGGTGGTTACATGTATACTACAAGGGGATAACTTTGTGAAGTTCTGAGCGACTTGTACGCTTGTTGTCGAGGATGATGAAGTCCAGTTGGAATAGCTTGTGCAATTGGCAACCGGATCAATCGTGATATAGGGTGTCGCTGCGGCCAGAATATCATTTGTTGAGCTAGCAAAGGTCCAAGCAGCAAACAATTGTTCCAGAATCGCATGGGTCATCTGCCGCGTGGAGTAAACTCCCCCACCAACCTGGGTCAGGGCTTGTATTTCCAACACATCTGGTCGGTACAGATCGGAGGGTACCAGAATCAGGTACTTCCCCGAATTTATCTGTCTGAGAACACCGTAAATCCAAAGCTTCTGGACAGAGCCGATATAGTCGCTTCTGATCTGGGGATCCTTGTTGTTCAGGAAACCGTAGTCCGTTTGGTTCGTGAGCAAGTAGAAGAGGTCCCCGAAATAGATGAAACCTCCGTTGTAGGCTAAAGCCCAGAGATAGGCAGACGGGTCTCGGACTACTATTATTACGCTGAGATTGTCATACCCGGAATGATCTCTAATCCATAAGAGCTCAGACAACCCGGTCTGAGACGGCGGAGCGCGTGGGACTGCAAAGTTCACCTGAAACTCCGCCGAAAATTCAGCGGAGACAATGATGACCATTATCGCGATTCCCAGCACTAGCATTCGGCCGGTACTAAAATGGAAAGATGTCAAAGTGTTTCGACCATTCTCCTCAATCCTATGCCTGCTAGGACTGGCAAAGGTATGAGCAAAGCGGCGTGAAGGCCGGTCGTGGAAATCAGGGAGAATGCGAGCATAATGAATGCCCAGATGTAAATCGTCCTACCGGGGAAATTTCGAGGCCTATAGAAAAATAGTCCAACAACTGCGAGTATTGGCACAACAGGGTTGTATTGAAGGAGGCCTAAGTCAGAGAGGTCAAGAGTGGGGCTGGTGTAAGTTACAGTTCCAACTGGAGTTACCGTGTTCCCCAAGTAGAGTCCGAATGATGAGCCGAGTCCCCAGTACACGGGGGGAGGTCTGAGTAGCGCAACTCCAATGAACAATCCAAGGACAATTATTGAGGGTAGACTTACGGCTAAGAACGCCTTGAGTCGTCTTACCCGCTCCTTGGAGATGGTTTCAGCAAGGCCGACCATCACAAGAAGCAATCCCCAGACAAACCAATAGGACATCAAGGTAACAGCAAACAGGACCTGAAGAAGGGCACTCTGGCGAACTTGCATTTCTTCTCGATATCTCAGATAGATTCCAAGGGTCAGGAAGAGAAGGATGGTGGCAAAGAAGGACGCATACAGATCGATTGATGTGCGCATTAGTGAGGTGGAGGTTGCAGTTAGTAGAGAAGCGTAACCTGCTGCTTCCTTATAGAACGAGTATACGAAGAACCAGACGCTGGCGGTCGTACCGACAGCGAAGATGACTGGAAGGACTTTGAAGAAGTCCGGGGTTGACAATCCAGAGATGTGTTGCAGCCCATAGAGTACCAGGTAAAAGAGTGGCTTGTCCGTGTATACTACAGCCCAGATGGGTCCCTCTCTGTTCATAGTATCCACGACGCTGATGTAGAATAGAGTGTCACCTCCGATCGGAAGACTCTGTAGAGACCTAGGGATCCAAACTAGGAAAGCGGCGACAGCAACTGCCAATATGAGAACTAGGTGCTCACGAAAATTTCTGCTGAACCTCCTGTGGATCGACAGATCTTCAACTCTTTCGATCGGGGTGGGTCGAGTCGGCCCTAGCACTCCGAATAGTAAGGCTCCAGCAATCATCGCAATTGACAAATACGGTAGAATTGGGAATGCCGGTGATGTTACCGCAACGAATTGGCTTGGAATGCTAGCGTATGTTCCTGAAATAGGGTGGCCAAGTGAACTGGAGAACCCTTCTGCCACACCAGCAATCTCCAAGCAGAGGGCAACGGCGATGAGGGACAGCAACAGCCATTTCATTGAAGTAGACCGGAGCGATCGAATGATGGAAGTTGCTCTACTCAGTGCTCATACCTCACGAGATCTCTGCTAACAGGCGGTCGCTGCACACTTTGAGACTCTATTCACCGACGCTCATGAGCATTGTGCACATTTGCAAAGACGCGAACCACCTCTCTGAGATGCTGTTCTTAGACATGCTCCCCGTCACCATGCTTCCACCTTGCGGCGCCATGTACAGAGACTTGCGAGCACGTTTCAAGAGCCCTTTGTGCTCATCCTTGAGAGGATGTTAACACAGAATTAGACGCTTAAATTCTCCAAATATTCCTGTTCGAATTCGGGATTGAAGTGACTTTGTTCTACTTCTAGCATTATTAAGCAGATGATCGTAGTACTTTCGTCCGCGCGAATAGGAAAGAGTAGACTTTGAGAGTTGCCGGGAGACAAAGAGAGACCCTTGGCTTAATGATGGGATTGATGTCGCTCTTGTTGCTAAACGGCCCTGTCTTAGTTCCAGCAGCAAGCCAAGATCATCCTGCGACCAATTTGACATGTGGAGTAGGGATGCCAGCACAATTCCCATTAATCCTACAAGATTCGCCACGGTCCAACTCCACCCGCGATTTCTCACTTAGCGTTCCATATCCACCGAGCACTGTATACGAGAACAATTATTCGGACACGTGGTATCTCTCACCAATCATCTTCGTCAACAGCACTGGTAATTTTTCAGGTACGGTTTCCTTCTCTGCCATATCCTCGTCGTCTGCGGTCCATGCCTTCATGGGTCTTCCTGGGAGCGTGACCATATCGCCAGGAAGTGGAAGTTCCACTTTCGTCAACATTGAGTTTTCCAATCTTACACCATCCGGAACGTACACTGTTACCGTAATCGGGGAAAGCGGATCCCTGAGACATTCCGTGAACATACCTGTAACAGTGATAGCTCCGCACCTGTATCCGAGTTTTCACCTGTCCATCGATTCAACAGAGGCGATTCTCGACCCTGGCTCATCCACGATTCTTACTCTGACCGTTACGAGTCTGAACGGGTACTCCGGCAAGGTTAGCCTGTCCGTGAAATCTATGTACGACTATTTGCTCAAGCCTCACGTGTCGTACTGTATCAACCCGACAATTCTGACGATCTCCCCTGGAGAACCAGCAACCGCCAAGCTTGCGGTCGAGGCCGACGCCAACACGCCCATTGTTGTTGCCGGCGTCTTAATCACGGCTAGCGGGGCGGGACATACCGAGAGCGTACCCCTCGGTGTTCAAGTCGGCCCGCACTTTGATATGACCGCGGACCCCTCGTCTTTCACCATCCAGGCCGGTTCGAACGGATCATCTATTTTGACCTTGACAAGCTATGCCAATTTCTCTTTCGACGCTAGCTTTTACGTCGAACAGTGGTTTCCGGGAGCCGTTTGTTACATGGGTGCAGACATTATACTTCCTCCCTGCCCCTCATTAGGAGTTACGTTGAACCCTGTCAATGTTCCAGCACACGGGGCCACCGCAGCACTAGTCAGGATAACGACGGCACCTAGACAAACGCCTGGGAACTATTACATCACTATCAATTCCGAAGGCTGTGTGTGCGCAACGCTACCTAGTCTGACCTTGAACGTTACAGTTACTGCACAAACTACTACCGGAAACTTGCCCCAGCAAAATACCCGTTCAACCTGCCTTCCGAAAGACTAACTTTAACACCGGTCCGTAGTCCTACCAGAGTCTTGTCAACGCGGTTCATCCTCTCGGACATCGTCACTTCTTTCTTCTAAGGACAAGAATTGCACCGACAACCGCAAGGAGGAGGACAATCCCGATGACCGCTCCGTAGAAGATTGTTGGGTTTAGTCCGAGGATTGTCGCTGGAGGACGGACACTGGGCGTTGGAGCGGGCGATGTCGAGACTACATGAACTGCAACAGGGATCACCCAACGGTTCATTCCGATGCCGTAGGTGGCAATGACATTCACAGTGAAGTCGCCAACCGTGCTACCCCGACAAGTGAGGTTGACCTCCACGAAACTACCAGAGCCTCCGGAAGGCGGGACCGTTGTCTGGTCGAGGTTACAAGACAAGGCCGATGGAGCATTGACTGAAAGACTTACGTTCGCACCCGAGCTGTACACAGCTATTGGTACGATTCCGAAGTCCCCGGCGTTCATTGTAAACGATGCCGAGGCAGAGACACTGAACGATGGGGAGAAGTGGACTGACACGACTGAGATTGTAAAGGGCGATTCGACGAAGATGAGGAGCGATGCTGCATGGCTAGCTTGAGTACTTGCTGCTGTCACCGTCACATTGTACGTTCCGGGAAGACCTAGGCAGGAGAGGCTCGAAGTATCCGACCTACTTGAGTCAAGTATTGAGGGAGCGAAGGAGCATACGATGGCGTTAGGGTCTCCCCACGCACAAGCCTCAGGTAAATCAGAACAATAGAACTGTGGGAGTGAAGACGCGTAGGAAAGGCGAATCGGATCAGAGAAACCTCGTGTCCGGTTAACATAGACGGTAGCCTTAGCGAGCGACTCATTGGCCACTGAAACAGAGGCCGGTCTCACGTTTAGACTAAAGTCTCTGACCACGCCGCGTTCTGCACTATCCTCTTGGGCGGCTGCGGACATCTTCAAGGGGGCCGCGTGGATGAGAAGGGGTGCAAACAAGACTATTGCGATTAGGAACGTGGAAATGAGGCCGAGCTCGAATGCTTTGGGCAATCTGCGTTTAGAAGCTATGGTGAACGACCTATTTAGGCGAATTGGGGGAGAACGGTCTTCGGAGGCGGATCCGCTCGTCTTCGGAGATAAGAGATAGAATCTAGTTGAGCAGCTTCCACTTCATGTCCACCAAGGAGAGTATCACTCCGGTTTGCTTCTATTGAGGGCATCTTATTTGCACCACCTCCGAGAAAGCAATCGTTGAGACGGCAACGTAGTTACTCCAACGCACCCTCCTCAACAAATCTCTCGTTCATCCGCCGATTCCGTATGTTATGAGACGTCCCTCAACCGGCTCCTCATGCGCATTTTGCGCATTTGCAAAGTCAACATGAGTCAAGTTGGGCTCATGTGTCAAAACTTGGTTTCTACATCTAGCCTTAGGGTCATGTACCTTCTGTTCACCGGGCTCGTCCTTGGGAGAGCTCAGAGTGGCGAAAGGCAAAGAGATGCCCTTGGTCAAGCCAAAGTAGAATGTAGCCGTTTGTCGCCATGTAACTCTGAAGCTTCGATTTCCCTGCTTGATCATGCAACTCGATCATCCATGAGCGAATCTTTCTCATGGAATCTGTCGCTCCTTCGAGAACATCGAACTCCGCCCCTTCCACGTCTAGTTTCACGAGATCGATCTCTTGGTAAGGGCGAAGCAGTGAGTCTAGTGTAGTTGCTTGAACGCTCGTCAAACCACTCTTAGGACTGTTCTGGGAGAGTAGCCTGCTTTCACTTAGTTGGGGCATTATCCCAAATCGTCTTGTGCCTTCCCCAGCAGCTACGGCCATTCTGATTATCGTGATGTTGCCTGCTTTTCTAAGGGTGATAACTCCCCTGAGAAAATCGGCGTTCGCCGAAAGGGGTTCAATCGCAATGACCCGGTCAAAGTTCCCACTCAACAAGAGTGAATAGTGTCCATGATACGCGCCAACGTCCACGAATAGCCGTCCACGTTTCCCTTTCAGGTAGTCGCTCATTCTTGGCTCGATTATTCCCACGGTGCCGAGGAGTCTTCCTTCCAGCACAATGAGGGAAGCGTGAGGAAGGCCCACATGTCGGAGAACCCATGAGAGGTATGAAGAGAGGTCGGTCCAACCGAGGGTTTCAATCACGAGGGATCTATGATTCCTAGAGGTTGTGTGTTGCAGCAACCCAAGGACTGATAGGTAATAGCCGAAGAAGAGGTAGTATAGGAGCGATCCTGGGAATCTCATCGTTCTCGGCTTCATCATTTTGCAGCTCTGATTGATGTCCATCCTTGTATTCAAAACCTGCACATTTGGCGTGGTCGCTTACTTGAGACTACCTTGGGAACTTCTGGTGGATTTGATAGGGGCAAGCCGTGAGAGATTCATGGACTTTAGTGTCAGGGCGCCGAATCCGGCAAGCGTCAGGGCAAGTGCCCAAACTCCGTATAGGAGTACGATTATGCTAAGGGCGAGGGCCATTACGGAGAGGACCCCTTCCGCGATGGCTATTCTGTCAAGACGAACCTCGCGATGATACTGCTTGTTCAAATCCGCTGCGAGGCCGTGTTTTGGTGTTCTGAAGAAGAAGCCGGTCTTTCCTCTCATTCCGTTCAGGAATCCGATCATGATGGCAGTCGTCATGCAGGAGCTCGTGTAAGAGAGCAGAGGAAGTAGGACTAGATTTCGCGGAGTCATTATTTTTTGAATGTGAAGCGCGTAGATGCCTGAACCGAAGAAAGTGACCACAGGCAACGTGACGACGATGATGTAGATCGGGCTGGAGAATATCGAGTTTGAGGGAGCGGTCAGCCCTAAGATTAGTCCGAAGGCCGAGACGAAGGTTACGACTATCCAGCTTAGTCCCTGGAAGGGTCCGACCAGGGTCGAAAAGAGGACGATTCTTCTCCAGACTGAGAGCTTCTTGCAGCTCAAGATCTTCCGCCCGTTGGCAATGGCACAGTTCGCCCATCCCTGAGCCACGCGTGCTGCCTGCTTCTTCCAGACCTCCAGGCTTGAGGGGTCCTCGCTGAATATTCTAACATCGCTTAGATAGACTCCCCTGTATCCGGCGCAGTATATTCTGAGGGATAGATCGGCGTCTTCGACAACTGAGTCGTTCGGCCAGAAACCCACCTCTCGTAGAACGGCCATCGATACTAGGACGAATCCGCCTTGGAACGAGTATGGAGCGTCGATCGAATAAGCTCCCATCTTTGCAACGGTATCCCCCTGGTCTTGCTGGAGCGCAAATAGTCGGGTCGTCAAGTTCTGTTCTCGGTTGTAATGGCCGACTCGAAATGAAACGAAGCCGATTCTGGGATCACGGCTGGCGGCATTTAGCCCTCTCTTCAGAACGTCGGGTTTGACTGTCGAGTCTGCGTCTAACAGAAGGACAAAGTCGCCCTTCAGAAGTGTGGCAGCTTGATTCAGCGCGCCGCTCTTGAAGCCTGCCCGGCCCTTCCTCCTCGACACGACACTATGAATTTCTAGATTGTTAAGTTCCAGAAGTTTCCCGTCGATTACATCAACTGTCTCGTCGGATGAGTCATCGGCTACGACAACCTGGAGTCTGTCTCTGGGGTAGTCGAGGCTCTTAAGAGCGTCCAGGGTGCTGGCTACGACAAACTTCTCATTGAATGTGGCTATCAGAATCGAGACTACGGGTGTCTCTTGAAGAGGGGGTTCGTCCCCGAGAGATTTCGGATAGCGGAACGTGCTCAGGAAGAGAATCACGCTGTAGTAAGAGAACAAGAGCCCAGGGATACTGAAAGCTAGAGAAATCGCCGAGATGTATATCCACGAGTCCAACTTGACCCTCACACGTATACTGCGGCTGATGCAAGGCTCATACTGACTCTTGCAACCTCTTGATGCTTGTTAAGATTCTGGAAACTGTTCGAGTCCGACCTAGCTTCTCTTCCGGTATCAAGGGCTCTGGAAAACACTATTAGTTCGCTTCGCGAAGGTCGTGTTGTGTCTGACACGTGACCGATAAGGCCGTCTTCCTAGATCGGGACGGTGTTCTGACACGAGAAAGACCCGACTATGTCAAGACGCCGCACGAGCTTGAGATTCTGCCGGGTATCGGGCCGCCCTTGCGTGCTCTTCGACAGCGGGGCTTCAAACTCGTCGTCGTAACCAACCAGTCTGTCGTTGGGAGAGGACTAGCTACTCTCGACGATTTAGGCCGGATTCACGAGAAGCTCCAATCGGAGCTGAAACGAATGGGATGTTATGTTGACGCCATTTACTACTGCCCACACGTGCCCGAGGAAGGATGCAGTTGTCGAAAACCTGAGCCGGGTCTAATTCTGAAGGCTGCAAAGGAGCTAGGCATCGATGTTAAGGAGTCTTGGATGATTGGGGACAAGGCGATAGATCTTGAGGCGGCCAAGAGAGCTGGATGTCGGGGAGTTCGAGTCGAAACGAACTTAGGAGATTTGCAACAGGCGGTCTCAAGTATCATCAGCACCGAGAAAGAGACTTGGAACGCGAGATGATATGATCAAGATTCGCGCTAGAGCTCCTCTCCGAGTCAGCTATGCAGGGGGGGGAACCGACGTCCCGCCTTATCCTGGTTTGAAGGGGGGAGTGGTTCTCTCCTCTACAATTCAGAATTATGCTTACTGCTCCATCACCCCCCGATCCGACGGAATGGTTACTGTCTCTAGGGAAGACCAAGATGTTTCCATAGGACCCGAGAGGCTTGGTGATCTCAAGGGGAGTGGAGAGCTGGAGTTCGTCCGTGCGGTCGCCAAGCGGTTTGCCGTGGAGCAGGGTTTTGACGCAGGCCTCAGGTACGACGCTCTCCCTGGCACGGGGCTGGGATCCTCATCGGCACTCTGCGTTGCTCTCATAGGCGCTTTCCGAGAATGGAAGGGCACGTCGATGACAGACTATGAGATAGCAAATCTTGCATACGATGTGGAGAGAAAGGATGTTGGAATTCCTGGCGGCTTGCAGGACCAGTACGCGTCAACTTTCGGTGGTTTCAATCTCATCGAGTTCAAGAAAGACTCAAACATTGTCAATCCTCTCCGCATTAAGCGGGAAACCCTGAACGAGCTGGAGTACAGCAGCCTCCTTTGCTTTACCGGCACCACTAGAAGATCAGGCGGTATTCTTCAGAGGCAGATCGAGTCGTACGAACATAAAGACTCGAAAGTAATGGAAGCTCTCGAACGCATGAAGGAGCTAACGCTTGAGATGAAAGACTCCCTCCTTACCGGCAATCTTAACGAGTTCGCTAGGCTCCTAAACTCGGAGTGGGTCACGAAGAAGGCGCTTGACTCTGCGATCTCAACCAATGAGGTCGACATGCTTCTGCACGCCGCGCGAGAAAATGGGGCTATCGGAGGCAAACTTCTCGGCGCTGGTGGAGGAGGATTCTTGTTCCTATACTGCGAGCCTGGCAAACAGGTGCATGTAGAAAAGGCGGTCGAGAGCCTAGGCGGCAAGGCCTTCCCGGTCAGATTCGATCTTGAAGGTTTGCAAACCTGGCGAAGCCCAAAGTAGGATTCAACAAGCTATGCAAAAGTCCACAAGGGCTGGCAAGCCAGCGATCGAGGATGATCACGAAGTGTCCCTGGCGCGAGACGCAATACGAAAGAGTGTCGAAACAAAACAACGACTCGCTGAGGAGTGTCTCGACGATATCGTTCAGATGGCCCGGATGATAACGATTGCACTAAGGAAAGGTCGGAAGGTCGTCTTCTTCGGTAACGGTGGTAGCGCTGCCGACGCTCAGCATATTTCGGCGGAGCTTGTGGGAAAATTCAAGAGGGCGCGACCTCCTCTTAGGGCATCCGCCCTGACGACGAACACGTCCATTCTAACAGCGATAGGTAACGACATCGGTTTCGACGAAATCTTCTCCCGTCAAGTCCAAGCAACACTGGAACCGGAGGATGTTGCCGTAGGTATCAGTACCAGCGGTCGCTCAGCGAACGTCATCAAAGGCGTCGAAGAAGCGCGGAAAATCGGAGCTAAGACAATAGCCCTCACTGGCTCTGGAGGGGGACAGCTCGGACCAGTATGCGACCACAGGGTGATTGTACCTTCGGATGATACTCAGAGGATACAGGAATGTCATATCATGATAGGCCACATCGTCTGCGAACTGATAGATGAGACACTTGGAGATAGGTCCCCTGCCTGATAGCCTTGAATTTCAGCCCGAACCTCTATAGAAGATGCAAACCCATAGCTTCGTTTTCCACATAACCCTTAAGTGGGAAAAATCGATACTCTTGATTGTAGCACGAGCTGAAAGCCTGTAGACGTGGTCATCCGTATGGTCCTTTCCAAGTTTCTCACCCAACTTCACCACTCTATAGACAGAGTCAAGGAATACATCGGGCTGAGGGAAACTCAGGCCAAGCCCACGAAGTTGTCACGAATCGGCCTGGGTCTAACCGGCCTATTCTCAGTGGTGGCTGGGTTGTGGCTTGTGGCTTTTGGGCCGAACATCGTCGCGATGCTAGTTCTCGCCATTGGCCTTGCTGGATTTGGATTATTCAATCTGACATTTGCCTTCAGAAAAAATCTGACTCTCTCACGCGCTAACCAGCTTTCCCTAGTTGGGAACCTTGTTCTGTTCATATGGCTGTACGTAGTCGCGTCAAAGCTCCTCTACATCAGCTACTCGACCGACACGGTGGTCGGGACCTACATGGGAATCCTGAGGGTCTTGGAGCTACAGAGTCCGTACGGTTTCTCCATCAAACCTCTCCTGGACAAGTTTGGCTTCTCCCCCTCCTTCTACACTCCGGGTATTGACGGCTCTTTCGATTTTCATCTTGCTTATCCCTCGCTAAGTTTCCTCTCTATCGTCCCGTTCTACTTGCTCGGCCTGCATGATGTCAGAGACACTGTATTCATCTTCCACATCATGTCAATCCTCACAATATTCGCCCTGGCACCTGCGAGACTGAAGAGTATCAGCGTTCTACCGTTTACACTGTTCTCTATTGTAATTGCGGGAAGTTGGACCGATAGCATTTGGGCCTTCTTCCTCGTTCTGACTACAGTTCTCTGGTACCGTCATCCCAAAGCAAGCTGGGTCTCCCTCGGCCTTGCTGTCGCGGTTAAACAGATTGCTATCGTGATTGCTCCCTTCCTCCTACTGCGCCTCTGGAAGGAGACTCCGTACCATGGGTTGCGAAGTCTGACTCGAAGCATTGGCTTGATGCTCTCTGCTTTCTTCTTGCCTAACCTACCGTTCATCATCTACAGTCCAGGCTCCTGGTGGGCTGCGGTAGTGGCGCCATTCCTGCCAAACGCCCCGGCTCAGGTTCCTGGAGGAATTGGTCTGTCGGGCTTTCTCCTCGACCTTGGAATAGCACTCCCATCTTCCTTCTTCCTAGTCCTCATGGGAGGCGTCTCCGGCATTCTGTTCTACCTTTACGCCAAGCATTATCGGGGCTTGAATAGCATAGTCTTTGCATTTCCGATCCTTATCTTCTTCTTCTATTATCGATCTTTCCCCAATTACATGGCCTACTGGCTATTCCCACTTGTCCTCGAACTATGCCGGCTGGGCGGCCCAAACCTCAGACTTGCGTTTACAACAAGACTGCCCAGCATCGCTTGGCGGCCTCCTACGGGAACCTTCCTAAGGATCTTGCGTCAACGACTGACACCCTCTGTTATGGTAGTAATGACGCTGACTGTGATTTTTGCAGGTGTTTCTGGGGCTTACATAACTCAGGCTTCGAATCCCCGGACCGCGATACAGATCAACGGAGTATTGGACCCTGACAGCATCGGGTCAGCAACGATGATCAATGTGACTGTTACTAACTTGCTCGCGAAGCCAGTCCTACCCATCTTCTTTGTGAAGTATAGCTTCCTTACCTATTTCTGGGCGAACAATTCAACTTCGCTACTGAACAGCGGTTCTGCATCCTCTTATCTGATCAGTGCTCCCGATGCTTTGAGTGCCGTCCCTCGTGGTGACCAATTCCACATCGTGATTTATGACAAGTTGACTGGACAGTTGCTGGGCGAGTCATCCTCTTGGAAGTCAGACATTCCGGCTCCGTCCTTGGAGAATCCAGGGTTGAAGTGGTGGGTTTTGGACCCAAGCGTTGGGACCAAGGTTCCCTTCAACTGGAAACTCTCACTCTCCAACACGAACCCCGAATGGTCCGGCATCAGCCCGCTAGGAGTCAACGGGACAGGCGGTGTGCAGATGATGCTCAATTACACTTCACCCCTCGCGGGGATCGAGAAGTTGGCGCTGTCGCAGAAGGTCTTGCTAAACGCTACGAGTCTTAGTATTCATTTCAACCAGTCTCTCACGACGAATGTCGCAGCGAACCTCATCTTCGCCGCCAGCGTGGTTGACGGGAGCCACACCTTGTACTACATCTTCTCCGACCGTGCAACCCAACAGACCATCACGACATACGCCACCAATACAACGGTCGTCATTCCAACGCAAAAGTTACAGTGGAACACGATCGCTCTCAGTCCACAACTGATCTGGAATGCTCAAGGCTGGGCGACGCCTCCGCAGGTTACCTTCACCGTGTTTCTAGAGTCGAATTCCGCGGGCGTCTACTACACGAGCCTCGAAAGCTTCAATCCTGCCTAGCGGCTTTTCCTTCAGTGGTTTACCGATCCTGTGCACGTCAAAACTATCAGTCGCAACTTAACCCATTTATTGCGAACACCGCCGCCGTTTGGGACAAGGGCATGCAGCTTCATTGAAGGGTCTACTTCTGGCGGGCGGACACGGAACGAGACTCCGTCCTCTGACATACACTGGGAACAAGCACATGCTTCCCATCGCCAACAAGCCGATGCTCATGTACGGGTTCGACCAGCTAAGAGCGTCCGGTATCAGAGAGGTAGGTGTCATCCTAGGACCGTTACAGGAGGGAATCGTCGAGTTCTCACGCGAGTCAAAGACCCCGAAAGGTTCGGAGTTGTGGAGCTAAGAAATGGGAAACTAGTCAAGCTAGTTGAGAAGCCCAAGCAATACATCAGTGACCTAGCTCTAGCTGGAGTCTACTTCTTCCGCTCCACAATTTTTTCAGCTATTGAGAAATTGAAGCCGAGCTGGAGAAACGAGTTGGAGATTACTGACGCGATCCAAGCTTTGTTGGACGCGGGTGGCAAGATAACATACCACGAGGTCTCAGGCTGGTGGAAGGACACAGGCCGTCCAGAGGATATTCTTGAAGCAAATCAGCTGGTGCTGAGAGACCTGAAGCCCTCTATGAGGGGTAAGATCGAAGAAGGCGTGGCCATCTCTGGCAACGTCGACATCGGTAACGGCTCCGTTGTGCGGAAAGGGACGGCCTTGAGAGGACCCGTAATCATAGGCGATAATTCCGAGATTGGGGGAGGCGCTAAGGTTGGACCCAACACGTCAGTGGGGAGCCGAGTAAGAATCATGCATGCGGAAATAGAAGATAGCATCATCCTGGATGGTGCTTTGGTCGATTGCAAGGAGAGGATAGTGGACAGCATCATCGGAAAGGATTCCAGGATTGTTTCCACGGATACTTCCTCCCCCAGAAGGATGAGCTTTGTAGTGGGCGAGAGCACCTTCGTGAAGCTCTGATATGGAATTTTTCCACTTTGGTGGAGACAGGCAAGGTTCTATGCGGCTAGAACTTGTCGCAGCTTCGAGACTTCGAACTGGTACATTTTGAAACGCCTCTCGTAGTTCAGATCCAAGTTCTCACGTAATTTCTTCCGAAAGGCTGAATTTTCCGTCACTCTTCTCAAAGCAACTCTTACGGTCTCTGGGTCGGCATTGTCTATTTCAAGAATGGCCCCCTGGAACAAGGATCGAAGAAGGGGATCCTTCAATACGATCGTCGGGATTCCAAGAGCTAAGAACTCGTGTACGGCGTGGGGAACAGTGTTCAGCTCCGTGCTCAAGGAAAGCGCAGCGTCGGCGCTTCTCTTGAGAGCCTCGTAGTGCGCATCGTCAAGATAGCCGGGATAAATGATGTTCCTCGGCTGGTTCAGTCTAGCTATTCTCCTCCCCAATTTTTCGCGTTTGCCTGTGATCACGAGAAGATAGTCGTCGAGTCCCTCGATGGCTTTGACCTCCTCCTCCAACAGTTCCTGAGGATGCCCTCCGTGAGCCGCAATGACAAGGAATCGGTGGGGCGGCAAGGGATAGGGGGCCCACTCTTCGGCTCTCCTCGTCGTTGCTGTTGACCTTGGGATGAAGTCGTGATACGTGAACGCGTCAGTGGCGCCTCTTACTTGGAGCTCTCTGGTCCAGCTATTGTTCGGTGACATGTTCGCGTCAGCCTCCTTGGCGACGAACCGTTCCAAGGCTGCAATCCCTTGAGAGAGAAAGGGGGCTCGGATGGTCTTCATGCTCCATACCGCATGATGGTCAACTACTAGTTTGAACCGATTGAGACGTCTCACCAAGACGAGGAGGAGTGGTAGGAAGATGGGCGGGTTCTGAGCGAGAACAAGTCTTGGTCGTTCCCTTCTCAAGAGCGAGAGGGTTCTAAGAGCGAGAAATGCGTAGCGCAATGGTGCAGCTATTTTCTTCCCAAAGAGAACGTTGAGGAAGACGACTCGCCCTCCGACCAAGGAGCCGACCTCGACGAGCGTAGGGGAAAATGGGGCCCACGCAACCAGCAACAGTTGGGAGCGATCTGTTCTTTTTCCCAAGAGTGTCTCACCACGTTGTAGTACTGTTGATAACTTCGAGCGGTAGGCACTCCGTCAGAGCAGAGATGGATGGTCCAGAGTGCAGTTGGTAGTCACACGGGGGATTATCACTGCGGAGGATCTAAAAAAACGTCTAATCGATGTTTGTGACGAGAAAATAGACCAACGCCACAGCCAAAGGAAACAAAAAGATTGGTAAATAGAAGACGAGGTATCCACTCACGAACATCGCTCCGAGCGCTACGAGATCCGTTCTCGTCTTGCGGTTCGAAAGGTCGATATTCCAGATTCCCAGAGCATAAAGACTGAGCCCGAGCAACGCAAGCATCGCTGCGACATTGAAGAACAACGCTGGAAGGTAGGAACCGCCTATTGGCTTGTCGTTCGGAGGAAACGGAATAATGTTGACTATTGGTCCGAAGATGTAGGTGAGCCCGAGAACTTCTCCGATGCCGAAGACTCCCCAGATAACGGGGAGCATCAAGATACGCTTCTGCATCGCGAAACAATCGTGATTTTGAGCCACATATTGATATAAGGATTTGGCGGTTCACGCCCGATTGGAGAATGAATAAGTGAATTTCTCAAAGCTATTGTTCAGGAGCTGGTCCTACTTCAGGACAGGATACAACACATACCTCGCGTTCTTCATAGGATTCATTAGCAACATACTTGTGATCTACAAGCTGGGTATTGTACAGAACAGCATCACTGAACCACTGTTTCACAGTCTGACTGTATTCGCGATTATCACGCTTGCGATCTTGATTCCCCTGTGCATCTCTATCGGAATGTATCACATGAAAAAGACCGGCGCGTTCGCCGCCGACGCATCGATTTCGACGGAATCCAACCCCTACATCTACAAGATCATCCCGGGAAAAGAACAGGAAGTATTCTTGCCACTGTGGGTAGCAACGGTCCGTGGTCTCTCAAAGGTGCTCGACGCAGAGAAGACTATGAGTGTCCAAGAGAGAGCGGACATGCATGCGATTCTTGACAAGGCAGAGGCCCTACTCGAGGGTCAGTCAGTTGGGAGTCCAAGACGAATGGGCGTCAGAAGCTTCCCTGTGACGGAAGGCGACAAGTAGGATCTTTTCAGCACGCTTACCATCACTATTTCCAAGGACTGTCAGAGAGAACCTTCTGGGTAGCCAGTGGCTTCCACCAAGAGATATTCTCCCTGTACCATTTGATTGTGAGCGCCAACGCTTCGTCAAATGCGTAGGCGGGTTTCCAGTCAAGGCTTTTGCGAGCCTTCTCAGAGTTTAGGCTATATCTGAAGTCGTGGGCAGGTCTATCCTCAACATCTACTGACCTAACATTTGGAATGCCGAGTAGCGTGATCAAACGTTCTGCGACTTCTCTGTTGGACAACTCGTTGCCGGCCGAGATATTGTATGCTTGTCCGGGGACGGCGTGATCGATGGCGTGTTCTATGGCATTGCAGAAATCCTCTACGTAGATCCAATCGCGGACTTGTCTTCCTCCGCCGTAAAGGGGAATCTCTTTTCCATCAAGTGCCCTTATGATTGCTTTGGGGATGAATTTTTCCGGGTGTTGTCTAGGTCCGAAGTTGTTGGTGCATCGGAGGATAGTCACGGGTAGTTTGTACGTGAGATTCCAGGCTTGTGCCATTAGATCGGCGGCGGCCTTTGTAGCGGAGTATGGGCTTGAGGGGTTCAGAGGTCTCCTTTCGTCGTTCGAGCCGGTGTCGGTCGATCCGTAGATTTCGTCCGTTGAAATATGCACTAGCATGTCGATCTTCCTCTCTTTTGCTGCTTGAAACAGATTGAAGGCACCCTTGGCGTTGCTCTCAAAGAACGGTTCGGGGTTTGCGATGCTTCTGTCAACATGAGTCTGCGCGGCGAAGTTCACCACTAGGTCAGCATTCTTCAGCATTTTGCGAGTGAACGCGTAGTCCGCGATGTCACCTTTCACAAATCGGTAGCGCGCGTTCTTCCTGAGGTCTAGATCGTTGGCCGGGTTGCTTCCGGGTCCTTTGAAATCTACGTTGGTAATTCTCAGGTCGCTACGGGACTTCATAATGTGATGAATGAAATTACTTCCAATAAAACCGAGACCGCCAGTGATGACCAAACCCTTCAAGAACCACACCGGCCTGTATCAATCTGTAAGATCGACAGTTTCCCCTCTGCAACATCGTTTTGCTCAAGCTTGAAAAGTCTACCCGAGAGAACTGGAGCTAGACTTGGACAAGCTTCTGATCATTGGGGGGACAGGACTAGTCGGATCGAAACTCGCCTCCATGGCCGCCAGCCACTCCTTCGAAGCCTACAATACTCAAAATGAACGAAAGTCTCCCTTTCCAAACTCAGAACGGCTAGACGTAACCGATCGCGAGGCCACGTTGGATTTAGTGAGGGAAGTTCAGCCGAAGGTTATCATCAACACGGCTGCTCTAACGAATGTGGATTATTGCGAGACTCATCAAGCGGAGGCCGAGAAGGTCAACGTCGGCGGCGCGAGAAATCTTGCCGAAGCTTCCCGAAGGACTGAGAGTCGACTCATACAGTTATCCACCGACTCTGTCTTTGATGGAACGATCGGGCACTATGTTGAGTCTGACACGCCTCATCCCCTGAATTATTACGCGGTGACAAAGCTAGAAGCTGAAGGAGCAGTTTCTCAGCTCTCGAATTACGCAATCGCGCGGCCCAGCGTTGTCTACGGATGGCACTCCCAGGTTTTTGAGATACGCTCCGGCTCTACTAAGCAGATGAACTTCGGCATGTTCGTCTTGGACAAGCTCAAGAATACCAAGATAGTGAAAGCAATCAGAGACCAATACTGCTGTCCAACCTTTGCTGACAACCTAGCAGAAGCTCTCTTGAGACTAGCAAAGAGACCTGAAAACGGAATCTTCCATACAGTAGGGAGGTCATGTTTGAGCAGGTACGAGTTCGCAACAAAACTGACTCAGATCTTCGGATACCCCACCAAGATGGTTCAACCCGTCTTCTCCAGCGAATTCCCCCAGCAAGCAAAACGACCCAGGAACTGTTGCTTGCGAGTGGAGAAAGCGGAGAGGGTCCTAGGGATGCGATTTCTTACCGCTGACGAAGGAATCCGGGAAATGAAGAACCAGGAAACCTCTGCCCGTAAGGTTTGACCCATTCCCGGGCTAAAATTATTACTTGTGAGGAGGTCTGTTCCAATCGAACGGCTTGGAAGTCTTCGGGTCAAGAATACTCTGATCATTCCATGCCCTTCGATCCTCATCGGGGTCCTTTGCGTCGTACAACCGGCTCACAAAGTATAGGGTGAGCGAGGGCTGGACGCCCAGGGTCATTGTGCCATGCCAATAATGTCCTGGCACGCGAACCAGTTGTAATTTCTCTTCGCTAGCTATGATCTCTTCCAAATGTCCCCTGGTCGAAGAACCTTCTTTATCATCATAGGCGCAGATCTTCATTGTTCCCTTCACCACCATCAAGTAATCCACCTGGCCTTTTCTGTGTCTGTGCCAAGCTCTGATCATTCCAGGATAACTGAGCGATACGTTGGCTTGGGCAATCGTATCGTCGTCCAAGAAATCCTTCCAGTCATTTCGCACAATTTCGGCGAAGAAGCCTCGTTCATCTATCCTCTTGTTGACGTCGTGAACGCGCACGCCGGGCAGCATAGATGGATGTGCCGATTCAGGATTTATTAAAAGCAACACGACAAGACCCAATCCATCTCCAGACGGGTCCGAATCTACCAATGTCGACTAAAACCCATTGCAGAGCTTGCGACAGTGTGAGATTGCGACTAGGATTCGACCTCGGTTCCTTGCCGCTGGCAAATTCTTTTTTGCCTTTGCAGCGAGCCCGAGATCCGACTCCTGAGCCAAGATATCCTCTGCGGATGTTCTATTGCAGTGACTGCGGGCTCATTCAGCTACTCGACATTGTGGACCGGAAGGAAATGTTTGACGAATATGCTTTTCTGACGGCGACAGCCAACACATCATTAGTTCACTTCGACCAATATGCCGAACGAGTGGCGAAACTAGTCAGCCTAGACACGGGGGATCTTGTTGTCGACATTGGGAGCAATGACGGGACCCTGTTGAAAGCGTTCAAGCGAAGACGGGCTTCTGTACTCGGTATCGAACCGGCTCAGAACGTTGGAAACCTAGCAGACGCAGCTGGCATCCCAACGCTCTACGAGTACTTTGGTCGGGCAACCGTGGAGGAGATTGGAAGAGGCAAAGCCAAGATCATTACCGCCAATAATGTAGTCTCCCATGTTGGAGATCTCAATGACTTCATGGAGTCCGTCAATATGCTCTTGGATCCCGAAGGGATTTTCGTTTTTGAAGTCCCTTGGGTCGTCGACGTTCTTCGCCATTACAATTTCGACATTGTCTACCATGAACACCTATCCTACTTCGGTTTCAGACCCCTTTCCAAAATCCTAGAAACGCACGGTCTAGAACTCGTGGACATCGAGTACTTCCCTGACATTCACGGTGGAAGCCTTCGAGGGATAGCGGCTCATCCAGGCAGGTACTCCAAACACAAGGAGGCGCTAGATCGCGTCTTTCGTGAGGAAGAATCCGGAGCCACGCTTAATGCACTGGAGCAATTCTCCCATCGCGTCCAACAGATTAGAGTAGAGTTAGTAGAACTTCTACGTAGCCTAAAGAGAGACGGAAAGAGAATCGTAGGCTACGGAGCTCCAGCAAAGGCAACCATTCTCCTCAATTACTGCTCGATCGATGGTTCAATACTGGATTTCGTTACTGATTCGACACCCTTCAAGCAAGGGAGATTCATCCCGGGAGTCCGTATCCCCATTGTTGCGCCGGCCGAGTTTCGAAAAGTCGTTCCGGATTTCGCATTGCTCCTCGCATGGAACTTCAAGGACGAAATCATTGCTAAAGAGCGAGATTTCCGCAATTCAGGCGGCAAATTTATCATACCGTTTCCAGAGCCCAAGATCGTAGGGTGACGATACCGCCGGAGCTTTCCCGACCTATGCTATCAGAGTCTGAGATTCCTGGTGTTCAGTGAAGGCTGCACCAGAACTTCATGATGCGCCACCTTAACATTGAGGATAGTCCACTCGAACCAAGATTCCCGCCTCTCTGGCGTCTTGCGGGGTATCCAAGAAAGCCCAGCGACACGGCGAAGATGGAATCGAGAAAGAATAACATTTGGATGGTCCTAGAGTGCATCCTCCACTTAGTCGTAAACCCAATCAGCCCATGACTTCCGAAAAAGAGGGTCAGTAGCTTTTCTCTGCTTGTCTTTCTGACAGAGTGTCCGAATCCGTGCAGGATTCTAACTTCTGGTAGCAATACGAATCGTACCCCCTTCGTCCTAGCCCTCATTGCCATGTCAACATCGTTCCAGAATATCGGAAAGCTTTCGTCGAGAAACCTTCCTTGATCTGAGAGCTTATCCAGAGTCTTTCTGTGAAGGAGTAGAAACGAGGCTCCCGGCTGCTCGATGGGGGTTGGGGATGCAAACTGCCTACGAGAGTATTTGTAGTCGTCTCGAATGAATGGAATCAGGCGGGAGAAGTAGACCCCAACGGAAGTATACTCAAAAAATATTCTAGCAAAACTTGGGAACCGCCTATGTATGGACCTTTGAGGCGTACCGTCGGGGTTCATCATATCCGGAATGATCCCGTACTCGGGATGAGATGAACCGAACTCGAAGAGCCTCGGGACATCACGAGAGAACTCCACATCGGGATTGCATAGAAGCACCCACTCTCCTTCAGACTCGGCGATCTCAAGGTTTAGTGCTCTACTGAGGCCCACGTTCTCAGGTGAGAAGTGGAGACTTATTCTGAGTGCTTCGAGATCCTTTTCTGAAGAACGAAGATACTCCGTGGTCCCATCAGAAGACGCGTTATCCCAGATTCTTATTTCGGCCTCTAGCGGGAACTCTTCCAGAATATGTGAAAGTGACAAAAGGAAGCGTTCGATCTCCGGTCTTGAATTGTATGTCACAGCAATAATCGAGATCATCAAGAACACTTCGAAGGCGCTGTTGACTCAGCGTGACGAAGCGGTAAGCAAACTTAGCTTCATTTCAAACAAACGCGCAACATGAGAGGGCCTGCCATGACCTGTGAAAAGGACTGAACTTCGAACTCAATCCAAAAATCTGACGAGTCCATTACCTGTCCACCACGACTTCAATCGCCTTCTTAACTCCGAGCCATAGTCGATATATCGGAAGAGACTCATACCAGAAGTTCTTGTATGTGATGCCCCTTATGTGATTGTGTATTATCGGAAAATCGATTTCGCCGTGCGGCTCCTTAGGCACGACTTTCTCATGGACGCGACCCACGAATTTGACTCTGTTCGAGACTAGTCTTGGAACGAGGTCCGGATTCCAAGCAGAGCGATATCTCCCATTGTACAGATTGACTCGTCTTATCCAGTAATAGGGAAACTTCGGTTCCAACCGACTGAGATAGTTCGAAAGCATTCCGCTTGCCTCTTCATCACTGTCGATGAAAAGGACCCACTCATTCTTAGATAGGAAAGAGTTCCTTGCGTCGGAAAAGTCCTCTATCTTCCCAGGATAATCAGTCCCTAGGTCAACTACCTTGTATCGAATGATACATCAGCCTCTTCCAGTCAGGCCCGATCCTCGAGCAATGACGCGAACCTCAGGCAGGGGTACGATGAATCTTCCACCATGATCGAGATAGTCTTTCTCTTCACGCTCAATCTCTTCGAGGAAGTGATGGGGTAATATTAGGAAATAGTTCGGCTTGTCTCTTCGAGCCTCCTCCTTGGAGACTATGGGTATCTTGGTTCCAACTGTTCTTAGCCCCCATTTTTCGCTATTTGCATCCGTGGCCTTCTTGATCAACCGATAATCAAGCCCGCAGTATTGGAGTATGGTATTGCCTCTGTTCGAGGCACCATATACGTATACAGTCTTTCCGCTCTTCACCTCCTTAGAGATGAGTTTCGCCAGGTGAGATTTGATTTTTCGAATGTTCGCTGCGAAGGTGCGATAAACCCCACCATTGTTAAGGCGCAGCTGTTCCTCAGTTTGCCTCATCCGTCTGACGCTTTCTTGTACCGGATGCTTTCTTCGATGGCCTGCATAGGTTCGAAAACTCCCGCCATTGACATTGTTGGTTTCAACGTCAAAAATCTCTAGCCCGTGCCTCGATAGCAGTCTCTCCATCGTGCTCAAAGAATAGTATTCTAAGTGTTCGTGACCGATATTATCAAAGCCATTCTTCTGAAGCATAGTCGCCAAATAGTTCTGTTGCACTACCCAGACACCGTCGAGGGCCAGGCACTTGGAAATATCGCTGACAAATGTGTTCGGGTCCTCAAGATCGTAAAACATTGCTACGCTCGTGACGATTTTGGCCTTCTCATCACCGAATTTCTTGCACAAAGCGTCCGCTTTGAAGAAATCGTTGAACACCCAGTAGGCCCCCCTTCTCGCATCTTCAACGAGATTTTCTGCCGGCTCAAACCCGACTAGTTTGATTCCGGATTTAGGATAGGTGCGGAGCAGTGTTCCATCGTTGCAACCCGTGTCGATTACTATCTGTCCCGGCCTTGGGTTGGCCACCTCGTAGGCTTTTAGGGCAACATCCGCGAGCGCTTCGCGCATCGTTCTGCTAATTCCTGAACGGTACCAATAATGTCGGTACAGACTCGTTCTAGGAAATGTGTGTCTCAACTGAACCAATCCACAGTCTCGGCAGCGGATGAGTTCCAGGGGAGACTTTGGGTGTTGCCCGGCGGCCGTAACAAAATCCGAGACGTAGTGATTTCCCAGCGACAGAACCGTCGTCAGCTTTCGCGAGGCACACAGTCGACACTGTATGGTAGGAATTGCAAGTGCCTTATGCTGCATTGCTGGCTCTTCGAAATATACCCCCTTCTATTTCATTCGTTCGTTGAACCAGATGCTAGAACTTGTCTTCGATTTCCAAATTCCAAATGAGATTGGGGGTCCTGTGAGGATCTGAAAGGTAATTGAAATCACGAAAACAGATATCCAGCTCGAATGAATGAAATTGTCATATCAGGCGGGGCATACACAAATTAGGTGGAGTAAGGGAAGGCGTGAAAGACTGGAGGTTTCTCTTCGAGAAATATCTTCTCCGGAAGCATCCACCCCTCGAACCTGAAGTATGGAAGGAGCTGTGCCGAATCAAGGGCGGGCTTTTCGTCGATGTGGGTGCGAACGTAGGAACCTACAGCATACGGTTATCCCCTCATTTCCGGCAAGTTTACGCTTTCGAACCGAATCCGAATGTCTTGCCTGCATTGAGAAGGAGAGTGGAGGATAAGTCTCGACATAATATCACAATATTCCCAATGGCTCTCTCTGACCTCGACGGTCAGGCCGAGTTCTATCTGGATGCTCACGAAGGCTTTACAGGCTCTGCGGAGACGCTCATGCCCGTCTTCAAATACAATCCTGGACCTGAGCTTGGAACTGGACCAGCCCATACCTACCTGGGCAAGAAGAGCGTAACTGTAACAACTGCTACATACGATAGCAGGATTCGAGAAATGGCCGACCTCGTCAAGATAGATGTAGAGGGGGCCGAATTCCGTGTGCTAAAGGGCGCCAGAAGGTCACTTGAAGATCACAGAATTCGAAGGATAATGGTTGAGCTTCATGACAAAGATGCAAAGGAGGAACTACACAGTATTCTGAACGGATACGGATTCAAACTAAAACAGCTCGATCCTCACCCGCGGATATTTGGCTCTCTCTCATGATCGAGAGAAACACGCATGCCAGAACTGTCGATCATCATCACAACTTGGAACTGCCTCGGCCACATAAGAAAATGCGTTGAATCAATCCTCCTACTCAGTATGCCCGATCTTGAGATAATCATAGTTGACTCCAACTCGACCGACGGAACCAAGCAATACTTAGATGCGCTTTCACATTCACCTCAAGCGTCAAAACTTGGTTTGACGATTCTCCTCTCAGAGCGAAGAATCAAATGGACTGAGGCTAATCAGATAGGACTCAACCATTCCAAAGGCGAATGGGTCTGCCTCTCCAATCCAGACATTATTTTCAATGAGTGCTTTCCGAAAATGCTCGAATTTTGCTCTAAATCCAATGTGCTTGTTGCTGCGCCACAGTTAATCAGCCAGGATGGAACCCCGCAAGGCCCTATGAGACTGGTTACACCCTCCGTATTCTTTCTAAATAATACCCGAACAGGTTCTTTAATCCGAAGGATCGTTGGAAGACACCTTCCAAGTTACTCAGTGCAATACGAATGGAATGGAGAAACGACGATTCGAGTGGACAACCCCGTTGGATCGTTTTTCATGATCCGTAGGAGAGCCCTCGAGATGTTCAATGGGAAACCTTGGAATAGGGGATACTTGAACGGAGTATCAGACCTCGATGCCTTTCTTAACTTCAAGAAGCATGGCATTCCAGTCGAACTGTTTCCATCCTGCAGAATGGTTCACTACGGGTCCTATGTGACGAAAAAAGATGCCTCTTGGATAGAATATGATCAGTCATATGGTATAGTACTATACTTCCGCTATTGGAAAATGACGCCCCATCTCTCCACGGTTATCTTGGCAATAGAAGGGATCCTCGCTGTCCCCTTAGAAATCCTGTTAAAAATGGTGAGGCCACGACAGCAACTCTTCAACCCAAGATTGAGGGCCTGGAAGGCAGGACAAAGGCTCTTAGGACTAGTGGACGGTTGGCGCTTTAATCTCGATAGAAACTGACCTACTCACGAAGCCGTCGTGAGGGATCGAGTTTGCACAATTGTTCAGTCGGAAAGGGCGGAACCTTGGACTAATCCATAGCGTCCATGTCTCGGATGCGAGCTGAAGGAGCATTGGCAGTCAAATCAGCTTCATCCTTTGTTGTAGCATACTCCGAACTTTGTCTTTGCAGTATCCCATTGTAACTCGAAACCGTTTCTTTAGGGGATAATACGCTTCTGAGCTATTCGTTCGGTCCCTGACCAGCTTAGCTTTCATGTCCATTAGAACAGGTAACCCGCTCATCTTGCAAAGTCGCGTGTAACAAGAACCGAGTTGAGGAAAGGGCTCGGGGGTTAGGAAGCCATATTTCTTCCATACCCAGACTGGAAAAATGACGCAGTTTCCTATCGAGGGCAGCTGAACAATTTGTGGAAATTCCTTGGTGTCTTTGGGATGAATGTTGAGTAGTTCTGGCGAACCCCAAGCGTCGTAGAACTTGGTTCTGTTGTCAATCAGTCTATTCAACCTGTAATACCAGATCGGACCTCCCAAGATGATGTTGTCATCACCAATTTCCTCATACATCCTAATCAGCTCTTTGAGGGCTTGGGTTTGTTTCACGTAGTACGAGTCAAGACTTAGTACGTGAGTTGCGGTTGGATATTTCTCTAGCGCGATTGTCATTGCCCTGTTACGCTTTTCACAGAGATAGTATGTTTCTTCGCGCTGATGCTTGTACCTGTCGAACTTGCTCTCTTCAACGTGACAGTAAAAGGGAATATGCAGAGCGGAGGTTTCCTCTTGTCTGCTAATTGTTACGGCTATGTAGTTACGCAAGCAGGTATCGCCTTTGTGAATCGATGCTCCGACATTTCGGGAGTGACATTTGCGAAGACTATGAGGGTGTTACTCATACTGGCGTATTGCCCCTCCGATGCCCAATTCAAACGGTGCGGGTCCAAAAAGATCTGCGCGGAGGACTGCGGCCTTTGACTTTTCTCTGCGAAGGTCGTCGTCTTCGATCATTGTTGAAACTTGCGTAGATGCTTCTCCGATAGAGTTCCATCGATAACCAACGTCATCTGAGACGATCTCGCGCGGCCCCCCGCTGTCGTTCACCACAGGTACGCAACCGGCAGCCATCGCTTCGACGATTGTGATTCCGAAATGCTCGTTCTGGGCACAGTGAACGTATCAGCATGTCGTAATAGGACCCTTTGTCTGTGACTATGCTTCCTATTATTGCAAAGTCGATATCTGGTAGTCTCCGAGCTATTTCCAAGAATAGCTCCATACGTTTCTCTGGCGCCATTCTGCCAACTGTCACAACCAAATCTCGCTTTTGGATGGTCAAATTACTGTACAAGTCGATAGGGCAGGGAGGGTAGAGAGTCGTGGCTTCACGTCCCCACCTATCTCTTACAAATTTTCGAGTGAAGTCAGAAACCGCTAGCAGGCGGTCGATGCGGCTGACGCGATCATGGTAGAAGACCTTGGCGGGCCAATAGTAAGATTCCCAGAGCTTCGAGTGCCCGTTAGATTCCAGATGGCTGAAATATTCTGGAAAGTAACAGTACTGTATGGCGGGCAATCTGGTGGACGGTTGGTTGGCCACTTCCGCTGTGTTCAAGATCAGATCAAACATTCGTCTCTTGGAAACAATCTTTCGCAGCCTCGATTGGTGATAGATGAGTCTCTGATAGAGTACAGCCTTACGAATTATTGGCCGAAAGGGCCGATAGGTAAGTAGCTGGATATTCTTGAAAAAGCCTTGGACGCCGAAAAAGTCCTCGAAACCGTCAACGTCAAACTCTTCGGTTGCTAGGGACACTTCATGTCCTTCTCTCAGCGCCTCCTTGATTGAATGGATCGCGACCCGTTCCCCGCCTCCCATTACACTCATTCGTGGATGTACGAGGACGATTCTCATGGCTGCGCCAAAGTATAGAGAGGTGAGCCGCTGTTTCTTCGAACGTAGGCGTGGAGGACGCCTTTGAAGATGTTCAGGTCTTTCTCAACCGCAAAGGTTCCGGTGCGAATGTTGCCTGTGTACGCGAGAGCGAATACGACCTTGACTGGCAGCTGAGCAACTCGTTTGAGCTGGGTCTTCACGCGCAACCGTCCGAGATAATAGCCGTACCTGCCTACATTGTAGGAAGGCTTCAGATTGTACCTGCGAAGGTGATCGCACACAATGTGAGGCGTTCTGAGCCATCTGAAGCCACTTTTCTCAATCCAGCGTCTGATGTATTCATCTTCCCAGACAGGTATGTTAGGCATCCGAATATTCTTGACAGCTTCCGTCCTGACTAGGGTGTCCCCGGTGAAGGCTCGATCAATTCTGTCTCTCCACGATTCTTGTCGCAGCAGTCTTGCCAACCGCGCCATTGCGCGGGTGTAATCATCAACTCTCCTGTCCCCGGCGAGATAGCTCCACAGGCCCTCAACCCCTCCTACGGTCGGATCGATCATTCCAGTAACGGTAGACCACCAATCAGGTCTCAGTTTGACGTCGTCGTCCACAAACGCGAACCAGTCCGTGTCCACGCGTTCCATAAGTTCCTGCCGGGCTCTCGCAGGTCCGATTACTGAAGAGGTCAGAATACAGTGAACTGGGATGCGACTGCGAAGGTGCTCTACAAATTCGTTGCGAAGACCCTGCAAGCTGGGCACCAGAACGTCAACGCTTGTGCGAACTTGATGGTCCTCCTTTCTGTTCGGAGAGTCGGAGGGGCTCCGGGGCAGATTGACCGGCACTGGTCTTACCCTCTCATCTTCTGAACATCAAGCATCTTGATAGTCCGCAAAGCTCGCTTGTAAGATAATTCTTCTCTTCGACTGTGAATTATTATGGAAACCTTTTCCTTAGCTCCGATAATCCTCCTATATGGATAGTGGATCGACTAGCGAAGGAACCCGTCGTTTAGCGTCTGGAAAGTGTGTTCCCTGCGGTGATGCGAAACCGTTCACGGTCGAGGAGGCCACCGAGCGTTTGAAGGATCTACCGGGTTGGCTTCTTCAGTCTGCTTCGATCCAGAAGGAGTTTCGGTTCAGATCTTATCTCGCAGGTCTTGATTTTGCCTATTCGCTAGGCAAGATTGCTGAACTCGAAAATCATCACCCGGACCTTTTCATCGGCTGGCGTCGTGTCAAGGTAATGTTGTCAACGCATGCGATTAAGGGTTTGAGCCAGAACGATTTCGTAATGGCCGCAAAGTCCGAGCTAGAATACTCCAAGTACAGTAGTTCCCGGAGACCTTGAGCTCGGTCATCTTCTGGTTTTGAGTTGTTCCTCTATTGTTTTGAGTCTGTTTTCTATTGTTGTTAGTCTGTCTAGTATTTCTTTGAGTATTCTTCCGAGTTCTTCTTGTGGTCCGATGTACTGTCCGGGTCTGAGGGGTGAGGGTAGTGGTTCTATGGGTCGTGGTCGTAGTGGGTCTGGTAGGTTGGGGCGTTCCAATAGGGGTCCTGTTGGTCTTCTTGGCTTCTCTGTTTTCAGGGTTTTCATCGGTCACGACCATACTTTTTCGAGTAGAAATAGTAGGAGTTCGGGCTTCGAAAACTACTTTTAAGAGTAGAAACAGTAGCATATTCCAGTTGGCAAAATCGCTCAGAATAAGCCCGGATCGGCAATCAGGGACGGGGGTCCCATATGATGCCCAGTTCACGCTTGCATGATCCAGTAAACGCCCGTATTGAAAATGGCTGATTCGGCTGTTCTGCACGAGAAACCGGTAATCTCGGCAGGAAAGGCTTCAGCCAGCCAATGAACCCTTTCTAGAATTTACAAAAAAATTCTTTCCCGCGACAGAAAGCCGCTTCCTAAAGGACTCTTCCTTGGTGTGTTCAGTCTGCTATCTTTCCTTTTCCGTTATCTTCTCTTTTCTACTAACTATTTCCTCGACCCCAAGGGGGGTATGTCAAAACAGAAAAAGTCCTTCACACTTTGTACGGGCGTCTTCTCATATTCCCTACTATTCTACTGGTATGGGTCGTGTGGGCTTCTTCTCGTCGCTCTTCGCGAAGCGGACCTCTAAGACTCCATTCTTGTAGGTGGCCTTCGCAGTCCGCGGATCAACCATGTGCGGCAGCTCTAGCTCTTTCAAGTAGCGCCTCTTCGCCGAGTCCACACTGATCTTCAGCGCCCGATCCGTCGATTCCAGCTTGATCTCGTCCTTCTCAACACCCGGCAACTCTGTAACAACCACAACCTCTCTCCCGTCATCCATGACATCCACCAGCGGCTCCCGCTCCTCCTTGACCAGCGGACCCCGCGCGCCAGGCTCCACATTCCCGAACTCCCGAATAACCGGCTTCCCATCCGGACCGACAGACATGGAGAACCCGTATACAAAGGGTGAGGCTCCCTCTTGCGCCTTCGGCATCTCCACCGCCTTCCGCATCATGTCATCCATCAAACGGTCCATCCGTTCCATCTCGTCAAACACGTCAAACCACCAGCCCGAACGGCTACGACGTCTACGAACCTCTTTACGCGGAGCCAAACACTACACAGCCCAGAACCGGATGATCGTCCGAGACTATATTGGAGTTCCTACGCGCCGCCCAGCTCAGATCATACGCTTAGCCAGACTATTGATATCCGCGCCTCGATAGCCCAACTCGCCGCCATCAGTCGCAGCCCGGCGCAGACTCCGCTTGAATCCTCCGCGCGGAGGATGGAATCTAAACGGCACCTTCAGACCAGCCCGCAGTAATTCATGAAGACTCGTCTCACCCGCCACAAGCGCCTTCGCCAGATCGTCAAAACTCGACTTTCCCAAAAGTCTGAGAAAACCATCATCCAGTCCATCAGCGCCATCACGCTCGCCCCGCTTCTCCAATACACGTCCCAGCAGATCCGGGCTGACTTCCCCCCAAGCAACGAGAACCTTCGCCGATCGAAGCATTCCAAGGTTCGACGGAGTATTCTCTAACAGTCTAGCCTGGAAGGTCCGCTCAAGCTTCAACGACTCCATCGTCCTCTGAACATCCGGATTGTCCGAGGCAGTCCCTCGAAGACGAACTGCCAAGATCGGATTCTTGATCGACGACTCCATCTAGTTCACCCAGTCGCTCTGCGTCACAACATTATACGTCTGCGTCAATGCGTCAAAAACCGCCAGCGCCGACGATGACAAGGTCGAGGTTGACCCAAACGTCCGAGTCCAACAATCCCTCACACCGGCCAAGCGAAGAACTTGTTTCGGAATCTCACCCGCAACCAACCCGAGACCCCGCGGCCCAGGCAAAACCTCCACTCGGACACTACCCGTCTTGCCCGTGACATTGAACGGGACAGTATGCTGCGTTCCACAACGACACTCCCAGCTCCCGCAGC
>WNGM01002424.1_pt1 | contig 34931 bp, 29 predicted proteins | sample 5400571 | NCBI WGS metagenome assembly WNGM01 (sample SAMN13153378, study PRJNA577476) | soil metagenome | isolation source: 100 cm soil or saprolite under Garry oak tree replicate 2 | place: USA:California | collected 2016-06-15 | reverse complement strand
TCCTCGATGGCGAAATTCTGCTTGGCGCGCGTTATGGCGTATGGTCGTTTGAGCACGCCGACGAACCTCCCTATGGTGGGATCCCGCCGTGCCTCTGGCCCATCTACGACGGGGAAGCGGTCACGGGCGCGGTCCTGCGGCGCGTCGCGGGTCGCGTCGGCGGCGGCATCGCACTCCGAACCGGGTGCTTTCGGACCGCCCTTCACTCCCTCCGACAAAACATTGACGAGGTGCACTTCGGGGTTGTGGGATGGCCGGCGAACGTGTGCCAAGACCTCCGCCTGGGCCAGACCGCATACTTAGAGGGACCGTCGGCTCCTACACCGGCCGCCCCATCGCGCATTCCTTCGAACCGTCAGATGATGCGACTCGTCGTCCGACAAACTCGAAACGCCGTCCGTAGGGCGGCGCGCGCTCTCCTTCGCCACGAAGAATGGTGCATCGGAGTCGCCGACGTGCCCATCAGCGCCTTCCTCGAAACCCGCGGGGAGAAGCGTGTTCGTTGGCTCAATCCCCCGGAGCGCGGGCGGTTCATCGCGGATCCGTTCGCCGCCCGGATCGACGGGGTCACTCACATCCTGTACGAAGATTTTCAATATGCGACCTCGAAGGGCGTGATCGGGACGGTCGAGGCCACCGCGACCGGGCCGCCCCGGATGCCCAAAGTCGCGATCGAATTGCCGGTCCACGCATCGTATCCGTATCTTGTCGGAAATCTATTGCATTCCGGAGACGAACGAAGCGAGGGAGGTTGGCCTTCACCGTGCGGTCGATTTCCCCACTCGATGGGAAAAGATCGGCACGCTCCTATCCGGGGTCGCGGCCCTCGACCCCACCGTCTTCCCTCACGACGGCCGATGGTGGCTCACCTGTACCGACCGCGAGGTTGGCGAAAACATGCCTCTGTTCGTTTGGCATGCACGGAACCTCGAGGGGCCCTGGGAACCGCACGCGTTGAACCCAGTGAAGACGGACATCCGATCCTCGAGGCCTGCCGGTACGCCTTTCGTCCACGGCGGCATCCTGTACCGACCCGCCCAAGATTGCTCGCGCATGTACGGCGGAGGGATCGTGATCAACCGGGTCGTGCGCCTGACCCCCACGGAGTTCGCGGAGGAGCCCGCCGCGACCGTCGAGCCGTTCTCGGAGAGCCCGTTCCCCGATGGGATCCACACGCTTTCCGGAGTCGGGGATATCACGCTGATCGACAGCAAGCGACATCGCTTCGTTCCAAGTGCGATCCCGTACGTCATCCGCAATCGACCGGTTTCCGGGAGGGATCGCGCGATGTCCCACCGCATCGAACGACGGTAATCTTCGAGGATCGCGGGCACCGGGCAGCCTCCGCCTGACCTTCCGCGCCAGGGGGATTCGGCCCGTCGTCTGCGAAGGCCCGTCGCGAACCGGTAGGCCGGCACGAAGAGCTTGAGAATCGAGCCCGATATGCCTCCGGGCCGAAGCCACGTTTCGTCCCACCGATCGACGGCACCGAGTCGATACTTGTACTCCTCATTCCCGCGAAGAAAGTCCATCGTCCGTAGTCCGTCCGCTCCTGCGCCCTTGATCGATTCGTTGAACAACAGCCTCCCGAGTTCGACGGATGCCCACTCGGGACTCCATCCGCTCTGGTAGTACGCGAGGGTGTCTCCCCAGCGCAAGAAGCAAAGGAGCCCGATCATGCGACGGTCCCGCTCGGCGACCATCGCGATGGGACCCCGAGCGGCGGAGCCCTGCGCAACGAGCCGACGGAACAGCGGTTCGGCCGAGAGGAACCGGCTCGACACGCCCTTTTCCACCATCCGCGACTTGTGAAGCGCAAAGAAACGCTCCAAGAATGAGTCGTCCATCTGGCTACCGGGAATCCATCGGAACGTGATCCCCGCCGCGTCGGCTCGCTTTTCGTACCGCCGAAGATGATGTTGCGTCCGCCGCATGCTCGCGGGGATCGCATCGGGCGGATACAGAGCCATTCGCGGACATGGATTCCGGAACAGGAGTCGAGCCCCTCGGGGCACGTACGGAACGCCCGTTTCCGAATCGAGGTCCTGCAATAGCAACGTGGTACCGCGAGTGCGACGCATCGCATGCTGCCGCGCCGCCTCCCGGTGCTGGGGGAGGACCGGCCATCCGATGTGGTCTGCGTCTCCAATGCCGCTGCCCGTGACCGTCCAGATCGGCCAGGCCGGAGGCAGACGCGGGTGAACGCGCCGCATGAGACGACTGAGGAACTGGATTCCTTCCAACGCACCGGAGGAACTCCGCCAGAGAACGAGTTCGGTCGGCGGCATTCCACCGATCGTCTCCCACCACGCCAAGACCCAGTCCGGCGTTTGGAAATAGGATGACTGAGGAATCCGGGCCATGAGCCCCACCCACTCGTCCCGGATGCCGCTCAGCTGCGAGAGGTCCTCGACCCGGATCGTCTCCGGAGTTCCGAAGCTCACGAACCTCTCCGCCAGGTCACTCACCGCTCGAAGGACTGTGTCTGGGTGGTACCTATGATTCGGCCCCGGGATTACGGTTTCGATGGGGACCGAGCCGGTTGGCCCTTGGAAACGCGGTGGCGCACGCCCCGGGCAGTCGATCGTGGCGGCGGAAAATTCCCCGCGTGCATGGATTTCAAATACATAGCCGTCGTGAAGCGAATCGGTGACCTCACCCTGAGAATCATGATCGTCGGCGAACGGATTTTGCCGTTCCGCCACGCGGGGGACAAGAACTTCTGGCTCGACATGATTCGGAGGCTCCTCGTCGCCGGACACGAGGTCGAGGCGTTGTCGGTGGACATCGAAGCGACGCCTGGAAACGGCCTCCCGATCCGCCACGTTCCTCAAATTCCGGTCTACTTTCGACCGGACGCTCGGTTCAACGTCGAGCATTCGCGGTTCGGGGGCGTGAACAACTATCTGAGCAAGACGACGAACGTGCCAATCATTTTCCGAGAGGTCCGACGGCGTCAGAGGATATTTCGCGCGGACGTGATTCACTTCGCGGACAACTTCGGGCCCGCGACGGTGCTACTCCGGGCAATCAGCCGGAGGGTCCCACTGACGCTTTCCGCGCCCACGTACCATCGCAATCGGCCTCTGTATGACGCCATGTTGTTGGCGAGTTTTTCGAGCTTCGCCGTGGTCGTACCGTTTTCGGAAGCGTACCGACGGCGCCTGCTCGAGCTCGGCTTCCCATCGGGACGCATGCGCCGCATTCGCTGGGGGATCGACGTCTCTCGATTCACGCCCCCGACCGACGCCGAGCGGGCGGCCGCTCGGGCGAGCCTCGGCCTTGAACGCGGGAAGTTCGTGGTCCTGTGGACCGGCTTCACCCAGCAGACGAACGAGGCAGACCTGCAGGAGGCGATGCGAATTGCGACCCTCACGCTCGAGCGTCGTCCTCTTGAATTCATCTTCTGTTTCAAACCGGAACACTTCAAATCCGATTTCCGGAATTTCGAACGGCCGGGGATCCGCGTGGCGAACGCCCCCGAGACATTCCGGTCGGCGTGCACGGCGGCGGACCTGTTCCTCTGCCCGATTCAAGATCCTCGATCGATCGCCGCACCGCCGCTCGTCTGGCCCGAGATACTCGCGATGGGCATCCCGATCTTGACGACGAACATCCCGGGGACCGACGAGGCGGTCGTCGACGGTCAGAGCGGATTTGCCGTCCGTTCCGCGGGGGAGGCCCAAGACCGCCTCGAGGAAATCGCAACGGACTCGGCGCTTCAACGACGGCTTCGGGAAGGAGCTCGACGCATTGCAGTAGAGCGGTTCTCGGTGGACCGAGCGATGGACGAGTATGTCGACATGTGGTCCGCGCTGGTCGCTCAGTCGCGATGACTACTCGAGAGCTCGACGGGTTCCTGGACCGGCGCGTCACGGCCCAGGTCGCCCGCGATGAGACGTTTGTAGAGTTCGAGGAACGCCCGGGTGCAGGCCTCGGAGTCGAGGTTCTCCCGAACATACGCGCGGGCCGCGTCGCCCACGGCGTGTCGCAGGTCCTCGTGGTTCGCGAGGGTCGTCACCTGGTGGGCCATCTCGATCGGATCCCGCGCCAGGAATCCCGTGCGTCCATGCTGGATCAGCTCGCGGTGCGGCGGGATGTCCGAGACGACGACGGGCAGCGACGCCGCCATGGCCTCGAGCAGCGCGTTCGGCATCCCTTCGAATTTCGATGGGAATATGAAGATGTCGCCGGCGGCCAGGTACGTGGGCACCTGGTCCCACGCCACCTCGCCCGTGAAGGTGACTCGATCCCGGATGTCCGGATACGTTGCGAGCAACGTTCGATAGTACTCGTCGCTGTAATGCTCCTCCGTGTATCCGCCGACGACCATCGCGTCGACGCCGGGCACGTGACGCACGATCTCCATCAGCCATTCCAACCGCTTCACCGGGATCACCTTCCCCACGGTGACGAGGAGGGTTCGGCCCTCGGGGATCCCGAGAGAACGCCGGGCCGCGGCTTTCGAACTGAGCTGATCGAACCGGCGCGTGTCGACACCGCCCTGGATCACGCGCGGGTGGTAGCGACGGAACCTCGCGGCAAGAGCCTGCGAGTTCACGACGAGCGGGGTTCCGGAAATGAGAGGGGCCATGGCCAAGCGCATGAACGCGTTCATGTGAGGCCCGTACCGCCATCCGACCTCGGCCCGCGGATCGGTCCCGAAGAACACTGCCCGCGGGAACACCCGGGCCCAGAACGCGGCCGGCAGCGAGAAGTACGGATCGAGGATTTGGAACAGGTCGTACTCATCCCGGACCTCGCGGACGGCCCGCTCCAGATAGGCGATGCCCTTCGGGAACACCAACGGTCCCGCGAAACGGACGCCGGGGATCTCCGCCATCGTCCGATGGACGCCGAGCGCATCGAGGCAGAGCAGGTCGACATCGATGTGCCGACGGAGGCCCGTGAACACCTGGAACGTCTGGAGCGCGAGGCCTCCCCCTTTGCCGACGTGGGCTCCGATGAAGAGGACGCGCATCACAAGCCCTCCGGCCATTCGTTGATGCGGTACATCCTACGCCGTTTCTGACCCACCGCCCCCTCCTCCCCCCACCGGTTCGATCCTCCTCGCGTTACGAAGCAGCGAGCACCGCTTCGAAATAATCGAGCGTCTCCGCGCACATGCGAGCGGACGAGAAACGCGCCTGGGCGACCGCCCCCGCCGTCCGGCCGAGCCGCCGTCTCAGCGCTTCGTCTCCGAGGAGGCGCTCGATCGCCTCGGCGAGCGCCCTCGCATCGCCTGGCGGGACGAGGAGCGCAGAGACCCCGTCCTCGACCATGTCTGCGGTGCCCGGGATCGCGGTCGCGACCACGGGTTTCTCGAACGCCATCGCCTCGATGAGCGAATACGGACAACTCTCCATGAAGCTCGGGAGGGCGACCAGCGTGGCGCGCCGCAGCCGCGAGAGCAACTCGGATCGTGGAATCGCGCCGAGGAACTCGACGCGGTCCGGTCCGAGGCCGAGCGACTGGGCGTACCGACGCCACGCGCCCACCCGCCCGCTCCCCGTCACGACCAGCCGTTCGGTCCGCCGAACGTGGACCATCGCGCGGAGGAGGACCGCCAATCCCTTCCATCCGAGCAGACGTCCGGTGTAGAGGATGAACCCCGGTTCTTCGGGGGAATCCGCGGTGTTGCCCGCCGCGCGCAGTTCATTGAGCGCGAGTCCATTTGGAATCAGCGCCGAGGTCCGGAGCCGCGGATCGTAGGTGCCCACCACTTCGTGACGGACCGCATCCGAAACGAAGAGGACGTGACGGACGCGGTTCCAATAGTACAGTTCGATTGGGAGCAGGGCCGGAAGCACGGCCAACGTCGTCCGCTCCGAGTCGTCCAAGGGGCCGCCGTGCCGGACCGCCCTCTGGATCCCGCGAGCCTGGCCGAGAATCGTCGTGTGCGTCGTGACGACGGTCGGGCAGGACGTCGAATCGGTCCACAGGTCGGGCATCTGGGCGTGGTGGACGATGAGAAGGTCCGGCCGGTATTCGCGGACGAGATCCGGCCATCGTCGTTGGAGCGCCCTCTGGAACCGGTAATAGTTCGCCATGACGCCACCCCCGTTCGCGAGGGGCACCGTGCGGTAGCCGGTGTCCGACGACGGAGTCTGGCCGCAGAGGATCGTCACCTCGTGTCGCGGTGCGAGGCCCGGGAGGAGTTGCCCGAGGTACGTCCCGATCCCGCCCCAGATTCGCCCGAATTCCGGGGCCGCCACGGCGATCTTCGTTTCCTGGTCCCTCCCGTTCTCGGATGTGTCAATCAATGCAGCGCTCAGGACCTCGCGTCCTTGACGTCGCGGAATCCGAACCCACCGGCCCCGCGCGCCTCGATGAGACGCGCCGCCCTCCTGCGCTGGAAGATATTTAGTGCGCCTCTATTTGAGTCTTGAGTAACACAACCATCGGAATTCGAAGGGCCGGGTCACTCGGGACCGATGCCCAGGTATTCCGAAACTTGGGAAACACTCTCCGCCTCCGAGGTCGTCCCGCTGTCGACCTGACCGAATCCGAATCGGTCCGCGAACCAGGCATAGAGACGGAGCCGCCGCGCGAGCCGCGGATCCAGGGAGAGGATCGGCTTTCGTCGGATGAGCTCCTCGCTCGAGGCGGTCACGAGCACGCTCCGGTGCTTCCTCGCCAGGTCCAGCAGGATTCGGCCGGGTGGGAGATCCAGGAAACCTTCATCGACCCCGGAGGCGAGCCCCAGGTCCACGAGCGTGTCCCAGGCGAACCGATCGGAGAGGACCGTGCGGCGCAGGATCCATTTCGACAGGGTGACTTTTCCGAAATAGCCGAGGAAGTAGTCGAATGTGACGGACCAGGCGTACAGATGCAAGAGCCGGGGATGCCGACGCAGGTCGACGTGGACGTCATCGTGATCGCCCATCCGGACCGTCTTGGCGAGCCGGGACATCCGGAGGATCCCGAGGACCCCGAGGGTGACGATCCGAGGCGACCGCATCCATACGATCCGGGTCTTGATCCCGCGCCGGGCCAATCGGTGCACGATGCCCCGCGCGATGGTCGTCTTTCCCGCTCCGTCCGGTCCCACGATTGCGTAGACCCGAGGGACCCATCGCCGAAGCGGCTCGCTTGCGGCCACGGGATTCGGAGGTTTCGGGCCGCCGGCCTCGCCGTGAGGGTACGCCATGGGAACAGGTCCATCGTAATTTCAGTGGTCCTTCAAAACCGTGCCGGAGTCAATCGCCGGCGCAGTCAAAGCACGAAGCATAAAGGTTATAGGACATGGTCCACCATTTTCACTCCGGTTGCACGGAGCGAGGCTTTTTCAGGCAATGAACCAGAATGGGAGCTGGATCTCCATTCTCTCCGAGCGGGAGCTCGATCGATGCCCCGCCGACAAGAATCTGCGGTGCGGAGGGACGGGCTGAATGGAGACCCTCAAGTTCGTCATGACCGCCGCGTTCTATCCACCGTACCATCTCGGCGGGGACGCGAACCATGTCCGCTATCTGGCGGAAGCCCTGGCCGCGCAAGGCCACGAGGTCCACGTCGAATACTCGCCCGCCGCCTTGGCCCTCAAACGCGGACGGCCCGACCTCGACGACGCCGGAGACGGTGGTGTGATCCGCCATCCGATCAAAGCGACGACGGGGCGCTTCCAGCCGCTGAGCGCGTGGATCTTCGGCGCGCCTCCCAGCGTCCGGAGGCATCACCACCAACTCGTCGACGAAGTCCGACCGGACATCATCCACTACCACAACCTGTCCTTGCTCGGACTCGACCTGATCAACGTCCCAAGCACCGCGCTGAAGATGTACACGGCCCACGACTACTGGGTCCGCTGCCCGAGGAACGACCTGTTCAAGTTCAATCAACGGCTCTGCGAGAAGCCGACGTGCCTGACCTGTCTCACGATCTCCGGGAAGCCGCCGCAGCTCTGGCGGTACTTGCCCTCCGGGCTCAAGCCCTTCGACGCGCTGGACGTCGCGATCGCGCCGAGCGACTTCCTTCGGGGCATGATCGCTCCGTACCTTCGCGCGCCGGTCGTCCACATCCCGAACTTCGCACCGGACCCCAATCCGTCGGGCCAGGCGAGTTCTCCGGGAGACTACTACCTCTACGTCGGCCGCCTCGAGTTCTACAAGGGCATCCCGGAGCTCGCGGCCGCGGCGACCCAGTACCGCGGACCGCATCGGTTCGTCGTCGTCGGAAAGGGGAACCAGGCCCCCGTCCTCGAAGCGGCGCGGGACGGTGCGGCCCGGCTCGCGCTCCATGGTTGGCTCCCGGCAGCGGAACGCGATGCGACCTATGCACGGGCCCGTGCCCTGCTGCTTCCTTCGATCTGGTACGAGAACGCGCCGCTCGTCGCGTTCGAGGCGCTCGCATGGGGGACGCCGATTCTGGCCTCCGAGACCGGAGCGCTCCCCGAAATCCTCCATGGCGGCATGTGTGGCCGGACGATCAAGCCGACGGCGGAAGGGATCCTCGCGGGGATCGAGCAATTCGAGTCCGAGGATCTCGCCCACGCCCAGCGGAGGGCCGCCCGCATGGCCTATGAGACGTATCACACGCCCGCGAAGTACCTCGAGAACTACCACCGATTGATCGAGGCGACGTGGGAACGGAAGACGGCCGTGCGAACCGCGGATTCCCCCGAGCTGTCCGAAATGGCCTTCGGGTCCAGACCAGCGACGGACCCGATCTCGCCCGAGGAGCCGTTCGGCGATCGTCGCAACATGGGGCCCTTCGCGCATCGGGACGAACCTCACGACCCGTGAGCGAGGTCAAACGATCCCATTCTCGTGCGGCGTCGAACCGTCGCGAGGCGGAAGCGGCCGCATCGTCGCGGACGCCGTCACTTGGCGGCAAGGACCAGATTTCGCGCGTCGAAGGTGCTTCGGGTCGTCAGAAGTGAAAGGCCGAGGACGGCCCAAAGGAGGAGGAACATCCATCCGTACCCGAGGAACAACAGGAGCGCGGTGTTCAACTGGAAATGGGAGGCCGCAAAGGTCTCGGCTCCGGGGAGCATCGCGCCCGCCGCGATTGCGAACAGCAAGGCGACGGCGATCGGACCGGCGATGCTCGGGGCCGCCGATGCGCGAGCCAATTCGACGCGTCCGCGCTCGATGAGGAGCGCCTTCATCAGTTCCTTTCGGGTCCGCGCGGCCGTGAGGGCGGCCGACACTTCGAAGAGGGTTCCGGTCACCTCGATCTCCATCCCAGGCGGCGCGCCCGGCACGGGCGTCGCGAGGGCGGTGAGGAGATCATCGACTTCTTCATCGCTCGGCGGCATCATCTTGATCGCCTCGGCCGTCACCAGGGTCGCCTCGCCCGCCGGCAACAGGTCCGCTTCCGGCATCCCCGCGATGCGGAGCGCGATGCTGCGGCGGGCGTCCTCGAGTCGGCCCAAGTGGCTCACGGCCGTCGTGGCGAGGGCAATCGCAACGACGACGGCCCCGATGAGCGAGGCCGCGTAGGCCTGCGACGAGACGGCCGGGGAGAACCACGCGGCGGTCGTCCCGCTTGCCGTCGCGATGGCGAAAACCGCCATGACCACGAAGACGGCCGCGAAGGCCGAATGGATGAGGAGCGTCCGGGATGGCACAGCAGTCCCTCCGACATTTCTTTGGTTTGCGTGGGGCTATAAAAGGCCGGACCGCACATTCTCGCAGGCGATAGATTTGGGAGCGCATGCGTCCGCTCGCTTCTATCATCCGTGACAATCACCCCGGAGAAACAGGCCGTCCCCCACACCACGCCGGGCCTCCAAACAACTTACAAATAGCCTCGGCCGCATGGGGCCGACGTGCTGGACATCCGGCTCGTGCGGGAGAACCCCGAGCTCATCCGCAACGACCTCGCGAAGCGCAATGCGCCGGACAAGGCGAAGCTCCTCGCCGACGTGATTCAGTGGGATCAGGAATGGCGCAAGGCGCTCGCCGAAGCGGATCACCTGAAGCGGCGCCGCAACGAGATCACGCGGGACATCGCCGAGGCGAAGAAGGCGGGCAAGTCGACGGAGAAGCTGCGCAAGGAGGCCGCCGGCCTCCCGAAGAAAATCGACGCGCTCGACAAGACGATCGACGGACTCGCGGCGAAAGTCCGCGAGGGTCTCCTGCGTTTGCCGAACATCCTCCATGAGAGCGTCCCCGTCGGCAAGGACGACACGGAGAACGTCGAGGTCGCTCGATGGGGCACTCCCCGGAAACTCGATTTCGAATTGAAGTCGCACGGCGAGCTGCTCGAGGCGCTGAGGCTCGCGGACTTCGAACGGGCGCGCAAGATCGCGGGCTCGGGCTTCGTGTATCTGCTCGGGGACCTCGTCCGACTGGACCAAGCCCTCCTAACCTTCGCAATCGACTACATGCTGAAGCAAGGTTTCACGCCGGTCTTCCCGCCGTTCATGATGCGCCGAGCCGCCTACGAAGGCGTCGTCGACCTCGGGGATTTCGAGAGCGTCATGTACAAAATCGACGGAGAGGACCTCTTCCTCATCGCGACATCGGAACACCCGATGGGCGCGATGCACATGGACGAAATCATCGATGAGGGGGACTTGCCGATCCTGCTCACCGGACTCGCGACGCAGTTCCGGCGGGAGATCGGCGGCCACGGCGTCGACACGAAGGGCTTCTTCCGGATGCACCAGTTCAACAAGGTCGAGCAGTTCGTGTTCTGCCGCCCGGAGGACAGCTGGACGTGGCACGAGAAACTCCGCGCGAACGGCGAGGGGATCTATCGCGCCCTCGAGATCCCGTACCGCGTCGTGAACGTGTGCACCGGGGACATCGGCACGGTCGCGGCGAAGAAGTATGACATCGAAGCCTGGTTTCCTCGACAGAACGCGTACCGCGAGGTGATCAGCTGCAGCAACTGCACGGACTACCAAGCCCGTCGACTGAACACGCGGGCGGGAAAGGTCGGCGGGGATAAGTTCTTCCCGCATACGCTGAACTCCACTGCGATGGCCACGTCACGCGGCCTCGTCGCGGTCCTCGAGAACTATCAGCAAGGGGATGGCTCGGTCGTCGTGCCGAGAGTGCTTCAGCCGTTCATGGGCGGAACGCAGGTAATCCGGGGCCCTGCCTGACAGGCGCGCCTCGTCGCGGCGCTTTGAGCTCGTTCTGCCAACGGAGGGTCGGGCTTCTCACCGCGTCGGGCCCAAATTGCGAACACTTGAAAATACTCTCTGCTGAGAGCCCCTCTCGTTTTCGATGGACGCTCTTCGGCCAACCGTTATATGTGCGTCTGGGCATGCGCGGCGTTGGGAGGGGCGCCATGTGAGCTGTGCTCGCCAATGGCAACCAGGCGGAGTTCCCTTGTGGGGTCCGCCGCGCCGGACCACGTCCGTCGCGCATCTCGCACGCGGCCGGCCCTTCTCGTTTGGAGGCGGAGCTCTGTGCGGAAATCTCGAATCGTGATCGTCGTCGTACTCGTGGCCCTCGTGATGACTCTTGGGGGGCTCGGCCTCACTGGCCGCGCGCCCTCGTCGAATCGCGCGGTGACCATTCCAATCGTATCGTACAACACGGGGAAGGCATCGCAATTCCACACTCCCCTGTCGAGCATCGCACAGGCAGCAATTGATCGAGAATTCTCCCTGCACGGCTCCTCACCCAACGTCGCGGCTCCACCCACCGTGGCCGCCGGGATGCCCAGCGTGCCCGTCAACGCCGTTCGTTTCACCAACGACCTGAGCTACATGCCGCAGAGCGAGACGACCATCGCCGTCGACCCAACCAACACGAATCACGTCGTCGGCGGCGTGAATGACGGCCGCTACTTTTTCTGCAGCGACCCGTTCCTCGTGCCGTCAGACTGTCCAAGCGGCTACACCCTTTCGGTGAGCGGGTTCACCGCCTCGGTCGACGGCGCTCGATCGATCCTCAAGAGCGACGACCTTCCCGGACTCAACGAGAGCGTGCGAGCGTGGAACGGCACCGGTGTGAATGAATTCATGGCGTCCTGGGGCGATCCTTCGGTCGTAGCCGGCGTCAACGGGGAATTCTTCTACGCCACGTTGCTGATCAGCACGTACGTCGTAAATGCGACCACTTTCCCTCAGGGGTCGAATGCGAATGGCATCGAACTCTCCGTTTCGAATGCAGGGCTCTTCGATCCCTCAGCCGCCTGCAGGACCCCCGTCTCGGACCCCGCGCACAATCCGTGCTGGGACCACGCGATGGTCTTCGGAAACCTTACGGACAAAGCCGCGACCTTCGAGGACAAGGAGTTGCTTGCGGTGGATCGGAACCCGGCGTCTGCCTTTTACGGGGACGTCTACGTCTCATGGGACCATTTCATTTCCCCGAACGCCCAGTACCCGTTCGGCGCAACCCAGAGCTACCTGTCCCGTTGTACGCCCGCGTTGTCATGCACGATGCTCGCGGGAGACAGTCTGCCCGCCCTCTCCGGACCGGACCCTTATCCCGCATTCACAACGCCCACGGTGGGGCGGGACGGGACCGCATACTTCACATGGTGCAATTACGGCACGGCGTTCACGCTTGGTCCGCTGACGTGCAGTGAACGTTCGTATGACCCGGCCGCGTCCACGTGGAGTCTGATCCATCACGTCGTGAGCTTCGATGGACCTGGGACCGATCTACCTGGCGACACGGCCCTCGTCGGGTTCGCGACGGAGCAATTCCGAACCGCGAACATCCCGGTCATCGCAGCCGACACGAGCCTGATCTCGAGCAACGTCTACTTCACGGTGGATGTGTGCACGACGGGGAACTACTACAACTTCGTATTCGTCGCCCCGGTCGAGAACGGGAACTGCGGGCTGTCGGCGACCCTCTTCTCGAGGTCCACGGACGGCGGGGCCACCTGGTCGACCCCGGCGACCCTTTCATCGCCGGCCGTGAACGTCCAGCCCTGGGTGACCGTCGATCCTCTGAATGGGAACGTGGTGGTCGTCTACTACACCACCGAGTACGATCCATTCAACCACCGCACGGACGTCGTTGCCGATGTCTCGACAAACCAGGGAGCGTCCTTCAGCCATCACCGGATCACAAACGTGTCCAATGAGCCCGACGCAGACCCCGTGATGTACAATTACCTCGCCAGCGCCGGCTTCGGTGGCTCGTTTGTCGTACCTCAATATGGGGACTACCTCCAAGCGGATGCGTTCGGCGGAGAAATCTGGGTTTCCTTCACGGGCAACTACGCCTCGGAGAGCGGGACGCTGCAGGCAGACCCGTGGGTAGCCGTTGCCCCGGAGGGCTCGCCTCTCGCTGTCACCGCGAGCGCAACTCCGGCCTTGACGGACCCGGGGGTCACCGTGACGTTCCACGCGACAGCGACGAATTCGGCGGGCACGACCAGCTATGCGTGGACGTTCGGAGACGGGGCCACGGGGACGGGCGCCAGTCCGACGCACGCCTACGCCGCACCGGGGACCTATTCGGCCGAGGTGACGGCGACGGATGCGCTCGGGCGTTCTGCGGCGTCCCCGGCCTCCGTGACCGTCACGACCGCGTTGACCGCGCAACTGGCCGCGTCTCCCACCGCGACCGATGTGGGTCGGAGCGTCTCCTTCGTGGCTTCCGCCTCGGGCGGTAGCGGCAGCTACACCTACGCATGGGCATTTGGCGACGGAGCCACCGCGAGTACGGCCGTGGCCGCCCATGCGTACGGATCGGCGGGAACGTTTACCGTCAAGGTTTGGGTGAACGATTCCGGTGGCGCGTCGGTGGCTCCGCTGTCGACCTTGACCGTGAACCCGCTGCCGGCCGCGAGCGCTTCGCCCGCGACGACCACCACGGATGTCGGTGTCACCGTCGCCCTGATAGGCCAGGCCACCGGAGGAACCGCGCCGCTCACCTATCAGTGGTCATTCTTCGATGGCAGTTCTGCGACGATCCAGAGTCCGACCCATACGTATGGACAAGCGGGGACGTTCGCGGTCGTCTTGACGGTGACGGACGCGGTTGGAGCCACCTCGACCTCTACGGTTTTCGTGGCCGTCAATGCGCTTCCTGCGGCGACCGCGAAGGCCTCGACGAACGCCCCCAACGCCGGAGAGATGCTGACGTTCACCGGCTCCGTGGTCGGCGGGACGGGACCTTACACGTACGCGTGGACGTTCGGGGAAGGAGGCACCGACAACACACAGAATCCGACCCACGCGTACACGGCCGCCGGCACGTACACGGTGACCCTGAAGGTGACGGATTCGGCAGGCGTCTCCTCGACCTCGACCCTAACCGTTGTGGCGGGTCCGCCAGGCGGCGCGGTGGCTTTCACGTCTGCAATTGCTTACTCCGCAATCGCGTTCGTCATCGGGGCCGTGCTCACCGGGCTCGTGATCATCCTGCTGAGACGCCGACGCAAGAAGGAACCCGAGCGGATGCCGGCTTCCGAGCCGCCGGAGCCTCCGGGCGACGAGTTGTAGCCGAGCGTTGCTCGCTGCAGAGGGGACCGAAGACCCGATGAGCGTGAGCGGCGCATGGACCCCAATCGGTCCGAATTCGTCTGCGCCCACGGCGGCACGATCGAGGTCGTGTCGTCCCCCGGCGAGGGATCGACCTTCACGGTTGTCCTCCCGAAAACCCCGTCTTCTCCGTAGGCCGCGCACGCGGGAGAAAGCTCCATAATACCTCCGGGCTTTGCGGTCGTCGGTGGCCATGTCGCTGCTGTGCCCCATCGACTTCCGCTACGGCCGGCCGAAGATGAAAGGGATCTTCGAGGAAGAGTCGCGGCTCCAGCGCCTGCTCGAGGTCGAGGCGGCGCTCGCTCGCGTGGAGGCGAAGGTCGGGTTGATCCCCGAGCCCGCGGCGGCCGAGATCACGAAAAAGGCCACGACGAAGCGGGTGACGGTCAAGCGCGTCCAGGAGATCGAGGAGGAGACGCGTCACGACCTGATGGCGGTCGTCCTCGCCCTGACCGAAGCGTGCGACGGCGAGGCGGGAAAATACGTCCACCTCGGGGCGACGAGCAACGACATCCTCGATACCGCGACCGCGCTCCAGCTGAAGGATGCGATCCGCATCGTGGGCGAAGATCTGAGCGAACTGACGACCGTGTTTGCGGGCCTGGCGTCGAAATACAAGCGGACCGTGATGCTCGGCCGGACGCACGGGCAAGCCGCGGTCCCGATTACGTTCGGACTCAAGATGGCGGTCTTCGCCTCCGAGGTCGCGCGCCACAGCGACCGGTTGCGGGAGGCGTCCCCGCGGATCGTCGTCGGCAAGATGTCCGGGGCGGTTGGGACCGGTGCGGCGTTCGGGCCATATGCCCTCGACATCCAGCCGGCGGTCATGCGGGACCTCGGTCTCGGTGTCGAAGAAGCGGCGACGCAGGTTGTTGGCCGCGATCGGTATGCGGAGTTCATCGGCATCCTCGCGAACATCGCGGCGTCCCTTGAGAAGTTCTGCACGGAAGTCCGGAATCTGCAGCGGACGGAGATCGGCGAGGTCGCCGAAGCCTTCGAGACGAAGAGGCAGGTCGGGAGCTCCACGATGGCTCAAAAGGAGAACCCGGTCGCCTCGGAAAATGTCTGCTCGCTCTCCCGGATCGTCCGGTCGCTCGTGACGCCTGCCCTGGAGAACGTCCCCCTCTGGCACGAGCGCGACCTGACGAACAGCGCGGCGGAGCGGATCATCCTCCCCCATGCATGCGTCCTGATCGACGAGATGCTCGCGCGGACCGCGGAGATTTTCCGAACGTTGCGCGTCGATCCGGATCGGATGAAGGAGAACCTCGATGCGACGAAGGGCCAGGTCATGGCCGAAGCGGTCCGGGACGTATTGCTCGCCGAGCCGAAGGTGGCGAAACTCCTCTCGAAGCGAGAGATCGAGTCGGCGATGGATCCGAACGCGTACCTCGGCGAGAGCTTCGCGATCGTCGACGCGGTCGTGAAGAGAGTCCGCTAGGCCGGGCCCTCGGGCGGCTTCGGACGTCGGAGTTGCGCCGCCCCCGGGGTCGCGGTCTCCGGGGTTTGTGGTTTGATCGTCATCTCGGATCCGACGGGCGGGTTTTCAACAGGCGCCGAGATTTCGAGTTCTCGAGCGGCGGGGGCCTCGGGTCCCTCGAACAAGCCTTCGTCGCGGAACCATCCGATCGAGTCGCGAATCGACTCGCGAATCGGGCGGTATGTCATCCCGAGCTCGCGGACCGATTTCCCGTTCTCCATCGATGCGCCGGTCAGGAGGAAATCCGCGAGCCACGACGGGAGGCGAGGCGGGGACCGGGTCACCCGCGAGAAAAGTTCCCCCGTGCGAGCCGCGAACCGCAGAGCCCGCCCGCCGATGTGCCGCGATGGCATGGGGGTCCCCGAAGCGATGCTCGCCATCCGTAGCAACTCGCCCCACCGCACGTTCTCGCCAGAGATGATATACCGTTCACCAACGCGGCCCCCTCGATATGCGAGCACATGCGCGCGGGCGACATCGTCCGCATCAACAACGGGAAGGACCGAGTCCTCCGCAAAGGTGCCAGGGAATTCGCCCTTCACATACGACAGCAGGAACTTCCCGGTGTTGCGGGTGTCGCCCGGTCCGATCACGATGCTCGGGATGAGTGTGATCGCGGGCAACCCCCGTTCTCGTACGGCCTGGGCTACGAGCCGCTCCGCGTCCGCCTTCGACTGTTCATAGGGCCCGAAGGACTTCCCGACCGGGCTATCCTCCCGCATGACGACGCCGGGCGTCACCCCGATCCCGGACATGCTGCTCGTGAAGAGGAACCGCGGGACGGCGGCCCGCAACGCCTCGTCGATCACGTGGCCGGTCCCCTCGACGTTCACGCGAACGTAGTCGCGGGGATCCCGAACCCACGAGTCCACGAGGGCCGCGAGATGGAACACCGAATCGGCCTCGTCCATCTGATCTCGGAGGGTCGAGGGGTTCGTGATGTCTCCCACGACCGAATCCAGGTTTTCATGTTTCGGAAGTCGGCTCCGCTCCGAACCGAGCACGAGTACGTTCACGTACCATCCGTCGTCGAGGAGCTGTCGCACGAGGTGGCCTCCGATGAAGCCCGCACCCCCGGTCACGAACGCACGCAACGCCACGCTCGGACATCGGCGCCACCGGATAACAACGTGTCGGCGGAGGGCTCGCGTGGGTCCCGCGAACCCTTAAGATGCGTCCGCGACTTCCGATCGAGCGATGCAGTTCGCGCGCCTCGTAGACGCATACGAAAAGATTGAAGCGACGACAAAGCGCCTCGAGATGACCGAGCTCCTCGTCGGACTGTTACGGGACACCCCGAAAGAAGACCTCGACAGGGTGGTGTACCTGACCCAAGGTCGGATCCACCCGGACTACGAAGGGATCGAGCTCGGCCTCGCAGAGAAGATGGTGATCCGGGTCCTCGCCCATGCGACCGGCCTCGAAGACGCACGCGTCATGCGCCTCTGGAAGGAGAAGGGGGACCTCGGGCTCGTCGCGCAGGAGGCGATCGCCGCGCGGCGGCAGAAGCCGTTGGAGTCGAGTCCGCTGACGGTCTCGAAGGTGTATCAGCATCTCGACGCGATCGCGCGGGAAGCCGGGGAAGGAAGTCAGGAACGGAAGATTCGGCTGCTGTCGGAATTGCTCGGCAACGCGGCCCCGCGGGAAGCGAAGTACGTCGTCCGGATGGTCGTCGGGCAGATGCGCCTCGGGGTAGCGGACATGACGATCGTCGATGCTCTCGCGGCCACCTTCGCGACGAAGGCCGACCGAGGCCGGGTCGAGCGCGCGTACAATGTGTCGTCCGACCTCGGGGAGGTCGCGCGGGTCCTCGCGTCGAAAGGCATCGACGGCCTGAACGAGATCCACCTGAAACTCTTCCGCCCAATCCGCGCGATGCTCGCCGAACGGCTCGAGACGCTCGAGGCGATCTTCGAGCGGATGGGGAAAGCCGCGCTCGAATACAAGTACGACGGGCTGCGCGTTCAGGCCCACGTCTCTCCGAAGAAGATCGAGCTGTTCTCCCGCCATCTCGAGAACATCACCGTGCAGTTCCCCGAGATCGTCGATGGCCTCCGAGCCGCGGTGCGGGATCGAGCCGTCATCGTGGAGGGCGAGGCGGTCCCGGTCGATCCGAACACGGGCGAGTTCCTTCCCTTTCAGGAAGTGAGCCGACGCCGAGGGCGGAAGACAGACCTCGACCGAATGTCGAAGGAATTTCCGGTCACCTTGTTCACGTTCGACTGCCTCTTGCGGGGTGAGGAGGACCTGACGGCGCGGCCGTACACGGAGCGACGTACGGCCCTCGAGGCGGTCGTCAAACCGACGGAAGGGGTCCGGCACTCGACCGTCCGCGTGACGGACGACGTGAAACAGGCCGAGGCCTTCTTCGACGAGGCCCTTCAGGCGGGATGTGAAGGCCTCATGGCGAAGGCTCTGGACTCGACGTACGACGCAGGCGCCCGGGGGTACCAATGGATCAAGTTCAAGAAGGAATACAGCGCCGCGTTGAGCGACACAATCGACCTCGTGATCGTCGGCGCGTTCGCGGGCCGAGGGAAACGCGCGGGCTCCTACGGAGCGCTCCTCATGGCCGCATACGATGAGCAGGAGGATCTGTTCCGCACGACGTGCAAGCTCGGGACGGGCTTCGACGACGAGACGTTGCTCGCGTTGCCGGACAAACTCAACGCCGCGCGTCGAGACCGCAAACCCGCTCGAGTCGACTCCAGGCTCGAAGCTGACATCTGGTTCGAGCCGACGACGGTCCTCGAGGTTCGGGGTGCCGAACTTACGGTGAGCCCGATTCACACGGCTGCCTGGGGAACGGTCCGCCCCGGGGCTGGCCTCGCGATTCGGTTCCCGCGGTTTACGGGACGCTGGCGCGACGACAAAGGACCAGAAGATGCGACGACGACGAAGGAGCTGCTCGAGATTTACCGGCTGCAGCTCAAGCAGACCAGGAAAGAGTCGGCTGCACTAGCGTAGCGAAAACCGTCCCGACCTTGCGTAGCGTTTGGCAATCGGCTCGATGTCTTCAATGCGGGTGAGCACAAGAGACCCGGTCGGGGGTTTCGCCGGCCCCCCTAGCGAGGGCCGTGGAATCCATGCCGCGCCCATCCCAACCTTGATCGCGCCCTGGAGATCCAACGTCGAATCGGACACGAACAAGCTCTCTACCGGTTTCGAGCCGAGCGCGGCCATCGCTGCCCGATACATCCGTGCGTCCGGCTTGTACGATCGTACCTCTTCTGAAATCGTAACGGAGTCGAACAACCCTTGGAGCTTCGTGCGCGCGAGGACTCCGGCGACCGCCTCGGTATCACCATCCGTGATAATCCCGAGACCTGCGACGTTGGACCGGAGGCTCCGAAGCCAAGCCACCGAGACGTCCTTTTGGAGCGCGCTCCGGTGGACGTATCCGTCCCAGGCCTCTCGGACGAGGCGGGTCGATTCCTCGAGGACATTTGCGCGGCCGCGTTCGCGAAGGAGCTTGGCGAGGACATCCGCCGCGATCGCCCGTAACGGCCGGAAGTTCGGACCGATTGCCGTAGGCAGTCGCTCGGTGGTGTTCGTGGCCCAGAGCAACGCGAGGGGGACGGGGCCGCGCACGTGGACCGCTTGAAGCGAGTTTGCCATCGAAGTGACGATTCCGCGGAGGTCGACCAGGGTCCCGCCAAGATCGAAGAACACGAAAGGCCGGGTCGTCACGGAATCGACCTCAACGTCCTCTCCCGCCACCCGACCAAAACCAGATATCAAGAGCGGTATTTATTTGACTTCCCTTATACGTGCCGGAACGGAACGCGGTTCCGGACACACCGATGGTCAGTTGGTTCTTCGAAGTCCTCATTGAAGCGCCCCTCGTCTCGGCGGCAGCGTGGTTCGTCCTCGCTGCGCTACAAATCTACCGAGACCGGTGGCACACCTGGACAGAAGCGTTCTTCCTGTTCTGCTGCTTTTTCGCGGGCCTCTACGCAATCGGCGATTGGCTGCTTTTCCACTCCGTAAGGGAGGTCTACGCGACTCTCTCGGCCCTCGTGAGCCTGACCGGCTTGACGCTCGCGGTGAATTTCTTCCTCCTCTTCACGCTCGTGTACGTGGACCGCATGCGCCGGGCTTACTGGGCGCTCATGGTCGTTTCGATCGCGATGCTGCTCCTCGTATTCCGATTCGGAATCACGATGATGAATCCGCCCACGAGCGACGCCCCGCTGTTCGTGCCCGTCTTCGACTTCCGGATTCTGGGAATCTACCTCGCGTACATCCTCACCTACTCGGTCGTGGGCATTCGGAACCTGTACCGTCTCTACCAGATTGTACGGAAGAGCAGCGAGACCCTCGCCCGGCGGGCGGCCGGTCTCATGGTGACGTTCACACTGGTCCTCATCCTCGGTTTGTCGACGAACGGGATCCTCGGCCTGACCGGCAACCAGAGCTTTCCCCCGCCACTCTCGACCCTTCTGATTTTCGTCGCGGCGAGTGCGTACTACACGCTGTATCCCATTGGACGAGAGCGAATCTCGGAAGCGATTCGGATGTTTCAGGCCCGCCGCTATTCGATCAAGGCGGTCTTCTTGACCTTCCACGATGGCACGTTGATTGGCGCGAAGACGAAGCCGGGCGAGACGGCAATCGACCAAGACCTATTCGGGGCGACCCTCGATGTCATCCAAAATTTCATGCGGACGTCCTTCCCAATCCTTCGGGGTAAGTCGCTCAGTTCGATCGTTCACGGGAGCTACACCTTGGTCATTGAAAAAGCGCGGATGACCTATCTGACTGTCGTCCTCGAGGGCGAAGAGACCGATCAGCTCCGCCGCCAGATGCGAGACGTCCTCCTCGCGTTCGAGGCGCAAAATCGGCCTGTGCTTCAGAAATGGCAAGGCGTTCCGAGTGAGGCGACGGGGACTGAGCAACTCCTCACGGGATTTTTCGTCGAGTCGCCGCTCGTCTAGGCGTACACCTGGATGAGCCCGACAGGCGAGCCGACGACGAAGAGCTTGCGGGGCTTCGGCGAGAGGCGGACGATCTTTTGGCGAAGCCGGATCTCCCGGTCTCGATACCGGGCCTTGATCTCGTCGATCGACGCGTACGTCTTCGAGAGCGCCTCGCCCTCATTGAGGAGCTTCGCGAGATACGTGACCGCAACCATCGCGGCGTACTCGTTGAAATTCCAATTGCTGTGCACGGTGCCGTTCTGCGAATACACGTACGCGGCCTTGCGCATCCGCGTTGGAATCCACCCGCCGGAGATCCCGAGCTTCGTGTGTCGCACGACGACATCGATCGGCGGCAGCGCCTCGAGCAGGGCGCGGCCTTCCGGAGACAGGAACCACTCCTCCTCGTAATCCATCAGGAAATGCGCGTCGAACTTCGGATGCGAGGGCATCGGAAACGCGCGGTTGAATTCCTGTTCGAGCTCGTAGCCCTCCCGGATTCCCTCCAGATGGATCGCCAGCCCGTGGCGGCGCGCATACTCGCGGAACGGATCGATGCCCTTCAGGAGGATCTCGAGGAACCGCTTCGTCTCCTCGGGTCCGCGCTCGCGGTTGTACACGGTGTGTGTCATGATCACGTTCGTCCGCGCGCCGAGGCTCGCGAGCGTGTGGACGAGGGCGAGGCAGTACAGGCCCGCGTCCGCGTCGACGTCGCCGGTCACGGGGACGGAGAGGGTCGACCGCGTGCCATCGGGAATGTCGTACATGACGAGGTCCCGCACGCCCTGGAACGCCTTGTCCGAGTCGACGCCCAGCCCAAGAGAATGGGAGAGGACGTTCCACTGTTCCGCGAACGCTTTGCGGATCGCCTCCGGCGTCGCCAGTTGGAGCGCCCCTCCACTCCGGGCCGGGAGTGGCGTGCGTCCGTCGGTGTAGTCCGCCGATTCCACGAGGCTCTGAAACAGGTCCTCCTGGAGGCGGTGGCCGACGGGGTCGGCGTCGATGGAATCAGGGGGTTCCAATCCTGGTTCTTCGGAGGGCGCTGGCTTTGCCTTCGACGTACCGCTCGCGGTCACGAAGTCAACCCCTCTCCCACCGTTCCCAGAAGTGATTATCAACTATTTAGTTGCTACGAATGCTACCGAATGATACGATTTGAATAGATTTGTAGAAATCCTGAAGTAGGCCGCATTCCATGCGGAAGACATGGCGCGGACTGTGGGGGCGAGGCGTCCGGAGAAAATCCAGTTCAACATTCGCGTCGAGGGCGAGGTCCTCGCGCGCTTTCGAGACTATTGTCGCCGAAACGGCCTCGATCCGCAGGGCCAGGTCGTCCTGTTCATGCGGAAGGTCCTCGATACGGAATTCGACTTTCAGGAGCGGTTGTGGTCGGCCCTGAAGGAAGAGCGGTCTTGAGGGCCGCCGCCCCGAGGGGCGCGTCGAAGCGGCGGGAGAGCATCGCGAGTTCCTGCGTCCGCATCGTCTCCGGTGCGACCGTCAGGAAGAGCCGGCACGCATGGAGGCTCGCGATGTCCAACGCATCCTTGACGAACGGGAGCCATGCCCGCACGTCGACGTACAGCGCGAGCTGATCGAGCCCGACGAGGACGATGTCGCTCTGGGGGTGGGCGGTCGCGTAGTTCGCGATGGCACGTCGGCCCTCCGTGTCGAGCGCCTTCGGTCGAACCGTCGGGATCCCGGGCTCGGGGTGGTCCGTGACCCACACGATGTCGAAGCGCTCGTCGTATCGGACGCGCGCCTTGAACGGATGCTCCGTCGTCAGGAGGAGGCCTCGCCGGGCGCCGACGAGGGGGAGGGCCTCCGGCGCATCCTGTGCGTTGATCGTCATGAGGACGTGATCCGCGGTCCCCGCCGGCGTCGGGTTGGGGGCCTCTTGGATGTCCAGGAGCCGGTCCACCGATCCGCGAAGGACCGCGACCTGGTCCGGCGTGAACGTCCCCTGACCCGCCGCGACGATCACGGTGCCTCTCGAGGCGCTCGCCTGATTCAGGACGCGTTTGAGGAACCGGCCGACGGCATCGAAGCCGGCGACGGCCGCCAAGTAGTCGAGATCATCGAGCAGGACCGCGGTGCCTGGATTCTCTCGGAGGAACTTGACGACCGTGTGGACCAGCTCGAAGTCCAGTCCGTTGGGCCGCACGGTCCGCTCCGTGCTGGACGCGGTCGTGATCCACAGGATCGGCGTCCGCTCGAGGCCGAACCGGGCCGCCATGTGTGTGGGCGCGAGACCCGTGACGCACAACCCGGGCGTGGCCGAGACAATGTCGCGGAACGCGCCCATGGCGGCGCTCCGACCGTTTTCGAGGACGAGGTAATTCAGGCCCCGCTCGAGGCGGTGAGGAGGAACCCGCGCCGGCCGGACCTCGACGACCGGCTCGATATGGAGGTACCGGTACCGTGCGACCGCGTACGCGATGAAGATCGACCACATCATCGTGTACAGGGATCCGAGGCCGAGTCGCGTGTTAGTGCCGGTCAGCACGGGCCAGGCGAGCTCCGTGATCGCCGCCGGCACGGTCCCCAGGAGGAGGCCCAGCACGACCACGCCTTGCATGGTCCGGCCCGGGGTCTTCCGGACGCGCCACCAGGAACGAACGAAGACCAGCACGCTGGAGAACATCCAGACGCCGAAGAAGGGAGCGAAGTACGCGTATGTGGACGCTATGCGGGCGCTCGGCCCGAACGCGTTCGCCGACATGCCGGAGATGATCAGGTTCGTCGAGGTGACCAGGTAGGCCCAGAAGACGAACGGCGCGTAGATCGCGGCGAGGGCCCACGGGCCGCGGAACCAAGGGCTTCTCGACGGGTACGTGAGGGCGAGGTGGTACAGCGTCGCCGGCACGAGGACGATCCCGATCCACGTGACGCGCGCCCAGAAGAACAACGCATCCGACGACGTTCCGGGGGCGAAGGACCGCTGGACAATCTCGCCGAGGTCCCAGATGATGAAGGCGACCATGACGAGGAACGCGGACCGGTTCGCGGACCGCCGCGGATTCAGGCCGAGGACGTACGCGCCGAGGAACGAGCTCACGATCAACGCGGCAAGGGGCAGCAGGGCGCCCAGCGCGAGGACGAACTCCGCTGGCATCGCGTCCGTCATTCCGACACAATCTCGAAGACGCCGCGCTCGACGAGGAGCGGGTAGTAGTCCAGGTCATGCTCGACCCCGCGCATCTTGACGACGCCGAGATACCGGCGCACGGACGTGCTCATTCCGACGTCGACTTCGCGCATGCGCAGGTGGATGATCGTGTCGGCGAGGAACTCCTCGACGCCGAAGTGGGCGAAGGCCGTCACATCCCGCCCCATCTCCGAGACGAGGAACGTCGTCGCGTTCAGGTCCCGGAGCTCCTCGAAGAACTGGAAGATCTCGTTACGAGGGCTTTCGAACGGTGCGAGGGCGTACAGCGCGTCGAGGCTGTCCAAGGCGATCAGGTCGCAGCCCATCTCCTCCTTGTATCGCGCGAGCTGGCGGCGCAGGCCCAGGAGCCAGCGGGGCTGCTCGCGGACCTCCTCGATCTCACGTCGCAGCGCGCGCACGTCGATGATGTGGACGCCTTTCGCATAGCCCGGGTCCATGCCGAGCGACGTCATCTGCGAGATGAGCGAGGTGCGGCTCTGCTCCATCGACAGGTACAACCCGGAGGCACCGTGCTCCTTCGCCTCGTGGAAGAGGATGCGGTACACGAACGACGACTTCAGGGAGCCCGGAGGTCCGGCGACGAGGACGATGTGTCCCCGCGGGATGCCGCCGCTCAGACGATCGTCCAGGCCGACGACATACGTAGGAATCTTGTCTGTGGCCTGCGACAGGATGGAACCCCCTCCCGACCCGACCGGCGGGACCGGGCAAAGGTCCCCAGCCGATAAAACGTTATCGCGCGAGGTCTACGGCCACCACACTGGATTCGAATCCGGCGCGGATGCAACGCCTCACCGGGAGGAGGCCGTCCCGTGGTTCCCCCAGAACCATTAAGCGTGAGGCGATGTTCAGGCGGCGATTCGATGCCCGCGACGGTTGTGGTTGGTGCCCAGTTTGGGGACGAAGGCAAGGGGAAAATCGTCGACTACCTTGCCGACCGCGCGGACGTCGTCGTGCGGTTCCAGGGCGGCGCGAACGCAGGACACACGGTCCAAGTGGGGGACCAGCTGTACGCGTTTCACCTCCTGCCCTCCGGCGTCCTCCGAAAGCGTTCCATGAACGTGATTGGGAACGGAGTCGTGATCGATCCGGCTCAGCTTCTGAAAGAAATCGAGGAGACGCGTGCTCACGGCCACCCGGTGGAGAACCTGCGCATCAGCGACCGCGCGCACGTCGTGATGCCGTACCACAAGATCATCGACGGGCTCGAGGAGAAACTGAAAGGCAACTTGGGAGCCGGCACCACGCTTCGGGGAATCGGCCCTTCCTTCGAGGACAAGGTGGGTCGGTTTGGCATCCGCATGTGCGACCTCGTCGATCCGCTCGCCCTCCGAGAGAAAGTCGAGACGATCGTCCCGATCAAGCAACGGCTCATCGATGCATACGGCGGGACGGAACGCCTCGATCTGGAAGCAATCTACAAAGAGCAGGTCGAGTACGGAGCGCGTCTCGCGCCGTTCGTCGCGGATACGTCGGCGTGGCTCGACGCGGCGATCCGGCGTCGAAAACGAGTCCTCTTCGAGGGCGCCCAAGGCACACACCTCTGCATCGACCACGGAATCTATCCGTTCGGCACATCGAGCGATTGCGTCGCTGGAGCCGCCTCCGTCGGCGCGGGGGTCGGACCGCAGTTCTTGACGGACATCATCGGCGTCGCGAAGGCCTTCACCTCGCGCGTCGGCACCGGACCGTTTCCCACGGAAGTCGAAGGGGACACCGCGGAATACCTGCGCGAACGGGGCGGAGGCGAATACGGCACGACGACCCGGAGGCCGCGGCGCGTCGGTTGGCTCGATCTCGTGATGCTCCGGATGGCCGTGCGCGTCAACGGTCTCGTGAGCCTTGCCGTGACGAAACTCGATGTGCTTGGCGGGCTCGACCGGATTCCGGTGTGTGTGAGCTATCGTGCCGATGGAGAGACGATCAAGGAATTCCCCGCGAGCATGCGCGTGTTGTCGCGGTGCGAACCGGTCTACCGGGAGTTCAAGGGCTGGACGGATCTCACCGAATCCCAGTGGATCGCCACCGCGAAGAAAGGGAAGCGTGCCCTCCCGGAGGCGGTGCGGAGGTATCTAGGGTTCATCGAGGCGCAGCTCAAGGTTCCCGTCCGGATCATCTCCGTAGGACGTCCTCGCGCCGCGACGATTGGCCACTGAAGCGTTCAACTCGTCGACTCGAGAGCTTGGGCGGTGTCTAGCCGGGCGATCCGCTCTCGCAGCCCACAGGCGTTGCAGATCTCGTTCACGGTCGGCTCGCCGCATCGGGCGCACGCATTGAGGGTCGCGGGCGGATACTTCGCCTGGAGCAGCGGACGCATCTGGTCGTACCCGCTCACGATCGCATGGCGCGTGCCGGGGCTTTCCTCCTCGAGGCGATGCAGGATATCCCGGAATCGGCCGCGCTGAGCCCGCTCCGCGTACGGGCACGTCGCATCGTGGAACTCGACGCCGCTCAGGAGGGCGTACAGATAGACCTCTTTTTCTGGAATCATGCGGAGCGGCTGGATCCGGGGGACGAGGCCCGGCTGGCGCGTCTCGTGCGGTCCCATCCGGGCGAGCTTCGATGTCCCCGCGGGCGACGTTCATGAGGATCGACTGCGCCGTGTCGTCGAGGTTCAGGCCCGTGGCGACGTAGTCGGCCTCGACCTCGCGGGCCGCGCGGTTGAGGGCCTCCCGGCGGAACGGGCCGCAATAGCTGCAGGGAATTGCTTCCGGATCCGCCAAGACGACGTCGTCCATCGCATGACCCGCGGTTTCGGTGTGCGCAAGGACACGATGCTCGATCCCGAGTCGCGTGCAAAGCCGTCGCGCGGAGTCGATCCCTGCAGGACGGTACGACGCGATCCCCTCATCGATCGTGATCCCGACCAATTCGATGTCGCGTCGGTCCCCGAGGAACTTCGCCAGGAGTGCCGCGGTCGTGCTCGAGTCCTTCCCGCCGCTCATGCCGACGGCGACTCGCTCACCGTCGCGAAGGTCGACCTGGGATCGGAGCTCGCGCTTCACGCGCCGCTCCACGAACTCGAGAAAGTGATCGCGGCACAGGTGGTCCCCGCTGTAGCGGATCCACTCGACCGCGGGCTTTCCGCATCGATCGCACGCCACGGCCGATCGAATCGGCGCAGGGGCTTAAGACCTCATGGGCCCGGAGGGGGTCCCGACGGAGGCGACACGGATGGAGGCGGCGGACCGGCCTGCGCCGCCCCAGGCGGAGGAGCGACCGCAGGGCCGGGCATGTACGGTGGCGCGGCGCCGAAGTAGGGAGTCGGGTGACGGACCAACAAGTCGTACGCGACCGCGACGAGGATGACGATCCACGAACCGACGAACGCGCTGACCAACGCCGAGGACACGACCGAGACGAACCCCGCCACGATCGGCCCACCCACATACCCGATGAGACTGAGGGGGAACGAAATGGCGATGCTGATGACGCTGACGAGGATGCCCGTGACCAGGATCGCGGCGAACAGCGACCATCGGTGGCCGCGGGTCATCTGCCAGCTCCGCGAAAGCCCTCCGACCGCACTCGCATTCTCCATCATGATCGCGGGAGGGTAGAGGGCGAACGAGATGTAGAGGAAGAGCGCCAGGAGGCCGAGCACGACGAAGAGAATAAGCCCACCGCACAGGAGGGCGACGGCGCTCGACGCACCGCTCAATCCCGCCGCGAGGCCCACGAAGATCAAGACGAAGGGAAGGGTAACGAGTCCGAAGACAAGGAGCCCGATCAGCACGTTGGCCCCGAGGATGCTCAGGAACCGCTCGAACCCCCGTCGGAAGGCCCGTTCCACGGTCATCGGCTCACCGCGGTACCGGCGGACCGCGTACTCCGTCATGGCGCCCGTGACGATGCTCGTGAGGATCGCGGAGATGATGAACGTGGCGGCCAGGGAGAGGAGGATGAGTCCGAAACCCACGGTCGGCAGGGTCGTCGCGGGGACCCCTAAGAAACCCCCGCCGAGGGAGACCGTTCCAAAGATGGCGTACGACACGACGGCCAAGAGCGCGCCGGTCGCCGCGCCCAGGGCGAGATAGACGACGAAGAACGGCAAGAAGTTCTTTGTCCACACGTCGAAGAGGCCGGAGAGCATGTCTCCGAAGCTCGCCCGGCGTGGGAAGGGCGCATAATACGGGTACGGGGTCGGGTAGGGAACATACGGAGGTGGCGCGGCGGCTGGAGGGCCGGCCGGAGGGACGACGGGAGCCGCGGGGACGAAGGCGCCGAGACGGGTCCCGCAGTTCACGCAGAACGTGTTCGTCGCGGCGTTCGCGGTCCCGCAGGCGGGACACGCAATCGAAGCGGACAAGCGCTACCCCCGCCGGGCATCTCTCCGGGAAGTAGTTGAGTCTTGTGGCGGTTGGCCCCACGGGTGGCCACGTTATTTCGAGTGAGAACCGCGCCGGTTCCTTTATCCGGAATCGCCGGAATTTCGCCCATTCTCCGAGGGAACGCTATGGACATCAACCAACTGGGGCTCGTCCTCATGGGGACGGTCCTGGGGTGGTTCCTCCTGTTCGCGGTGCGTCGGTACAAGGTCCAATGGGGCGCCTTCGCCGCGTTCATGGCGATCGTCTTCGGGGTGAGCATGATGTCCTTCCTGTACGCGCGGGACCTCCTCGCGTACTACGGGATCGGAATCTTCATCGGCTTCGTGTCGAACATGGTCGTCCGGGTGGCCGGCACGACCGCGGGGGGCAAGTTCGGCGAAGGCCTCCTCGAAATCAGCGCGTTCGAGCGGAAGGACTGAGTCATGCCAGCGAACGACGTCCGCGCCGCGAAGGCCGCGAACGAGGCGGCGATCTTCGCCCGCGCCAACGTGGTCGGGGTCGCGATCGGCAACAAGTCGATCCGCGGGCGCGAGACCGAGGAGCGATGCATCGTCGTCTTCGTCGAGGCGAAGCGCCCCGAAGCCGAGCTCAGGCGGCGGGATGTCGTACCGAAGGCGTTCGGCGGGGTCCGGACGGACATCGTCGAGACGGGACGCTTCCACGCGCTCGAGACCGCCCAAGCGGTCGACGTGGGCCGGACGAAGCGGATCCGACCGGCGCCGGGCGGCGTGAGCATCGGTCATGTGCAGATCACCGCCGGGACGCTGGGCGTCCTCGCCCGGAGGAACGGACGGCCCGTGATCCTCTCGAACAACCACGTCCTCGCGAACCAGAACGCGGGCCGGGTCGGTGACCCGATCCTGCAACCCGGGCCCGTCGACGGCGGGCGCTTGCAGGACACGATCGCGCGCCTCGCCGATTTCGTGCCGATCCAATTCAAGGACAAAGAGCCCGGGCCGGTCGCGCGCTTCCTGGCTCGGCTCTTCGCGCCCCTCCTCCACGCCGCGGGCTGGGGCCTGAAACGTCTCCCGAGCGGCGCGTCGAACCTCGTCGACGCCGCGGTCGCCGAGCCAATCGAGACGCGGCTCGTCACGCCCGAGATCCTGGGGATCGGCCGCGTCCGCGGGACGAAGGAACCGGAGATCGGCATGCCAGTCCGAAAGAGCGGTCGCACGACCGGGGTCACACAAGGACGCATCACGGCGATCGACGCGGTCGTCGAGGTGGACTACGGCGGACCGACGGCGATCTTCCGGGAGCAGATCGTGAGCGATCTCCTTTCGAACGGTGGCGACAGCGGATCGCTCGTCGTCGACGACGCCCGGCATGCGATCGGCCTCCTGTTCGCGGGGGGCGCGACGACGACGCTGATCAACCCGATCGCCGCCGTCGCGAACGCCCTGAACGTCGTCATCGAGTAGCTCCGGTTCGCCCCCCGCCAAAGGCTTATTACACATCCGCCGGATGTGCCGCGTGTTGGGGCGGCGATGAAGGAACTCTGGGTCGAGAAGTATCGACCGAAGAGCCTGGACGAGGTGGTCGGCCAGGAGGAGATCGTCGAGCGCCTCAAGGCCTACGCGAAGACGGGAAACCTGCCGCATCTCCTGTTCGCGGGGCCGGCGGGGACCGGCAAGACGACGTCCGCGATCGCGCTGGCCCGCGACATGTTCGGCGAGAACTGGCGCCAGAACTATTACGAACTGAACAGCAGCGACGAGCGCGGCATCGAGACCGTGCGGACGAAGGTCAAGGAGATCGCCCGCATCGCGCCGTTCGGCGGGTCGAACTTCAAGATCATCTTCCTCGACGAGGCCGACAACCTCACGGCGGACGCGCAGGCGGCCTTGCGCCGAACGATGGAGACGTACTCGAAGACGTCCCGATTCATCCTGTCCGCGAACTATTCGTCGCGGCTCATCGAGCCGATCCAATCGCGCACGGCCGTGTTCCGCTTCCGCCCGCTCAAGCCCGATGCGATCGCCGAATACATCGGGCGGATCGCGAAGTCGGAGAAACTCAAGATCACGGACGACGGGATGGAGGCGCTCGCCTACGTCGCCGAAGGGGACATGCGGCGGGCCGTGAACGCGTTGCAGGTCGCCGCCTCCCTCGGGTCGACGGTCGACGCGGAGGTGCTCTACAAGGTCTCGAGCACGGTTGTCCGGCGAGGACATCGTCCGGCAGCTCCACCGGACGGTGTTCGACCTGAACATTCCCGACGAGTCGAAGGTCCGCCTGCTCGACCGGATTGGGGAGACGGACTTCCGCCTCACGGAGGGGAGCAGCGAGCGGATCCAGATCGAGTCGCTCCTCGCCCATTTCGCGCTGATCGGCCAGGAACTCAGCAAGAAGTGATCACGGCCCGAACAGGGAGGCCCACGACTGGTATGCCGCCTGATCCTTCGGAGACGCCTCGCTCATCCGGGCGAGCGCGAGGACAATTGGGGCTGCCTTCGTCGCGGCGTACTCGGTGATGCACGCGTCCGCAAGGAGCAGATTGTAGCCCTCGTTGGCCGCTGGGGAGTCGCGGCACGCGAGGTTCGCAATGACATCGAGCTTGGCTACTGGAGTCCGCGGGTCGACGTCCGGTTTGAGCGCCGGTTCGGGGGAGCGAACGCGGAGGGCCGCCTGGAAGAGGGCGTAGAGCCGCTCGCCAGTCCGGCTGAAATTCAGGACGAACCGCGACGCGTGGGCGAACAAGAGCCGGCGGGCGGCTTCCGTGTCGTAGCCTTTCGCGGTCAGGAGCCTTCGGGCCGCCGCGACCACAAGCCCTTCCGCGAGGACGGAGGCCGCATATCCATCCCGAAGCAACGCGAGGATCGCATCGATGCAAGCCGCATCGCTCGGGGCCGACACAATCAGGTGCATTCGTTTCCGCCCGGGCTCGTCCAATGGCCGCCCACCGGATGAGAGCGCCTCGAGGTCGACCCACTCCTTCCCGAGGACCGCGAGGATCGTGTCGAATGCGGTGCGATCCCGCGGGCCTTTCACGAGATAGTCGACGGCAGGGCGTAGAATCGTGCGGGCCCCCTTGAAGCCAAGCGAGCGCGCGAGCTGCCACGTCTTGACCGAGAGGAACAGCTTGCGACCGCCCTCGCCCATGTCCTCGAGCGCCGCGCGGAAGAGCATGTCTCCCGCCATCTTGCGCTCCCAGTCCTCGTCGACCATCCCGAGGAAGATCGACTCTGCCTCGGCGACGTCGCCCGCCCGGACGGCAAAGAGGAACGACCGCCCGAGATGCGTGACCTCGCCCGATACGACCAAGGGCGGTTTCGCGGGGACCGCCGGCTTCCTCTCCGACGCGGCATACGCGATGGCTTGGAGGACCGGGAGGACTTGGAAGCGCGGCTCCATCACGGAGGTGAGATTCGACGCCGCTCCGAGGATCGCGAGGCTCCGCGGCGCGACCCCGGAGGCGGGATCATAGTGCGTGGCGACGCCGCGGGCCGCGGCGCGGGCGAGTTCGAGCGGCGGCGCCTTCGCGCGGAAGGCCTTGACGGCCGCGTCGACAGCGTCGGGCCGGGAGGCGCCAACCGCGGTCTCGACCTCCGTCAGGAGCGACGGAAGGGCCGCGACCGCCATCGGGCGCGCCCATCACGAGGTGCTTAGAAAAACCTTCGTCCCCGAGGGGCGAGAGAGACTTGGCGGATGATTCGGAGCCCGGCGCAACGGTCAAATCCGACTGGCTCTTAGGGTGGCGGGCCCATGGCGACGCGCTTCGCGTTCTGGCGAAAGATCGAGGAGGACTCCCTCGCGGAGAAGCACGCGCAGCCCGGCCTCCTCTCCGACTTCATCCTCGGCAGCCAGGACGGTCTCGTCAACGTCCTCGGCGTGATCCTCGGGGTCGCGATCGCCTCCTACCGGTACCCGAACCCGATTGCGATCATCCTCGCGGGCGGCCTCGCGGCCGCGTTCGCCGAGTCGATCTCGATGGGGGCCGTCGCCTACACGTCGACGGTCGCCCGCCGGGACCACTACGCCGCGGAGGTGGAACGGGAGCGGCAAGAGATGAAAGACTTGCCCGACCTCGAACGGAACGAGGTACGCGAGATCTTCGAGCGGTGGGACTTCCAAGGAGAAGAGCTCGAGGACATGGTGAGCAAGATCACTTCGAAGCCGAAGGCGTGGCTGGAGCTCATGATGGCCCATGAGTTGAACCTCGCGCCCGTCGGGAAGACTCAGGCCCGGAGGAGCGCGATCCTCGTCGGCCTCGCCGCGATTCTCGGATCGCTCGTCCCTCTGATCCCGTTCATCGTCATCGGCCGGGACATCCTCCTCGGCATCGCCGTGTCGCTCGTCGTCAGCGCGATCACGCTGTTCCTCATCGGCTGGTGGAAAGCCAGGACGACCGTCGGTCGACCGACGCGAAGCGGCGTTCAGATGGCCATCATTGGTCTCGCGTCCGCGATCGCGGGCTTCGGCATCGCGTTCCTCGTGAGCGGCGGGGTGGGCGCGTAGACGCGAGGGGTCCGGTCGACTTCCTCACGTCGTGCGTTCCCTCCGTGCCCCGCAATCTTTTCAAACCCTCTCGCATTCGTCCCCTTTCGCGCGGTGCTAGTCTAGTCTGGTTAGGACATAGCCTTGCCAAGGCTATAAGGCGGGTTCAAATCCCGCGCACCGCACTCCTATCGATGTGCGGGGAAGTCCGCGGGGCCTCGCCTGAGGGGCACTCCACGGGGCGCGGACAAGGAGCCGCAATTGCGGCCCAGTGCCGCTTTCTGGACGCGGGAAATGAAAAAACAACCGATGCTTTAATCGGAGGCCTTTCCATCGGCCGCCGAAGGAATGGGGTTCTTGTGATGTCAAAACCGCGCATGGCTTTCGTTGTGGCATTGGGCATCGCGGCCGCCCTCCTCGGCGTGTCGGCGTTCTCGACGCCGGCCGCGGCCGCCAACAACGTCTCGTTCACGCTCTTCGGCAGCCGCGCCGGAGGCTGGGGCTTGACGAATACGACCGTGACGAGCCCCGGTCCGGCGTTGACCGTCCACGTCGGCGACAACGTCACGTTGAACCTGACCTCGCTCGACGCATTTACTCACCGGTGGTTCATCGACTACAATGGGAACAACGTCTCGAACGGCGCCGAGCCGACATCGCCGAACTTCGGGACCGCGCTGCTGTGGAACTTCACCGTCTCGAATGTGACCGGGACGTTCCGCTACCGGAGCGATCGCACGGGAGGCCCCGGCGACGACCTCTCGACGATGTGGGGCAACATCACGATCCTCGCCGCGCAGACGACGCCGCCCCCCTTGCTGCCGGGCGGTGAGAACACCGTCCTGATCGTCGCCGGCGTGATCGTGATCATCGTCGCGGTCATCGCCTTCGCCGCGTTCTTCTGGCGCCGGATGGGCAAGCCAGGGACGCCACCGCCTCCGCCGCAGTGAACGAACCGGGCGCGGAATCGACCGTGCCCATCGCCTTCTTTCTTTGCGCGCATCTCGGGGAACGGGGTGCGTTCTGTATTCCCCGCAATGATCGTTTTTGTAGGTCGCAGCTAATCAGGCCGATGCCTTTATCACCAAGACAGGCCAGTGGGGCGCACCAGGGTGGGATGCGGTGCCGACGATTCATCCACGAACGTTTGCAGCGGTCGTGCTCGCGGGCCTCCTGCTCGCTCTGGCCGGATTCGCGACACCGGCGACGGCGGCGGCGAGTCCGACTTACCTCTACGCGAATCGGACCACGGGCTGGGGCTTCACGAATACGTCTCTGACGAGCCCGGGTCCGAACCTCGAGGTCGCGGTCGGAGAACAAGTCACATTGAACCTGACGTCCTTGGATGGACGAAACCACAACTGGTTCATCGACTACAACGACAACTCGGCCGTCGACGCGAACGAGAGCTACACCGATTCCGGCACGTTCCGGGCCAACCTCCAATACAACTTCACGGTTGGAAACCAGACCGGCACGTTCGTGTACCGATCTCGGTTCAACGGAGATGGGAACCTCTGGGGCAACATCACGGTCCGCCCCGCCGGATTCCTTGGAGGTCTCCTGGGGAATCCCCTCCTGCTCGCCGGGATCGTCGCCGTGATCGTCGGGATCGTCGCGGTCGCGATCTGGGCTCGCCGCCGACCACGGCAGCCTCAGGAACCACCGGCCCAGTGACATCGGCCCCGCGCAATCGACGGAGCCGCGTAGCCTTCTTATCGCGAGCCCCTATGCCACTCCCGTGACGAAGCTCTCGGACATCGGGGAGCGCGGCGCGATCGACATCCTCGCGCGGATCTATGACCGGGGGCAGCCGATCGGCCTGGGACACGACTGCGGCGTCGTCGACTGGGGGGACGACTATCTCGTTGTGACGACGGACGTCGTGAACCGGAAGACCCACATCCCGACCGGGGCGACGGCCCCGCAGATCGGCTGGTATGCGACCGCCGTGAATCTGAGCGACATCGCGGCGGCGGGTGCGAGACCTCTCGGCTTCGTCGCGGCCTTTTCGATGCCAGCAGATACCGAGGTGGAGTTCCTCCGCGGCCTCGCGACCGGGATGGAGGCATGCGTCCGCGAGTTCGGGATCGCGGTGCTCGGCGGCGACACGAAGGAGGCGGACATCCTCTCGATCGCGGGCACGGCGTTCGGACGCGTGCGGAAAGATCGGATCCTGCTCCGGACGGGTGCG
>WNGM01000974.1_pt1 | contig 34942 bp, 37 predicted proteins | sample 5400571 | NCBI WGS metagenome assembly WNGM01 (sample SAMN13153378, study PRJNA577476) | soil metagenome | isolation source: 100 cm soil or saprolite under Garry oak tree replicate 2 | place: USA:California | collected 2016-06-15 | reverse complement strand
TGTCGAGCAAGGCGAGCATTCTCCTAGCTCACAAGGTCCTCATCATAATCATAACCATCGGAACCGCAAGTGCTACTACCGTGGGCGGGCTCACTCTGGCACCGGGCTCCCCAGGGTTTCCCTATCTTAGCCCAACCTACCAAGCGCAGAAAGCTTCTTTCCAGGTTCTGAACTCAACTCTGAACTCAACTGATGCCAGCCTCTCGGAAGTCTGGTACATCCCCGGGTCCTCTACTCTAGTTCTGATTCTCTCGGCTAACAGTCCACGGACGAGCTTTTTCGGATTCCAGACAGGTGGAGTCAATATGCCCGCAGGCAACTTCTCGACTCGAGTCGCAGTAAACAACGAAAGAACGTACCTAGCTATCCCTGCGAATAGTTGTTCGTCGCAGGATCAGATACCTTCCGCCGGCTACACGGTTACTATCGCCGTTATAGCGGACTCTCCAGCATTGGGAGGCATCGCCTTCCAGTATACCTGCGTGGCAAATCCCACGCTTGCAACGCTGACCCTTGGAAATCCCCACATAATTGTTGCCAGCATAATCCCGTGGTCTCCTGGCGCGATCGGGCCTTTCACGGGCAAAGAAGGCCTTACGATGGAGGCCTACTTTGTCAACTCTGCAACCAATGTCACCTTCAACATGAGGAACATGGGGACCGAAAACGTCACCTTCGTCAGCTATTACGTGAAGGACTCGACTGGCGACCAGTATTTCCGGAACAACTGGAGCACCGGACCGAATCCTCCACCTGCCCAGATCAACATTAGCGCTATGGATCAGGTCTACATCCTCATTGGAACCAGCGGAACAGGTACCTGCGGCACTAGCTGCACTCTGACTGGAAATCCCTTCACGTTTCAGACGAACTACCCTTACACGATTGTACTCATTACAGCGCGCAACAACCAGTTCAGTTTCCAGATAGTCTGATAACGTTCCTGAGTCAGCTGCTCAACTAGATTCTATCTCCTTTTTCTAGTTTAGAGAAATCGTCGGAGTACCCATATCACGATGCTTATGCCCCCGACAATAGCTATCCAAAATCCGATTACGGCGATAACAACAAGGGCTGAGCAGGTAGTGTCTATGCAGACAATTGTGGTTTGGCCTCGGGAGTAGATGTTACCCGCGACCAGTCCTAAGCACCAGAAAATAGCGAAGCCGACGAGAGTGATAATCACGCGTCCGCGGAGGCCTATTTTTGGAGTTCTAGACGGTCTTGGAAGGTCTTCAAGGTGCGGGTTGCTCAGTTCCCTGATTCTTTCCTTGATGCTCGGGTTCCAGTATGCTAGAAAGGAAAACCGGAGGTTTGTTGGTACTCCTCTCCAATCGAAATCCTGTAATTTTTCGAGGGCATGTGATGCTTGCTGGGTTCCGAGCTGTTTGGCCACGTCTCTGTCCAGTTCAAACTCCCGTCTTTTCAGAGATTTTCTTAGTGATCTCCGGATCGCGAGTGCGGCGAGAAGGAATATGGGACTCGGGAGAACAAGAACCGGACCCGACAATCCTCCGGAAGCCGCAGCAGGGATGTAGAACAGCAGAAGAAAGAATAGTCTGCGGGGGGCTAGAGCGACTTTTCCGAGCAGCCTGCTCATTCCTCCTTTATTGTAGGCCTTGAATCTCACCTTGTGCATTGCGATGAGAATCTTCCATTCATCTAGTGACAGTTCTCCTTTCAGGTATTCCGGCAGCATGAGTTCGGCCTCGGGGAGCGACCCTGGAACAGTAACAGTTTCTTCAGAGAGGATTGTTGGTTTTGATATCATCCGGCCTGTGGTCTGATAGCGGTCAAGTCTTCCCCAGACAATCTGTTTGTACCAGTACGGCATCTGGAACTGCACTGAAAGTTCTCTTGTCAATTGTAAGAGTGCGTTGTCTTCTGGACTTGGACCTGTCTTGATTCTCTCGTACCAGCTACGCCAACCCAGTCCATCCAAGAATAGTTACTAGAATCTGGTTTTGAATTTTATAGCTTTAGCGGAACTGCGGGTCCATGGGATCCTGAATGGAGAAGATTGTTGGGTTACGGTAGCCAGTTAAACAAGTCGGCAGTTGTTCTCTTGCTTGGAGAGGTGGACTGGGACGGGAGAGAAGGGTCAGGCTCAGGTGAGACGGAGGGGAAGGTTTCCACCGAGCAAGATGCCTGTTGCTGCCATCGTCTTGACGTTACTGGGTGACCTGGATTACCTGCTCCCGGCCACCTTCCTCCTGGTTGTGGCTATCGACCTGGGACAGTTTCCGTTGAACGTTGTAATAGTCCCGGTCTCTACGATCGGAATCCTTGGTTGCGTAGTTATGATGGGGGCTATGCCCAAGAAACATGTCGTTTGGGGCATTCTCGTACTCTCTTTCGCATCTCTGGCAATCGCTTTTGACGGATACATTCTGATCACCTTCCCCCTCGGCATCTGGGGTGCACAATTCGTGATTGCGCTCGGATTAATCCTAGTTGGCGGCGCCCTCGCTATCGTCTGGAAACCACCCTTGGACCCCGAAAACCACCGAGCAGTCGCCGAGGTTCATGCCAATCGCCCGTTTTAGCATGGCATCTGCCTGCTGAGTGTCGGGTAAAGAGGTCCTCGAGTGGGTTGCCCATCTCTCGAGCTCCCGGATCTTCACACCTTGCGAGTCGAGGTCGCGAAGGAGGCCTGGAACCTCTTCTGGACCTGAGAGCTCGGGAAGGAAGTAGTCGCCCTCATGTTTCCAGTCGGCTAAGACTTCAGAGGGTTCGGGGGACTCGGATTCTCAGGTCTGCTTCAGGCCGCTTCTAGACGATCAGGTCCTTCGCTTCCAACGAGACTCCAGACGCAGCGACTATCTCCATCATTTTCGAGTACAACTTGTCCGCGTGCCTCCTCAGCTCTTCTCTTGATGATGGTCTGACTCCCATCAGAACCTCCACCATCTCTTGAAGATCCAGTGGTCTCGTTGTGCACTCGAAGACCTGTTTCCAGAACCAGCTCGTCGTAATGACGAAACGACTGTTCAGCAGAAGTACGAGGTCGCCAGCGGCTTGTGCCAGAGACACTCCTCGACTCTTCAGCACCAGAGGATCGTCGGTTAGAAGAGTGTTCTGGAAAACTGTCATCTCCTCTGTCAAGTTCATCGCTGACGAATGGACGGCTTCCGTGTTGCTCGCCTTCTCCGCGACCGCTGCGGCCTGATCGAGTCTGCTCAGCCACGAGTCTCTCTCGAAGAGAACGATTCTATTCCTATACCCGTCAGCTTCCCAAGGCCACGTCCATCCCAACTTGCTAGCCGCTTTCAGTAGCTTTGATTCCAATGGATACTCGATTCCTACAACAAGGCCCTGGTAGAGATACTTCTTCATTGGAATCTCATCACCATCCCTCACTACAACAAACATCTCGAGATCTGAGTACGGCCGGTCAAGCTTCTTCGCCGTAGAACCGTAAACGCACACGGCTTGAACTCGCTCTTTATGCTTCTCAAGGATCAGCTTGCATAGACGATTGGCAATCTCAATTCTCTGCTCGTGAGTGAAACGGCCTAAGTGCACGCTCATTCTTCCCTCACCTCCCTCTACTTATCTTAGAAGGGACCATTTACACTAAACGAAATAGTTCAGTTCGTCAAATCGATTGAGCGCTTGCGCTCTTGTCATTGGAAGCATGAGGAATCTGGATCACGCAGAAGAGTTTGCCTTCCGGATCGGCCATTATGACGAAATCCTGACCCTGCTTTGCTGGCTTGTGAATTGTGGCTCCAAGCTTGATCAGTCTCTCTACCTCTGCTTTCTGGTCGTTAGCGTATAGGTCGAGGTGCATTCGGTTCCTGCCGAATTTCAGTTCTTCTGTTTGGTTTACTGAGACGTTTGGACTGGTACCGGTGGGATCTTTCAGGACGACCCAACCCTGGGCTGGTGGTCTTCTTGGAACGTAATGAAGGGCTTCCTGCCAGAACTTGTAGGTCTTGTCAAAATCTTTGCAATTGATGACGAATGAACCGATTTTGAGTGTCATTGTTGTCGCTTGCACGATCACTGGTGAAGAGAGATACATTTCATTTTCGATGATCATGGATTTCGACATCTCACGCGTTCATTTGAGCCCGCGTAACTCCAAATTTCTGATGACACATGGCCATACCGCACAGGCAACGTCGCCGAAATTGTTACGGATGTCGTATGTTGCGTTCTGGGCTAATAGTTCATGTTCTACTGATTGCCCAAATTCCGCAGGACCATGTGACTAGTTTCTCAATGCTACTAGTCAATAACTCCCCTCCGTTGCGACACCTAGGCCGCTGATCACGATGAGCGATTGGAACGTCGGCATCATTGCTGAATTCCGCAAGAACCATGGAAAGATAGGCGGCCAGTTCGAAGGCGCCCCAATATTACTAATCAATCACACTGGAGCCCGTACCGGCAAACCTCGGACCAACCCGGTGATGTATCTAAAGGACGGCCACCGCTACCTGGTCTTCGCTTCGAAGGGGGGAGCTCCCACCAATCCCGACTGGTATCACAACCTCAAGGCACACCCTGAGGTGAAGATCGAAGTCGGGACCGAGACAATCGAGGTACACGCGGACGAAGTTACCGGCCCCGAACGCGACCGAGTCTACAAGCGACAAGCCTCACTCTACCCGCAGTTCGCCCAGTATCAACAAAAGACCAAGAGGATCATTCCTGTGATAGCCTTCACACCCAAGACCAAGCGATAGTAGCCAGAAATCGATAATCGCTACGAGCGGCTTCCGGAACAATCTCTAGGCGTGGTATTGTTCGTCGCTGACTTTTTCCATCCAGTCGGCCGTCTTGCCTACCAACTGTTCCTGAATCGCAATATGGGTCATGGCCGTGGTCGCTGTAGCGCCGTGCCAGTGCTTCTCACTCGGCGGGATCCAAACCACGTCACCCGGCCGAATCTCCTCGATGGGACCACCCCAGCGTTGCACAAGGCCACAACCTGCCGTCACGATCAGGGTCTGGCCCAACGGATGGGTGTGCCAGGCGGTTCGGGCGCCGGGCTCAAACGTGACACTGGCCCCCACCGCCCTTGCGGGACTCTTTGCCTGGAACAAGGGGTCAACGCGAACGGCGCCTGTGAAATATTCAGCAGACCCTTTCGTGGAAGGCTGCGAGCCACTTCTTTTGATTTCCATATTCTGCATTCCTCTCTTTGCTAAGCTCCCAGGCTCGCCGCGTCGATGATGAAGCGGTAGCGCACATCGCCCCGCTCCATACGCTTGTACGCGTCGTTGATCTGGTTCGCATTGATGACTTCCACGTCGGCTACGATTCCCTTCTTCCCGCAGTAGTCAAGCATCTCCTGCGTCTCGGGAATCCCGCCAATGTTAGAGCCCGCAATACGCCGGTTGCCATGGACGAGCGTAAAGGCGTCGAGCTGCGTCGCGGAAGGGGGCAATCCGACAAGCACCATGGTGCCGAAATTCCGCAATAGAGTCAGCTGTTTGTTCAGGTCGTGCGGCGCGCTCACCGTGTCCATGATGAGGCTGAACATGCCTTGAAGCGCATCTAGCGCGCCAGGCTCCTTCGCGGCGACGAACTGCTTCGCACCCAGCCGCAACGCGTCCTTCTCCTTGTCACGCGAAGTGCTCAGCACAGTGACTTCCCCGCCCATCGAAGCGGCGAGCTTCACCGCCATATGTCCGAGCCCGCCCAAACCGACGACGGCGACCTGGTCGCCTGCCTTGCACCCGAACTGGTGGAGAGGCGAGTATGTGGTGATGCCAGCGCACATCAATGGAGCGGCCCTCGCAGGATCGAGCCCCTTCGGGACCCGCAACACGTAACGCTCATCAACGACGATGTCTGTAGAGTAGCCTCCGTACGTCCACGCCTTCGTGTTCTGGTCGAAGCTGTCAAACGTGAACGTCACGCCTTTCTCGCAGAACATCTCGTGGCCCGCCAGGCACTCCGGGCAGACGCGGCACGAATCGACGAGGCAGCCCACCCCCACTAACTCACCCTCCCGGAAGCGCGTAGCGCCTGCCCCACGTGATGCGACCCGGCCAACAATCTCATGCCCCGGCACGACCGGAAAATGGGTCCCACCCCAGTCATCGTTCACCTTGTGGACATCGCTGTGGCAGATGCCGCAGTAGAGAATCTCGATCTCGACGTCATGTGGCCCGGGCTTGCGGCGCTCGATCTTGAGAGGTTCAAGCAGTGCTTTGGCTGCACGGGCGGCGTATGCAGGAATCCTCATCGACATGGACAAAGGAGAAACAGTCGTTGACATGAACAGACGGAGAATGGTCAGCCGGGTAAATGTCTTCCGCGGACAGTACTGCCAACAGTAGAGGCGATGCCCCGGCCAGAATGAGACTACTTAAGAGAAGAAACAAGCTGGACGTCTAAAGAGGAAGCGAATCCAGAAGCAGCGGGCAGTCCACCCCTTTCCATCCACTCACGTCTAAACTTGCGGATTCCCGATTGAGCAATCAACGCTGAAGGAAGGAAGTATCCACCAAATGACGGAAGTAGAAAGACTGCTCCACCAGCTCGGCCTGGTGGTAAATGAATCCCGAAGATGAATAAGGCATAACCTATCATAGCATCTAGACTGACGGCTGTAGCTACTCCGAGGATTCTTGAAAGATTTCGTTTTGACTTCTTCCAGGCCAAGCAGTCTTGATGGGTGTCTCGAAGGTGTGTCGGAAGCCAGCCGCGAGCCGAAGCTCCTCGGGTTAATCTCCATCCCTCGCCCAGGTCTGGCGCCAGAGGGCTGCCGCAAATCGGGCAGTTTGAACGCCGCCCGAGAAGTGACATTTCCTGCTTGATTAGGATATCTTACCTCGTTCTGATAAGCGTAGCCTAGAAAGTGAGCAACGGAGGGACGCTAGCTGGTTCGCCAGCGATACACACTGGACGCCTTAGAAAAGGTGGCGAGAGATAGTCTCGGCGGGACCCCCCGGGTCAGACGATATGACATTGTCAGCTAGGGTCCTGATTCTCCTCTCAACCTTCGATGCCGCTTTGGGGGTAGTGTTGACGAATACTGAGGGTCCGGTATCGAGAGAATACCAGACCGGCACCCCCTCCTCGTCTCGGAGCCTCCGAACTTCGTCCATGATCCTGACCGACAATGGACTCACAAGAACCGTCTCCATCCTGCCCGTCATAGTGATCGCATGCAAGTTCAACGTATCCACCTCGGCAAGTCTACAGATCTCCGAGACATCCTTCCTCCCTATCGCACGCATCATCCTCTGAAGAACCCGCTTCAGATACGCCAGCCTCGCCTTGAAGAACGGCGACGTTACCGCGTCAGCATGAGCCTTGTCCGTTTTCATATTCGATGGGATCGGCACTATCAGTGTCCTCATCTTGACAGAACTCGACGGCGCGAGTTGCTCAGCATAGGAGTGCCCGTTGCGGTTCGCGTACAATATGGAGAATCCGCCGACGAGACTCCGCGCAGCAGACCCCGCTCCAAGCCTGACGACCTCGGACAATTCCCGGGGCTCAATGCTGAGCTCCAGAGCCTTTGATGCTGCAAGGCCCAGAGCCGCAAAACCAGAAGCTGAGAAGCCTAAACCCTTCCCGTTGACATTCGCATTTCTCGACTCGACCCTGAGTCGAGTCTTCTCGCCCGCAAGTCCTCGCAACTTATCGATAACTAGGCGCGCCCTCGCCTCCTCTCCCGCCGTCGGAACAGTCCCATTGATCCGTATTCTATCCCCAGTGAGACCATTCGTCGCCTCCACCGTCGTAACGGTATCCAGCGATTTCATGCAGACGGAGATACTGTCATGGAATGGAATCCGGAGCTTCGGGTCCTTCAGTCCATGATACTTGACCAGTCCTTGAATCGCATAGGCACGCGCAGTACACTTCAACGCCGGGTTATCCTATAACACCGGTCGCCCGGGCAACCTTCTCCGCCGCCCCCTCCGTAACGCCAGTCTCGCCAAGGATCGTATACCGCTCCGGCCTCAGACTATGAGCCATCGTCAATGCCTTGACCACCTGTTCCGGCGACACCTTCAACTCCTTAGCAGTCGAAGGCGCGCCAATCTCTTGGAGAAACTCTCTAATCGACTCCCAATTGGACCCGTGAAGGTAGGCGCACATTATCGCCCCTACACCCGTCCTACCCCCATGCAGACTCGTCTCACCAGCCACAATATCCAGCGCATGGCTGAACAAGTGCTCCGCACCACTACATGGCCTAGAGCTACCGGCAATACTCATCGCGACCCCGCAGCTGATCAGCGCCTCGACGACCGTCCGCACACCCTCCTTGCTACGCTGGACAATCTCCTTCACATTCCGCGTAACCAGCTCCGCGCTCATCAACGCCAGCTCCGCCGCATAATCACCATAGTACTCGTTCTTCAGCTTGTGAGCAAGCTGCCAATCCTTCACCGCACTAAACTTGGCCACAATATCCCCACATCCAGCCGCCAAGAGATCATAGGGCGAATCCGCTATCACGCCAATATCACCTATGATGGCAATCGGCGCCTGTGCCCGGATCGAGTAGGGCTTGGGACCACCCTTGATGGAAGCGTAAGGGCTGGCGATTCCATCGTGGCTCGCGGCTGTTGGAATGCTCATGAAAGGAACCGACGCTTTCGCAGAGGCAAGCTTGCCCAGATCGATATCCTTCCCGCCCCCGACCGCCAGCAAGATGGATGGCCTGGTCTTCTTGATGGTCTCTATGATCTGGTTCAGAACAGCCTCCGTCGATTCCTCGACTATGATATGGTCGACACGAAGCCCAGCCTTCGCAGCAGACTTGGCGACTCCAACCCCTGCGAGAGGATAGGTCACCGGCCCCGAGACCACCAGGGCCGTGCCGTGAAACCCCAGCTTGGTGCAGATCTCTCCTATTCTGTCGAGAATGTTGACGCCTACGATGACCTCTCTCGGAAGCTGCATGTAGTGGAGCGATTCTTCAGATTCCAGTCTCCGATCACACCACAAAGAGAATTACGACGGCGAGCAGAAACGAGCCGCTTTCAATCCAAAGGAATGATCTGCCTATCTGCCGGGCGACCCGTCCTATGAAGCTGGTTATCGACTGGAAAGTCTCCGAGCCCAACACTTGCATCTGTAGAGAGAATTTGGAAACTCCCGCCGACGATTCTTCTAGATTCGCCACGGCCTTCTGAACCGTCTGCGTGATCTGTGTGACAAACGATGCGGTCGGTAAGGCCGCTCCCACCGGATAGTATCCCAACGGCGATCTTACAAGACCCGTAACAAGGTGAGTGTCAGTCGTCATGACCTCGGCATCGCTGACTCCTATGTCCTTGACCGATTGAACTATCCTGTCCCGAAGACCTTGCTGCATATTGTTCCCGTCGATAGTGATGTACGATACGGTGTTGCTTTCAGTCTTCAAGACCAGCACGGACAGGCCGCCCGGACCTATTCCATCTTTGAGCCCATAGCTATCCAGGGCATCATATGCGGATCCAACTTTGAAAGGATCCTGTGACAGAGCCTTCAACCTGTCAAGCACTCTGACCGCGGCCGTGATAATTCGCTCTGCCTGGAGGGGTGTTATAGAAGGTTGACCCACGAGGCTGTTATGGGCATCGATGACCAGCACCTCAAAGCCTCGCGTCGACGCTTCCTTCTCTATTTCCCCGGATACCACCGTCGGCAGATCCTCCATCTCCTCAGGAGCCAGCGTAATCGTCAGCAACGCCACGTTTCCAAAGGCCTGGCCCGAAACGATAGCCTCTCCCTCTCTCCCTCGAATCATAGGCGACGCCTTGCGGATCGGATGATCCAAGGGATAGTTCTCCGTCGCCGCTGAAAGAAGCCTATCGATGTCCCGATGGGAGACGATGTTCAATCTATGGCTCGAGATGCCATGCGGCACCTGGACGACACCACGCTGTGATTCTTCCAGAGACTGTTTCAGCTCGGAAGGGAGACCCCCGCTCCCCATGTCCCGATAAGGTCCGGGATGAAAGTTGGACACGACCAACGACGCTTTCGGCCGCGAGTCCGTTCCAGAGAAGCTCAGAATCTTCGTCTCAATCGACCCCTCGGTTGAGAGAGACAAGAGCCTCTCCTCGAGAGCGGCCGGCGTCTTTCTCAACCAGTGATCAAGGAACGATCTGAACAGACCCATAGGAGATTGATGAATCTCAGCACCACCCTCAATCTCGACCTTTCTGATTATGAGAGAGACGCCTGCTGCCGAGAGGACTAGGCCGGAGGCGACCAGTACACCAACTTGAATCACTGTTGGGCTTGACCTGGAGGATAGAAATTGAGAAAGGATCAGAAACATGATCGTTGTGATCAGAGCAGTCGGCAGACCCGCCGAGAGTTTTCTCCACGAACTCATCGAGGACATCGCCATGGGGGTCAGGAAACGAAGCGGCAGAGATACCGCCAAGCCGATCAGCAAGCCGTCCTCCCACAAGCGCGTCATGCCGAGCAGAGCGCTGATGATCGAGAATAGTAGGAGAATTGCTCCCATTGGCAGTATTGAGATCACCTCGACTCCCATCAAACGCCTGAAATCCAGGATCCTATCCTTCCGAAGAAGTAAGGCCGAGTTTACAAGTTCGCCTGCCAGGCCCGGCAACAAGAAGACGGCACTGGCAAAGACCAACATCTGGACGAGGTTTTCGCCCGCGACAAGCAAAGAAACACCTGCAGATGCGATAGCTATCGCGGCGAAGATCGATACGACAACGGGAGTCGAAGGGAAGGCTACGCGTTTGATGAAGTTGAAGGCGTCAACTGTCCCGCCCACACCAGTCTTCCGAGCACTCGGCATCGGGCTAGGCACGCTTTAACGCGGCGAGAATCTGCTTGACCCGTCCCGGCCCCTCCTGCTCCAATACGGTTCCAGTCACAATCGCAGAGGCACCCGCCCGTGCAAGCCGTTCTGCCTGATCAGGGGTCCGGATTCCTCCCCCAACTATGACAGGGACGTCGACGGTCTCGCTCACCCGACTGACCATACGAGGGTCTACCATCCGCTCCGCGCCACTCCCAGCCTCCAAGTAGACGAAACGCATTCCCAAGTATTGAGCGGCTAGAGCATAGTCTGTCGCGAGATCAATCTTCGAAAAAGGCACCGGCTTAGCTACCCCAACCTTACTCACAGCAGTCTCTGACTGTCCCACAATCATGTAGCCGAGAGGTATTGGTTCAAGGTTGAACCTTCTCACCACTGAAGCTCCCACAACTTGAGACTCGATTAGGTACCGAGTGCTTGACGAGTTCAGGAGGGACATGAAGAAGATAGCGTGAGCGAATCTGCTGATCCCCACGGGCCCGTTGGGAAAGAGAATGGTAGGAAGGGAGCAGGAGTCTCGTATTGTCTTGACTGTCTTGTCAAGTTGAGCTGAAGACTTTAGGGTCGATCCCCCGATCATTATGGCAAGCGTGCCGTGACTCTCTAGGTCAGCGACGATATCGGCCAGATTATTGGAGAATTTCTCTGGGTCTATGAGCGCGAGGTGTATGCAGCCCTTCTCCCGTATTCCGTCGACTAGAGCACCCTCCACCTTTCCTACCATAACTTGGACTCCTTAGCTACTCAGCAGTTGATGGGCGACTTTGATGGCCAGTATAGGATGTTTAACAAGGAGACTGACCGCTCTCGACGGGCTGAATCCGTGGGCCATCTCGATAAGGTCCTGGCCATCAAGATATTCGGTTATCACATTCAGTTCATCGTCGGAAAAACGCTCGAAAGACTCGAGCGCCTTGAGACTATTCCTTATCTTCTCACCCCACAACGTCTCAAATCTATCCTTGTACGCTGACAATCGTCTCAAACTCGTGTCTCCCTCTCTTGCAGCCTTCCCAGCCTCTTCGCCCGCAATCTTTCCAGCTACTAGGCTCGTGTGAATTCCCGCGCCGGTGAGCGGAATCACCTGTCCGGCAGCGTCGCCGCAGAGCATCATATTCTCGCCTACGTAATCGTCAACCTCGCCACCCACCGGGACCGGGGCAGCCTGTGACCGTTCTATCGTAGCCTCACCGAAGGCAGCAGGGTGGTGCTTTGTTGTGGCCGATGAAGATCTCCAGCTTCGACTCGTCCTCAAGACGACAGTTTGTCATGGCATATTGAAACGCCGCTATGACCTGGTATCTCTTCCTCTGGAAGAACTGACGCGCTAATATGGACCCTGTCCCATCGCAGCCTATCACGATCCGAGCTTCTATAGAGAAAGGCTCCGAGCCATCTTTTCCGTTGATGAGAACATGCCCGTCCTCCCGGACCACATTTTCCACTGTTCTGCCATACGCTAATTCAGCCCCGGCGTCCCTTGCCCTCTCTGCCAAGACGTTCAGGAGGGCCGGCTTGTCAAGTATGTAGCCTTCGCCGCCAACATTCACGCGCTTCTTTTCGTCCGGGGCATAGAGAACTGCCCCGCTGATGTGGTTAATAGCGAACATTGGGTCAGGTGAGACTTCCGCATCTTCCAGCACCTCGGAGAGGATTCCTTCAGCACAGGGCTTTCTTCCCGGGTGCGCTTCCTTCTCGAGCAGTACAGTGCGGGCTCCTTCACGTGCAGCAGTCCACGCGGCCATGACTCCCGCTGGGCCGGCTCCGATAATTGCAACATCACAAGTCTCCAATGTCAAGACCTAGGTGGGCTGGGGATACTCTGTAACAGAGTCTAGCGCTTGGGTTGTGAATGCGAACGAGTATGATCTGGTTATGGGCATGTTTCTTATCGTGTCGATTCCATATGATTCCTGTCTGCTGAAAGTTGGTGATAGTGTTGGATTCCGTTTTTCTATCTCTTTGTCCACTCGATGTAGAAAGTAGAGCGAGTACATTGCCATGGCAAATATGAGGGTTACAACTTTCGTGGAGAATGTTAGGCTAAGTGGACTTCTAAGGTTTGGCCAAGGATTGGACGCGAAGTCTGGGCTACATGGTGGATTGGCGCAATTGTTCGCGAGCACCTCAAGCGCTGACCATAGCATGAAGTTGAAGAATATCTCGTATAGGGCTCCAAAGGCTATGACCGCAGTGGCCACAAACAATAGACGCCTCGTACGATCAGAGAATCTGAGAAAGTGGATCTTCTGAGCTTCGAGTCCGAAACTCCAGTAGAGGAAACTGGCGTAACAAAACCAAGTTATCGGTTTTGCGAAGAACCAGGGCGAAATCGATTGTGGTGGAAATTCGGTCAGAACGAACTGTTGCCCGATGACTGTAGGCGGGTTTCCCAACGAGAGAATCCCATAGTATCCAATGAAAGCCATGGCTACGATCCCTGACCCCCACGAGAGTATCGACCAAGGTCGGCGCTCCATTAGGCCTCGGACCTCGATGAGGCTGAACCAGTTCGGCTTTTGTACCTTCAACTTAACCCTGAATCACTAGGATTCTGAGGTTGTCAACGGGAGCTTTCATAAGCCTTCCCTCACCAATGAGCCTCCCCACGTTGTCCTACGAGGGACTCGCCTGATGGGCTCTATGAAAGAGAAAGGAGCAGTATCGGCGAGGCTGAGAGAAACGGGCCTGCTTTTCGTCGTAGATACAAAAAGGTTGGACAGGGAGTGAAAAATTCTCCCTTCCCGTCTATTGGATGACTTCGCCCGATGCGAAGCGGTTTGAAACCCGAGTTATCTTGACCTTGACATGGTCCCCGGGCTTCGTGTTCGGTACGAAGACAACGAGACCCTCAACGCGGGCTATTCCTTCTCCGCGTCTGCTGATCTCCTTGATGTCAACGTCGTATTCCTTGCCCTCTTCGACAGGCTTTGGACCAAATCGGTTCGCACCGCCACCATAACCTCTCCTTTCATAACCCATAGGCATGTTCCACCTCCGTTCTTCGTCTGTTCTCGTATCGGTTGCTACGGGAGAAAGCAGCAGTCGTTTCGGCAACGGCCACAGGACGTTCCCCGGCGAGTCAACCTGCAGTTGAAAGGTTCGGTCTTTCCAATATAAAGTTGCTTTACGCAGTGATATCCTGGCTCTGTAACAATCCACAACTAGTTTTGAATACCATGCGAAAGTCGAATGGAATCGAGTACAATAATGCTCGAAATAACCGCGCTGGACAGATTACCCCTACTGAATGGGGAGGACGACCTCGCTACGCTAATAGTGGATCGGGCCAAGGAGTTGGGTGTAGGAATAAGGAACCGAGATGTCCTGGTCGTGGGGCAGAAGGCCGTCTCCAAGACCGAAGGCAGAATCGTAGACATTGACAATATCAGACCATCAAAGAGGGCGCTCAGAATCGCGAAGAAGACTGGGAAGAGGCCGGAGTTCGTCGAGATTGTTCTGAGAGAATCCTCCAGGGTATTGCGCGCGGACGGAGAGGCGTTCATCGTCACAACCAAGACTGGGGTGACCTGTATGAATGGGGGTATCGACAAGTCCAATGTCAAAGGTGCCAGCATGTACGCGCTTCTGCCCCAAGACCCGGACAGATCCGCTAGGCAGCTGATGAAAAGAATAGGAAAGTTGACCGGAAAACGCGTGGGGGTTGTGATCTGCGATACCCGAAGCCGGCCATTCCGACGAGGACAGGTCGAGGAGTGCATAGGAATAGCAGGTCTGAGCCCCCTCGTCGACTATCGAGGTAAGAGGGACCTGTTCGGCTACACGCTCCGATTCAAGAACGTGGCGCTTGCAGACGAGCTCGCCTCCGCGGCTGAGCTTGTTATGGGCCAGGGACGAGAGGCGAGCCCTGTAGCGATTGTCCGAGGGTTGAAGAGGGTAAGGTTCCAAGAACGAGCTTCTAGCAGGAATCTCGCGGTGTCAACCGAGGAAGATCTTTTCCGAGGAACTCTTTGACCATCATCAGCTGTAGATCCTGCAATTCTGGATGATGGAACGCGGATTGAAAGAGTAATATGAAAGCTGACCGGTGAGCTCGCAAACGAAGATTGAGAGAATTCTGTTGAGCTCTCTGTTCGACCCGTACATACCGTTACTAGAGTATCTTGCCATCTGGTTCGTTATCATTGGCATAGCTATGCTTCTGAAGGCCGACAAGCACGGTGTTATTGCCAAACCGTACTATTTGATGCTGAAGACAAGCGCGTTCAACAAAATTCTTGAGAGGATCGGAGGCAGATTTCGAAAAGCGTGGACCATATACTTCGACATCGGAGCGGTCCTCGGAGTGGCCTTCATAGTTTTTATTCTGTACGCGATCGCAAAGAACGCCATCGGGCTGCTTTATCGTTCTTCTCAAGCAGGACCTACGCTACTTATCGTTCCTTTGCCTGGCGTGACGCTAGGATGGGACATCTTTCCCTACATCCTGTTTGCGATAGCGGTTCTCCTGATTCCTCACGAGGCTGCTCATGGCATAGCAAGCGTCCTCGACAAGGTTCCGATCAAATCGTCAGGAGTGTTCATGGCAATATTCCTACCGGGGGGTTTCGTGGAAATAGACGAAGAAGACCTAGCAAAACGAAAGGCTCTGACAAAGCTGAGAGTCTTCGCTGCGGGCTCGTTCACCAATGCAACAACTTTCGCTCTGGTGCTTCTTCTTTTCTTCGCGCTCTTTCAACCGTCACCTGCAGGAGTCTTAGTCACCGGATTCACTCCCGGGAGCCCGGCGGCAGCGGCTCACATCCCGCAATGGTCAGTTATTACAGGGCTGAACGGGACAATCGTCACACAACTACAGGACGTTGCAACCTACATGTACAGGATAAACCCCGGGTCACTCGTTCAAGTACGACTCAACGATGGCCACGTGTTCAATGTGACCACGGGCAGATCTGATACCAATTCGAGTCGGGCCATTCTCGGAGTTTACAATCAGAACTACGTTCCTCTTCGATACAATTTTCTGTCCTTTCAGTCGCAATACCAGTTGTACTACGGCGTATTCCGTTGGCTGGTAATAATCCTACCGAACGTAGCTCTGATCAATATGCTACCGATGGTTCCGTTTGATGGCGACAGATACTTTGATACATTACTCGGAGTTTTAGGAGTTAGGCAAACCCGACCTTTCAGAACAATTGCGAGCGTTGTCTCTCTTGGACTCCTCGCCTCGAATCTGATCCTATCACTTATTCTCTTCGGAACAGTATTCCCTACGTAGGTTTGGTCCCTTGGAAACGAGCAGTTGCAGTAGCTGCCATGGGCACATTCCTTTCTACAGACGAGAGAATGAGGGCACGAGCCTATGCAAGACCTGTTTTAGAGACTCAGTGGAACGTCGAGTCCGCCGGACGATAGGTCACTGGAAGATGTTCTCGCCAACGGACCACATCGCAGTGGCGGTTTCTGGCGGAAAGGACAGCCTTACGCTTCTGATGATTCTCAAGAAACTGTCTTCCAGATTCGCCCAGACAAAGATTACCGCAGTCACTGTGGACGAGGGGATTGCTGGTTATCGGGAAGAAGCGGTAGATCTGGCCTCAGAGTACTGCAAGAAGCTCAGCGTCGACCATGAGATTGTGTCTTTCGCGGAGCTGTACGGTACTGGTCTTGACGATTTTCTTCGAGGGCGAAAGGATCGGTTGACCGCCTGCTCATACTGCGGCGTTTTCAGGCGGAAAGCGATCAATGTTGGAGCTAGAAGAGTCGGGGCGACAAAGATCGCGACTGCTCACAACCTCGACGATGTTGTCCAGACTTACCTGTTGAACCTGTTTCAAGGGGATGTGGACAGGTTTGCAAGGTTCAGTCCTGTCTTGCGTGATCCGAGGGGCGGTTTTCTCCCCCGCGTAAAGCCTCTCTGCGAGGTTCCGGAGAAGGAGGTTGCGCTGTACGGCTACGTGGAGGGGTTGACGTTCCAGTCTGCGTCCTGTCCGTATATGATGGAGGCTTTGCGGAACGAGCTCAGAACCGTCCTTAACAGGCTTGAGCTCGCCCATCCCGGGGTCGTCTTCAGCGCCTACCGGGCCATGACTCGCCTTCGAGGACTGGCCGAGCCGAATGTTGCTCCTTCTGATCTCCACGCGTGCCGCTCCTGCGGCGAGCCCACCACCCTAGAGCTGTGTGAGGCGTGTAGAATGGTCGGAGTTACATTGGACAAGATGGGTGTTCCAGCATAGCTGGCATTCGTACCTCTATTGGTTTCAGGCTTCGAATCCCTGTTTTCCTATGAGGGGGACGAACGCGACTCCTCCCAGCGAGGTCTTCTTGACGTGCCCATCGGGATCATTTTCCACCTTGACAAGTTCTTGGGGGAAGAGCCTTCCTCCAACGGGGACGAGTAGTATTCCATTGGGCCGGAGTTGTTCCAGGAGAGGCTCGGGAATTCTAGGCGCGGCCGCGGTCACCAGGATCCTATCGTAAGGTGCCCTGTCATGGTATCCCAGCGAGCCGTCGCCATGGACTAGCGTTACTCGGTCGCTGTAGCCCGCGCGCTCCAGGTTCTTCCTAGCGAAATCTACAAGATCAGTTACCTGTTCTATTGTGTAGACGTGACCTTGGGGTCCGATCTGCTCCGCGATGGTTGCTGCATGGTAGCCGCTTCCGGCTCCCACTTCTAGGACTACTAAGCCGGGCTCAAGTTCGAGAGCTTCATTCATTATGGCGACCATGTGACGCCCGGCATTTGATGCCGTGTGGCGCGCTAATCGTCTGACCATGCTCTGTCGGCAGAGGTGTATCGCTGTAGGCATATGGACGAAGATGCTCCGGAACGAACATTTCCCTCGGAACCCTCCTCATTGCCTCTATGACCCCAGGGGATCGTAGCAACCCTTCCCGGACAAGACCCTGGACCATCCTCTCTCGATCTCTCAGAAAATCCGCCGTACTTGACCTTCCCCTCCAAACATCGACTCAAACGAAGAAGGATATTAGGATGAACCTCTAATCGACCGGTCGACCCCTTGAGGCTCACTTTCCACGCATACGGCCATCCCTCAGTTCTTTCAACCCACCCATCGACCATAGAAATAACGAAAGAGGCACGCCTCTCGTCGAGAGGAGATTGTATCGTTGCCGTCAACTCGTCGGTGGGACCCACGGATCTACCGGATGCGCTCCGGACGATTCTCTCAACGCCTGGAGCAAGGGCTCGACTCGTTCTAGGACTGGGTCGATTCCAGTTCATCGTAGAGGGAGAAGGAGACCCGCGACTAACCCTGAATCACCCGACTGATCTGGTGGTTAGGAGAAGTGGCTTCATCTCAGACAGGACGCTTATGATCCACGCGGACAAGGCCGCGAGTGATCTTCCCCGCGAAATGGTACGTATGCTAAGAGACCCTAGAAATAGGGTCAGCATCGAAATCTCCACTAAGCCGTCCGGATAACCTGAGCATCAATCCCGATCTGCCATCTCATCGGCGCCACTTCCCGGACCTTGCGAATCCCCAGCAATCGACCGATAGAATAGCCAGATGATTTCAATGCCCTTTCAAGCTCGCTTCTGGCCTCCGCATCTGAATCCTCCCCCTCACCAAACGTGTAGTAGTGGACAACCCCGCCTGAGGGCTGTAATGCGGCGCAGGCAGCATCCACGAACTCTTTAGCAGCAGAAGGGTGGTTCATGATTGCCCTCGTAGCTCTGCCATCCAGCTGTCGAGCAACCGTTCCAGCGTCTCCGACATGAACATGAACCTTGGAGTCGACTTTGTTTATTCGAGCGTTCTCTTGAATCAACCTCGCCGCTTCTGGGTTAGAGTCAATCGCGTCAACAGTAACATTCTTCACCGTTTTCGCGATCAGAATCGAGAAGGGGCCCGCCCCAGCAAACATGTCGACTACTCTTTCTCCCTCTGCGACCTGTCGAGCGACTCGCTGGTGTTCTGTGGATAGTCGTGGAGAGAAGAAGACCTTGGAAAGGTCGACTCTAAAGGCGCAGCCGAATTCCCGGTGCACCGTTTCAGTTCTCTCTTCGCCAGCCACGTGGCGTAGGGGTCTTACTCGTTCAGGACCCGAGACAGGCCCGGCCTTGGCGAAAACTGCTCTTACGTTCGGGTGGACTTCTAGAATTGCTTGAGCCACTGTCTTCTCGTACGAGCCAAGTTCAGGGGCGAGTTCGAGAATGGAGATGTCCCCGACTATGTCGAATGATCTCGGCAGCTCTTTGAGCGCTTCTAGGGAAATCTTACCGGAAAGTGCATCTTCCAAGGTCCGTGGCGATTTATTGCGCGGCTCGAATTCATCTTCTCCGAGTGTCGCGCCGTCAATCTCTCGTTCCAACAACTCGGACTCCATGGTCTGGAGGCTGCGAATCAGGGGAACTGCTAGTGTTTTGTCTTCATTCTTGAGTTTGAAGTCTCCGTCGACTAGCCCCATCTTTGACAAGAGTTGTATTGTCCGGTGAGCAGATGTTCGTTGCACTCGGACGCTCGGTCTTATGGATCGATTTTTCGGGAGTGTATCGTTTTCTTGAATCAATTATCGAGACTCAGAAACCGGGATCGGCTCGGTCCTAGACTTTAGTTTTTTCAGAAAGTCCAGATCGGCAAGCGCAACCTCGGCTGACAGCCTCACATCCTCATCGGTATCGGCAAGCCTCGCGATCAACCCGTCCCGGGCCCTCTCATCACCGATCGACCCGAGCGCGACGGCGGACTCATGTCTAACGAGCACACTAACGTCGTTGGCCATCGCTCGTATCAATGCAGGTACCGCTGACTTGAACTCCAATTGGCCCAAGGCGAACGCGGCCTCGTGACGCACCAGGGGGCTAGGATCTTCTTGAAGAGCGCCTGCTAGCAAAGGAACGGCCGCTTCACTCTTCAAATCGGCTAACATACAGACTGCGTGGATTCGCAGAACAATGCTGGGCCTATCATCGAGAACTTTCTTGAAGTAAGCCACCTCGCTTTTGGAGAATGCCCACTCCATTCTCTCCAGAGTCTCAAAGTCACCCGAGTGGTCGGGAATCTTGACCATCGTTGCTGTCGACTTCATGTCCTAGAATTCTCCTACTTGTAGCTCTTCTCTCCTGCAAGAATCTTGATGGGTAGCTTATTTTCTCTTGGCGGAATGGGACAAGTGTACTGATCGTTGTATGCGCAGTATGGAGTGTAGGCCAAGTTAAAGTCCAGCTCGTACTCGTCTCCGCCCTGCTCTTCCAGATCGAGATACCTGCCAGACTTGTACGTCTCGGAGCCTGATGTCTCGTCGGAAAATGGTATGAACAAGGATCTGGCGAAAGGGTCCTCAGCTGACTTGTAAACAAACAACCTCAATTTGACGCCTACAAGCTGGAATCCGAAGATTCCATGCTTCAAGTAGGCTTGCATGGCTCCCCTGCTTGTTGCCACCGTTGTGGGCTCCGGCCGGTCATACCTGCTGAGTCTAGCCTTGACTCTGTAGGCTGGGTCCGGCGAATAATAGTTCAGACCTTTGAAATTGGCGCGCTTATCCTTCGGAATAGGAGAATCAGGATCATCTCGGAAGTAGATGTCTTTCTCCTTGCGAAATCCTGTAATCTCGTTCTCAGGGCGCGGGCTCATTTCTATATCTCGACCGAATCGACTGCCTCCTTCGTCTCATTCCATCTTGGAATCGTTTTGTCGGTCGCCGCCAGTGCCTTCCATCGCCTTTTCATAGCACTGCGGACAATAGGGTCCCGAGTAGGGCCCGTGCTTGGTACATGCAGGCCTCGCTGTACCACGTTTGGCCTTTCGTTTCGCGCTTCTCAGCATAAGCGTTGACCACTCCAAACGTTCGCCATCTGTCAGAAAGACCTTGTCTTGCATGGTTGCGTCTGGTCATTCGACAATTATTGTTGTGGCGGGCCCGGAGGGATTTGAACCCTCGACCACTCCCCGAACGAGCCCTCATCAGACTCGCTCTTCAGGTTAAGAGCTTCAGCCTACTGGAGCCTGCTGCTCTACCTGGCTGAGCCGCCCGACCGGACCCGGAATGATCCGGTTTACGGGCCCAAGGGACCCGCCGAGAGCCCGCGAGCCCCGGATTTCTAATAAAGATTGCCGGTCCTCCTGATGCTCTGATAATCAACGGCTACGGGGTTTGTGAGATTGACGCTCATCTAGTGTTCCTTTCCCAATTCTCTCATGGTAACACAAGCCTTCCGCGGTACCGTTCGCACCCAACCCTCGAGAATAGTATCGGCCGTCGACACTAGATGATGAGGCTACGCACAGTCACCCCCCTAGTTGCCCTAGCACTGGCTCTAATCCTCGCGCAGGCACCCCTAGTCTCTGGCGCAGCCTCGTACTCTCTATCGATCAGTCCAAACGTTCCAGTCAGCCTCGGCACCAGCATGACGTTTACACTGACTTTGTCGGGGGGGGCCCGGAGTTCAGCCTACACTGTCCTCTTTGATGTCGTAAAGCCAAATGGAACGGGATCCGCTCTAGCCACCAAGGTCATCACGACCAACAATTCGGGGGCGGGAAGCCTGTCCCTCAACTACCCGGACCCGTCCTTTACGCCCTTGAACGGGTCCGCGACTACTGATGTGGGAGGCGTCTACGATGTCTACGTCAACCAGACCTCTCCAACGAACATCGGCCAGGTTCAGAGCGGTCAGTTTACTGTTAGCTCGAGGCTGACCGTGGTCGTCTCCCAACCAGTAGGTGGAACGATCGTACAGAGATTGCAAACCATCACGATCAGCACTACTGTTTCAGCTCTGAGTGGTCCCGATAACGGAGCTATCGTCCAGGCGAACACACCTGGAAATGGACAGATTCTCCTCCTGCAGACAAGCCCAGGCGTCTACTCTTACAACTATCAAGTCTCCAGCGCAGATCCGACTGGAACATGGATCCTAATCGTCCAGGCGAGCGATAGCATAGGAAACTCTGGAAAGAGCCCACCAGTCAATGTCACTGTTACGAAGAACGACCTGATTATCGACTCCCTCATAACCTACAACTCGCAGGGACATCCTTCGACCAGCTTCTCGACAGGCGACACTATCTACGCCTCCTTCGTGATCAGGTACTCCTATGGCACCAACAACTACCTCAGCTCTGGCCAATACGCAGTCCAAGTGAGAAACCCCTCGGGAACACTCGTCGCGAATCTTACCGCCGCCTATGACCCCTTCCGACGTGGTTTCTACACAGCCACGGGCTATCCGGTCTCTGCCTTCGACCCGGGTGGCACCTGGACTGTAGGACTGTCTGCGAACAGTATCAATGATGGATTCGGAAACACTGGTCCCGGCCTCAACACATCCGTCCCATTAGAGGTTGCTACTTCGCCGCTGAGCTACTGGCCCTTCGTGGTCGCGGGCATAGTGGCCGTTCTCGGGGGAGTCGTCACAGTCAAACGATTCGACACGTATCTTGAAGGATTCCAACACCTCGACCAGCTAATGGGAGGACCCCTCCCGAGAGGATCTAGCATATTGTTGCTGGGAGACGCCGGAAGCGGGAAGACAATACTCTCCTACCAGCTACTTCACGAGGAGTTAGACTCCGGCAAGCTCTGCGCCCTACTATCCTACGACGCCTTCCCCGAAGACGTTCAAGCCCGAATGAACGAATTCGGATGGGACATTGTCTCCCATCTGCGCAAGGGCCGCCTGAAAATCATCGACTGCTACTCTAGTCTAGCGGGACAAGGAGAAGGTGCGATAAAGGACCCCTCCGACCTTACTGAGCTGAATATTCAGGTTACCGCGTTTATCGGGAGAGCGAAAGGCGGACCCGTCACTGTCGTCCTCGATTCGCTAACACCCATATTCAACGGAGTCGAGGAGAAACAGGCCATCAACTTCATCCAAACCCTCGGGGCCAAGGTGAAGAAAACAGGAGGCTTGTTCATACTGACAGCATCCAAAGGGGCTATCCCCGACGAGTCGGCTGCGAAGCTGAAGACGATGGTGGACGGCGTAATAGAACTCAGCGTCGTCAGAGGGCGGGGGAGGGCTCACAGGTTTCTATCAGTGGTCAAAATGGAGAGGAGGACAATATCTTCAAGTTCAGTCTCGTTCGAAATCGACCGCACCAGAGGTCTCGTCTTCCGCGTCTCTCGATTCGGACTATTGAAAAAACAGCTCGTCAGCTTTCTAAGAATGCGCGAGGGTTTGGCGCATGCCAAATCGACCCTTAGAAGACCTGAAGCCCAGGCCGGCAGAGGATCGCCTACCACTCAACGTTGATTCCGAACCCGTGAGAAGCAGATTTAGCCCAGAACTGTTTCCAAGCGCACTATGCACTCGTTCGCTTTCATAGGGCTCGGGCTGAACGATGAGAAAGGCCTCACCCTGGAGGGCCTAGAGGAAGCTCGCCGCGCAGACAAGGTATTTGCAGAATTCTACACCAACTTAATGCCGGCCCTCGATGTGAAGCGCTTGGAGAAGCTCATCGGCAAGAAGATCCGGGTTCTCAATAGAACACAGATGGAGGAAGAAGGAGGCCGAGAGCTGATAAGATCAGCCAAAGAAGACAACGCGGCCCTCCTCGTACCCGGCGACCCCATGATCGCTACCACGCACATCTCATTGAGACTCTCATTGTCCAAGACAGGAATCAGATCCCGAATAATCCACGCTCCCTCGATAATGTCGTCAGTCTGTGGCGCTACGGGACTCCAAAGCTACAAGTTCAGCAAGACAGTCACCATCCCCTACGACCCGCCTCTTCCCGCCTCGGTTCTCGAGACAATCTCCGACAACCACGGTCGAGGCTTGCACACTCTGCTCCTCCTCGACGTCAAAGCAGATCAGAACAAACAATTGACCATAGCTGAAGCGCTCACCAAGATCACATCTGCGAACCCCAGCCTCGAAAGCCGCCTTGCTGTTGGAGTTGCTAGAATAGGCGCTCGCGACGAGAGGGTCAAAGCGTCCAGAATAGGGCTCCTCATCAACGAGGACTTCGGCGGCCCTCCCCAGTCGATTGTGGTTGTCGGGAAGCTCCACTTCATGGAAGCCGATGCGCTGAGGATCATCTGCGGCGCACAAGATTCGGACTTGCGTGAGAACAGTTGAAAGAGAGCGCGTCAGATAGAACCGCGAAATATCTAGAGTCAACCTCAGCCGCACTGAGACGGTTGAAGGTCAAGAAAACACCAGAAACCATTGTGGGATCACAAGTTCAGTACGTGCTAGAGCTTGTCCGGGGATACACGAAGGACGCTCGGCATTATGCCGAGAAACGGAAACCAGTGACATCACTTGTCTGCATCGCGTACGCAGAGGGACTATTGGACGCGATGAAGTTTCTCGAACTGGTCGACTTTTAGAATAGCCTCAAAGTAACACTCGCCTGATATTGCCCGGAGACGGTTTCATATCGAATCGACATGGTCGACTGTGCTGCGTGTGGAAGAATCATTCACAGAGACGAACTCGTTCTCGCAGCTTTCAGTCAAGAGGGTAAGAGGACATATTTTCACCAGGACTGTGAGCAGAAGGCTGACTACATTTCTCGATGGAAAGAAGAGGCCCCATGGGCTTTCAAGTCGATCAGACTAACAATCCCTGACTGGCAACAGTGCAGCCCGAAGAAACATTTGGGCGTTTGGCAATCAATCTTCATAGCCCGGAGAGACGAGGACATCTGGTGTCCCGACTGCGGGCTAAAGATAGCTCGACATGAGGGTCTGAACTGTCCAAAGTGCAGCTCTCCCGCGATAGTAGTTGGCGTGGAATCGACCAAGATGGTTTTCACGCACAGAGAACCGCTCTACAAGCTCCTGGTGCATTGCACCCAGAAGGGAGACGACTCTATCAGCTATGCCATCTCAAGTGGGTTTACCCCAGTCACCATAACCGCAAGGAGGAGTAGCGAGCAGGCCTCAGAACAAGGGTCACGGATGATGCTAGAATACAAGCCAAGAGAGGACCTGAAGAGAGGTCTGAACGTCTAATCATACGACCATAAGGGAATTATTCTCCCAGGAAAACACGATCGGGGCTCGATGACTCGATTAGAGACGTATTGCCCAGTATGCAACCGAGAGCTTGACCCCCGAGGCACTTGTAGAGGCTGTGGCTATTCATCCAGCTGCAGCATGGATTAGCCCCCCGGCTATTGCTCAAGACTTACCCCCTTCCGGCATTGACACGAACGTTTGCATGCTTTCATTCATTGCACAGCGGAAGGTCGGATGATGGTTAGTGATACATCGTCTGGCATGCTTTTGGGCAAACCGTTTACCTTTTTTAGTAGAGAAGCGTCACATCGGTTTCAACGATGTCCCGAATGGAAACGACAGACCTGTCGTTCGTAGCGGATCGAGTGCAACCCCAGACCTGGACACTCTTCCAGTCCCTCAGAACTCGCATGAGGCAGTTGAAAGGCGTGACGATGAAGGTGCAGTACGAGAAGCAGAGTCGAGAACCCATCCCCGCCTTCTTCTATGAGAACAGATTACTCTTCCACGTTCACGCAAGAGGCGAGGAGATCAATGCGACATTTCACGCAGATCAGCACGCTAGAAACAGAATAGTTGAGGACCAATCCCTAGACCGGAGGCTGAGGGACCAAGTGAACAAGCGCACCTGGGCCGCGTTCACCCTTCGAAACCTGAAAGACCTCGCACCATTCATGGATCTAGTCAAGGCCAAATACGAACACATCAACCAAGAATCAACCGGCAAGCAACCGGAACTACGACCGATAGCATTCTGAACCCCCGGAAGAGCCAAACCAAACAGCCAGCATTGGACCATATCATCTAGTCGCGTTTTTATCAATCCAAGCCACTGCTCGCCTGAGACCATTCTTTGGCTCAAGACTCTCATTTCAGCCGAAGACTATCAAGGCTGAAAGAGACACTCTCGACAAAACATCTCTCAGGAACCAACGAGAACGTAGACGCTGTCGTAGCCGTTCTCCTTCAAGAAGAGTCGTCTTCTGACCTGAACCTTCTCCTGATTCATCGGGCAGAGAGAATTGATGACCCGTGGTCCGGTCAAATCGGGCTTCCCGGCGGAAGGGTCGCACGATCAGACTCTTCGCCACGGGCCGCTTTGAAGCGAGAGGTCAGCGAGGAAGTTGGCCTAGAATTGGAGAAAGAAGGCGAGGAACTCGGGACCCTAAGCCTCGGCTCGCCAATGAGACGCCTCGACATGAAGGTCCAGCCCTGGGTGTATGGACTCCACCTCCGGCCTGAGATCAGAACTGGACCCGAGGTTCAAGAGGCCTTCTGGGTCTCGCTCTCCAGACTCCCTTCACTCAGAACGACAACGGAAATCGAGACCAGAGGCACCTGTCGAAGGGTAGAGGCCTTTCTAGTCGATGGGCGAGTGGTGTGGGGCTTCACCCACCGGGTGTTAGAGGAGCTTCTGTCTCTTCAGCGCGAAAACTGATTACTAGGTGACATGCGCCATTGGAAGAGTCATTGGATCCGCTGCCACCGCTGGCTCCCTTCTGGAATAGCCTCGTAAATCGAGCGTGACTCGAGCGAATCCCAACCTCCTCAGCTCCCCATCGACATTATCCATAATACTTCCGTCAAAGAAAAGCTTCCTCTCCTCGGGCGAAATCTCAATCCTTGCCTGCCCATCACTGTATCTGACCCTCAGATTCTTGACCCCGGTCAACCGTTTGATGTACAATTCGGCTTGCCCAATCATTCTGAGCTTGTCGGAAGTAATCTCCTCCCCGTGCGGGATTCGTGACGATAGACAAGGCATTGCTGGCTTGTCCCAGACCGGCAATCCTAGTTTTCGAGCAGACTCTCGGACTTCGGGTTTGGAAAACGAAGCCAAAAGCAGCGGGCTGATCACCCCGGCTTCCTGAGCTGCCTTCAGCCCGGGGCGATCGTCTCCCAGGTCGTCAACGTGTGTCCCATCGAGAATCGATTCGAAGCCGAAATTGTCGGCGAGAGTTCGCAGTTCAGCATACAACGTCTCCTTGCAATAGTAGCAACGATTGTTAGGATTTGAGAAGTAGTCGGGATTCTCCAACTCGTCAGTTCGAATTGTCACATGACGAATGCCTATCAGCTTCGCGGTCTCCTTCGCAATTTCAAGCTCCTCAGGCGGAAGCGATTCAGACACTCCAGTAACAGCGACTGCAGACTTGCCCAGCGCGTTGTGGGCCAAGAGCGCTACTAGGGAGCTATCAACTCCGGCTGAGAGGGCGACCACCGCACCGCCAAGCCGCCGAATTAGCCCGGTGGCCTCCTCAATCTTCTCCTCAATGCTTGGTGCAACTGGTTCGATCATTTTCGTAGAGAATGACTGAGCATTGTAATTTAAACTGTGTAGAAACAGATGGTTCCATGGTTGCAAGGCGAGACTTGGTCAGGTTTGCGGAGACTCGGCTATCGAAGAGACCAAGCAGCCCGCTCGCCATAGAGAAATTGCGAGATCTCGCAAGGCTAGATGTTGGCCGGGAAGTACGGAAGGGACTCCCGGAGGTAATTCTGGCAGAGGGAAAGGACCCTCAAGAGGTCGCGGAGATCGTCGAGGCGATGGTCAAACGAACTGGGCGAGCGATAGTGAGCAGAGCCGACACGAACTATCTCCGGAAGATTCGTGCCCGTCGAATATCAAATGTTCGAGTCCAGTTTCTTCCAAAGTCCGGAATGATCGTCATAAAACGTAGGTCTTACGAGATCAGAAGAACAGGGGGGAGAGTTGGTCTCTTGACCGCAGGCACCTCGGACATTCCGATAGCCGAAGAGGCTAAAATCATAGCGGACGAAATGGGTTGTGAAACCCGAGAATTCTATGATGTAGGCGTTGCAGGGCTTCACAGACTATTCAACCCGCTAACAAAACTGCTCAGGTGGGGTGCGGATGTAATTCTCGTCATTGCCGGAAGGGAGGGAGCCTTGCCAACAGTCGTTGCAGGCCTGGTTGACGTGCCGGTAATTGCAGTACCGACATCCCGCAGCTACGGATTCGGCGACCGGGGAATCGCTGCCCTTGCGGCAATGCTGCAATCATGTTCCCTAGGGCTCGCGGTAGTCAATATTGACGGCGGAGTAGGAGCCGGCTCAATCGGCGCCCTAATCGCAAACAGGGCGGCAAAAGGGCGACGGGGAAAGAAAGGAGGCTAGAGCGTTTGGGTGTCGACCTCGGAGATTTGATTCCGAGACAAAAGACAGGTCTGGATGCACTCTCAGGCAGGACGTTCGCAGTAGACGCCTACAACGCTCTCTACCAGTTCCTCGCCATAATCCGAGGGCCGACCGGGGCTCCCTTGATGGACAGGGAGGGCAGAGTTACGAGCCATCTAAGCGGCCTTCTCTACAGAACCACCAATCTTGCTGAGCGTGGAATCCGTCTGGTATACGTCTTCGACGGTATACCACCAACCCTCAAGGAGACCGAGATTAAACGACGGCGAGCTGTCAAAGAAGAGGCCATCATCAAGTATGAAGCGGCAGTCACACGAGGCGAAGTTGCCGAGGCCAAGCGATTCGCACAGGCAACAGCCAGTCTCAAAGACATCCTGATCGACGATGCTCACAAGCTCCTCGACTATCTCGGCGTACCATACGTACAAGCCCCTTCGGAAGGGGAGGCTCAGGCAGCCTACATGACAAGCCGGAGAGACGTGTGGGCAGCAGTAAGCCAAGATTATGATTCACTATTGTTCGGGGCCACCAGACTAGTTAGAAACCTGGCAATTACTGGAAAGAGAAAGCTGCCCATGAAAGAAGCCTATGTCCAAGTGGACCCGGAGATGGTTGAGCTAGAAAAGACACTGGAAGCACTCGAGCTCAACCGAGAGCAACTGATAGACCTGGGGATATTGATCGGCACCGACTTCAACCCAGATGGATTCAAAGGGATCGGGCCTAAAACGGCACTCAAGCTTCTGCGAGAGAACGGGAGCATCGAACAGGTAGCGTCAAAGAATCCCGAATTCAAGACGCCACCTAATCTGCAAAGAATACGACAGATATTCCTGAAGCCTGAAGTAACATCTCACTATTCTCTCCACTGGACCGAACCACAAACAGAGAACCTCGTTCGATTCCTCTGTGGAGACCGCGACTTTAGCGAAGAGAGGGTGAGGACCGCTTTAGAACGGATGAAGGCAGTCTCTGTAACGAACAAGGGCAAACAGACTCTTGAATCCTTCTTCAGCAACGGATAGATGAAGAGCCGCGGACGAAAGCCGGGAAGCGTTCTTATGCTATCCGCGAGACGGTAGGATCTAGCTTGGCACGCGGAAAGACTGTGCTTGCAACTGGGGTCTTCGATCTCCTTCACCTGGGCCATGTCAGGTTCCTCATAGAAGCCAAGCGGAGAGGCGGGCGGGGAGCGCGACTGGTCGTAGTAGTGGCCCGGGACCGGACAGTGCTCAATCGAAAAGGAAAGAGGCCTATTTTGCCCGAGCATCAAAGGAGGGAACTTGTCGCTTCTCTCAGAGCGGTCGATAAGGCCATTCTGGGCCATCAGAGCTTCGACATGCTGGGAATCTTGAACGAGGTGAGACCAGACATTATCTGCGTCGGATATGACCAGAATGAGATCAAAAAGTCGGTGAAGAACATCATAAAAACCGCTGGGCTGCACATCCCGGTTGTCCAGATTCCCAAGTTCGGTCCGGACGGTCTGAACAGTAGTACCAAGGTCAAGGACAGAGTGGCGGAGGAATGGGCGAACGAAAATTAGCTCTCGAAGGGCACTGCGACGTCGACAGCATCGCCATCCTTTAGATGCAGGTGTTTTCTCAGATTCTCCCGGGCGATGATCTCGATCACGTCCTCCTTGTAGTGGGCCCGAATAGGAACGACAATTGCTCCTCGAACCTTCTGGTCAACCATAGCCTTGTAGCACCTGGCTCCTCCGTAGGTTCGCTCCTTGTCCGCGAATCCCTCGATGTCCACGAATGGATAGCTGTCCAGCTCTCGACGCTGGCTCATGCTTTCCTGAGTGACCCTGAGGTTTAGGGTTCCTGGAAAAGGATCCAGATCGAGTTTGGACTTGAATTGTCTCCGATAGCCCTCCATGCTCATGTAATATGAGCCCTCTGAGAGACCCGAGAAGACGACTGCCTTCATCACAAGCTCCTTCTTCGGGGACTCAAAGACATGCTTGAGAACCCTGTACATTTCCGTCAGACTGCTAAGACCCTCTTTCGTTATTCGTATGCGTTGAACTCTCCCCTCGCCCGTTCGGGCTATCAGGCCCTGCTTTTCCATGTCGATGAGTCTACGAGAAGCTGTCTGCTGGGACAAGCCCAATACCTTAGCGACCGTTCCTGTGCTCAAGGCCACTTCTCTCTCATGGGCAGCCGCTTCGACCAGCTTGTAAAGGGCCATGAGGTGAGAGGCTTTCAGAGGCTAGCACCTTCCTTCATCCGTACCGAGTCGAGGTGTGCCTGTCTCAGCGGCAGAGGATGATTGTTAACCGTACAGTCTCCGGTCAGTCGCACGGCAGTTTCAAGGGATATCCTATGCCCCACGCTGACATAGAATTTCTTGCCGTTCTCCACAGTTACAATCCTGCCAATATGCCGGCCCTCCGGATCGACTATGCTCTCCTCCTGAGGCTTCCCATATAGGAGAGACTTTGCCACCCCGACGGTCGGTCTTTCGACCGCCAATCCGAAGTGGCTTGCTAAACCGAATCCCCTGGGATGAGCAACTCCTTGTCCGTCGACAAAGAAGACATCGGGGGTCGACCGTAATTTTCGCGCAACACTAACTAGGAGAGGACCTTCACGGAAGCCGAGGAAACCTGGGATATACTTGTGAGGCGCAATTTCTTTTGCACCCGACTTCTCCACAAACTTCCTCTGCTCTGAGTCCCACACCACCGCGGCAACAAAGGCATTGTTCCCATCGTAGGCTACATCAAACCCACATATTAGCCGGGGTCTGAACCCGTGGTCATCGAGAGGGACAACCCTGGATGCCATGTCTCTCTGTAACGAGATGGCCTGAGCTATGGATTGGAAACGGAAGAGTTCGTCCATCTTCAATTCTTTGAACGGGATCCTAATCGTTTGTCGAGCCTGTTCAGCGCCTCTTCAAGAGAGAAGCGCCGCACTTCTGTGACCACATCGCCCCTCGTAGACTCGATGGTCCGCCGTGCCGCATCCATCTTGACCCTGAACGTGGGAACGATTGAAGTGTGGTCCAGGGTCTGCAGATCATCGTAGATCCCTTCCATCCCGTCCAACAGTTTTTCCGCCTTTTTCACGTCTCCTCTTCGAAGACGGTTTAGGGCCATTCGGCGGAATTCTCCGATCGCGTCTAAGAGTCCGAGAACGTAGCTTCTATGGTCAGACTTTAGCTCTGAGATTGATGGTATCTTGTCGGTTTCGGCAAATGTTCGAAGGGTCATAGCCTCGACGTACTCTTGGAAGGCGACGACCACTCCTTGCGAAGTCTTGAACTCTGAGAAATCGTTTGACAGGGCCTCGATCTTATTCAGGGTCTGTTCGACTTTTGCGATCCCGTTCGCCGCTGATTCTAGGTCGCCCCGGTGTATGTCGAGGATCGTTGATCCGGCAAGCCGAGTTGCAGCCCGCGATAGGCTTAGGACCTCCTCCCGAACCTCATCAAAGTGTGTCAGCTGTTTCTGAATAGTGGCGAGGTCCTTTTTGTTCAGCACGAAAGTCAGCCGACGATTATCTGCGGGGCGGATAATATAACGGAGTGTCTCGCTTGGGTCTATCTGAGCTTTTCCGACTCTTCCTTTATACCGTCTTGAGTTATGATCATGAGGTCAACGCCGTCTCCGCTCGAAATGTCTCGAGCAATGGCCGACCTTATCGCTCTAAGTATCAGAGGCTTTGCCTCTTCAACAGACAGGCCCTCGCGGTATTCTGACTCGAGGACTCCCATGGCGATTTCTGCACCGGTACCAACTGCTGCGAACTTGTCCCCAAGGACGGAGCCTATTGGATCCAAGACGAACAGCTCAGGATTACCATCATCGATGCCTGCGATTATGGTCTGCGCCAAGTATGGAAAGAGTCGCCTGCTCGAAAGAAGCGATGCGAACAGCTTCGCGGTGTTCTTCACCGTACCAGACCTCCCACGCTCATAACGGTAGATGCTCATGTAGGCATTTGCCTCGCGTGCAAGAACTTGCATATCTCCGATTATTCCTGCGCATCCAACTCCGATGTTGTCTGTAATCTTGAAGACCTTCTTGGCAACCTTGCTCATTACAAAAGTACCATACGAATATCGTCGCTCCGAGGCGAGTATCGCTCCGTCCTTACAAACAACTCCGACAGTTGTCGCGCCCGGCATGAAGCCTTCTTCACTCATAAGTTTCACTGGATCGCGGGTGCAGTGTCCTGTTGCTATAAATGTAGCGTCGGCTGAAACCATTCAATGTATCCTAGAAGGGAGCGCGTTTACACCGCGGCACGATCTCGAAGCTTTCTGACTGGATGATCTCCGACTCCGCGAGGAACATAGGGACGGCTCCAGTCTACTGGTCCTACAGTAAATCGGTACTGAAACCTTCCAAGCACGATATCCCAAGACCAGCTGAAAAAGTCGAAACACTCGTCCCACTCCTCTCCCTCTACGAACCCTGAATGGGCTAGACTAACTTTGACGAGGCCCCCCTTCAGAACCTCCTCGAACAGAACGTCGACACGTGTGGGTACTCTTCGCACGTTTGGAAACTGTGGTGGTGCAAGAAACTCGAATGCGAGACTCCTCGGAGGATTGATGCTCGAAACCCTGCAGCCCTCGGTTCCCTGAAATCCTCTCGGAGCCTTCAAGTCAAAGAACAGCTCGTAGAGGCCTCCCACCCTAGCCTCAATGTTCGCCTTGGGCGCAAAGAAGCTGGTGACCCCTTCAGAGCTGGTCCAGCTCTGCCAAGCGGTCTCTAGAGGGACTGACGTGACCGTCTGTTTTTGGATGACTCTTGATGGGGTGCTTAGGGCCATTCGTATTTTCACGCTTGAACGGAAATTGTCTGGATTTAGACCTACGCTCCAATTCTCAATCCGGATTGAACAAGTTGATATCGTAGATTTCCAGTATCGACTGGATGCGCGAGCACCCGCTCCGGTCCTTACTGTCGCGACTGCTTCGCGGACCGGGAAACTCCTCGGAAATCGAGCTGGTCTACAGGCACCGTGGGGCCCCCGACGATCAAATAGGCATCAAAGTTTCAACCATCACGCGACTCGGCAAGGGATGGTTCATGTTGGAGGACGGTGAAACGCAGATTCCGTACCATCGAGTGCTTTATGTCAAAGATTTGGCATCGGGTGGGATCCTTTGGGAGAAGCGAGAATCCGGCTCGGCTTCAGGCCGAGGCCTCTGACTCTTAGCCTCCCCGGCGTTCCTAGCCCGCCCGTCTGGTCAAACCGTACCCCCGCGACCCATTCAGCAACCTTCACATTTGTTAGGGTATGCTGACTGATCTGAGATACTGAAACATGAGACACTCCATCGGCGAGTGCCATGTAGGGGACGATCATGTCTCCCATATGTCTATCAAGAAAACTTCCGTTTTCGATTTCCTCGACGAGTCTCTGCGCTGCCAACTGCCCTACTTCTTCAGCCCGCCTGCCTCTCTCGCCTAAACAGTCGCCTCCCAAGATTGCTCCAGTCTCTGCTCTCGCACATAGGACTATTCCACTGCCGGGACCCAGACTAGCGCCGTTCTCTGAATTCTCAATCTCGATTTCTGGATTCGGCAATCCATAGTCCCTAATCACCTGAACCGTGGCCGCAGCCTGTCTCTCGGCAACGTGTCTCGGCAGTTTCACTGCGTGGCTTACTCCAATGATCCCACTAATATTCCCCCTCTCCAGGCGCTCAATCGGTTTCAAGGGTCCAGACGGAGTCGAGCTGACTCTAACAATTCCTCCACCTTTCGGATAGTGCCCTCGGCTAGCGACTTCGAGTGACATTGTGAATCCCATGTCTGCCAAGACGGGAAGTGTGATGAGCCTCAGATAGTCGACCGGAGGGCTCCAATTCACATCCGTTCCGCCGCGAACTTCTATACGGATCTTCCGAGGAGCAAATGGAAGCAGAGGCATCAGCGCCTGCAAGACTAGGGTAATGCTCCCAGCGGTTCCGACATCGAAACGGAAAGACCCTCCTTCTATCCGACCGGGTCTGAAGACGAACTCAGTTGACCCGATATCCAGACCTCGGGAAGAACCATTGCATATGACTGCAAGAGCTTTAGCGCCGGTGAGATGCTGAGCTTTCAAGCCAGGTTCGGACCTTCCCGCCCTAATGTTGAAGACGCGAACCTCCTTTCCCAAGACTGCTGCAAGCGCCAAGGAAGATCGAAGGATCTGTCCACCACCCTCGCCGAAACTGCCGTCGATCTCAAGCATTTTGTCGGACTCACCCGAGCTCACCCTTTAAAGAGCGCTTTCGAGCTGGCAGATTCAATCTTGGAAGAGCTTAGACTTTCAACGGAGTTGTCTCGAAACCACTGGTTTGGTTGCCTAACCGATGGACGAGACAAGCTCTTAGCGTCGGCCTTCGGACCCAGCTCGAAGAACGTCCATGTCTACCTCACTGACTACTTGGGAAAAACTAGTGCTGCCGAGCTGACTCGGGGGAAGCATCACCTGACACACGAAATGGTTCGTCTGTTCGATGGGTACACCCTTGCCCAACCCGTTGCTTTCAACACGGACATGGTCTCAAGCTTTCAACGACGCGTCTACCAGGTCCTTGAACGGATACCTAGATGCAGGGTGACAACCTACGGGCTGATATCGAAGCATCTAGGGTCTGCACCGAGGGCTGTGGGCGGAGCCGTCGCGTCGAATCCATGGCCGCTTTTCATCCCATGTCAGAGGGTTGTCAACGGCGACCTAACGATAGGCAACTATGGCTTGTGTGGTAGTCTCGATCGAATGGGGACGATCACGAAGCGAGACTTGTTGCGTCGAGAAGCCGTGCCAATGCAGGGCGATCAAATCGAAAGGAGCGCCGTCTGGGATCCATCGGAGAAGACCGATTGACCACCGGGCTCTACGTTGGACGCTTCCAACCCTTTCACCTAGGCCACTTGCAGGCGGTCAGGTATATTCTTGACCGAGTCGATGAGCTGACAATAGTGGTGGGCAGTGCTCAGCACAGCCATACCATCGACAACCCGTTTACTGCCGGAGAGCGAATTACAATGATACGATCAGCTATCAAGGAGGCAAGAATTCCAGCGGACCGCTACACTGTGATTCCCCTCCCTGACGACGAGTTTCACAAAGTATGGGTCTCTCACCT
>WNGM01000402.1_pt1 | contig 34953 bp, 75 predicted proteins | sample 5400571 | NCBI WGS metagenome assembly WNGM01 (sample SAMN13153378, study PRJNA577476) | soil metagenome | isolation source: 100 cm soil or saprolite under Garry oak tree replicate 2 | place: USA:California | collected 2016-06-15 | reverse complement strand
GTCCCGGTGTGGTTACAGCCCGTGATGACCCTCCCCCGGGGGGTAGTCATTGCAGGTCAGCCGTTGGCGCGCGTGTCGTCCTTGCTGATCGACCACGGCACGATGTGGTCGATGGTCGGTGCCCTGGGGTGCGGCACGGCCTGGGTCATGGCGACTCTTGCCTGGCGGCCGCGTCCTTCGGCGATGCAGATACCACAGCGATAGCGGTCGCGTGCTGCTATCTCGGCGAGCGTGTACGGCTCGGACGCTACGCTCACCCGTGCCCGCGCCCGTTCCTTGCGCCTGCGCTGCGCCCTTGCCTCGCGCACGCAGGCATCGCACTTCTGGCGGGTCGGCGGGATCACAGCACCGCATGGGCAGATGTGCTCCGTGGCGCGGCGAGCGGCGGCGGACTTGGCCCAGTTGAATTTGCGCCCGCATGTCCTGGAGCAGGCCCGGCTGTTGACTGCGCGCCCGACGAACAGCTGCCCGCACCACGCGCACTCGCGGATATAGACCCGCGTGACTGGCCAGTGTTTCCGCTCGGGCCCAGCGGTGCCGCGCTCACGCCGCTTCAGCTCAACGCCACAGGTCCGGCTGCATGTCCGCTGGACGTAGGACTTATGGCGGTCGGCGCGCGTGAACTGCCCGCCGCAGATCTCGCACGTCTTGGCCGGGGCACGCGCGCCCTTGTCGGCACAGGGCTTCGAGCAGAACCGCTGCGCCCTATGGGTGGGTGTGTAGATTGCACCGCACTCAGACAGCGCGCACGTGCGCGGGTCACCATAAGACTTGCGTTGCGGGTTCTTCCCGCGGCAGGCGTGGCAGACAATCTGAGGGCGTGAATTCGGGCCGCGCTGGACGGGCTTGCCGCACGCTGAACAGGACGCATTGAGAGCGGGCACTGCAGTCTCCTGGACATGCGGAAGCCCCTCGCTCCAGGAGAGACAAGGGGCTTCCTGGCCGCCCTGATCAGGGGCGGCTAACGGATGAATCTAGTGGGTCACCAGCGCCGTGAGGTGCGCAGCGGCAGCGGGACAGTGCGGACGGGTGATCTCGCGCGCATGCGGTTGCCGCGCCTGGCTGCTTCGCTGAGGTTGCAGTGCGCGTGCTCAAGCCCGGTGTAGGCGCTGCGGTCCGGGGTGTGGCCGAGGTGGATGGCGCTAACGCGCCTGCCCTTGACGTACTGCCACCGCTGCCACATGGGCCGGCCGCAGCGTGCGCACGGATCGCCTGGCCGCCACAGCGCCAGCCGCCGCTTCTGCTCGGCCTGATGTCCCCACCCGTATCCGCGCTGGGTGGTCGTTCCCGTCCAGCGCACGCGCGCAGCCATGGTCAGCGCTGCTCCAGTGCCCGCGCCGCGTCCCTGAGCATCGCCCTGATCTTCTCGCTGAGCTCCTGCTGAGCCGCCCAGTCCTCAGCGCAGAACCAGTGCTCGAAGCCGAACTCGTCGGTGACCTTGACCGCGACGTCCCCGGTCAGGCAGACGTAGCAGCACGGAGCGGGCATGGTCAGAGCCTCTGTCGGAGTTGAACCGCTACCGCACGGCAGGACACGGAATCCGTCTTGACTCCTGCCAGCAGACCCACCGGGGAGAGGCAAGCCATGGTCAGCGCCTCGCCTGCTTGCCGCACCGGCAGCAGCAGGCGCATGCCTGGCACTTGCCGCAGACCGGCTGGCCGCAGAACGCTGAAACGGCTGCTGTGGCCATGGTCAGGGCACCGGCGGGCCGGCGGCCAGCTGGCGCAGGGCGGCAATCGCGGACGAGTGCGAATCGCCGGTCATCTCGTACAGGCGCGTCCGGTAGTGATGGCCGTCAGGCGCTGCCCAGCTCGTGTGGTTGCCTGCCGTCCTGGGCTCGTGCTCCCTGCCGCAGTCGACGCAGGTGACAGCGGCGGCGATGAGCTGCTCTGCGGTCATGTGCGCCATGGTCAGGGCACCGGCGGGCCGTCGATGCACACGTCGGCGGTGACAACATCATCAGCGTCCTGGCTGAGCGCGACGACGGCGCCGTCGATGGTGGTGCCGCGCCGGATGCGGACCGCGTACATCCAGTAGCCGTCGTCCATGGTGACCTCCGGGTAAACGTCAGGCCCGGCGTCCCGGGGGGGATGGGACAACCGGGCCTGATAATGACCCGCTCGGGGACGCCCGCAGTCGGGGGTCGGTGCGGGCGGAGCGGCTGAACCGCGCGCCTGGTCGCGCGTCCGGGCATGCGGTGTCAGGGCAAGGTTAGGTGACGGCAAGCGGAGATGTCCACCTCCGGCGTCATCCGCCGGCGTGTCGGCGGGGCAGCGAGGGAGAAGAGTCGGCCCCCGCCGGATTCACCTAGCCAAGGGCCGACGGGGGCCAGCTTTGCGCCCGTAATATGCGCACCACCGCAGGGATTGTTCTGCGCCGCCCGCGGCCCGGCTCTGGGAAGCAGGCCGTTGCTAGGGGCCTCCAGGCTGTCAACCGCTTCCCACCTTAGCGCGGTGCCGGGCCATTCGCGGCACGCCCGGTCACCGCTTCTCGGTTGGGCGGGGGAGACAGGGGGCGGTTCCGGTAATGCGCCTTCGAGTTCACGGGATATTAGCCATGGGGCCAAAGCCGAATGGAGGCGTTGCAATTCTCCGATCTCGTACAGGATCTGGCCGCGCCCGCCGTGCTCGCCGGACTTGGTCTCGCCTAGGGGCTTGAGGTTGCCGGTCCGCCGTGCGGCGCGGACGACGGCGCGGAAGCCGGCCTGGTCGACGGGCATGCCCGCGGCGTCGAACTGCCCGAGGGCGTCGCTGACGGTCCAGCCAAGGTCGGTCACGGTCAGTCCGGCCATTCGCCGATGTAGCCATGGACGCGGGACACGTACTCGCCGATGCGGTAGATGACGGTGCGGTTGACGCCTTCGATCTTCAGCAGCGCGCCTTCCCAGAAGGGCGTGCCGTTCTCGCCATCGCGCAGCAGCCCGGTATTGATGCTGACCCCGGGTGCAGGATTCGTGAAGACGAGGGACAGCAGTTCGGCGCTGATCAGGATGCGCGGGTCTGCGTGATCGATGCGGATACTGCCATTGGCAAGCCTGGTCATGGCGCACTGGCCGCGCGGCAGGCCCGCAGGCACAAGTGGATGGTTGCCGAGCGCGAGCTTACCCATGGCTGTCCCGCGCGGCGAGGATGGCGCGGAGCTGGGCGGCGGTCATCTCCTCCGCGCAGCTCGCGCCGATCGCATCCGGCCAGGCCATGAACGCGCCTGGCGCCGCCTCACGCCACTGCCACGGCTCCGGGCCGCGGACGGTGGCGACGGCGAGCATGACGTCCGGGCCGATGGCATCGAGCGGCGGCGGCACACCGCGGCCCGGCCGCCAGGTGCCGTTGGAGACGACCAGGCCGCTGTAATAGTCAGTCCACGACGCGGGGGACGACACGACGCGCACCCCGGCTGAGACACTCGACGGGGCGGCGGGCGGACTGCTGGCGGTTATGCGGACCGAGGGCGACGAACCGGCGGTCTGCGGCTCCGGGTTCGGGTCCGGTAGCGCGGCCGGAGACGGTCCGCCCGCATTCGGGGCAGACGCCTTTCGCGCGCTCCAGCGCGGCCATCTACGCGCCATCCTCACCCGTCCAGCAGTCCACGCGGCGGCAGGCTGTTCAGCGGGACGATGCGCGGCGGTTCCGTTGCCGCCTTGTGGTCATGCGGGTCCTGCGAATGCCCGTCAATGTACCTGCGGCCGTCCTCGTTCAGGGCGAAGCAGAAGATCCGGGCGGACGGCGGGTCGGTCAGCAGGAATTCAATCCGGTACATCTGGTCGACAGGCAGCCCCTGTTCGCGCAGCCAGCGTGACTTGGTTTCGCGTGCGTACCGCCAGTCCCGGTCATGGACATCCCACACGGCGACGGGCGCGGTCTCGCTCACGGTTCCTCCATGTCCGGCACGGCCAGCGCGTCCGCCCGCGCCAGGTCCGGGACGATATCGGCGAGGCTCGCCCACGCCGCATCCTTATGTTCGGCTGCGGCACGTTCTTCCTCAGTGCAGCAGGCGTCGAACAGCGCGGCCGTCGCCTCATTCATGCCCTTGTAGACGGGCTTCTGCGGCCTCAGCTTCCGTTTCCGGGCGGCGAACAGTTCCGCCAGGTAATACGGTTCGCGAGCCTTGGCGAGGCCGGCCAGGCACGCCTCAAGCAGGGCCAGGTCGCCTGCGGTGATCTCCTCCGCATCCGCCGTCGCCCAGAAGAACACGTCACTGCACAGCGCGAACAGTTTCACGCATGGTTCCGGGGCAGGCCGCATGTCGACGCGCCACATCAGGGACTCATAGTCATCGGCGCGCTCGAAGACGCTGAGCACGGCCGCCGCTTCAGATGGCGTCATCAGCCCTCCAGGTCCGGCACGGTCCCGGTCAGCTCGCCGGCCCGTTTACGCGCCTTGCGGCTGTCCCGGACGATCAGCTCGGTGACCTCGAAGTCGCGCTGCAGCCGCTCGCAGACGATCGCCAGGTGGTCATCGCACGCCCAGGACACCACCACGTCGCCGCGGCGCATGATCGTCCAGTGGGGATCGGCGGCGTCGCATATCTCACAGCAGTAGGCGAGACTCATCACGACACCCGGTTGACGGCGTAGACCCGGACGTTGACCAGCGGAAAGGACCGCTCGTTGCTCACGTGGTCATCGGACAGGCCGATACTGCCCTTATAGACCGTGCTCAGCAGCAGCTCGCCGTCTGCGACCTTGACCGTATTGCACAGATAGGTCTCCTTCCGGTCATCCATCCAGATCACGGTCACTGACTCGATATCGCCCGGCCAGGGCATCAGCCCGCCTCCTCCGCCCGGGCCAGGTCCGGGACGATATCGGCGAGGCTGGCCCACGCCGCCCGGCACGGCGCCCCGGACTCCCGGTGCCCGAAACACTCGATGCGCCCGGGCTGGCGCCGGGCGTCGAGCAGGGTCTTCAGGAAGAAGCACCCGCAGAACGGGCAGGCGCGGGACCGGACCGGCCGCCACTGCTCCGCCTCGTCGATCGCCCGGACCGACCGGGCCTCGTCCAGCCGCTGGTCCAGCTCGGCGATGACTATGCGGTACGTGTCATCGTCGACCCCGGCGGCCAGCTTCGGCAGCACCTCGGTCAGGACCCGGACCGTGTTGGCGTCCGACCCTCCCCGCAGCTCGCGTTCGCTGGCGCCGACGGCGTACAGCAGCAGTTCCTCCGCCCACCTGGCCGAGGACTGGATAGACGTGTAAGCGAAGAACGCCGGGGGGTTACCGGGGACGGGGGCGGCCGTGATGCCGGCTACGGGGCGGGCGATCATGCCGGGCGCGTCGACGGCGTAGTCGGGTTCGGGGGTGAGCTCGGCGAGCCGCGGCACCATCCGGGCGAGCAGGACGCAGGCCTCCTGCACGGGGTCCGCCGGGCCGGTCAACGTCTCACCCGCCCCTCCATCAGCGAGAGGATGTGGCGCAGCGCGTAGTGGCCCCGGTAGCCGTCCGTGGTCCAGAACTTCCGGCCGCAGTCACAGCGCTTGCGCAGGCCGTAGAACGGCAGCGGGATGGCCGGCACCCACTGGCCGCGCTCGTTCTGGACCTGGTTGACCGTCACTTCCATGCGAACCTGCCCGCAGTTGCCGGTACCGGGAGACGTACGCAGACCAGCGTATCCGGGCAGGCAGGAGTGGCGCGAGTTACGTGCGCGGAACGGCGATGAGGATGCTCATCACGTCCCGGGCGATCTGCCGGGACTCGTCGCTGCCCTCGGCGGCACCGGCGTGATGGCAGAGCGCCTCCCAGGCGCGGGCAGCCTTAATGAGCGAGTCGGCGGTCGCCGGAGCTTCCGTCCGCTTCTCAGCCATCGTTGTCCTCCGTCGTCTCCCGGGTGCCGATGCCGACGACGCTGCCCTCGATGTGCAGGAAGCCGTCCGGGTCAACGCCGAACTCATGGTCGTCGCGGACAACGCTCACGTCAATGACCTCGACATTGCCGACGATATGCACCCCCGTCCACAACGTGAGCTACGTCAGCCCGGATCTTGGTGCAGAGCTTCATCGCGTACCTCCGTCTCCGGGGCGCCGATGCCGAACCTGTCCAGCATCAGCGCGCCCAGCCGGTGCAGCCACCGCTCGTTCTCCGCCGTGATCACCGGGTCGCGGCCGGCCAGCTTCAGCATCACCGCCACGTCCACCACGAACGCGGCGGCGTCCTCCTCGCGGACCATGCAACTCCTCGGGGGAACGCCAATGCACGGGGCCGTGGCGGTGAAGCCGGCGGGGGGATGGCCGAAAGGCCGGTGATCATCATAATGGGGCTGACCACACCCAGGCGTCCGCATCCCACCACCAGGCCTCGCCTTCCCGTGACGCTTGCACGTCCGGGCCGCACCGGCTGCAATCACCGCGCACATCGGCCAGGAACTCATGCCAGCTATATCCCTCGCCCGCCTGACCGGATGTAGCTCTCGGCCTGGCCAGGAAACGGCCACACCTGCATCTAATCCCGGCCATCCTCCGCCTCCTCGCCCGGGACCGGGCCGTCGCACGGCGGGCACCGGCCGCAGCCCGCGCACGCCGGGCCGTCGCAGCGGGGGCACGGGATCGAGATGGTGCCGCGCCCGCACCGCTTGCAGGGGGCCCACGTGGCCACCTTCGGGGGACCGTCTCCCGGCTCAGCCATGACTGTCCTCCGTGGTCTGCGCGGCGCTGTAACCGTCCCTCATCGGGCTGCCGGGCGGTCCATGCAACGGGTCGTCCTGGCCGCGGCCGCAGTACGTGCAGGAGTTACCCGGCTTATGCGAGTCAGGGTCGTAGCTGTGCCGCCGGAGACCCTGGTCCTCCGTGGTCTGCGCGGCGGCCTGGCCGCCCATGAGGATGTCCTGGTTCCGGCGAAGCTCGCTGACCAGCTGAGCCCGGACCTGGTGCAGCCGGGCAATCAGCTGGTCGATGTCCTTGACTGCCCGGTGCCCGGCTCTGATCGCGCTGGCGCTGCGCTTCCCCAGCGGCGGGATCACCGCGCAGCCCGGCGCGGGCGGCTGCCCGTATCCGAAGTCCTGCCAGGCGCCGACGCGGAAGCTGATCAGCCCGGCCAGCTCTTCCAGCCCGGCCGCGGCATCGTTCAGGCTCTCCGCGCTGCCCTGCCCTGCGTTCGTCTCAGTCATGTCGTGCTCCTGTCTTGCCGTTCCTGGCGCGGCGGGCGGTGCTCTCCGACACGCCGGCCTTCGCCGCCACCTGCGCGTCATTCAGGCCCGGGTTGCGCCTGATGACGGCCAGCGCCCTGGCGGCTTTCGCTGACGGCTTCGCCTGGCGGTTTCCTGACGGCCCCGGTGACGGGCTTGGTGGCGGTTCCGGTGACGGCGGGCTGACGTCATCATCCCCGTCATCGGCGCCGTCATCAATGGCGTCATCTGGCGTCCCGTCATGGCGCAGGGTGACAGCCGGCGCAGGCTTCCACCGTTCCATCACGTTCGTGGCCAGGAACAGCGCGACGGTCGCCCACCCGGACCCCATGGCCGCGCCCCGGCCGTACGGCAGCCCGTTCATCACGTTCGCGTAGAGGCTCGCGGCCAGCCCCGGCCCGATGGCTGACCACCCGAGCAACTTCTGGCCGCCCTTGGCCGCCCCGGCTCCGATGATGATGAGCCCGTCTATCGCTACGGGCATCAGGCGGGCGTCGTACAGCGGGGCGTGCCACGTCAGGAACAGGTTCACGATGTGCCCGTAGGACACGACGGCGGCGACGGCGCCGACCGAAGCGAACACCAGCCGCCACCAGTTACGGCGGAACGCGGACACCGCCAGCGCCAGGCGCCCGGGCCTGTCCTGTGCCGTTCGCAGCTGTCCGGCGGCGTTCGGCTCCGTTCGCGGCAGAGCGGACACGTCACCGCGCAGCGGCGCCAGGGTGACAGGGCGGGCGCGGCCGTTCGCGGTGGTCGCCGAGCCGTTCATCAGCCCCTCCTCTGGTCACTGCGGGTGATTGTCCACTCATCCGCGGGCCGTTCGTCCACTCGTCCATCCGGTCGTCCAGTTGGACGATCCTCGCGCGTGCGCGCGTGCGCCTGCGCGTAGGGGCGGGCGGGCGTCCATTCCCGCGGACGAGCGGACGAACAGGCGGATCCGGTCACGCTGCGCTGATCTTCTCGCGGGCCTCGCCGAGCAGCCGGTCCCGGTCAGCCTGCACCCTGGCCAGCGCCCCGTGAATGTCGGCGCCGGGCAGCGGGGCGTACAGGCCGCGCCTGAGCTGGGTGATCGCCTCCTGTCCGGCGAGGGCCTTCAGCACCGGGTGGATCCAGCTGGTGGACATCCCGGACTCCTCGGCGAGCTGCTTCGGGGTGATGCCGCCGCGTCCGGCAGCACCGGCGAGGGCCCGGGCGAAGGCGGCGCGCTGCCGGATGATGACGGGCCGCAGGTCGACGGGGGAGGGGCGGAACCCGTCGGGCACAGCGGGAAGCTCGGCTTCGATCCGCGCGGCCACCGCCCGGCCGTCACCGGTGCCGGGCTCGGACGGGGGAGGGCCTGCCGCTGCCGCAGCGTGAGCGAGCGTCCCGGCCGCGGCGTGCGGATGGCCGGCGGCGGCGGCCTGGTACTGGGGGGAGATGCCGCGGAACGCCGGATCAAGGCGCAGCCAGCGGGTGTCCCACCACTGCTGCCAGGTGACGCCGAGCGGTGACATCTCCTCGCCGCAGTAGAGCCGCAGCGGCGGCCGGGCGCCGAGCAGCGCGGCGTTCTGCGCGGTGATCCGCTTCAGCAGGTCGTGCGGCATCTTCGGGGCGCGGACCTGCTCGGCCAGGGCGCGCGGGCCGTCCTTGATGTAGCAGGTGCCCTGCTCCTCGAGCCTGGACGCGTCGAGCTTGTTCCACTCCTCGATGGCGAACTGGCCGTGGGCGGCCATCTCGACCCGGTACACGACGCGGAACCGCAGGTTACCCCTGGTCTGCTCGGTGCGGACCGATTCCTCCAGCGCGCCGTACTGGGTGTAGACCTCGACGTAGATCTCGACCGCGCGACCCTGGCTGGTGATGGTCGCCAGGTGGCCGGAGCATTCGGCGTCGCCGTTCGTCACCGAGGTCAGGCCGTGGGTCTCGTCGATCAGGGTGTGGATCGCGGGCACGTCCCCGGTGGCGAGGAGCTGCTCGTCGCCGTCGTAGGCGTACCGGAGCCGCATCGCGTTCTCCGCGACGAGCATCAGCAGGTACATGCGGGCCTCGTCGACGCCGGTGATGACGTACTCGGCGGCCGCCGCCTCGATGACGGGCCGGGCGGACCGGCCGCCCTTCAGGTCAATGAGAACCTGCCGGTCATCCGGGCAGCCGGTCAGGCTGGCCAGGCGCACCAGCAGGTGATTCGACTTGCCGGTATTGGTGGCGCCGATGATGAAGGCGTGCACCCGCAGGCTGGCCATCTTCCACCCGCCGGTTTCCGTCAGGCCGACCGGCGCGGGGTCGTGGACTGACTTCGGGGCGATCGCCGGATCCCACGCCACGACCTGGGCGAGCGGGTTGGCCTGCTTGAGGAACAGCCAGAAGTGGTTCGGCCGGCCCGGCACCGTCTCGGCGCGGACCCGGCCGACGTCGACGAACCCGTCCAGGCCGGACTCGATCAGCGGAAGGACCTGGTCGACATGCGCCTTGGTATGACGGCCGGCCAGCCCGGCGACCTCGACCCTGGTGGTGACGCCCATGATCTGCACGCCGGTGATGGCGGACCCGCCGAGGTTCCACGCCCAGGCGTGGGACTGCCACCAGCCGTCCCACTTCGCGATCAGGGCCTCCCGTTTGCGGCGGCCTCGGGGCCGGTGGTGCTTCCACCAGGGGATGCCCCACGCGATGCACCCGGCCAGCAGCAGCGAGCCGAGCACGATGGCCGTGACCGGGCCGCGGACCGGATCGAGCCACGCGGCCAGCCACAGCCATGTCATGCCGGCCGAGACGGTCGCGCAGGCATACCACTGCTCGGAGCGCCGGTCCCACTTCGACGGCGCGAAGTAGCCGACCAGGACGGCCGTGAGCAGTCCGATGCCGAGGACGAACCCGGTCGCACGGTAGTGGTGCAGGATCAGGCCGCCCGGCCAGAACACGAACGGCAGCGCCAGCGGGACCGTGACATGCCGGTTCCGGCGCAGCGCCCGCGCGGCCAGCCGGGCGGCGGACTCGGTGCGGTGCTTCTGCTGCTCGAACGGCGGCGCGGCAGCCGCCGGGGGCGGCAGCGCGGCGGGCCGCGGCACGAGGTCTTTGCCGGCCATCACCTGCTCCCGTTCTCGGACAGCTCGGAGTGGTGCGGTGCCTGCCGCGGCGACCGGGCCAGGTCGCCGACGCTCATGTGGATCATCGAGGTCACGTTCGTGTCGGCCTCGCCGAACGACATGGCGGCGGCCTGCAAGTGCTGCGCGGCCTTGGCCAGCGGCTCGGTGATCTCCGGGCCGTAGTTGTTCCCCGGCTCGGACATGGTCCGGGCCAGCATCTGCGCCATCGCGGAGAACCGGATGGATCCCTCGGCTGCGGCCTTCAGCGCGGCCTGCTTGTGGTGGATGCCGCCCGCGGCAGCCTCCGCGTGGATGCGGTTCACGCCCTCGATGAGCTGTTCCGCGCCTGTGGTTGATACCACGGTGCTTCCTCCGTTGCTGCTAGATGGTTGCGCTGGTGCCGGCGGCGGCGGGACCGGGCGGGCGGGAGGACCGCCGTTCCCGTTCGCCGGCTGATTGCCGCCCGCGGCGGCGGGGGCGGGCGGCCTGAGTCGCTTCACGGCCGCCGTCGCGCCGGCCAGTGCCTGCTTTGCCAGGGGCGGGTCGCGCCTGGCAGCGGGCGGCGGCGGGGTGGTGCCGTTCGCCCGTTCGTGACGCTGCCGCTCCAGGTAGTCCGTCGCGAACGCCTGCTGCCACGCCCGGTGGACGTCGGCCCTCGCCTGGGCGCGGATCTGGCCGCTGCCCGGGTGCGCGACCACGGAGCCCGCGCTCCTGGCCGCCTTCGCCGCGGCCCTGCCGGGCGAGCGCAGAGTCGTGCCGCCGGCCCGCTGCCGCATCCCCGGCGTCCGGGGCCCGGTCCACGCGGCGTTCCTGGCCTGCGAGACGCGGCCGGCCAGGTACGGCAGCACGACGAGCAGGACGACGATCCCGAGCACGGTCCCCATCTCAGCCCCCCGCCCACGTGGCCAGCTGCGAGACCAGCTGCTGCGCCGGGGCCGCGGTGACCGCGTACAGGTGGTGGGCGAACCCGGCCGGGGCCAGGGCCAGCACCAGCGGGGTCGCCAGCGCCACCCACGCCGCGGAGATGTCCGGCGCCCACACCAGCGCGGTGAACACCGCGGCGGCCAGGGCCAGCGCGGCGATGGTGATCAGCGCCCAGCCGGCCCCCGACCCGGGCGACGTGCCGCCGATCAGGCCGAGCGCCCGCTGGATCAGGCGCAGCACCCACTGCCCGGCGGCGGTGACGACAGCGACCGCCCCGGCGCAGTACATGCCGATGATCAGGGCCCGGTGCAGCCACGGGTGGGTCATCGGCGGCAGGTGGTGCAGGTGCCGGATCAGCAGCCAGCACAGCCCGGCCGTGATGAGCGCGGCCCCGGTGCCCAGCCACGCGCCGATGCCGCTCACGGGCCCTCCCCGATGATCAGGCCGTTGTCGTAGGCGAACGGGCGCGTCGGCGACGCGGGCGGCCGTGGCCCGGCGGCGGCGGCGGTCTGCTCCGGCTCCGGCATGGCCGCGGGTACGCGCGGGTCCTTCCGCAGCCGCGGCAGGCACAGCAGGGCCAGCAGCACGGCGGCGGTCACGGGGATGAGGATGCTCATGCTGCCTGCCTCTTCAGCCTGCGGCGTTCACGTTCGGACATCCCGCCCCAGATCCCGAAGCGGCCCGCGTCCTCGTGCGTCAGCGCGTAGTCGAGGCAGGGCTCCCTGACCTCGCACCTGCCGCAGACGCGCTTCGGGTCGCGAACCGAGCCACCCTTCTCCGGGAAGAAGATCTCCGGGTCGACCTGCGCGCAGAGCGCCTTGTCCTGCCACTCCAGTTCGGCGGGATCGGCCGGCGCGATGAGGATCTGCGCGAGCGGTACGATCTCGGCCGGGCTGCGGGGAAGGCGCCTCGTCATGACCGCCTCCCGGTGCCGCGCGGTGCCCCCGCGGCCGCGCGGCCATGCGCCGGGTGCGCGGCCGCGGGGAAGACGGCCGCGCACCCGGCCGGGCTCACGCGGGCCAGGACCGCGGCGGCAGGCCGCGCTCGGCGGCGCCCCGGTCGAACTCCTCGCGGTACCGGGCCAGGCGGGGGGAGTACGGGGTGGTGCCCGGCGGGGGCAGCGGGTCCGCGGGATTGTCCGGAGGGCATGTTAGGTTGGGCACGATCACTCCTTAGGGGAATGTGACAGGTACTGAGGGCGGCCCCCTGGACGGGGCCGCTCTCGTCTTGCGTGCGGGGCATCTACGCCGCCGCCTCGGTGAGCGCGCGGATCTCGGATTCCGGGTAGCGGCGCTGGCCGCCCTTGGTGACGTGGGCGGTGATCTTGCCCGCCCGGTGCCAGTTCGCCAGGGTGCGGACGACGACCCCGGCCCTGCGGGCGGCGATGCCGGGCCGCAGCAGCACGGGCGGTTCCGCGTTTTCGGTAGTTTCCGGTTCCACGGTGCCACCGTAAGCCACATGCTGAGAACAGTCAAGAACGTTCGCTAACCGTCTACACTGGAGAGGCCAGGTTCCGGGTGGCCGCCGCAGGCTGGACGCGGCGGCCACCAATAGAGAACAATCAAGAACGGAACCAGGCTCACGAAGGGAGTCCAGCAAGTGAAGATCAGGTTCATGTGGAAAGACGGCGCGTCGAACGTCGGCAACTGCCCGGCCATGTACGAGGCGCCGGGCGGCTACGTCATCCAGGGCAAGAAGCTCGACGCCGCGACCCGCGCCCAGCTCCGCGACCTCGGCGGCGACGAAGACGGGATATTCGTCCCGGCCAACGTCATCGACCGCATCCGGGGCCTTAATGGCTGACGAGGACCTGGAATGGTCAGACGACCTGCTCGGGTCGTTCAGGCGGTCGGCCTTTCGGTTCGAGACGCGCAGCACCTACGCGCTCAGCTACGAGCAGGCCGACTTCGACCGCTTCCTCGCAGGATCGCCCGTGCCGCCCCCCGAACTTGACTGGTGGCGGCCATGGCTCGACGAGATCAGGCGGCTGACGGCCGAGGGCAAGACGGTCAGCCGCGTCCGCGTGCTCGATGAACCCCCGTCCGACTACCAGCGGTGGGAGATGTGGGCGGCCCAGTGGCATTCGCAAGCCGGCGAGCGCATCGCCTACATCTCGCGCGGCAACGCCATGCGGGCGATGCTGCCCCTGTGGCTCGGCGAGGACTGGTGGCTGCTCGATGACGAGCGCGTGATCCACATGTGGTTCACCGAGGACGGCGCGGTCGAAGACAGGAAGATCAGCGACGATCCGGGCACCGTGGCCCGGTTCATCGAATGGCGGGACCTGGCAGTCCGTATCGCCACCCCGGCGGAAGAGATAGCCGCCGCCTGACCGAGGAACTGCCTTGCGACCCACTGGAGAATGGCTCAACCAGCCCGGCGGCCTGGCCGAGCGCCTGCAGCGCTTGCGCAAGGCCGCCGGGCTCACTGGAGACCGCCTCGCCGAGATAGCCGGCTGGCCGCGATCCAAGGTCCCGAAGATCGAGAACGGCCGGCAGATGCCGGCCGACGCCGACATCAGGGCGTGGGCGGAAGCGTGCGGCCAGCCGGGCGAGATCCCGGACCTGCTCGACCTGCTCAGCGATGCGCAGGCCGTTCACCGTCAGTGGCGCCACCAGCTCCGCAGCGGGCAGGCGGCATTGCAGGCCGAGTTCGACGCCATCGTGCGCGGAGCCAAGCGCATCCGCAATTTCGAGGTGCTGCTGATACCTGGCCTGCTCCAGACCCCTGACTATGCCCGCTACCGCGCCCTCGAGGCGGTGCGCCTGCACGGAACGCCCGCCGGGGGCGTGGAGGCGACCGTGGCCGGGCGGATGCGCCGGCAGGAAGTGCTCTACGACGCGGGCAAGACGTTCGAGTTCGTCGTTACCGAGGCCGCGTTCCGGCTGCTGCTATGCCCGCGCCCGGTGATGCTCGGCCAGCTCGACCGGCTACTGGTCGCGTCCACGCTCGGCAACGTAACGCTGGGGATCATCCCGGCCGGGACAGAGCTGCCCGTGGCCCCGATGGTCGGGTTCCTGACCGTGGACGACATGACCATCGTGGAGACCTTCACGTCGGCCGACACGATCCCCGGCCGGGAATCAGCCACCTACGAGCGGATCTTCGGCGAGCTGATGGCCGAGGCGGTTGCGGGAGACGAGGCGCGGCGGCTGATCGCGGGCGCGGCGGCGGCCCTCGGCAAAGGCTAGGCCGAAAGATACCGGGGCCGCGGCGGCATCGCCGGGGGCTTCATAAGGTCCCGCAGGAGGCTCGGCACCGGTATCAGCACTCCCCAGGTCGGATGCGTACCGTTCAGGCCGCCGTTCTTCCTGCGCCCCATCGCATAGTGGTAACGCGCGACTGCCTTCAGCCGATCGACCGGGGCGAAGACGGTTATCTCCGTCGAGAGCACCAGGGCCCAGATTTCCGCTGTGGTCACGGATATCCCGCTCGGCTTGTACTCGCCGAAATAGCGGCAGCTGTACTCGATGTAGATGTTGCCCGTGCTGGCCGCCCAGATGTCGGTCTTGGTCTCGACGCGGGCGCCGTCCTTGAGGGACTGGATGATGTCGATGACGAACAGCTCGCCGTTCTTGCCGATCTCCCAGTCGATGTCCCATTCAGGCAGGCAGCGGGAGCACTGGCAGGTGCCGGGAAGCTGGTTCACGGCGTCGCAGCGGGCGAACATCTCCAGGTACGGCCCGGGACTCGCCTTGGCCACGAGGTCGTAGAACTTGTGCGGCTTGGCCGAGTGCTTCCCGCGCCTGGCCTCGAACCAGTTGACGAGTCCCATGTCCTGCGTGCGCATGTCGCCCTTGACGCCGAACAGCACGAGCTCGGTGGAGACGCGGAAGTAGTTGCCCATCCCCATTTGCGGCTTGACCCAGACGAGGTAGGTCTTGTACGTGAACCCCCATGCGGCCATGACCTTGAACGCGTCGGGCAGGTGCCCGGCGGTGGCCCACAGGTACAGGTGGGCGCGCTCGGCTGCCCGCGGGAGCACCACGTCCCTGGCTAGGTCCGTGCCGTCGGGAAGCGGCTCGTCGCCGCACAGCTGGGCAATCGACAGCGTGTCGTAGTGGTCCTGCGCCGCGGCCCGGGTGGACGTGTTGCCGTAGCGCCACGGCGGGTCCGCGACGAGAGTGGAGAACACCCCGGCCGGGATGACGATCGGGGCGGCCGGGGCCGCGCCGGCATATGCCTGCCTGGCCAGCTTGACGGCGCCGGCGCGGGTTATCTCGCCCTTGACGCGGGCCTTCTCCTTGTAGTCCTCGTAGACCTCATCGGGCAGCGAGGCGACGGCCTGCCAGCGGTGCGACTCCTTCTTGGTGACTCCGAGGTCGTCAAGCTTCGGCGGAAGTGCGGTTCCATCGTGGAACCGCACTTCATCAGGGCTTTTGCCGATACCCTGAGCCCCGGTGTTCTTATCCATCGCGGCGAGCATCCGGCCAGCGTCACGTTGTGCGTCGAGACTGAACTCCGCCCAGTCGAGGCACGCCTCCTCTGAGAGTTTGGCCTTGCGGGCGGCGATACGGGTCACGTCGGCACGGTGCGCGAGGCTAGCGAGGGCGGGCAGGCTCTCGGCTTCCCGGAGCGCCTGCCTGGCTACCGCGAGCATCTCCCGTGATGCCTGCTCGGTGATGGCCGGCTCGCCGCCATGCGGCGTGACGACTTCCCCGGTGCGCAGGTCCACGACCTTGCCGGAGACTTCGGCCGCGTCGCTCCCGGCGAGCGCGTCGGCTGTCGTCATGACGTCGGCTCACTGGCCTGCGGGCTGGCGTCCAGGGCGCGCTCGCAGGCCACCACGACCCAGTTGGAGATGCTGCGCTGGTCGGTTGCCGCGGCTTCGCGCATGCGCTCGTAGAGTTCTTCCTTGACACGGAAGTGGAGCCATCTTGCCGGCATGCGCACAAGATAGCACGCTATATGCCCGCAGCCGGAGATGCTTGCCGTCCGTCTCCCGGTGTGGTTACCCTGCGCGCATGGAGCGGATAGCCGGATGGCCGCATTCACGGCTGGCCATGTTCGCCCGCGCCCACCCTGAGATCAGCATCTGCCTGGTCGAGGGCGTCTGGCGCGCGTTCGAGCCCGACGGCGACGGCGGAGGCTGCGAAACGCACGGCCGCACCGAGGACGAGCTGCTCGCCAAGCTGGACGGCGGCTGAGATGGCCGGCTACCCGGAACCGCCGCCGCCCGATCCCGACCTGGACGCGATCATCGGCATCGAGCAGTACACCGCCGACATCATGAGCGGTGACCGCCGGCTCGTCTGGTGGGACCGCGCGCTGTGGTGGCGCACGTACCGCCCGGGCGGATTCGACGGCTACCGGACGCTGGCCGGCAGGCGGCTGCCGTGCGCCACGATGGAGCAGGCGGTCCGGCGGCCGGACATGCGTGACGAGATCCGGCGGCTCAGCCGCGGCTAGCTGACCACGTGCAGGTGCCGCTTCCGGGCCTGCGGGACGAGCCCGGCGGCGGCGAGGATCTCGTCGGCCCGCCGCACCGCCTCGGCCTCGATGAGGGCCTCGCCGTACGCCAGCGCCCGCCGCAGGATGGCGGCGTCGCCGGCCGGGCACGCCCCGGCCGCCCGGGTCACCGCCGCCCGGACGTCGCCCCACGCCGGCACCGCGGGCCCGGCGGCGTTTCCTCGCGCAGGCTCGGCCATGACGCGCTCCCTCCCACAGGCCACGCCCGCCCGGGGGGTTCCAGGCCGTTCCGCTCCGCGGCGGGCGTCTCACATTATGACAATCCCCCGCTTTTGTCCTATGCGGTATACGCGCCGTCCGCAAGCGGTTACGGGTAACTCGCATGCAATTGCGTCCCCCGCGTAGGCCTTAGGCGCCGGCTGACGTCGCCTCGGAGCCGGCGGCGCGGGCGTCGCCCCAGCGCTGCAGGTCCGCGACGAGCCACACCCGGTCGGGCAGGTCCAGGCCGCGGGCGCCCGTGCCGTCCCAGGTTTTGGCATCGGGGGTGCCGGGGCCGAATACCTGGCCGCCGTCCGGGTCGGCGACGCCGCGGAGGGCGAGCTGGCGCAGCCGCTCCCAGATGCGGTCGGCGTAGGGGCGGACGGCGGCGGGATGGGCGGCGCCGAGAACCGGCGGCGCCCATCCGGGCGGCTCGGCGGGCGGCTCGGCGGGGGCGTCGTCGGGAGACACCGGGATCAGGGTGTTTCGCCGGAGATGCGCAACGTCGAGGAGCGACCTGTAGTTCACCAGGTAGGCCCGCGCGAGCTGGCGCAGCGTGGGCTCGGGGAACCTCTTCCTGTACGCCTTCTCGATGTCGGCGAGCATCCTGGTGTTCGGGTTCCCCATGGGCGTCAGCGGCAGCCGGTCCCGGGCGAACGCGGGCCAGTGCGTGTAGCCGAGTTCCTTGCGCCGCTGGGCCAGGAGCGCGCCGAGCAGCACCCGGCCCTCCTCGGGCGCGTCCTCGATGGGCAGCCCGCCCGGTTCCCTCGCACGCCCTTCCGTACCTGGATGCGCGGGGGCCAGGATGCGGTCCTTCAGGTGCGCGACGTTGACCAGGGATTCATAGGTCACCCTGTAGACCTGGGCGAGCAGGCGCAGCGTGGGCTCGGAAAAGTTATCCCGGCGGGCGTGCTCGATGTTGTCGAGCAGCATGATATTCGGCTCGCCGGAGCGGAGCAGCAGCAGCCGTTTCCTGGCGAACGCGGTGCGGCGCGCATAGCCGAGTTCGATGCGCCGTTGCTGGAGGAGCTCGCCGAGGATCCGCCGACCGTCCTCGGGTGCGTCTTTGATGGGCGGCGGCCCTGAAGCCATCGTGTCCCCTTTATGGCGGGAGATTCCCCCGTGTCCGACTCTGACTGACGATGAGGTTGCCGTCAAGCAACCTCCCTCGGCTACATGAAGAGCCAGCGTATACCCCATCTAGCCAAGTTCACTCCAAGTTCCGGCCACTTCCCGGCGGCGAGATTTCTTGGCGAGATCGGTTGACGACGTTTCCAGATAGCGTCTACTGTCGTCACATGCCACCCATCCCGACCGCCATCCCGGACCGGACGAAGATCCGGGCGCTGACCTGGGAACGCGGATACAGCATCTCCGGCCTTGCCCGCAAGATCGGCCGTCCGCCAGCGACCCTGTGGGCCATCACCGGCGGGAAGCCCAGGCCGACCGGCGTCCCGCTGCTGCGCCAGATCGCGCACGGCCTGAGCGTCCGCGTCAGCGACATCAGCGACTGGGACGGCGACGACGACACCGAGAGCGACGCGGAGACAAAGATCCCCGCCTAGACGCAAAAAACGGCCCGGCCGCCGAACACGACCGGGCCAACGAGCGGGATAACAACCGCTCACACAGTACCAAAACAGACGAAGGGATAACAACCAGTGACACCCGACGACATCCAGCTACTGACCTACGACGAGGCCGTAGCGCTGCTGCCCGATGGCGACAGCATCCACACCTTCCTGGACAGCGGCATCGCCCTCATCGGCGCCGACTGGGACCGCGCGAAGGTCCTGGCGCTGCTCCGCGAGTCCGACCCCGGGATCGAGGTCACCGGCCCGGCCGCCCAGGCCATGGGTCACGGCCTGGCCGCGTACCGCGACGGCGAGCCTGTCTTCATCGAGACGAGGCCAGCAGCATGACACTCCCGTTCCGCCGCCGGAGCCGCCCCCGCTTCAACGGCAGCCCCAGCGACCACGCGCCCACCCAGCAGTGGCTCAGCCAGCTCCGCACCGACGACATGGACGGCGCCACGTACAAGTGGGGCGGCGCGAACGACATCGGCGTCATGGCCATCGCCACGTTCACGCACGACGTGGCCGCGCCGCTCGCCGGGTACCGGCCCGCGCTCTCGAGCTTCCCCGCGCTGCCCCCGGCACCCGGGCCTCAGCCTGCGCCGTGCCGCAGGACTAACCCGCACACACCGCACGACACGCCTGGCGGCCGATGCCCCGGCACCGCCCCCGAGTTCCCGTCCGAGCCGATAGAAGTCGTCAGCGCCGAACCGCTGCCTGACTGGGAACGGGACCTCCTGGACGAGCAGGCCCGGCAGATCGCCCTCCCCGTGCTCCGGGACGTCCCGGTCACCGAGCGCGCCGTCATCGGCGACGACCTCCGGCTTCCCGTCATCTGGTGCGAGATGCCCGGCTGCATCTCCTGGGGCTACGACGACACCGTATCGGCCGGGTACGCGGACAGCCGCCGCAGCGCCATCGCCGCCGGGTGGCGGTACGACGCCCTCGGCCGGCTCGCCTGCACGACATGCCAGCAGACCCGCCCCGACTACGACAGCCCGCAGCCCGTCGCCTGGCGCCACCCCTCGGTGCGGCGCCACTGGAACTGGGCCGACGAATACGGGCGCCCGAACGCAGAGGTCCAGCGCCGCTGGGCGGCCGGCGAGTACATCGGCGAGCCTCTCCGCGACGAGGACATGAAGCAGCTCGGGCAAGAAGCGGAATACGGCAGGCAGATCAGCTACGAGAACCCGGCCATCGCCCGCGCCATCGCCGGCGCCACGGCCAGGACCGAGGGCGCGTCATGACCGCCATCAGCGTCACGGCAGAGCACATCGCCAAAGGCGAGCCCGAGAACCGCGAACGCTGCCCGGTCGCGCTGGCCATCATGGACGCCCTCCCGAACGCCACGGCAATCGAGGTAACCGGCACGCTCCTCAGCATCAGCCACGGCGAACAGTTCTTCACGACACGGCTTCCGCCGAAGGCCAGCGAGTTCGTCCGGGACTTCGACGACAGCGAGCCGGTTCAGCCGTTCACGTTCGACCTGGACTACCCGGCGGTGACGCGATGACCATCACAGACGAGGAGGCCCTGGCACTGGCCCGGGACGAGGCGGCCGTGAAGCTCGCCCGGGAAACCCTCGCCCTGCTCCGCGAGGCCCTCGCCCTGCTCCGCGACCTCGCCGCCCGGAACGAGGCCGCCGCCGGACGGGCCGACGACCAGCTCGCCGGCCGGACGATGGCGCCGCTCCCGGTGGCGCACCAGCTGATCGACGCGACCCGGCAGACCGCCGCATACGCCCGGGGACAGGCGGCGCCATGAAGCCCGCCAAGTGCACATGCATCGGCGCCGTCGCCGAAACCCTCGCGCAGACACTCGCATGCCCGCGCCGCTGGTGGCCCCTGCCCGGCGGCGGCTGGGCCCACAGGCCCTGGTGGGCACGATGACCGGGCCGGCCCACTTCGCCAGGGCGGAGGAGCACCTCGCCGCCGCCGCCACGATCGAGACAGACGGCGACGAGGACAGCATGTCCGCGTGGCACCAGCGTCAGGCCCTAGTGCACGCCACGCTCGCGAACGCCGCCGCCACTGCACTGATCGGCGAGAAGCCGCGCAGCGGATCATTCGACGCCTGGCGCGAGTGGAACCAGGTCACGGGCGGCGCGGACTACCCGGCGGTGACCCGGTGAGCTGGCCTGACTTCCTGACGCCCTGGGCGGCCGAACCCGCGCCCGCTGACGCCGGCACCGCCGGGTCGCGGGACCTGGACGACGCCGGCGTCCTGGAGGATGCGGCACTGGTGCTGCTGCGCCGCTACCCGGGCACCAGGCCCGACGGCCTGGAGGGAACGATCGCGAACCTGCAGTGGATCGTGCGGGCCATCCGCCGCCAGGCAGTGCCCGCGCCTGAGACGAAGGCCAGCAAATGACCGCCACCACGTTCCGCCGCAAGTACGGCAGCGGCCATAGCTACACCCTCGACGGCGAGCCCCGCATCAAGGGCGTCACCACGATGATGAAGGGCCTGGGCGGCCCGCCCGAGTCCTACTTCACCAAGTACACCGCCGGTCACGCGGTCGACAACTGGGACCGGCTGAGCGGCCTGCCGCCGTCCGAGCGTCTCGAGGAGATCGCCGGGGCCACCAAGGCCCGGTTCAGCGCGGCCGCCGTGCGCGGCACTGCCGTGCACAAGCTTGCCGAGGCGCTGTCCAAGGGCGAGGAGGTCGCCGTCCCGGACCACCTGCGCGGCCACGTCGAGGCCTGTATTCAGTTCCTCGACGACTACCAGGTGCAGTCCGTCGTCACCGAGGCCGCGCTGTTCAGCCGGAAGCACAAGTACGCCGGGTCCGCCGACCTGTTCGGCACCGCCGTCAAGCCGCTCGCCGAGGCCAGGGTGCGGATTTTGGGTGACTACAAGACGACAAATTCCGGGCCGTGGGGTTCCGTCGCCTTCCAACTTTCGGGCTACCGGTACGCCGACTTCATGCTGTCCGGCGACGGGGGCCTTGACAGCGAGGAGCTGCCGGTGCCCGAGGTCGATGAGTGCTGGGCGATCTGGCTCAGAGCGGACGGGTATGACGTTTTCCCGATGCAGGTCGACCGTGAAGTCCACCGCCAGCTGCTTTACATAGATCAATGCCGGATCGCGGATGAGGAATGCCGCCACTTCAAAGGTGACGCCCTGCCGCACCCGGACACTGTCCGCAAGGTGCGCTTGCAGGACGTCGGCGAGCCGTCATGAGCGCGACCCTGCGCGAGCGCGTGCTATCGCGACTAATCATCGACCCGTCCGGCTGCCTGCTCTGGACCGGCGCAATCACGAAGAACGGCTATGGCGTCGTCGGCGTAGGCGCCAGTTCGCTGGAGTATGTCCACCGGCTGACCATTGTGTCAACGGGCACGAGTTCGACCTGCTCAACACCTATTACCGGCCGGATCGCACCGGCCGCCAGTGTCGCACCTGCCGACGAGACCGGCAGGTATCCCGGCGCGCGCTGCACCATTCCGACACCGTGCGCAAGGTCCGGCTTCAGGACGCGGACGGATGAGCGCTTACGAGATCCGGCTATCCGGCTGCGACGACAGCACGTCATTCCCGATGGAGCTCACCGATGCCGAGGCCGGGTTGCTGCAGCGAGCGGCGGCACTCAGCAAGGGGGCTAGCGAGTTCGGCTGCCAGCCGACCATGACCGTCGTCCGCTTGGCCGACGCAGAACCCGACACCACCCAGGGGGACTAGATCATGCCTACCCTTACCGGCCCGGACCGCGAGGCGACGCACGAGGAGAAGGCGCAGCGTCAGCGTGTCCTGGCTTCCGACGAGGAAACCCGCGGCATGGCCATGGCGTTCGCGGCACTGGTGCTGCTTGACCGCAACGCTCGCAAGCGCGCGCTGCGCTGGCTGGCCGACGCGCTGGACGACATCGAGGTGCCGTTCTAGTGGCCGGCACCGAACTAGCGGTCGTCCGAGACGAGCCGGCCGCCGTCGCCCAGCGCGACATCGTAGACGGCTGGACGCTCATGGCCGCGTCCGTCTTCAAGCTCGCTGATCACATCTGCGACACCGAGTTCGTCCCCAAGCGATACCGCGGCAACGCCCCCGCCGTCGCCGCCGCGATCCTGACCGGCCGTGAGCTAGGCATCGGGCCCCTCATGAGCCTGCGGCACGTCCAGCTCGTCGAGGGCTCGCCCAGCCTGTCCGCGGAGTACAAGCGGGCCCGCGTCCTCGCCGCGGGACACGATTTCAACATCCTGGAATGGAACTCCGCCCGGTGCAGGGTCAAGGGGCGCCGTCGCGGCACGAACGAGCCGCCGCTTGAGGTGACCTACACGATGGACGACGCCAGGAAGGCGGGACTCGTCCGGTCGCGCAGTGCGTGGGAGACCCGGCCGCGGCGGATGCTGTTCGCCCGCGCCGGGACCGACCTGTGCGACGCGCTGTTCTCCGACGTGGTCAACGGGCTGCCAACCGCCGAGCTGCTCGCCGAGGGCAGCGAGGAGGACGAGTTCGCGGCCTACAACGAGGCGGACGGCCAGCAGCAGCCGAAGCCGGCCGCGCAGAAGGCGCGGCGCAAGACGGCAGCGGCGGGAGATGACACCCAGGGCCAGCGCCCGGCCGGGACTCAGGCGGCCCGGCCGGAGGGCGACGGCGACAGCACGGCGCAGGATCCTGCCCCCAGGGCTGCCGGGGCTGCGCCGTCTCGGGGTGCGCAGCCGCTCCCGCCGCTGCCCGGCGAGGACGACGAGACCCCCGCGGCCGCGGTACCGGACGAAACGCCGGCTAGCGGTCCTGCCGCAGCCGCGGGACCTGACCGCCACCGCAAGCTCGTCGGCGTCGTCCGCGCCCACTTCAAGCGGCTCGGCTACACCGACGGCGACGACGCGGTCCGCCTCGAGCACACCGCCGTGCTCGCGGGCACGTCGGAGCTCGGCAGCACGAATGATCTCGACGAGGACGAACTGAAGGCCGTGGCCGACACGCTGGCCCGGTGCAAGAACGTCGAGGCGCTCAGGGTGCTGCTGGACGCGGCGGCGGCACAGAAGGCGGGTGACGGCGCTGAGTGACCCGTACGTGCGCAAGGTCGGCCAGGTCGACGATGCGGGCGGCTTCCCGCTGCCGGTCGGCATCCACCGCAGATCCGTGATCATCGGCGACCCGCAGGAAGGCACCTCCTGGGCTCTTGACGCCGCGCAGGCCGAGAAGTTCGCCCAGCTGCTCGTCAGGGCCTGCTGGGAAGCGGGCGCGCAGGGCGGTGCGCCGTGACCGCCGCCGCCTACACCGCCCTGGGCCTGATCCTCGCCGGGTGCATCGCCTACGCCGCCAACGTCCTGGCCCGGGGGCAGCTCGCCTTCCTCCGCCGGGCCGCCCGCTACCACCTCATGCGGCGCCGCTACGCCCGCCGGATGCGCGGTCCGCTGCCCGCCCGCGACCAGGGCATCCCGTACGACCGGCGGCGGTGGCTCGCCGCCCTGGACGCCTGGGAAGCCCCCGCCGCCCGGCCCGAGAGGAGCCGCACGTGACGATTCCCCGGCACAGGCGCAGGGCGGACCGGCACTCACGGGCCACGCAGCAGCAGGCGCTCGGCACGTGCCCCGGATGCGGGAAGCGCGCCTACACGTCCAAGGCCACCGCGAAAGCAGCCGCCCGGCGGCTCTACCCCGGCACCAGGATGCGCGCCTACAGCTGCCCCGGCACGCCCTGGTGGCACCTGACCTCGCAAGACGCCGCGCACACCGCCCGCATGCGCGACCAGCAGGCCGCGCGGGCCGAGAGGAGCCGCACGTGAACGAGCACTTCCTCGCCGGCGTCCTGTACGCCGCTGCCGCCTGGGCCCTGCTCGGCATGCTGGCCATCGCCGCCCGTGCCGCCCGGGTGCGCAGCCCGGTCCTGGCGGTGGTGGCCGTCGTGCTCGGGCTGGCCGTCGCGGCCCTGATCGCCAACGGGGCGGCCGACCTGTGGGCGGCGGCGGGATGACGCGCGCCGAACGTCCGGCCGGGGCCAGGGCTGAGCACAGCGCTGTCCCGGCCGGGTACCAGGGCGACGGGGGAGATGCGGCATGAGGAACTACAAGCGCAAGACACCGCGACCGCTTATGAGCGTGGGCCAGCGCGTTGCAGTCGCTGCCGAACTTAGCGCCAATGGCGAGTCCACCCGGCAGATCGCCGCCGAACTCAAGGTGAGCCACGCGACCGTCGCCCGCGATCTGCGAAACCACGAATTGTCACTGCCGGGCCTGATGACGGAATCCCACTTTCAGGCCAGCGTGATCAGCATGTGCAAACTGCTCGGTATCGCCTTGTTCCACCCCTACTACTCCGAGCGTTCCACGCCCGGCTGGCCTGACCTCGCCCTATGCGGGACACGCGGCCTTCTTCTCCGCGAACTGAAAACCGAGGTAGGGACGCTGACACCCGAGCAGAAGAAGTGGGGCGAACTGCTGAAACTAGCGGGCCAGGACTGGGACGTATGGCGGCCGGACGACCTGAAATCCGGCCGTATCCAGCGCGAACTAAGCAACATTCGCTAGCCAGGGAGACAGGAGTGCGTGAATGCCACTGCCGTGGGTGCGGCTCGACACCGCATTCCCGTTCAACCAGAAGCTGCTCGCCATGCTGCGCCGCAAAGACGGCCACCGGGCAGCGTTCGTGTACATCTGCGGGCTGTCGGTGTCCGGCGGGCAGGGCAGCGACGGGTTCGTCTCCGAGGAGTCGCTGCCGTTCGCGCACGGCCGCCGGGCCGATGCCGCGCTGCTGGTCGAGTTCGGGTTCTGGATACCGCAGCCGGGCGGGTGGCTCATCAACGGGTGGGACGAGTTCCAGCAGTCCAGCGAGGAGACGCAGCTCCGCCGGAAACGGGCGCAGGCCGCGGCGGAGGTCCGGTGGAACGGGCACGAGGCCAGAACCGATGCCGAGCGGGCCAGGGACTACCGCGACCGGAAGAAGGAGGGGGCCAATCATGATGCGCCGTCATAGTGCACCGTCACAATGCACCGTCACGGTGGCTCGTCACAATGCCACGTCACGATGCGCGTCACGGTAGGACGGACGGACGGACGGACTAACGGAGATGTTGGGCACCGTGACGGCAAATCCTTCACCGCCGTAACGCACGCACGCGCAAGACGGATTTTGTGATGGACGCGGCGAAGCAGTCGGCGATCGGGGCCTGCGGCCGGTGCGGCCAGCCCGAGGACGCCCACAAGTTCCGCTCCAGCGTCGACCGCGGCGACCTCACGCTGTTCGCCGCGCTCGGCGGCGCCTGCCCGGACTTCGCCGCCAGCGACGCCGCCGTCATCTACCAGAAACACCTCGCGATCACCGACAGCCGGGACCCGGTCCGCCGGCCCGGCCGCGTCGGCAAGCGGGGCCCGCTGTGCGGCCGCTGCCTGCACCGCGGCCACCTGAAGGAGAACTGCCCGCTATGACCGTGAACTTCAGCAACGGCGCGATCGGATGCGCGCCCGGCGGCATGCCCGCAGACCTGCCCGACGCGGGCGAAGGCGGGTGCTGCATGGGTGCCGCCGTCTACGGCAAGGACCGCTGCACCTGCTGGGAGCCGGTCTACGACCTTGAGCAGCAGCCGCTCAAGCCTGCCGGGATGGGCGTGCGCGCCAGGATGTGCGCCGACTGCGCCTACCGGCCGGACTCACCGGAGCGCCGACGCGAAGAGGGCTACCAGGGCGACCCCGAGGCGCTCGACGAGATGGTGATGACGGGCGATATGTTCGCCTGCCACCAGGGCATCCGCCACCCCGTCGCATGGCGGCATCCGTCCGGCGCGGAGGTCTCCGGCCATCCCGCCGGCTACGACCCGCCGCTGCGCGACGGGCTGCCGTACAAGGCCGACGGGACGCCGGCCGACATCTGCGCGGGGTGGGCCGCGCGCCGCCTGAAGCACATGTACCGCGAAACGAGGGCATCATGACCGACCCGGTACCCGGCATCTGCGCGGCCCCGGACGAGCTGCTCGCCCTGGCCCGGGCCGTCCGCCCCGCCTGGGATCACGACGTCCTCGCCGCCGCCCTGTTCGCCGCCAAGAGCTCAGGCTGGACGTGGGACCGCATCCTGGCCGAGACGGCCCGCCTGATGCGGGACCCGGACGGGTCCCCGCGGGACCTCAGGCGCGCCGCGGCGGACCCGTTCAGCCGGGCGGCAGTGCCGCCGGGCACGGAGAAGCGCGGCGCCGCGCTGGCCCGCCAGCTGCTCGGCTACGGGGGCTGCATGCAGCCGTGTGACCCGGACTGCGAGGCCGGCCCGGTGCATTGCTACTGGGTGCACGAGCCGAACCACAAGCCGGGCTGGCACAGCCGGGAAGACTGCCCGGGGCGTGCCGCGTGACCGCCGCGAACGAGGTCCGGGCCGCGTTCACCGACCCGGTGAGCAACGCCGGGTGCGAGCTGGTCATCCCGCCGGGCGGGCAGGTGTACCCGCGGCCCGGCGAGGCGAAGGCCGGCGTCGCCCACCCGGGGTGCCCGGCCGTCGCGGACCTGGAGATCGGGCTGGACGCGTTCTGGTGCCCGGCCTGCCGCTGGAACGGGCGCATCTCCGGGGCGTGGGCGCATGACCTGATCCGCGCGGCAGGGCAGGTGACCGCGTGACCGCCGCCGCCCGTATCGCCGCCGCCGCGGTCCTGGTCCTCGCCGGCTCGCTGGCGATGCTGTGGGCGGGGACCGGGCCGTCAGGACCCGCCGGGATGGCGCGGGTGCTGGTGATGGCCGCGGCCGTCGCCGCCGTGGTGCTGGCGCTGTCCGCGCTGCGGCCGGAGAACGAAGGGGGCAGCCGGTGATCCTTCTGACCGTCGAGCAGTTCGGCCGGCTGAATCACGCCCTGCGCCGCGAGGTAGCCCGCATCTTCGGCGACGGCACCGTCCCCCCGGACTGGGACGACGCCCCCGAGTGGATGCACGCCGAGTCCGCCCGCAGCGCCCGCAAGCTCCTGGAGAACCCCGGCATGATGGCCGAGGAGGAGCACGACCGGTGGATGCGGCAGAAGATCGCGGACGGCTGGACGCAGGGCCCGGTCCGCGACGACGAGGCGAAGATCCACCCGTCGCTGCTGCCGTTCGATCAGCTGCCCCCGGGGGAGCGGCTGAAAGACCTGCTGCGGGTATCCCTGGCCGGGTCGCTGGCCGGGTACGTGGCACTGGACCGGGAGGCCACCGACTTCGAGGTCGCCGCGATCGCGGACGGCCGCCGGTGCGACCTCGAGCGGGACCTGGCCCTGCTCGCGGGCCTGCTGCCGTGCGGCCGGTGCGGCAATCACGGTCACCAGGCGAAGGACTGCACGCGGCAACTCGCGGGCCCGCCGGCCGGGAAAGCACCGGAGCGCGCGGCCAGGCCGGTGGCGGACCTGCCGGTGCTGCGGTGAGCGGCGGCGTGCGCAGGTTCCTCGTCACCGCGCCTCTCGGTGACCGCATGGACGTGTGGGCCGCGACGGCCGCGTTCTCTAACTGGCTCGAGGGGCGCGGCCCGGAGGATCGCGAGACGTGGCTTGTGATGTGCCCCGGGGAATATTCGGCGGCGTTCCTTGCTGCCGCGCAGGCGCGGCCGACGGCGACGGTGGAGGAGATCGAAGGAACCGGCGATAGCGAGCGGTACGTGATGCTCGCCGGCGAGCCGGGTAGCGGGTGGAAGCCGTGAGCGGCTGCCTGTGCGAGCTTCTCGGGCTGCCGTGCGAGTGCCGGCGCGGCCCGGGCCGCCCGCAGTCCCGGCCGCACGGCACCCTCGCGGCGGCCCGCCGCCACTACCGGTCCGACGGGCCAGGGTGGCGGTGCAGGTCGTGCAGGCAGGCTGAGCAGCGGGGCAACCAGGACCGCGCGGGCCGGCCGCGGGTCCGCCCGGAACCCTCCGCCGCCGGTCTCGCAGCGGGCCGGGCGGTCCGGGAGATGCGCCACGCGGCGGGGATGACCCAGCGGGCTCTCGCCGCCGCCCTGGGCACGTCCCAGTCGAACGTGTCCGCGTGGGAGCAGGGCAAGTACGGTTCCGGCCCGGACCTGCTGGCGCGGGTCGCCGCTGCTACGGGCGCTCCGGCCGCGTGGCTGCTGCCCGGCCGGGCTGCGGAGGTGCCGCGTGCAGCAGCCTGACCCGTGCGCCCGGTGGGTGTCGTCGCTGCACTGCGGCCACCAGGCGCGGACGCGGGGCCGCCCCCGGCCGGGGCAGTGGATCACGTGCCAGGGCGGGTGCCAGGGTCAGCGCCGGGTGGACGCGGTGGCGGCGGTCCCGGTGGTGCTGGTGATGGATCCGCTGTTCGGCCTGGAGGCGCTGACGTGAGCGTGGCCCAGGGTGAGCTCGACCTCGACATCCCCGAATCTGCACCCACTCCGGTTTCCGCGGTTCCCGTGATGACCGAGCGGGACATGCTCGACCTCCTGCACCGCCGGTACGGCCATCAGTCCTACAACGGAGCCGTCAGCGCGCGCCGCTACATCTGCGCCGAGCACGTCCGGGCCCGCGCCGGGTTCGACACCCGGACGGCCGACTTCATGGCGGTCGACACCTGGGAATCCAGCATGCGGCAGGGCTGGCTGACCGTCCACGGCGTCGAGGTGAAGATCTCCCGCTCCGACTGGCTCCGCGAACTGAAGGACCCGAGCAAGGCGGCCGAGGGCATGCGCTACGCCTCGCACCGCTGGCTGGCCGTTCCCCACGCTTCCATCGTCCGCGACGGCGAGCTGCCCGACGGCTGGGGACTGCTGCACTATGTCCGCAACCGGGGCCTGGTGGCCAAGATCAAGGCTGCGGATCGCGGCGGCGAGCCACTGAGCCCGTCGGCTGTCGCCGCGCTGCTGCGCGCCGCGGTGAAGACCGCTGAGGTGCGCCGTGGCCTCTGACCGCGTGACCGCAACGCTGACAGCAACCGCGGGCGCGGACACCAGCGGACAGCGGCGGACAAGGGTACCTGCCACCAGCAGGAACGGCGCTGTAGTCCGCTCTGGTCCACCGTTGCCTACAACTACGGATCAGAAGGCTGGGGGTTCGAGTCCCTCCGAGCGCGCTTCTCTGGCCAGCGGGAACCCGGAACGTAGTGACCTTCTGACGGGTTGCGGTCAGTTGAATGACTGCAACCGTGACGGCAACCGGCGGCATATCCGAGAATGAACATCCCGATAAGAGCGAAAGTGACTAGCGCCCAACTCCAGGCCTGCGCTGCGGTCATGGTCTCCTCCTCGGCCCCTCAAGTACCCGGTCCATCTAGGTGCCGCCCTCTTCGTCAGCCTTCCCGTAAACCAGATCGATGATGGCGGCTGCGGCATCGACCCACGCCTGACGTTGAGCGGGACTGAACCGCTCGCCTTCGGGCGGCAGTTCGGCCGCCAGTGCCCGCATCATCCGGTGAGCGTCCATGAGTCGCCAGATTACTGCCGGCCCCTGCTGCCATTCGCCCGGCGCGAGGCCGGCCCGGCGGATGAGTCCTTTGCGCTCGTAGTATCGCAGGATGCTGCCGTAGTGCGTCAGCGCCTGCTGCCGGGATTCAGCGATGACCTCGCCGCCCAGTTCCGCGATCTGCGGAGTTGACAGCCCTTCGGGATGCGCGGCGAGCACATTAAAGATGCGCTGGGGACGCTTGACGGTCATCTTCCCTGCAGTCCCTCAATGACCCGGTCCATCACGTCCGCCCCGGCCCGCGATACGGCTCCCAGCGGGAGTCGGCATCGCACATCGCGATGAGCACCGGGACCGGCTCGCCGCCCCCGATTCCGGCCCCCGCATCATAGAGATCCGCCCAGGGGCCCTCGGGACGGGGCACGGCAAAGGCGTGCTCGTTCCACATCGGCAGGCGCATCTTCCCGACTCCCCGGTCGGCGAGTTCCGTCATCGTGCTCATCGCGATCCCTTCCTCAGTCCCTCGAGCACCCGGTCCATGACATCGGCGCCCGCGCGGGGCACGTCCTCCAGCGCGTGCACGTACACCTGCGTCGTGGAGATCCGGGCGTGCCGGAGCATCCGCTGCACCGTCTTCAGGTCCGCCCCGCCCGCCAGCGCGTACGACGCGCACGCGTGCCGCAGGTCATGCAACCTGGCCGGGCGCTCAATCCCGGCCCGGTCCCGGACCTTCTCCCACTGCCGGTTGATGTTCCGCGGCTCGACCGCCGTCCCCAGCCCGGTGGTGAATACGAGGTCCAGGTCGGCCCACGCGGGCGCTTGCATCCGGGCCTTGCGCTGATCACGCTGCCACGCGGCCAGGGCCTCCACGGCGGCGTCAGGGAGCGGCACGCGCCCCTGTGACGCCTGCGTCTTCAGCTCCCGGGCCACCAGCCGCCCCCGCCCCCGCTTCCCGGTGGCCGGGTCGGCGTCGCCGCGCTGCCGCTGCACCTGCAGCCCCGGCGCCCAGACCCGCTTCTCCAGGTCCAGGTTGGCCCAGCGCATGCCGAGGCCTTCGCCGCGGCGGAAGCCGAGCAGGAACGCGAGCAGCCAGTAGCACCACCACCGGTCATCAGCCATCGCGGTCAGCAGCGCGGACACCTCGCCGGGTGCGAGGACGACCGGCTCGGCCGGGCGTGCCTTCGGCGGCTCCACGAGGTCGACGACGTTGCGGACCAGGCCGGCGGTCTCGTCGCGGATCGCGTCGGCGATCATCTTGTGGAGGATCTCCCGGCAGTAGGCGACAGTGCGCGGCGAGAGGGTTTTACGGGGTTCGTCACGCGGTTCGTCACGCATTTTGCGGGGCTGGCGGCCGGATGGCTTGCGCGATAGGCGGTCCTGCCACTCCCGGACCGTGTCGGCGCGGAGCTCGGCGAGCCTGATATGGCCTATGCCGTCACGCGCCGGGAGGATGTGCAGGCGGGCGTTGTCGCGGTAGGAGTCCATCGTGGAGGCGGTCAGGCGCCCGGCGCGGACGTACTGGGGGAGCGTGACGTTCAGCCATCTGGCGAACGCGTCGGCAACGGTCTGGTGCGGGTCCTCCGGCAGCCCCTGGGCGAGCTTCGCCTCAAGGGCGGCTCGTTCGTCCATGGCCTCGCGGCGGGTCTTGCCGTAGACGTACCTGGGTTTGGTGTCGATGCCGCCTGCGGGGGGGTAGGCGCGGGCCTGCCAGCGTCCGTCGGCGCGTTTCCAGGGTTTGCCTTCGCGGTTGGGCCGCGCCCCGGCCGGCTTCCCGGTCATGACACTCTCCGGCCAGCTTGGCCGAGCAGGTCGAGATCACGCGGGCAAAGAAAGCCGAGGTCATTCAGCAGTCTCAGTTCGTGGTCACTGAATAGCACCAGGGATCCGAGCCACGTCAGGTCGGCGCGGAGTTGGTGTGCCTTGCGTTCGGCCAGGAAGCGGCCGCCGATGTCGGGAACCTGCCGTTTCCTGAAGGGGTCGATGCTCGGCGCGGTCATGGGCGGGTGACCTTCTGAGTGCCTTCCATGTCCGCAACACTACCCAGGATGGACATGTCTGGTCTAGAGTGGACTCCGGATGTCTCCATTTACCGTCAACCACGGCGGGAGAACACGGGAGCCTGTCTCCGGGCCCCGGCAGGCGAAGGGATCACGAATGAGCATTGCATGCAGCGATCCTCCGGAGGAGTCGTGCTCCGACGCCGGATGCCCGGTGCACGGCGGTGACGACATGGAAGACGTCAAGTACGTTCACCACCTCCGCGATCCCGAAGGCGATGAGGCCGCCCATGCCTGAGACGACCGACGTAGGCACGGAAGCGCTCGGCCTGCTGACGATGGCGCAGGTGGCCGACCTGCTGAACCTGTCGGAGAAGACGGTGCAGCGCATGATCCGGCAGGGCGTGTTCACGAAGCTGAAGGTCGGCTCCCTGGTCCGCATCGACCCGGCTGAGGTCGTGGCCTACAAGAAGCAGCTGCACGAGCAGGCGAAGGCGTCGTGACCGATACGACCGTCACCGTCACCCTGATCCCCCAGGCGGCCGAAGCGCTGGAAACCACCGTCGCGCTGACCGGCGTGTCCCGCACCGACGTGATCAACCGGGCGCTGCAGCTGTACGCGTTCGCCGAGTTCGAGCGCGCCACCGGGACCGAGATCCTGCTCCGGCGCGACGGGGAGACGTCGCGGCTGAAGATCACTATCGCCCCGGAAGCCGGGGCGTCATGACCGCCCGCGCCGGCATGACCGCCGCGGGCCTGCGGCTCCTGGACCTGCTCACGGTCCCCGAGGCGGCGGCGCGGCTGCGGCGCTCGACGGGGATGCGGTACTCGCCGGAGAAGGTGCGCCGCCTGATCGCCGCCGGCGTCCTGAAGCAGGAGCGGTTCGGCGCGCTGACGCGGGTCACCCCGGAGTCGGTGGCGGCGTACGAGCAGCGGCTGGCCGCCGGGGCTGAGTGAGAATGGGAATCATGGCCGAGTATCCCCGTAGCCGCTACGACCAGTTCGGCAACTACATCACGGTCTGTCAGTCATGCGGCCGTGACGAGCAACCCGCTTGCCGGTACTGCCTTTTCCCGCAGTTCACGCCTCTCGGCGGAATGCGTATGCTCGCGCTCGGCCTGCTGGCCCACTATGAGGTTGACCGCGAGTGGACCGATGCCGAGGTCATGGAACTAGAGAACATCATCGGCGATGAGTTGCTGGACATCGGCCGCGAGTTCCTGGCGGAACGCAAAATAAGCCCGGCTTGCCCCTGAAGGGAAGGCAAGCCGGGCGTTGGCTATCTGAGGGGTCAGTCCACCCAGAACCTGATGCCCTTGGGCAGCGGCGCGGACGCGGGCTGGGTGCCGCCGCTGACCGCGTTGAGCCACGCCGCCAGCGGGTCGCCGAAGCTCTTGTAATGGCAGGCGGTCATGCGCAGCAGCGCTGAGGGCGGCACGCCCAGCTTGGCGGCTAGCTGCGCGAGGGAGTACTGCCCGGCGGTGACGTACTCGCCGTGGAACCCCTTCGCGGGCGTCCTGGCGCCCTGGTAGGCCAGCGCCGCGAGGTCGTCGATGCTCCCGTGGAATACGGAGCAGTCCGCGGTGCCGACGCCCGGGACCTTGAACGCGTCCGTGAACTGCCACAGGGTGTGCTGCACGTCCGGCTCGCGGGTGCCGTACGCGGCGACCCAGGTGACCGGCTGGAGCCCGTGCGCGGCGGCGTAGTTCAGGCCGGAGTAGTCCCACGGCGGGTCACCCAGCGCGCCGCGGACCGCCTTGGCCCAGGTGACCCAGCGGGCCTGCTGGGAGCCGGGTCCTTCCTCCAGATCGGCGATGACCTTCTCGCCGGGCCGGAGGTGGCCGAGCAGGGAGATGAGGGCCTTGGCCTGCGCGGTGATGTCCTGGGAGGTGATGTAGGCGTAGATCCCTATGAACCGTGCGCCGCCCGCATGCAGGGCGTCGCGGCGCGCGCCGCCGAACCACGCCTTATCGACGCGGGTGCCGTACAGGGCGCGGATGACGATGGCCTTGGACCAGCGAAGGTATGTCGCGTCGGCAATATCGTGCTGGAACTCGCTGACGTCAGCCATCAGTACGACCTGGCCGCTGGCCACGCTGGCCACGCTGGGCGTGGCCAGATGCGCGGCGGCGGCGGCCAGCGGCGGCGTCTCGCCGGTGCGTCCGGCGCGGAATGGTACGGGCTGGTCCGGTGTCATGAGGCTCCTGGGTGTCGGGGGCCGCGGGTTCCGAGATCGGCGGTGGCGAGGCTGGCGGGCCGCCAGTCGCGGCGGCACGCGGCGCACGTGGCGGAGGCGACGAGCTCGGCCCAGGTGCCGCAGCAGTGGCAGTAGCCCATGACGGGTCACTCCGGCCCGGCGGGAGGCCGCAGCGTCTTCTCGGGCTGCGGCGCGGGGTCCGGCTCAGGGCTTGCGTGCGCTCTCGGGAAGCCGCCCGTCTTGAACCCCTGCGCCCTTATGGCCGCCGCTACCTGCCTGCTGATGTCCTCGCTCGCGCCGGCGGGATTCGTGGTGTTCACCGTGATCACCGGCGCGGCCGGCCGGGCGGTGTGCTTCGCGAGGTAGCCCGCGCCGAAGGTGACCACGGCCGGGGCGAGCGTGTAAATCCACGACTGGAGCACGTCGGGGACGGCGGCGCCGCGGAACACGTACCGGCCTATCAGCCACAGCGCGATCCCGGACACGGCGGCGGCAGCAGTCGACGCCTTGACCTTCGTTTCGACCGGCATCGTCATGCACCGTCCTTCCTCGCAGCGGCCACCCGCGCACCGGGCGGCCGCAGGATCAGCCACAGCCGCCACGCCAGCACGACCGGGATCAGCGTGCAGAACGAGGCCACCCGCAGCCACGCGAACCAGTCCGGCCGCAGCGGCGCCACGCTGACGAGAACCCGGCCGCTGGTGATCAGGTACACCGCGGACTCATCCAGCACGACCGCGAACGCGATCATGAACACCATGAGGTGCAGCCCGACCGGGGTCCGCCACCACGCCCCGTGCTCCCCGCCGCGGGCCCGGACCGCGTAGGAGACCGCCGCCGTGGTGTCGATCGCCGCGCACACGATGAGGCCGATGTTCCCGGCGTCGGCGAGGAAGATCCCCGCGTTCATCCCCGCTCGCCCCCCTTCCCGGCCGGATCGGGTCATCGTCCCGCGGTGAACGCCTCACGGAACAGCCCGGCCAGCTCGTCCTCGTCTGCCAGCCGGCTGAGCCTGGCCTGCACCGCCTGCTCAGCGTCGCGCTTGCGTTCCTGGGCGCGGCGGGCGGCCTCGGCCTGCGCCAGGGACGCCTCAGCGCTCATGCGGCCGTCTTTCTCGCGGTTGCGGTGCCTGCGGAACATGGCGGGCTCCTTCGA
>WNGM01000436.1_pt1 | contig 34999 bp, 22 predicted proteins | sample 5400571 | NCBI WGS metagenome assembly WNGM01 (sample SAMN13153378, study PRJNA577476) | soil metagenome | isolation source: 100 cm soil or saprolite under Garry oak tree replicate 2 | place: USA:California | collected 2016-06-15 | reverse complement strand
GGGCCGCGACGGCTGACCCCAACGGGACCCCAACGTGCACCGACAACGGCACGCGGCCGCTCACTGCCACCCGCGGCGAACCTGCTAGAAACCCTCGTGTCAGTTGACTTACCCGGTCCTCTTAATCAGAGGGTCGCGGATATCGAAGAACGAATCGCCGCCGCGACGAGTCACGCTACGACCGCGGTGCGACCGTACGGATTTGCCGCTGCGAGTGCGACTCTGCCGCGGAGAGTGTGCACGCTCGCGCCGATGTCCGGTGAACAGCGGCCCGGTCCGAGGCTGCGATGATCTGGTGATGGCGACCCGATTTCACGTTCGATTCGTTCGGCCCAATGGCTGGGCTTACGACATCTGGCCGTCAGCCGAGAACGAAGCCGAAGCAGTGCGAGCCGCCGATGCGCTCCTGGAATACCGAGAGCGTGTGGGCATCGGTGACTACCTCGATGGTGACGGACTGACGGTGCGCGACCCTGCCCAACTCGTGGTCACGCCCACTGCCGACGCACCCGCTAGCGAGTTGGCGCTCCGCTGCACGCAGCCAGACGGCACGGTTGCTCGGGAGTCGTAACGCGCGCTCATGCCTGCGAGGAGCGCGCTGTCGCGCCGAGTTTCGTACGCATGCCAGTACTAGTGTCGCGTGGCGTTAGTTAGTTTGCGCTTGGTGGTGCGGGACAATGGTGCGTGCCTGCTCATCCTGCGCCTGCTCTTGGTCTTCGCGACGGCGACCGGGCGCGGCTGATGTCCTGGGTTCGGTCCTCGACGGTGAAGGCGGGTCTGGCGCAGCGGGCGCGGATCGTGCTGCTCGCGGCCGAGGGTGTGTCGAACACCGAGATCGCCGATCGGGTCGGGGTGTCCCGCCCGACGGTGATCGACTGGCGGTGTCGGTACGAGTCCAGCGGGCTGGTCGGCTTGCAGGATGCGCCGCGCTCGGGCCGGCCCCGGTTGATCGACCATGACAAGGTGATCACCGAGACGTTGAAGCCGCCGCCGAAGCGGCTCGGGGTGACGCACTGGTCGAGCCGGCTGCTGGCCGCGCGGTTGGGGGTCGCGAACAGCACCGTCGCCCGGGCGTGGAAGGCCTACGGCGTGCAGCCGTGGCGGGCCGAGACGTTCAAGTTCTCCACCGACCCGGAACTGGTCGCCAAAGTGACCGACGTCGTCGGCCTGTATCTCGCACCGCCGGAGAACGCGATCGTGCTGTGCGTGGACGAGAAGTCCCAGATCCAGGCGCTGGACCGGACCGCGCCGGTGCTGCCGCTGATGCCCGGCAGCCCGCAGCGCCGCAGCCACGACTATCGCCGCCACGGGACCACCAACCTGTACGCGGCGCTGAACCTGGCCTCGGGCCTGGTGATCTCCCAGCTGACCCCGCGGCACCGCGCGATCGAGTTCAAGCGCTGGCTGGTCGCCCACCCCCGTTTCCACCTGCACTTCACCCCCACCTACAGTTCCTGGCTGAATCTGGTGGAGCGCTGGTTTTCGGAGTTGACGACCAAGTGGCTCAAGCGTGGCAGCCACCGGTCGGTGCCGGAGCTCACCGCGTCGATCCAGTCCTGGATCGACACCTGGAACGAGGATCCTCGGCCGTTTGTGTGGCACAAGACCGCCGACGAGATCCTCGACAAGATCACTCGATATCTACAGCCAATCTCTAACTCGGAACACTAGATCCACAAAGCCCAACTCCTCCAGCCGGGCGACCCGCCGCGCCTGCCAAGAGACCGACTGCACCCGCCGGCCCCGCTCGCCAGCGGCCAGTTGCCGGGCGGTCCGCCGGCCACGCGTGACCCCGGCCTGCTGCATCAGTCGCCGCACCGTGCGCCGATCCGCGGCAAGCTCGGCGGCGACGTCGACAAGCAGGTACTCCCGCCCGATCAGCCGATCTTCCAGGTACGCTCGGACCTCCGCGAAGCCAAGCTCGACGACGCGTTTGGCGATCCGCTCTTGGGCGTAGCGCCGTCGCTGCAACGCCAGCCGTTCGGGCCTGGGTGGCACCACGACGCCCAGCGTACCCAGCGCCTGGGTGACGATCCACTCGCTGACGCCAAGTTCCTGGGCGAGCCTGGGGTCGCTGCACCCGGTGTCGCAGCGGGTCTGAAGGAAACTGTGCAAGTCGTCGAAGCCGAGTCGGCGGGCATGCTGCTCCAGGCGTCTGGTGCGGCCGTCGTCGACCACGAACCCGCCGTGAATGACCAGTTGGCGAGGCGTTTCTGCTGGTCTCGGGGTTACCCATGCTTTGGTCGTACCGGGGGGTACGACCAGCGGCAAACCCCGTGACCAGTGCAAACGCGCGCCGTGATACCGGTCAGGCTGCAGGGCGTCGCTGCTCGACAAGGCTGCTACCAGCGGCAACGCCCAGACCAGCTGCGTGCCGACCGTGGTTGGGAGGGACGGCACAAGCATGGGCAACAACACCCGTCTCTTGCCTGCGTCGTCAGCGTGATCGCTGCTCCACCTGCCCGTCGTCAGCAAGTCGCGAGTGGTGCTACGGGGTGGGCGTGGTGGTTGTAGGGTTCCGGGGGTCCAGCGCAGGTCGCGCGGGCCACTTGATACTCGTGGCGTGCGAGGGGCCTACCGTGGCTGGAGCTACCGCGCCGGTGGGATGTTGTTATTCAGCCGGAACAAGTTACCAGGGTCGTACCGCTTCTTGACCTCGGTGAGCCTCTGTAGATTTCCGCGTAGGCGGCCCGGATAAGCTGGCTGGCCACGGTCACGCGGGGAGTGGGGCGCCACATGTCCCAGACGATAAGAGGTAGCCGTCCCAGCGGGGATCGGGATGTTCGCCCGGCCTATCGGGGGGCGACCGTGCCGGTGCCGAGGCCGGCCTTCCTGGCCTGCTCGATCGCGGCGACCCGGTCGGCGACCTGGAGCTTGCTGAAGATGTTGGAGGCGTAGTTGCGCACCGTCTTCTCGGCGATGCTGAGCTCCCGGCCGATCTGCCGGTACTGCTTGCCGGCGGCCATCAGCTCCAGCACCTGCCGCTCGCGCACGGCCAGTTCGGGGAAGACAGCCGGTCGGGCGAGCTGCGCCTGCAAGATCGCCTCGCGGAGCCGCTCGGCGATCGGCTGGTCCCAGATCGCGCTGCCACGGGCGACGGTGCGCACCGCATGGATCAGCTCCTCACCGGTGGCGGTCTTGAGCACGTAGCCGAGCGCACCCGCGCGCATCGCGGCGAAAACCGTGTCCGGGTCGCTGGTGATCGTGACGATCAGCACGCGGATGTTGGGGCTGCGCAGCATGATCTGGCGGGTCGCCTCGACCCCGTCGATGCTGGGATCCGTCAGAAAGCGCACGTCCATAAGCACGACGTCGGGTTGCAGCTCTTGGGCGAGCCGGACCGCCTGGGCGCCGGTGTCGGCCTCCCCGACGACCTCCAGGTCCGGCGCGTTGGCAAGCATCGCGCGCAGTCCGTCACGAAACATCCGCTCGTCCTCGGCGATCAGCAGCTGCAATGGCTCGTCTGGCATGGCGTTGCTCCTACGGCTCGTCAATTGGCAGGCGGGCGCAGATCAGGGTGCCCGTGGGGCTGGCGGCCGTGACTGTCAGGCTCCCGCCGAGCTCCTCGGCGCGGATGCGCATGGATCGCAGCCCGACCCCAGGGGGGTGGCCTGCGGGCAGGCCACAGCCGTCGTCGCGGACCTCGACCCGCAGCTTGTGGCCGTCCCGGTCGCGGATCAGGTGGACCGTGCAGCTGGTGGCGTGGGCGTGCCGCGCGACGTTGGTCACGGCCTCCATCACGATGTTGAACGCGGCGACCTCGACCGCGGCGGGCAGCTCGCCAAGTTCGCCGTCGACCTCGATGGTGACGGGCAGTGCGCGCGGTTGGCCCGCGGCGCGGTCGGTGCCGTGCAGGTCGCGGGTGCGGGTCTCCAGCGCGCCGCGCAGGCCGAGCTGGTCGAGCACGCGGGGACGCAACCCATCGACCGCCCGGTAGATCTGGTCGGTCATGTCCCTGGTGACGGCGGCTTGCGCGGTGAGCAGCTCGGCGATCCGGTCGGGGTCATGGCGGACGTGCGGCCGGGCGGCCTCCAGTTGCATCGCGCTGCCGGCCAGCGCCGGCCCGATCCGGTCGTGCAGGTCGCGGCGGAGCCGGCGCCGCTCGTCCGCGCGGGCAACGACCAGCTGGCGTCGGGCGCGCTGCAGCTCCACCGCCAGCAGCGCGCTGGTCGCCAGGTTGCTCACCTGCTGGCCAACCTCGTCCAGGAGCCGTTGGTCGGCAGGACCGAACGGCTCCCGGCGTGGCCCTGGGGCCAACAGCAGCCGGCCGACGGGCGCGTCGTGGCGGGTGAGGGGGATCTGCGTGGGCGTGGCGGCCACAGGGGGGTGCCCGGTGCTGGTGACCGGCTGGAAACGGCCGTCCGGGCCGGCGAGTTCGACCGCCGCGTACGACAGCCGCAGCACTGTGGCAAGGGTGGCCGCCACCCGCTTGAGGACCTCGGCCGGGTCGCCGGTCGGGTCGATCTGCCGAAACGCGGCGGCCACCGCGGCGGGGTCGTCCCGTAGCCCGAACAGTGCCCTGCCGACGAGCTCGCGGAGCCGGTCGCGGACGGTGGTGAACGCAGCGACCAGCAGGGCGCTGCTGGCCAGTGCCGCCCACCGCTGCCGCGGGTCCGCCCTGCCGGCCAGCATTTGCGAGACCAGCAGGTAGGCGGCGAACACCGCCAGCGTCATCGCCGCATACACCACCGAGCGGCGGAGTACGGCCTCGATGTCGAACAGCTGGTAGCGCACGATCGCCCAGCTGATCGCCAGCGGAGTGACCAGGAATCCCAGCGGCTGCCACTCCCAGGGGACCAGCGGGCCGCCTGCCAAGAGGTTAGGCAGCTGCCCGAGCGCGATGTACAGCACGGCGCTAACCGTCAAGCCGCTCACCACCCAGCGCAGCCGGGCCCGGCGCGCAGGGTCAGCCACCCGCTGCCACCCCGCGGTCAGCACGATCACCATCAGCCCCGGGTAGACCGCTGCGGTCGGCGTCGAGACCGCCAGCAGCCGGCCGAGCCGGGCCAGCGGCTCGTCGACGACCAGCAGCGCGTGCGCGGCCCAGCCGGCATACAGCAACCACGGCAGCGCATACGCGGCGGCCACCACCAGCCGGGGGCGGGCCCGCAGCAGCGGCCGTCCGTCCGGCAGCACCAGCGCGAAGTGCAACAACACCGTCCAGGCGCCCAGGTTCGCCACGTCCCCGACCACATAGGTCCACAGGCCACGCCCGCCCGCGAGATCGAGAACCTGGAGTCCGAACGGCCAGGTGGCCCTGCCCGCAATCGCCAGCCCCGCCGCGGCCAGCAGCGCCCTACTGGTCGCCGCGTCCGGGCGGCGCAAGAAGACTATGCCGGCCACGATCGAGTACACGACGATGAAGGGCAGCATGGTCGCGCTCCCCCGCAGCACCCGTGCGAACGGGTACCCGCCGACGACCAGCCTGACCTCGAGCTGCTGGTTGCCGCGGCGCAGCCGGTAGCGGACCTGGTCGCCACGGTGCAGCTGCCGGTGCGGTCGCCCCACGGCCAAGTCGGCCAGCCCGACCCCATCCACCGCCACGACCAGATCGCCGACACGCAACGGCGAGGGGCCGACTACCCGAGCGATCCTGAGGCCGTCAGCCGTCCAGTCCGACGAGGCAGGAAGGATCAGGGTACGGTCGGACGGTTCGGACGCACGCAACCAGATCACCCAGAAGCTGGGCACCACGATCACGGCGCCGAGCACGCCAGCGGCGACGAACCGGCGCAGCACTCTGGCATGCAACCACGCTCGGCCAGCCCTGCCCGGCGGCCTGTTCGTTGACCGGAGCACCTCCATACCTGAGATCATGCCGCCTCGGGTGTCCCGACGTCTTGGGGCAGATGTCCTAACCGAATGGGCAACCCCGCAATGGTGAACCGGGGGGATGCACCGCGACAACCAATCGGGGTGTACGCCCGTATCCTGAGTCCGGCGAAGCGATTAGCCCGACCGGACTCTCCTCCCCGAACTCGTCGTGCGCGAGCGCCGGGTCTTGGAGTTGATAGCCGCCTGGCAGGCAGTACCGTCAGATTGCCCGGGAACTCGGCATCGGCTGAGAAGACGGTACGCAACTACGCCTCCAACATCTTCAGGAAGCTCCAGGTCGCCGACCGTGGTCACCGCGATCGAGCAGACCAAATGACAGGCTTCGGCGTCAGCGCACATCACCACCCGCTCTGACCGGGCAAAGCTCCCGATCAGGGCGGGATTGGTCAGCCCTGGCGGCTGGGACATCTGGCGCTCCAGACTCCCCGTGACTGTGGCCGACCAGGCCACCGTTCGCAGAGGAGTCGGAACACGGCTCAACGCCGAAGGAGGAACCCCTATGACGATGGGTGGTGCCGAAGTTGGACTCGCCGTCGTCGCCAAGGTAGCGGTCGTCAAGATCGCTCACGTACTGGCGATCGCGTTCCATATCACTTGGCACGCGATCGTCACTATGCTTGGCGTCAAGCTCGCTCTCGGCACAATTGGCGGCGCTCTCTTCCTATGGACGTTAAACAAGGCCCTCGACGAGGCTTACGCCATGGCCCGCGCACAGGACCGGCAGGCACCTACCTTCATGGAGCTCGACTGGCTAATCCGTCGCGCTCGCGACGAAGCAATCGCTGAGGCGAGGCGTCGGCGACTTGGGCTGGCCGACATGACGGCGCTGCTCAAGGAATACAAGTATCAGCGCCAACAGCTGCTTCAGGCGTTCTGAGGGAGTCCGACGAGCAGGCGAAGCCCGCGGTGTTCAAACCAATCACCCCCTCTCGTATCGGCCGTGAAGGCGAGTGCCTTCACGGCCCGTACGCGGCGAGGCCATCCATGTCGCACTCGCGTCCTCAGCCCCAGCTTGTGGTCAACGCCCTCGGCGGCATCATTTTCTTGGCGATCTCCAACAAGCTCGTCAACGATGCCTACAAGCACGCAAAGCAGCGCGCCGTGGCGGGCTCTGTCGGGGTGAGATGGAGGACCCTGGACGAGGCCATCGCGATGCTCAGCAGTCACTTGCTCGACGTGGCGTGTCACGGCCCCGCCTCTGCCTGGAGCCTCAGTGCGACCTACTGGCAGCACCGTACCATCGTTGAGGCCTAACCGTTGGTCGCTCCCCGCGAGCCCTGCCCGCCGGCCAGGGTTCGCCGTATGCAGGCTCAGCCTTGGCCACGCTCGGCGCTGATCTTGAGGCACCGCTCCCACATGGTGGCGTACGCCTCTACCGAGCCCCACAGCGGGATGAGATCCTCCGGCCGCACGCCCAAGTTGGCGACGTCCTGCAGCAGATCAGGCAGGAGCCCGAAGTGGGCCAGACCGTCGGTGTTGATGTCGAAGCGCCGTGATCCGGCGACGCACGGTCTCAGCCTGTCAGCGGCGTGCGGCGGCCTGGGCGTGCCGTAGGCGACCGGATGGCGCTGCGGGTTCCGTGGTTGCTGCGGACCCGGGTACACCAGTCCCTGGCCGAAACGTGGCCCGCAGCTCGGCGTCAGGGTGAAGTCGGTCGCCAGCCCGACGCCAGCCCCTCGCATCAGCCTGGTGGCGTGCAGGTAGCTGCTGGCCCACATGATCGGGGAGTGCGCTGGCGTATCGGCCTGGCGGCCCAGGGTGACCCGCACGTTGCCGGGCTGGGCCAGGCCGGGCGAGACCATGCCGCCCAGCCGCCGCAGCCGCTGGACGGTTTGGTCGCTGATGGCCAGCTCGCTTGGGACCGGGCCGAGTCGCGCCGCCCCGGGGCCGCCGGGGTCGCGGTAGCCGTCGGGGTCGCTTGCGGGGATCGCCAGGTCGCGGAAGCTGGTGTGGGATGACAGCAGCGGGTAGCCGGTGGTCTCGGCGATGGCGAGGGTGGCCGCCATCGTCTTGGCGCCCATATGGTCGACGTCGACGATCATGCCGCAGCGCAGCAGCGCCTGGATCAGCAGCGTGCCGGCCGGGGTCAGGCCGCGCGCGTTGCGATGCCCGTGGCCGGGGTCGCTGTCGTAGGCGCCGACGGTGTCGAGGTGGAACGCCCCAGCGGGATCTTCGGTGAGATCCAAGCGGAGCTGCTCGCGGGGGAGGCGGAACTCCAGCGCTGGGTCCGGCTCCACCTCGACGTAGCGGCCGTGGAGGTAGTGGTTGCTGGCGTTGAAGGGGTTGTAGGTGGCGCTGAACAGGGTGCTGTTGCCGTACAAGGCGAAGCCGCCAAAGAGGTTGTCGCTGAGGTGCAGCGGCGTCACCTGCCGCACGCCCGCGTCGTACAGCCGTGTGACCAGGTCGTCGACCCAGCCGGCAAGCGCGCCCGGCGCGACCGGATCGGGCGGGGGCTCGGGGTGGTAGCGCTCGAGCTGGTCGACCTCGACCCCCAAGACCACCGCGAGGCGGTCCTCGCGGCCCACGATGCGGCGCAGCTCCGCCGGTGAGCGGGCGATCTCCATGAAGGGATTAGCCGCGACCAGCCGGCCAATGGCGGCCAACTGCTGGTCGATGGCGTCGCCGTCCAGCAACTCGCGGTCTGCGCCCATCAGGCGGGACAACAGCTGGTTGTTGACCGCCAGGGCGGCCATGAGGCGTAGCCCGCCGTTGTAGGCTCGGTGGATCCACTCCTGGTGGTACTGCTGGTGGGTGCCGTCGTCCCAGCGCGGCCAGTGGCCGAACGACGGGGCCCCGTCAGGGTGGTGGGACTCGTCGGGCAGCCGTAGCGACGGCGCGGTCGCCTGCCAGACGACCTGGCGGCTCACGTCCAAGGCGCCGTCGAGCAGCTCGTAGCCGCCGCCGTGCGCGGCGCCATCGCAGGGCCCAAGCACGCCAAGTGGTGTCGCGGGGTCGCCGTAGACGACCCCGCCAAGGCCGAGCTGGGAGCAGGGGTGGGTGTGGGTGTCTGCGATGCCGAGGAGCACGATGCGTGCAAGCATCCGCCGGGCTGGCGGGGCTGTCGAGTTGCGGCGATACTGCCTCTGATCACCGAGCTGTGCTCCAACGATGCATCCTGCTACCGATGTGTCTCACTGAGGAGTTCTCCGGCGGCGGTGCCCTCGTGGCTGACCGGGGCTGGTCGTGGCTGGCCGGGGACGCCTTCCCGACCGGCCCTGTCGCCGCTGCCCACCTCACCCCCGGCGACCTGACCGGCGTCGGGTCGCTCGGCGGGAGCTACTGGCGCGTGCCGGTCACGTTACCCGGCCAGGAAGGCGAGCATCTGCTGGTCACCCGCCGAAGCGCCACTGGGAGCGCCTGCGGTCCAGTGCGCCGCGCCCGCGGCACAGCATTGACCCTTCGCCTTGGCTGGTTCGGCGACCTTGGTGCCTCGTCGATCCAGCTTTGGGCTGCCCTCACCCCGGGTGAGCAGGTCGCTGGCACGCCGCCGCTGATCCCGGTCGCGCCCTGCCCACCTCGGATGCCACCACCGGATCCCGACGGACGCGCGGCCGCATGGACACTGGTGCGCCTTACGCTTGCGCCCAGCTGGCTGCAACTGGAGATCCGCCCGCTGCGCTGGTCAATCGCGCCGCTGCGCGGTCGGGCCTGCGCACTCACGATCGTTGACGCCTCGACCCGCGGCGGTTGGCTGCTCGACGCGATCATCGACGAGTAGCCAGCCATGGGCGGCCTCGACGCCGGCATGCACTACTATCCCCGCTGACCGGGCGAAGCTCCCGATCCGGCTGGGACGGCTACCTCTACCGTCTGGGATATCTGGCGCCCCATGCTCCCCGTGATCGTGGCCAGCCAGGCCATCGCTTACAGAGGAGCCGCCATGCCAGCATCCGTCCCGAGACTACTTCGTCGCCTGTCGATCCTGCTCGCCGGCACTCTGGCCGCCGCCGTGCTCACCATTGGCGTGGGCATGGCGCCAGCCAACGCCGGCCTCTTCAGCGCCCGCGACGCCTGCCAGGCGAACGTCAGTTTCGGCCCCGATCTCTTCACCAGTGTCTCCCAGCACATCGCTCCCACGACCAGTCTGAGCCTCCTGTCGCTGCCGGACCTGGAGCCGGGGGACTTCATCCGGGTCACCGCCACCGGCTCGCTCGACACCGGTGGTTGGTTCAGCCACACGCTGGGACCAGACGGTAACGGCTGGCTCTCCGGCGACAGCGGGTGGCCCGGGTTCAGCAGCGACCCCAGCGAGAACTCCAATGAATACGCGCTCTACGGCTACTTTGGGCGCAACGGGTTCACGTTCCGAGCAGGCTCGGACAGCGGCTGCCAGCCCTACACCACCGCCTTCGGCACCGGGCTGGATACCATCTGGCTTGGCGTCAACGACTGGAAGCTCGACGACAACACCGGCCCCGGGTTCGACGTCCGCATCCGCGTCTTCCGCAACCCGTCCGAGTTGCGAGACGGTGGCTTCGAGCAGCAGCCCAGCAGCACGATCTCCCCGCCGTGGGCCGGAGAGGGTCCAAGCTTCAAGGGTATCGACATCGCCCGGAACCTTGCCCGTACCGGCCTGAACAACGCCTTCATCCGCACATCCAGCACCAACTGGAACGCGCTCACCCAGCGTGTCGACAACGTCACCCCGAACACCCACTACCGGCTGCAAGGCTGGGTGCGCACCTCCGCCAACTTCTCCAACCTCGGCTTCTTCGGCGTCCGCCCAGGCATCAGCAGCGCGCCAATGGCGGAACTCCGTTACGGGGCGTTCAACCTCGGCGGCTACCAGCAACTGACCGTCGACTTCAACACCGGTTCCAACACCACCCTGACCGTCTTTGTCGGCTACTGGGGTCCGGGCTACGACTCCTGGATCCAGATCGACGACCTCGCCCTATGGCCCACGGAGGCCTGATCCAGCCGACCTCACCGTCACGCCACAGCGGTCTGCGCTTGTCAATGTAAAGCCGTCAGCGCAGACCGCTCTGGCATCGGGAGCGTCAAGTCTCGGTTGCTTTGACGGGGCGGCTCAATCGACACGAAGCACGATAGTCCTGCCGCCCTTTTTCAAGTCTCACCCGCGCCTCCGGAACTCCCTTGCTGTGCCCCTGCCGTGCCCCTGTGGTGCCTCTGACGTGCCCGTGCCGGACCGGGGTCACGACCGTCAGCCGGTTGGATGGTCAGCACATGGGCACGCGCGTGCCCCTGGACGCCGGGCCGTCCGGCACCGCAGGCCGTGCCATCAGTACCAAGTCCGCGATATCGGGGGGCGCATCGGGATCGTCATCGCAGCCCCAGGCGTGCCATCTGGTGGACTAGCCAGGTGCGACCAACCCCAAGCTCGGCCCGTATCCGCTTGACCGGCCATCGTTGCTCGACGTGGCGGGCCTGCAGATAGCCGGCCAGGTCCGCAAAGCCCAACTCCTCCAGCCGGGCGGCGCGCCGTTGCTGCCAGGAGACCGACTGCACCCGCCGGCCCGCTCACCGACGGCCAGCTGCCGGGCGGTCCGCCGCCGACGCGTGACCCCGACCTGCTGCATCAGCCGCCGCACCGTCCGCCGGTCCGCGGCAACCTCGGCGGCGACATCGACCAGCAGCCACTCCCGCTCAAGCAGCCGATCGGCCAGATACGCCCGCACGTCGACGAAGCCAAGCGCCGCCACCCGCTTGGCGATCCGCGCCTCGGCATGGCGGCGTCGCTGCCGGGTCAGCCGCTCCGGCCGTGGTGGCAGCACAACACCCAGCGTGGCCAGCGCCTTGGTGATGGTCCACTCGGACTCGCCGAGTTCTCGGGCGAGCCCGGGACGCTGTGGCCGGTGTCACAGCGGGTCTGCAGGTAGCTGCGCAGGTTGTCGAACCCGAAGCCTCGGGCACGCTGCTCCAGGCGTCTGGTGCGGCCGTCGTCGACCACGAATCCGCCTTGGATGACCAGCTGACGCGGTATTCGTGCTGGTCGCGGGGTTACCCATGCTTTGGTCGTACCGGGGGGTACGACCATCGGCAAACGCCGGGACCAGCACAAACGCGCACCGCGGTGCCGGCCGTTGTTCAGCGCAGCACCGCCCGGCAGGGTCGTTACCAGCACAAACGTCCAGCCCGGTCAGTTGCCCACCGTACTTGCCGGAGACCCCGAAAGCATGGGTAGCAACGCTGCTCGTGCAGCATTGGAGGTGCCACGAGCTAGCAGGTGACCAGGAGTCCTGTCCGTAGCCGGCGTGCCAGGCAGAACCTCTAGCGTCGAAACAGCCGCTCCGCCACTTCGGCATGCACATACCGACCGATAGCGGCGGCAAGCGGATCGTTGCGTTCGCGCACCCGGATGAAGCGGGTCTGGCTGCGCTGGTATCAAACCTCAACGTCGGCCCATTTGGTCGTTGACGCCACAATCTTCACATGGCGTGGGGTGGTGGCCAGACCCGGTGAGGCGTCACGGGAGCCAGGCCGCCCGCAGGAGGGAGCTGCCGGCGGTGTGGAGGTAGAGCATGGTTGCCGTCCAGGCGCGGGTGAGCTGGTCGGGTGGGGGTGTCGCCCGTTCGCCGCTGAGGGTGCGACGGGTGGCGGTGCCGGCGGCGGCGAGGCGTTCGATCTGCGCCGCCGCACTGGGGAGCTCAGCCCGGCGGAGCCTGGCAGCCTCAACTTCGAGCGTGCGGGCTGCTACGGCGCCGAGGGTGGCGCGGCCGCCGATCAGGAGGCGCAGGGCCACGCGGCGGAGCGCCTCGAGGGGCGCCTCGGTGAGGTCCAGTTGGCTGAAGTGCGTGGCCGGTGCGGCCATTCCGTCCTCGGTGCTGGGCCGGGGTGCAGGGCTGCTGGTGCGGAAGTGGCTGCGGGTCAGGCGGTCCAGACCCAGGTTGACGCGGCCGGCCCAGTCCGCTGGGAGCTGGAGCGCGGGGCTGCTGGCGGCGAGGAGCGCGACGGTTCGGGGACGGTTGGCGCGGACCCTGGCGAGCAGGCGCAGCGGCACGGCCTGCTCGGCGAGGCGTCGCAGGTTCGGCAGGTAGGCCAGTTCGGCGTGCGCTGAGGGTGCGACGCCGAGCACCTCGAGCCGCCGCCGGCTGTTGCTGACGGCGAGGGCGAGGCCGCCGGGGGCTGGGCCGCACGCCGCGACCTGGAGGAACAGGAGGTCCGCACTGGCGGGCCGCTCGCCCACGGGCAGCTCCTGCAGCCCCCAGGCCCGCGTGAGCTGGTCTTCGAGCGGCTCGGCCCAGCGGGCCGAGAGCGCCGCGTCGTCCCAGGAGGAGGGGCCGGTGCGGACGGCGGTGACACCGCCGCCGGACCCGAGCCGCCCGTCGGCGCTGGCGCTTGCCCGCTGTGCGATGATCGTGCCGCGGCCGAGTTCGCTGTGCTGCAGCGCGAGCTGCCCGAGCCGGACCGCGCTGCCGTAGGCTGCCGCGGCGCGGCTTGGTGGGCCTGGCGCCACGTCCGACACCGACCACACCCGGCCGCTGGCGTCCACCAGCCAGGTGACCACGCCGGCGTAGCCGGAGGTCGCCGCGACGGCCTCGCTGGCCAGTCCGTGCAGCCGGAGGGTGCCGACTGGTTCGTAGTGGCGCCTGCCCACGCCGATGTCGGCCAGCGTGGGCGCGGGCCGCGCTGCGGGCGGTGGGGCGGGCGCATGGGCCTTGGGAGCACCGCCGTCCGGGGTCATCTCGGCGTCGAGCCGCCAGGCCACCGCGAGCAGTTCCGCCACGTCCTCAGCCAGCCTGGCCAGCTCGAACTCCGGCCGGGCGGTGGCGAGGTCGCGGACGCCGGTGGCGACACGGACGGCGGCGGCGCCGAGCCGGTGCAGGCCGGCCTCCTGGCAGGCGTGGGCGGCGCGGAGCAGGTCGCCGCGCAGGACCGCGCCGGCGGCGCTCGCCCCGGTGACGAGCAGTTGCGCTCCGGTGCGCCAGGCGAGGGTCGCCGCTGCCCGCTGCCGCGGCGTCAGCTGGACAGCTGGTGTCTCGGCCCCGACCCTGGGTTGGGCCCCGGCTTCGGCGATGGCCATGCTTCCGGGCCCTGCGGCCTCGGCGGCCGCGAATTCGGCCTCGGCAGGTGGACCCGCGGGCTCGGCCGCAGTCTCGGGCTCGGGGTCGCAGGGGTCGAGCACCGCCACGACCGCGAGCAAGTGCACGCATCGTGGCGCCAGCAGGCAGGAGCAGGAGAGCTGCTCCGCGGCGCTGACCACGCTGGCTGCCGCCTCGGTCTCGGTTTCGATACGGACGGTCTCGGTGCCCGCGCGCACCACCCAGGCGGCGCCGTCGCGTTCCCATGCCCAGCGGGCGGCCATGTCCGGGTCGGCGTCCAACCGGCGGCGGACCCGGCCGGGTGCGGCGGCCAGCAGCGTGGCCGCGACGTGCCACGCGATGCGGACCGGCGGTGCCGGTGTGACCTGCTGGTCGTCGTTCATCCGCGCACCCTCTCACCGATCCAGCGGGCCAGCTCCAGCGGGGAAAGGGCGGCCACCGGCATGCCGGCGGCGGCGACCTGCGCGGCGATGCCACGGTTGAAGTCAGGCTGGCCGCGGTCGTCGAGGGCGGCAAGCCCGAGGAGGTGGGCGCCGCTCTCGCTGAGCGCCCGCACCTCCGCCAGCAGCTTGCCGACCGAGACGCCCTCCTCGAAGTCGGTCACCAGCGCGACGATCGTGCGGCACGGCACGGTGAGCCGCTCGTGGGCGTAGCGGAGACCCGCGCCGATGTCGGTGCCGCCACCGACGGAGATCTCCAGCAGCAGGCCGAGCGGGTCGTTAACGCGGTCGGTGAGGTCGAGCACGGCCGTGGAGAAGGCGATGAACCGCACTGACAGGGCGGGGAGCCGGTTGAGGATCGCGGCCACCACCGCGCTGTAGATGGTGGAGGCCTCCATCGAGCCGGACACGTCGACCACGATGCTCACATGCCAGTCCGCCGAGCGGCGCGTGCGGGTACGGAACCAGGGCCGTTCGGGCACCAGCAGCCAGGAGCCGTCGGTGCCGCGCCTGGCGGTGCGCAGGTTGGCGCGCACGGTGCGGTCAAGGTGCAGCGGCCCACCTCGCCGCCGGGTCGCGCGGGGTGTGGTCAGCCCGTTCAGGGCTGGCCGTAGCCGCCGGGCCAGCTCCTTGACCAGCTGCTCGGTGATCCGGTCGACTAGGCGGCGGAGCTGGCCGAGCCTGGCCTCCGGCAACGAGCCCTTGAGCGAGAGCACCTGCTCAAGCAGCTCAACCGAGGGGATCACCGCGTCGGCGTCGACCGCCAGCAGCGCGTCGGCCCGGCCTTTGGCGGCGGCTCGCGCCAGGACCTCGTCGCGGACACGGCCGCCGAACAGCGCCTGCAGCTCCTCGGCCCACGCCCGCGCGGTCGGGAACGGCGCCTCCTGACCGCCGGACCGGCTGCTGCCCGCGCCACCCCCGCCAGGGCCGCCGCCGAGCGCCGCCGCGCCTGATCCCTCGCCGTGCCCGTAGCCGTAGAGTTCGTCGAGGGCAACGGCGGCACGGCACAGCGGGGCCGAGAGTCTATCGCGCTCCCGGCCGAGCACCAGCCGCCAGCGGTCGAGCGGAGCGATCGCCGTGGGCGTCGCAGTGGCTGGGACCAGACCCGGGTCGGGCGCGGGCGTCATGGCGGTGGGTGCCGGTGGCGGGTGGGGTTGGGCGGTGCTGCCGGAGCGGGCGCTGCCGGATTCGGTGCTGCTGGAGAGCGTGGGGTCGTGGGCGAGCACCGCGGCGCGCCCGGCGGCGTCGTCGGCGGCCAGCCGCTCCAGGACCGCTGGGGAGTGCTCGACGGTGAGGTGGCGGTTCAGCTCGGCGGCGTCCTGGAGGCCGAGCCGGTCGCTGACCGCGCCGAGGAACCGCTGCCGCGCGGCGGTGGAGAGGACCTCGAAGCCGTCACGCAGCGCGGGCAGGCGCTCAAGGAACGCCGCGTCCGGCACCTGCTCGACCCGGTTGGCGAGGGGGTCGAGCAGGTCGGCGCTGACCTCCAGCAGCGGCGCGGCCAGCAACAGCGTGCCCCGCAAACGGAGGGCGAGGTCGTGGCGGAGGCCGCTGGGGTCGGGCAGGTCCACCCATGAGGCCAGGCGGGCGCCGAAGCCGGCTGGGTCGGCGTGGCCGAGCAGGACCAGGGCGGCCCCGGCGGCGCCCTGCGCCATGGGGCTGCCGGTGGCGGCCAGCCGGCCCAGCGTCCAGGCGAGCCGGCTCTCGCCGGTCGCGTCCGGCTCGCCGCGCTGCCGCTCGACCCGGCGGACCAGCTCGGCCAGCGCGGCGGCGTCGGCCAGATCGTCGGAGCCGGCCAGCCCCTCCACCGCGGCGGTGGCGGCGGCCAGCAGCGCGGCGAGGCTCGGGTCGGGTGGCAGGCGGTAGGGCTCCGGGTCCGAAGGCCGCGCCCGCGCAGCGGGCAGGCCGGGGACGTGCCCAGCGGCGATCCGCTCCAGCAGTCCGTGGGCGGCGACCAGCTCCGCCAGGCTGCCGGACGGCAGCAGAGTCTCCCGGAGCCCGACGATCAGTTCGCTGATGAGGGTGGCAAAGCCGCACTCGGCCGCTTCCTCCACCAGCGCGAGGGCCGCGCGTGGCGCCAGTTCCTCCGCGGCCGCCAGTGCGGCCTGCCGGCGGCGCAGGCTGCCCTCGGCGGCCTGCCGCAGGGTGGAGCCGGCGAGCGCGGCCAGCTCCAGGGTTGCCGCGGTGGCCGGCTGCCACCGCACCGACCAGCGCCGCCCCAGCGCCTGCGCCCCGCCAAGCCCCGCCACCTCGCGTTCCTCGCCGTAGCGCACGCCGGCAGTGCAGAGGCGGCGCAGAGTGAGGTGGCGGCGGCGGTCCAGCGGGGAGCGTTCCGGGTCCAGGCGCAGCTCGACCGGTTCGGGTGGGCTCTCGGGTCCTGGCAGGCGCAGCTCCGCGAGCAGTTGCTCGACCTCGACCAGCAGGCCCGACCGGGGCGCGCCGGGGGGGAGCGCGCCGCGCCGGTCCCCGACCAGCACCGCCTCCATGGCGCGGGCGAGCGCCCGGCCACGGCCGAGCGGCTCGCCCTGTCCGAGGGCCGTCTGGATCCCCTCCAGCAGCTCGCGCCGGCCGGGGGCGGGCAGCCCGCGCAGGCGGGCGACATCCTCGGCGAGCCGGAACGCCTCGCGGCCGTCGGGCACGCCCGCCACCTGCCGGTCATGGCGCAGCTCGACGCAGACGCGCACGGCCAGTGTCGCGGCGGCCCGCTCGACCGCCTCGGGCAGGCCGCCCGCCTCCCAGACCGCCTGCTGCCAGGCAGGGTCACGGATGCCGGCGGGGTAGCCGGAGCGGGAATCGAGCAGGCTGAAGGCGTAGGGGACCAGGGCGGTCATCGCCGGCTCGGCCGACGCGGCGACCGCCGGGTCCGGGTCCGCGCTGGCGCCCTCTGCAAGCCCTGGCTCGTCGAGCAGGGCGGCGGCGTGGAAGGCGCCCACCACTGCGGCCAGGCGAGGCAGACCGGCTCCGGGCTCGGTAGTGGCGCCGGGGTCCGCGGCCGCCGACGCGATGCGGCGGCGCATCCATGCCTCGCGGAGGAGGTCGCGGCGTGCGATGCCCGGCCCGTGGGCGGTGTCGGCCCGTGTGGCCCAGCCCAGCGCGAGCGCCGCGCGCCGTATCCGCTCCGGCTCGCAGCCGCAGGACGGTACCTCCACCAGCCGGTCCCACAGCTCCTCCTGGTCGGGCACGCCGAAGCGGCGCAGCAGCGCAGCGGTGATCCGCCCGTTCACGGCTCCGCTGGCGGTTCTGTTGACGGCTCCGCGCACCGCGGCTTCGGTGTCGAGGCGGGCCGTGGCCGTCGCGGGCAGGTCGATGGCCCTGACCGGGACGCCGCGGGATGCCGCCCAGCGGATCGCGGCCAGCTCCGGGGAGAAGTCGGCGAAGGGATAGAACCCCAGCCAGTTCCCGTCCTGGCCGGCGACCGCCAGGGCGATCGGCGCGACGGTGGCGGGGTCGCCGAGCCAGCCGATCCACGGTTCCAGCTCCGGCGGGAGCTCGACCAGCAGCAGTTCCGGCGCGGCGGCGTCCAGCAGCGCGGGCACAGCGGCGGCGAGCAGCGGCGAGTGGTGCCGCACGCCGATCAGGAACGGCCGCGTGCAGGCGGCCAGCGTCTCGACCGTTGCTGGCGCATCTGCTGCCGCATCCACAGCCAGGTCAGGTTCCATCCCCGGTCGCCTACCCCTCCGCGAGCACGTGCCGCAGCTCGTACAGGCGCCGCCACAGGCGCCCGCCGCCGTCCTCGGCGCGGCGCCGCACGGCCGTGTCCCAGTAGCCAAGCAGCCGGCCCTGGTCGGCTGGGTCGTCCTTACGGACCACGCCGAGCAGGTAGCCGGGCAGCAACGGCAGCGGGTCGGCGGCCCGGCCGCCGAGGTAGGTGGCCTGGATGCCCAGGGACGTCGCCACCCCGACCGCCTCGGCGGTGCTCATCACCGTGGTGGGCCGCTCCACCTGCCAGCCCTCCACCGCGCGGCCCGCGCGCAGGTCCCGGAAGGCGGTCACCAGCGCTTCCAGCACGGCGTCGTCGACCGCGAGGGTGCGGCGGTGCCGCGCCAGCGCGGCCGCTGCCTGGTGGCGCACCAGTGCGACCTCGGCGTCCAGCTCGGCGATCGGCGGGACCACTTCGAAGTTGAAGCGGCGCTTCAGCGCGGCGGACATCTCCGAGACGCCCCGGTCGCGCAGGTTCGCGGTGGCGATGAGGTTGAAGCCGTCACGAGCCAGCACCACACCGGCCTGGCCGTCCAGCTCCGGGACGGCCAGGCGGCGGTCGGACATGATCGAGACGAGCGCGTCCTGCACCTCTGGCAGGCAGCGGGTGACCTCCTCGCCCCGCGCGATGGCGCCTTGCCGCATGGCGGTCAGCAGCGGCGATGGCACCAGCGCCTCGGGGCAGGGGCCCTTGGCCAGCAGCAGCGCGTAGTTCCAGCCGTAGCGGAGCTGCTCCTCGTTGGTCCCGGCGGTGCCCTGGACGACCAGGCCGCCGTTGCCGCTGATCGCCGCGGCCAGCAGTTCCGACAGCATCGACTTGGCGGTGCCGGGCTCGCCGACCAGCAGCAGCCCCCGCTCACCGGCGAGGGTGACCACCGCCCGCTCGACCAGCGCGCGATCCCCGACGAACTTCGGGCTGATCTCCAGGGTCGCGGGCGGGCGGCCGTCGCTTGCCCCTGCTGCGGTCGCCGTGTTCGTTTCGAGGCTGAGCCGGTCGCCGCCCGAGCCCACGACGAAGGTGACCACGGCGGCGGGGGTGAGCCGCCAGCCTGGTGGCCGCGGGCCCGGGTCGTAGGCTGCGAGGAAGGCGAGTTCCTGCGCGTAGCGGACCTCGGCTGGTTCGACCTGGTAGCCGGTCCCAGCCTCGGTCGCGGGTCGGTCCTGAGTCATGCCTGCTCTCCTCCAGGGCGGTCGCCGGCCTGGACGCGCGCCCACGCCATGGCGAACAGCTCGTGCAACGGGACCAGCGGCAGGAAGCGGGGCAGCGGCCCGCGCGGCTGGCCGCTGCGGCGGTCGCGTTCCAGCCGGTACAGGGGGGCCTTCCACGCCTCGAGTGGGAGCCGCGACGCCTTCCACTCCTCCGGCATCGCCCGGTTGGCCCTCGGAGGGGCAGCCACTCGCCGGGCAGGAACAGGCTGCGGCGGGCCCCCTCGCGTTTGGCCTGCAGCACCAGGCGGGCGCTGAGCAGTTCGGCGGCGGCGCGGCGGTGGCGTTGCGGCGTCCAGCCGTTCCAGCGGCGCAGGTTGCGGTCGGTGGGTTCGGACAGCGCCAGCAGCTGCAGGTACAGCACGGCGGCGTCGCCGTCGAGGGTGAGGGTTGCTTGGACCTCCTGGACCAGCGCCGGTGCGGCGTGGGCGGGGTTGGCCTCGAAGCCGCCGTCGGGGACCGGGGTGGTGCGGACCCGTCCGGCCATCGCCGCATACCCGGCGCTCCGCAGCAGTTCCACGGCGGTGACCGTGGTCGGGGTCGGTCCCCATCCCGGATCCCCATGGGCCCGCAGCACCGCCGAGCGGGCGTCGTCGCCGAGCAGCGCGGGTCGGAAGAACAGCGCCAGCGAATGTTGGCGGGCAACCGCGGCGGTGAGGCCGTCGTCGGCGCTGCCGTCGAGCACGGTCCCGTTCCTGGTGCGGTAGGGCGTTTGGCCGAACAGCCTGCGCAGTTCCTCACCGGGGTTGTAGGGGCTGTGCCATGGCGACACGGCCAGCAGCAGGCCTGGGTGGCTGAGACGGTCGCGGACCAGGGTGAGCAGCTCGGGAAGCCGGGCGCGGGGCGGGTCGCCGACCGGCCTGCAGGCGAAGGCCCACGGGATGGTCGCCGCCAGGTCGGCGACCATCCCGCTTAGCCGGTCTCCGTCACCCTCATTGGTGGCGAGGACCAGGCGGTCGTGCTGGTCTTGCGTGATCCAGCAGTCGCGGTCGCGGGTGAGCGGCCGGGAGGCCGCCTGGTCGAGCAGCGGCGCGAGCAGCGTGCCCGGTGGGGTGGGCCGGCCCAGGCCGGCGGCCTCAACCAGGGCGTCCTGGGGGTAGGGGGAGCGGCGGCCAAACAGCCGCGTCCAGGCGGTGGCGAGCCGGGCCACCGGGCTGGCGTCGTCGTCAGGGCCGTCGCCGAGCGGCGCCCACAGCGTGGCGGGGTCGTCCGGCATGGCGGCGTGCAGCAGCCGGCAGCGATGCTCGATGTCCTGGGGCAGCGCACGGCGGGCCGCTTTGGCCTCGCTGCGCGTCAGCCCGAGTGTCTTGCGCAGATCCGGGCCGAGGAAGTCGCTTTCCTGGCCCCATTGGCTCATCTCCGGGAAGGTGGCCCACAGCAGCGTCGCCTCGGCGCGGGTGAGACCGGTCCGGGCGGCGAGCGCCTCGGGCACCGCCGGGTCCCACCGTACCGGGCCGCGCTCGCGCGCCAGCCGCACGAACTCGGCAAGCTGCGCAGGAGTGCCCCATCCGGCCTCCAGCCGCTGGGCGCTGACGACATTCGCCCCGGCTGGCAGGGCGGTCGCGGTGCCGTCGCCGCTGCGGCGCTCGATGCACATGCCGGTCCAGACCCCCCGGCCGGAGCCGGCCATGAACCTCTGGTCGAGCATGACTACGTAGGCGCCCCGCTCCGAACGGCCAGCGGTCTCGGGCGGGCCCTCCACCCGGCCGATCCAGAACGAACTCGGGTCGGCGGGGAACGGCGACTTGGCCCACAACTCGAGCAGGGCCAGCAGCGCCTCGCGCTCATGGGCGTGGACGGCGGGGCTGACGGCGCGCAAGGCAAGCGCGCCGATGCTGCTGAGCAGGCATCGCCAAGGAAGGGCCGTTTCCCATCCGACGTGGGCGACCGCATCGGGCCCTGCAGCTTCGGCGAAGAAGCGTCCGAGGAGGTGCAGCTGGCGGGCGGCCGGCAGGGTGGTCCGGGGTGCTCGCTCATGCCAGGGGCTGTACCGATCGCGGTACGCGCCGTGGTCGATTCCCACCAGCCCGCTCAGCAGCACCTCCACGTCCAGCGGCGGTTCGGCCGGGGGAGCGGCTGCCGGAGCGGCCAGAGCGGCGGTCGGAGCGCCGGGTGAAGGGACCGGGGCGCCACGGCCGACGAGTTCGTCGCGGCGCCGGCTGAGCAACGCTGCGGCCTGGAGCGCGCCGAGCACGCCGCGGACCAGCCTCGGGTGGGACACGGCCGGCAGCAGCCGCTCGACCGCCGCAGCGGTTCGTGGCGGCCGCTCAGCCTGGTGCTGGCGGTGGTCCGCGAGGTCGGCCAGGGCGGCGTGCAGCAGCTCCCTGGCGGCCTGGCCGGTGACGCCCCGCAGGGCGAGCGAGCCGGCCTCGTCGCGCGGTGTGAGGTGATGCCAAAACGCCGGCGGGAGCGTGAATCCCGTCCCCGCAGCCAGGCCATTCTGGCCATAGGTAAACCCGGCGCTGAACTCGACCAGCGGCCCCTTCATGCCCGGATCCCACAGCGCCAGCGAGCCCCAGGGTCTGCCGGAGAGCACGCGCGGCTCCTGTGCCCCTGGCCAGGTGACCAGCCCGACCGGGTCGCTGATGTGAAGGGGAACCGTGAGACTGCGTCCGTCGACGCCCTCGATCCGCGTCGCCCGCCCTGGGCCAGCCGCGGCCACCCGGAACCCGACGAGGCGGCCATGGCGGCCAAGCGGCGTGCCGGCAAGGCCATCGGGCAGCGGTGCGAGCGAGCAGCACAGGAGCAGGAGCGTCTCACCCGGTGCGGCGCGGTCCTCGAAAAACGACGGCAGGGAGAAGCGGCCAGGCTCGCCGGTGCGGGGATCCAACTCGCGCAGGGCATGTGGAACGCCCTGCGCCCATTCGACTGTCCAGCAGGTGTCACCGTCCGACACCAGATGCTGATCGTCCTGGGGGAGGGTGCGGTCACCGGGATGCAGCACCCCGCCCGCCGAGACCAGGCCGCCGTCCGGCGACAGCAGCGCGCGAACCCGCTGGCGGTATGGCTGAACCAGCCCCACGGGCGGGCGTGCTCGATCGTGAACGTCTCGGTCGGCGCCCCGGACCAGTAGGCCGGCCCGTCCGGGTTGGGCGGGACCACCAGGAACTGCCCATCCGCGTACAGAACCCGCGGGATTCCCCCGTGCGGATAGGTCAGCCGCAGGTCGTGCTCGGCGACCCGCCCGCCAGGGCCGACCGCGATGACCCGCGACGAGTTCCACACCACCAGCACCGGCCAGCTCGCGCTCCAGTGACGCTGGCCGCCAGCTCCCAGCTCCTCGACTGCCTCGTCAAGCGCGGGCCAGCCAAGTTCGTCCAGCAGCCCGCCGCGCAGTGTGGCCGCCAGCGGGACGGCGACGTCGATGCTCCCCAAGCGCGGTCTGGGCATCTGGGAACCTTCTGAACGTGTGCGGCCCGACCGCCGGAGCCAGCGCCTCCAGGGAACCTGCCAGCGCCACCAGGCTGTCGTGGCCGGTTGCTGCCCGGTCCAACCAGCGTTGCGCCCTGCCGGCGGTCGCCGCCTCGCCGTGGTGGTGGGGTTGGCCCTTGACGGTCCGCTCCAGCCAGCCCTGCACGAGCGGCTGGAGCGCTGGGGAAACCAGCAGCTCCTCGGCAGGGCGGCGGGCGTTGGCGCAGAAGGCGGGGACGGCGGCGTCCAGCAGCGGCCCGAAGCGCCGGTCGGCCGCCACGAACTCGAGGTTGCGGCGGACCCCGCCGCCGGCGCCGCTGCGCAGCCACGCCGCCAGGTCGATCACCGCCGCCGGCGGCGGGTCGGCTACAGGCACCCCCTGCTCAAGGCAGAGGTCCAGCAGGTTGGCGTCCAGCCGGCCCGGGTGGGGCCCTGAGCGTGGTGCCAGGACCAGCGGCCGGCCTTCAGCCTTGAGGCGGTCCGCCATCCGGGGGATCAGGCGCAGCAGCGCGGTGACCAGCGGGTGCGGCGGCGCCCACCAGCCCTGCCGCGCGGCTGCGAGGTAGTGGCCGAGCCAGCTGGCGGCGCCCTGCGCCGGCAGGGCTTCGGGAGGGAGCGTCGCGGCAGGCTGGGTGACCCCGTCGAGCGCGCCAGCCTCATCGAGCAGGCCAAGCCACCAGACCTTAAAAGACGGGGAGTTCCAGCCGCCCTCGCGGGACGGGGCGGGGAACAAGTTGAGCAGCCTGCCACGCAGCGCCGCCGAGGCGGCGCCCATGCGGAGCAGCGCTGGGCGGCTGTGCCGCCAGAACCCGGCCGGCGCGCGGCGCGTCGCTGGCAGCGCCAGCAGCTCGCCGAGCAGTTGCTCCTCCTCGGTGTCCGGGTCCAGACCGGCGGCATGGGCAAACCGGCGGGCGCACCCGGGCAGCTCGGCCCAGGGCGGCAGCCCGCCGAAGGCGCGGCGCAGCACCAGCTCGCGGAACGCCTGGTACGCCTCGGCGGGTGACTGGCCCTGCCGCAGCTCGGCCTGGTAACCGGCGAGCGACTTGGCGGGGAGGGCGCCGGCGAGGGCGAACTCCAGGAACACCTCGCGGCGGGCGGCCTCGTCGACCGGCAGGGCATGGATGCGCTCGGCAGCGCGTGCCCGCTCGAAGGCGGTGGCGGCGTGGTGGCGCCTGCCCGCCGCCAGGAACACCCGCCCGGCCTGCTCCCAGAAGCTTGGCTGGTGCGCGGCCGGGAGCCGGCGGACGAGCCGCTCGTACAGGTCCTTGGCGTGGCCCGGTTTGGTCCGGGCAAGCTCGGCGGCGGGCTCCATCTCCTCGGCGACCGCCAGCGCCTCGCCGGCCCGCTCCGGGTCGTTGACCAGCACCCACTGCGGGAAGCCGACCTGCCGCCGTGGCCCGAGCGCCAGCGGCTCGCCCACCGCTGGCGGCTCAAAGCCGAGGAACGACAGTGTGCGGTCGTCGGCCACTGCGGCGCTGTCACCGACGACCCGGATCACCACCCGCCGCCCGAACGCCGGGTGCCGGTAGCTGCGCGGCCGCACCGGCTCCACCAGGACTCGGGCGCTGTCGGGTAGAGGCTCGACCTCAACGGGCAGCAGCCCGCCGGCGAGCAGCCACGCTTCACGGACCTGGCTCATGCGACATCTCCCTGGGACGGTCGCCAGCCTGGACGCGCGCCCAGGCGGCGGCGAACAGCTCGTGCAGCGGCGCCTGCGGCAGCACGCGGGGGAGCGCGCCGCGCAGCTCGTGGCCGCGGGAGTCGCGCTCCAACCCGTACAGCGGCGCCTTCCACGCCTCCAACGGCAGGTCCGGCGGCCCGGCGGACAGCCACTCTCCGGGCAGGAACAGGCTGCGCTGCGCCCGCGCCCGCCTGGCCCGCACGACCAGGCCCCCGGCGAGCACTTCGGCGGTGGCGCGGCGGTGGCGTTGCAGTGTCCAGCCGCTCCAGCGGCGCAGGTTGCGGTCGGTGGGTTCGGACAGCGCCAGCAGCTGCAGGTACAGCACGGCGGCGTCGCCGCTGAGGGTGAGGGTTGCTTGGACCTCCTGGACCAGCGCCGGTGCGGCGTGGGCGGGGTTGGCCTCGAAGCCGCCGTCGGGGACCGGGGTGGTGCGGACCCGTCCGGCCATCGCCGCATACCCGGCGCTCCGCAGCAGCTCGATCGCCGCAACCAGGGCGCGGTCCTCCTCCTGATACGACGTTGCCAGCCAGTGGCGGAGGTGCTGCGAGCGGGCGTCAGGGGCATCGAGCAGGGCGGGACGGAAAAACAGCGCCAGCCCTCCACCATGCGGGGCGACCACAGCGACGGCGAGGCCGTCGTCGGCGGTCTCGGTCTCGACGCCGGTCGCTCGGCTGTCCCGGTAGGGCCGCGTGCCGAACTCCTGCCGCAACATCGAGAGGGTGTCGGTCTGGCTGGTGATGTACGGGCCATTGAGCAGCAGCCCGGGATGGTCGAGCCGCGCCCTGGCGAGGTCGAGCAGCTCGGGAAGCCGCGCGCGGAGCGGATCGCCGACCGGGCGGGACGCGAACGCCCAGGGCAGCAGGAGTGCCAACTCAACGAGCAGCGCCCTCATCCGGTCGCCAGACCATTCGCCGCGCTCGCAGACGGCGCTCAACCATGTCCGCGACAGGTGGTCGGCGAGCCACCAGTCGTAGTCTGTGGTGAGCAGCGGCTCGCAGGCCGGGTCCGTGAGCAGCTCCAGCAGCCCGATCGGGGAACGGGCCAGCCACCGGAAGCCGCGCGCTCTCAGCTGATCATGGAGGGCTCCGGCGTCGGCCACGGCGTCCCCCGGAAGTGGATGACGCCGGCCTACCAGCCGCAGCCAGGCCGCCGCCAGCCGCGCCACGGGGCTTGACTCGTCGGCAGGGCCGGTGCCGAGTGGCGCCCACAGCCCGGCCGGATCGTCCGGCACCGCCGCATGCAGGAGCTGCCAGCGCCGGTCGAGGTCGAGTTGGCGGAGCCGCTCGCGGGCCGCAAGCGCCTCGGGAACCGTCAGGCCGAGCAGGCGGCGCCGTTCCGGGCCCAGGAAATCACGTTCGAAGTCCATGCCGTCCAGGTCGGGCAGGCCCGCCCACAGCAGCGCCGCTTCCGCCCGGGTGAGCCCGGTGCGGTCGGCGAGCGCCTCGGGCGCGGCCGGGTCCCACGGCACCGGGCCGCGTTCGCGGACCAGCGCGGCGAACCTGGCCAGCTGCGCGGGCGTGCCCCAGCTGGGATTGACCGCGCGGGCGTTGACCACCTCCGTGCCGGGGGGAAGGGCCGACCGGTCGCGGCGGCGGCGCTCGACAAAGCGGCATCCAGCGAAGTGCTCCCTGGCGTCGGGAGCGGGTGGGTCCGGCTCTGGGGTGAGCACGACGAAGGCGCCGTCCTCGGAGCGGCAGACCGGGGCCGGCCACGTGCGCACGCAGCCGACCCGGAACGAGCCGGGATCGGCGCTGAATGGCAGGCTCGCCCACAGCTCCAGCAGGTCCAGCAGGACCAGGCGGTCGAGTTCGCTGGTGGCGGCGCTGGCCGCGCGGAACGCGACCGCGGCGGCCCTGCCGAGCATCGCCAGCCACGGCGGGCTGGGGTGGCCAGGGTCGAGGAACAGCTCGACCGCCTCCGGCCGCAGGTCACCGGCAAAAAACCGGCCAACCGTGTGGATCTGGTCGGCAGTGCGAACTCCTGGGCGAAGGCCGAAGCCCGCTGTGGAATCGCCGCGCGGCACTCCGCCAAGGCCGCTCAGCGCTGGCAGCAGCAGGCCATCGGTGAGCCGCTGGTTGACGGCGCCAAGGGCGGGCAGCACCGCCGGCCCGCCAGGCAGCGGCGTCCGCTGCCGGCTGAACTCCCCGAGCTGGCGTTGCGCGAGCGCGGCCGACCGCGCCGCCCCCACAATCCCCCGGCGCAGGCGCGGGTGCGACACGCCGGGCACAAGCCGCTCCACCGCGCTGGCGGTGCGCTCCATCTGATCGACCGTCACCGGCTCGGCCCCGGGTTGGGCGCCGAGGTCGTCCAGGGCCGCGGTGAGCAGTTCCCGCGCCAGCTCTTCGGTGACGCCGCGGAGCGCCCGGGAGCCGGCCTCGTCTCGGGGCCTGAGGCAATGCCAGAACATCGGCGGTGCGACCAGCGGCGTCCCCGCCGGCAGCAGACGCGGCGGTGCGCCATAGCCCGACCAGGCCAGGGCGGGACCGACAGGCACTCGGGCCAATGGCCAGACCAGCTCCATCCCGGCGTTCCAGAGCGTGAGGGTCGGCCCGTACGAGCGGCCGGCGGAGCAGCACAGCAGCCGCGACGCCGACACGCCCGGGATGTCGACCAGGCCGACTGGTCCAACGCCGTGAGCAAGCTGGTGGGCGGCGAGGTGTGGTTGCACGTCAGGGTCGGGATCAGGGCCGGCGAAGCGGCGGCCGTCGACGCCCTCGATCGTCACGATCTGCTGGCCGTCGCGTAGCCTGGCGCTCGCCCGGAAGCCGACCAGGCCGCCACGCTGCCCGAGCGGCGTCGTCGCCAGGTCCGCCGGGAGCGGGGCCAATGAGCATAGCGCCGGCGCCAGTACGTCACCGGGGTCGGGCCGCAGGTCCGCGAGGAAGGCAGGCAGCGACTCGGGGCCACGCTCGCCGGTTGACGGATCCAGCTCCCGCAGGACCGGTTGGGCGCCATACTCGTGTGGCCCGGTCACCACCCAGAAGCGCTCGCCGTCCCAGCAGACCGGCGCCTCAGGTGGGAGCACCCGGTCGCCTGGGTAGAGCGCCCTGCCGCCGGCGACCCGGCCGCCGTCGGGCAGCAGGAATGCGCAGCCCTGGTCGGAGCCTGGCTGGTACCAGCCGGCGCGGTCCGTGAGCGGGAAGTGCTCGCTGGGCGCGCCTGACCAATACCCGTTTAGCTGGTGGGCCGAGTCGTCGTACCAGCGGACGAGCAACTGTGAAGCCGCGTAGCGGACCAAAATGCTAGCGGACCGGCCCGGAGGGGGAACCCGCAGGTCATGCTCGACGACCCGGCCCATGGGCCCGACGGCGATCGCGCGCAGCCGGTTGTAGACGACCAGGACCGGCCAGCTCGCGCTCCAGCCCAACTCCTCGCCCTGTAGCTCCTCCACGGCCTCGTCGAGCGCAGGCCAGCCCAGCTCGTCGAGCAAGCCATCACGGAGCGTCCTCGCCAACGAGCCGGCCAGATCGGTGGCGGCGAGCGCGGCGTGCACGGCGGGGAAGCGGGTGAAGGTGTGCCGGCTGGTGGCCTCGGCCAGCTTGTCAAGCAGGTCCTCGGCGCCGGCTAGGCCGTCCCGCGCGAACGCCGCAGCCCGCTCCCGCAGGACCTGCTCGACCGGGAGCCGCAACCCTGGAACCAGCAGCAGCTCCTCAAGCCGCCGGTCCTGGCGGCAGAAGCGCCAGGCAGCGTCGGCGAGCAGCCGCCGGAAGCGCGGGTCGGCGGCGGCGAAGCGGAGGTCCCGCCGGACGCCGCCCTCCCAGGCGCTGGTGCCCCAATCGAACAGGTCGACCCGGTCCCCGGCGGCAGGGTCGGCCACTGGGATGCCGTGCTCCAGGCAGGCGTCGGCGACGTTGGCGTCGATGGTGCTATCGCCGTCGTGCTCGACCCGGAGCACCACCGGCTCCCCGTCGGCGGCCAGCCGCGCAGCCAGGCGCGGTAGGAGCGCGAAGAACTGAGCTGGTATCTCGTGGTCCCATCGGTGCGGCCGCAGGTGCCGCAGGTAGGCGCCGACCCAGCCGGCAGCGCCCCGCCTCGGCGCCGCCTCGGCGGGTACCTGCCCCGCCGGCAGGATGAGCCCGTCGAGCGCGCCAGCCGCATCCAGCAGCTGCAGCCACCAGCCCTGGAAGCCGCTGGCGCCGCCACGTGGGGCCGGGAACAGGTCCAGCAGCGCGCCGCGGACCACCGCCGAGCCGCCGGCCATGCGCAGCAGCGCCGCCCGGCAGTGGCGCCAGAACCCAGGGTGGGCACGGCGCGTGGCCGGCAGCGGCAGCAGGTAGCTGAGCAGCCGCTCCTCCGCGGCGTCTGGGTCGAGGCCTGCCGCGCCCGCCAGGCGGCGCAGCTCACCGGGCAGGGCGCTCCACGGCGGCACACCGTCGTGGACGCGGCGCAACGCCAGTTCCCGCAACGTCTCGTAGGCGTAGGCCGGCGGGTGGTGGCGGCGCAGGCCGGCGACGTAGCGGGCGAAGGAGTTGGCGCGCAGGGCGCCGGCAACGGCGAACTCGCGGTAGACCGCGTGCCTGGCAGCCTCGTCGACCTCTAGGCCGTGGACCCGCTCGGCCTGGCGGGCCCGTTCGAACATCTCCGCCGCGCGGCGCCGCCCTCCCTCCCCGAGGGTGAGGAACGCACGGCCGGCGTGCTCCCATAGGGCGGGCAGGTGGCTGTGCGGCACGTGCTGGGCGAGCTGCTCGAACCGCCGCCTGGCCAGCCCCGGCCGTGACGTCACCAGCCGGGCGGCCTGCTCGACCTCCGGCGCTGCCGCCAGCGCCGCCTCGGCACGGTCGGGGTCGTTGGCGAGCACCCACTCGACGTAGCCGAGGCCACGCCGCGATGCCCAGGCGAGCGGTGCGCCCGCCGTGGCCGGGCCGAACCCGAGGAACGCAAGCATCCCGTCCTCGGCGGCGGCGGTGGATTTGCCGACCAGCCGCACCACCGTCCGGCCGTCGAGTGCCTGGTGGGTGTAGCGACGGGCGCGCACCGGGTCGAGCGAGCCGTTCCGTGCCGCCTCGGCCCCGGTCCCGGGTGGCAGCAGCGCCCCGGCGAGCAGCAGCGCCTCCTGCTGGGCGGTAGGCATGGCGGTCACCGCCCGCCGTCGCCGGTGGCCGCAACCCGGCCGGCGTAGATGAGGGAGGCCATGCGCACGCCCTCGGACCAGGCGACCGGGCCGACCTCGCCAAGGCTAAGCTGGCGCCCGTCGCTGGCCGTCCAGGCGAGATCGCCGGTCAGGGACTCCCCGTAGGGGTCGCCGTCGCCGAGCCAGTAGCGCGCCTCGACCGCCACGCCCCGGTCGAGGACGCGGAAGCTGGCGAAGCCGCCGCGCGCCTCGAACCCGAGGTTGCCGGCGCGGCTCAGCGCATGCCGCAGCTGCCGGAACCGCCCGCCGGCATAGTCGTGGACCTGCTGCTTGGCCGGGTCGCGGTTGGCTGGCTTGCGGTGGACCTCGCGCAGCAGCTGCTGGATGCCCTGTTCGACTTGCAGGTCAACGGCGAGTTCCCGTAGCTCGTCCAGGTCCTCGAGCAGCGCCGGGTGGGGGAGCACGACGGTGGCGCTGTCGAGCCATCGAGTCTCGCCATCGAGGTCGACGATGCCCGGTCGCCCGCGTTCGTCCACGCCGCGCAGGAACCCGGCCGGGCCCTCCGGGTACGGCCCGCTGTCGTCACCATCCGCCGGGCCCGGCGTGACGATCGCGTGCTCCAGCGGCGTGCGCCAGGCAGGATCCGGCCAGACCGCGGCGATCACGCCGCGGGGGGTCGGCATGCAGCCGAGCATCCACCGCTCGACGGTCGCGCGGCACTCGGATTCGTGCCGGGCCAGCCAGTCGCGCAGCGCACCGAGGCGCTTGTAGGTGGCCGACCCCTTGACGGGCTTGGGAACTGACTTCAGCAGCCGTCCCTTTGCGTTGCGGCAGACGACCGCGCCGCTGCCAGGATCCAGGCCGATCTCGTGCTCGTCAGTGGCCCGCGCCCATACCGGCGTTTCCGCCGTCGCGGGGCCCGTGGCAGTGCCCGACGCGCCCATGGTGCCTCCTCGTCGACAGGGGCGGTGCGTGCCCACCAAGTCGAACATTTGTTCGATCTGGTGCATAGTCGCATCGGGGTGTGACAGTCGTGCCGCCGACCTGCCGCCGGTCTGTGCGCAGCGAAAATGCCGCCGCCCTCACCGGTCAGATCAGGGAGGGTGGCGGGTTGGCGGCGGTGCGAAGGCCGACCAGCTGCTGCCTAGGCGCTTGAGGAATCCGGATCGACAAGAATGGACCGCGACTACACCGCCTACGGCGCCCCGGTGATGATCACCCCGTCCGCTAACTGCATGACATGGAGGGCTGCGACATGGTTGATGTTGTGGTGGTCGGCGGTGGCCGGCCCGGCGCAACGCCGCGCTGATGCTTGGACGGGCACGCCGCAGCGTGCTGCTGTGCGACACCGGGGCGCCGCGCAACGCGGCCACCCGCGAAAGCCACGGGTTCCTCAGCGTGACGGCACCGACCCCGCCGAGCTGCTGGGGTCGCGCGCGAGCAGCTCGGCCGCTACGACGGCGTGGAGTTGCGCCAGGCCGCTGTGGAGGCGGCCCGCCGCGACGCGATCACTTCCAGGTCATGCTGCAGGCGGCGCGGCCAGACCGCCAGGAAACTGCTGCTGGCGACCGGAGTGGTCGGCGAGCTGCCGCTCATTCAGGGACTCGGTCCGCTGTGGGGCGCAGCGTCTTCAACTGCCTCTACTGTGACGGCTGGGAGGTCCGCGACCAGCCGCTGGCCGTGCTCGGCGGCGGCCAGGCCAACCTGCGCCTGGCAGCGCTGTCGCTGCGCTGGAGCACCGACCTGGTGTGGTGCACCAGCGGCCCCGACAATCCAGAGGCGGCTTGCGCTTGCGGCCCACCACAACTGGCTGACCCTGGCACCCAGCACCCTTCTGCGTCCGGTCGGGCTTGGCCGGCGCCTGTGGTGGCGCTCTTGGGGCCTTGCGCTCCCCGGCGAGGGGAGTAGGTTCCGGGCGAACACCCAGGGCGGGGAAAGGAGGGCGCCATGGCACGGGTCCGCAGGCGCCGCCCACCCCAAACCCTGGTCGTCGTGCTGGTCGTGGTGGGGCTGGTGGCGCCGGCCGTTGGGGTCTTCTACCTCGCCACGCCGGTGAACAAGATCCCGACGTGGCTGCCGGGGCGCGTGACCGGCAAGAGCTACCACCATGTCCGGCGGGCGACCGCGGCGATCGTGGTCGCGGTGCTGTGCGCGGTCGCAGCGTGGTGGCTGGCCCGACGGCGGCGCACCGCGAGCAGCTAGGTAGGGTGCGTCCGGCCGCGAGCGCCACACACAAACGGAGGTTGCAGGGTGGCCACCTTCTCGCTCACCAGCAGCGCCTTCCCGCCGGGCGGGGCCATCCCGCGTCGCCACAGCTGCGAGGGCGCCGATCGGTCGCCGCCGCTGGTCCGGTCGCCACCGCCTGCTGGGACGCGGTCGCTGGCGCTGCTCGTCGACGACCCGGACGCGCCGGCGGGCCGCTTCACCCACTGGCTTGCCTGGGGCATCGACCCGGGCGTGGGCGGGCTCGGCGAGGGGCAGGCGGCGCCGCTGGAGGGCCGCAACGACTTCGGCACGATCGGCTATCGCGGTCCGTGCCCACCCCGCGGGCATGGGCGCCACCGCTACCGCTTCCGCCTGCACGCCGTGGGTGGCGACCTGCGGGTTGCGCCCGGTACCCGGACCCGGGAGCTGGAGCGCGCCCTCACCGCCGCCAAGGTCGTGGCGGTCGCGGAGCTGGTCGGGACCTACGAGCGCTGACCACGCCGCCTCGGCCTGCGGCTCCTGCCGCGGGTGGACGCTGCCGGCATGAGGGAGGGCGCCAACACTCCTCTGACCTGCGGCAACAGGCACTCAGCCGCGACTCTTCCGGGGAAGCGACCAGGCTCCAGGCAGGCCCCGGTGCTCGCGCAGCATGCGCCGGGCCGCCCTGACGTTCGGGTACGGCCCACGAAGCGCCTCCAGCTCGGCCGGCTGCCGCTCGTACGGCCCGCCGTCATCGCCGCAGGCCGGGCAGATCAGCTCGTAGAACCCGGTGGTCTCCGACGACGGCGCACCCGCCGCATCCCAGCTGCGAGGCTGCGCACGGACATAGGGATCGTGCCGCTCCCGGTCGGCCATGATGATGCTCACCTCAGCCGCCCTCCGCGCGCCGCGAACATGCCGCCCTCGAGATCGCACCGGCCTTAGGGCGCGGCCCGCGACCATAACGATGCGCGCCCGACCGCGACGACGCCAAGGCCGGACCGCGACGACGCCAGCATGTGCGCCCACCGGTCAAGACTCGCTGTGCCGCAGGTCACTGGCGGTGTGGCCAGGATGGGCGAGAAGGTTCGTAAGTCGTACGTCATCGTTGCCGGCTACGGCATGAGCGGCCGTTCGTGCTCAGCGCAGGTCTAAATGCCCGGAGGTAGAGTCGGCAAGATTTCGGATCTCAAAGCCTCCGGCTCCCGTGTTCTGGCCGCTACGCCGATCCTTCTTGGCCTTCATCAAGACAGAAAGAAGGATCAGGCGCCTCTGGCAAGCCGACTGCCGCTGCCCATCGACGCCAGGCCTGCCAGGCCCAGCGGCGCAACGCCGCCGGGTGCACGTTCAGCGCGCGTGCGACCCCCCGAGCGGCTGGCCCCGGCGACCAGCCCCACCGCGTGGACCCGAACGGTGGCCGGGTACGACCTCGACCGGCGTGTGCGATCGTCCGGGCTGTGTGGTCTGTCAGGCTGGTCTGGTCGGCCTGCCATTTGGCCTTGACGGCGGCGCATCGCCGCTCCCGCTCCTGCCCGTCCTGGTGCCCGCGTCCATGCCGGCGTTCTTGGCAGTGCTGGCGGTCGGGGTGGCGATGGGAGGGTGGGCGGCAAGCCATGCCAACACCTCGATGATCGCCTCGGTCTGCTCCTGCTCGAGCTGGCGGCCCTCCTCACCGCCCACCAGCTGCACCTCGAAGGTGAACCCGGGCGGCCCCGGTCGGGCCCGCCGGCCCTGGCCGCCGCTGGCAGGGCGGTCTGCGGCGGGCTCGCGTGGCTGCCGGTCGGGCCGAGGGCTGGGGTTGGGGGTGCGCATGCGCGGCTCCTTGCTCGCCTCAGCGGCGCCGCCAGCTGTGCCCTGCGACCGCCGAGTTCCGGTGGGACTGGTTCCGGCGAGGCTGAAGGTCTCGCGTGGAGTGTCGCACCCACGCCAGATCGTGTCTCGATCAAGATGATTAGAGCTTTCGCGCTGATGACGCCGGCATCCGTGCAAATCCGGTACTGAGCGGGGGCTGGTGGTGGGTGTGAAGAGGGGGCGCGGCGTTGAGCTTGGAGCGGCGAGCAACTTTGGGCAGGCAAGACAAGGGCGCGCCATCGCGGACCCGCCGTGGCGGGGTGGCGGGGATGGCGGAGGTGGCGATCTGGCCTGCCCCCTTGCCTGCCCCCTCACACGCCTCTGGCGTGCCCCTCCCGCGCCCCTCTGGTGCCCCTGCCACACCCCTGGCTGCTCGCCGCGAACGCGCTCATGCGGCGCCTCGCTGCTTGCTGTGTGGGAACCTGCACCGTCTGGCTCCAGACGCTGCCCCCGCCGGCAGCCCGGCCGAGCCGGTCGGCCGTCATCACCGCAGCCCGAGCCGCGCCATCTGGTCGACCAGCCAGTTGCGGCCGACCCCAAGCTCGGCTCGCATCTGCTTGATCGACCAGCCCTGCTCGACGTACCGCACCTGCAGGTAGCCGGCCAGGTCCGCAAACCCCAACTCGGCCAGCCGGGCGGCGCGCCGTTGCTGCCAGGCCACCGACTGCACCCGCCGGCCCCGCTTGCCCGCCGCCACCTGCCTGGCGGTCCGTCGCACGCGCTGCACGCCGGCCTGCCGCATCAGGCGCCGCACCGTGTCCCGGTGCGCGCCCAGCTCGCCGGCGACCTCGGCCAGCAGCCACTCCCGCCCGAGGAGCCGGCCCTCCAGGTAGGCCCGCACGTCGGCGAAGCCAAGTTCGCCGACCAGCTTGGCGATCCGCTGCTGGGCGAACCGTCGCCGCTGCCGGGCCAGCTGCTCTGGGCGGGATGGGAGGGTGACGCGCTGGACGGCCAGCGCCTGGCTGGTGGCCCATTCGGACTCGCCGAGTTCGCAGGCGAGGGCGGGGACGCTGTAGCCGGTGTCGCAGCGTGCCTGCAGGTAGCTGCGCAGGTTGTCGAACCCGAAGCCTCGGGCACGCTGCTCCAGGCGTCTGCTGCGTCCGTCGTCGACCACAAACCCGCCCTGGATGACCAGTCGGCGGGGCGTTTCTGCTGGTCGGGGGGTTACCCATGCTTTGGTCGTACCGGGGGGTACGACCAGCGGCAAACCCGGTGACCAGCACGAACGCGCACCGTGGTGCCGGTCGGTCTTCTCGGCATTACTGCCCAGCAGGGTCGCTAGCAGCAGGAACGCCCAGGGCGGTCAGTTGCCGACCCATGCTCGCCGGGCGAACCCGAAAGCATGGGTAACAACACTGTTGCTACCGCGCGGGTCTCCATTGACCGCCGCACGGTCACCCGATCCCCGCGACGCTCTGCGGGCACATCGTCCCATCCCTCGGCATCCTCCACTGGGGTGCGGACGGTCGCTGAGCCAACGGCGTCGGCCCGATCCTTGGGATGGTTTCTTGCCTTGCTGTGTGGCAGAGTGCCGCAAGCTCGACACATCGACAGGATGCGGCCATCGTCGCAGGGGGATCACATGGCAAGCGCCATCGAGCAACTCCCGTCCGGGCTCACC
>WNGM01002310.1_pt1 | contig 35126 bp, 45 predicted proteins | sample 5400571 | NCBI WGS metagenome assembly WNGM01 (sample SAMN13153378, study PRJNA577476) | soil metagenome | isolation source: 100 cm soil or saprolite under Garry oak tree replicate 2 | place: USA:California | collected 2016-06-15 | reverse complement strand
TCCGACCCTTCCGTTTCGGCATCGTGAACACCTGTTTCGGTACCGTGAACACCCATTTCGGAAAACCCGGAAAAGTGTTCACGTTCAACCGAAACAGCCGTTCACCATCAACCGAAACCAGTGTTCACGTTCAACCGAATTGACTGTTCACCATCGACCGAAATACGCACACATGCTTGATGAGATAACGCCCCTTGCGGGGCACCGCGAACTCGTGCAGGGGTATCGGGGTAAAGCGTGACGGCGCCGGCCCTGCCGCCTCCGTGGCGGGCTTCTCGCCCCCGGGCAGGGGCTCGCCGCCTACCGGCAGCGCCGTGAAGTCCTCCTCGGCCCTCTCGTCGAGCCCCAGGCGCTCAAGATATTCGTGGCGTTTGCGATCGACGCAATGGGCGTGCAGGCAGAGGAAGTTGCCGTGCGTGAAGCCCCCCGTGTGGGCGGGCCAGTAGCGGGTCGCCGACTCGCCGGACCCCGACGTGTGCTCGTCGGCGAAGGGACAGGTGATGTTCAACTCGCCCGCCTTCTCCCGGGACAGCACCATCCCGCGCTCGAAGAGCCGCGCCGCGATGGGATCGGCCATGTGCGCTTCGAGCCGGACTTGCGACGTTATCGACGGCTTCCGCTCCGTGCTGTCCGCAATGCCGAACTCAGACTGGAGCGCCGACCATAGCGCCTCGAATTGATCGGGCAACACAGTCGGTATCTCTTTCGGAAGGCCGCCTTCCCATTCGTACCGGGCGCCGCTCGGATGCATCCCGCAGCCGACGAACTGCTGCCCGGTGGCAAGGAACTCGATGATGCCGTGCTTGGTGCGAATGACACGCTTGGTGTAGTCGCCGGGGAGGAGGAAGGCTAGAAGGCACTTGGAGGAGTTGCTTCGAATACGCGTTGGCAGTCGGCCCATATGGTTCTCAACAATGGCTCCAACACGAACGACGAGGCCCGCGTCGGTAATATCGAGATCAAGTCCGCGGGTTGACCGTGTTTGTATGCAGATTCCGTAATCGCCTTCCTTGGCCCATCGTTCGATCTCGGCCGGTGTCGTGATGCGACTCGTCCAGCGCGTGAGGCCGGCTACCTGGCGACGGCTGTTGTACCGACTCGGCGTCTTGCCGAGCGCCGTCATCTTCGACTCGGGGCTGATTTTCGCACTTGGATTGCTCACCACCGGCATCAGGTCTGCCGTGAGGCCGAGCGTCAGCGCGAGGTGAATCCAATCATCAGGGCAAGCGCCGTAGTTCATACCGGCCTCTTGACGGTGGGGAGCCATGATTACCCGTTATGCCGACGCAATCAGGCTGCGAATATCCTCCACGTGCCACACAGTTACTCGCGGCCCAAGTTTCACTGGCTTGGGGAATCGTCCTGACTTGACTCCATTCCACCAGCAGGATTTTTTGACGGGGATGATCGGTGGGATCGGCGGTGTCGCTTTGGGGTTGCCGATGATCTGTGGCAACCGAAGAAAGCCTGTTTCAGGAAGTTATGCCATTTCCTGATTAGCCACGAAGTTCAGCCGCGAGTGATTGAAGCCCTGATGCCGCAAGCCTTTCCGGCGATTATTCTGAATTCGGGTCTCCCGGCTGGGAGCGCCTGTCGTGCAAGGGGTTTCGTCATCACGGCTGAGTTTGGTGGCTAATCAAGTGCCATTTTGCGTCCGTCCTTGTACGAGTGATGACAGACGGAGCCTGGGTTCTCCAACAACAAAAAAATAGACCGAATAGGTGGGCGAATACCTCGGTGGGATAGGTAGGGGAACCCGAATGCTAGCTGCCCTGCTGGATCAGAATAGGTAGGGGAACCCGAATACTAGCTGCCCTGCTGGATCAGATTAGCCAGTGGACTTCTTTGCAGCGCCGGGGGACTTGTCCCAGTTTGCAACCGTGCAAATTCGATCAATTGCGGAGTCGGTCAAGACTGGTTTGTTTTCTTTTAGCCAATTCCGAATAAATTCACGGGGCCTCAGCCCATCTCCTTTTTTGATGCTATTTTTCGCCGCAGTCCATGCCATCGTGGCGATATCCAGTTCGGGAGGCCAACGAGGATCATCGGAGTGGTGCTCAACGAGACGAATCAAATTGTCCTTAAATGGAAATGTCGCGGGGAACCTTTTAGATGCCCATGGGATAACATCTTTCGGGCGAAAGAATAGGGCGCTGTAATACGTTCTGTCACCCGCCGTTGCACCAGGCTTGTCGATGGAAACCAATGCGCCCGCCAGTACCCCGCGCCTTATGGCCTCAAGTGCGTCGTTGGTTGCCGGATTTGCAGCGCGGTTATCGCTCGGGTCAAGCCCGCAACACAAGTCCCGAAATTCGCACTCCGTCCATAGATCATATTCAAGCCACCCGGCCCGTCTATCGAATTCCGTCATATTCGTGCCTCCATGCTCGGTACCTCAGGGACCGCGCCGACCGGGTAAGGGTGCCCAATGTGCGCTCCGTCGAGCTAGGCGCGGCAACCTCGTTATGCTGTCTTGCCTCCACGAATCTGCACAATATCCGCGCCGGCTTTCAGTTTGTCGAGATAGTCCGCCAATTGCTGCATCATCTTCCGCCGCTCTGGAAGGTGCGCAGTACGGTTGTAGGCGCGTCCGAGCGGGTCTTTCACGGCATGGGCCAATTGGTGTTCGATGAAGTCGGGGCGGAAGCCAAGCACTTCGTCAAGGATGGTCCGGGCCATCGCCCGGAAGCCGTGCCCGCTCATCTCGTCCTTGGCGATGCCCATGCGCCGCATGGCGGCCAGGATCGCGTTATCGCTCATAGGCCGGCCGTTGGTCCGCGCTCCCGGAAAAACATAGCGCCCTGTGCCAGTCAAGGCGTGAAGCTCGCGCAGGATCGCCACCGCCTGCGTCGCCAACGGGACGATGTGCTCGGAGTCGGTTTTTGTAACGTGATAGCGCCATTCGGCCGCGCCCAGATCGATGTCCGCCCATTCGGCCTTGCACAGTTCGCCGGGTCGAACGAATACCAAGGGGGCTAGGCGAAGCGCACAGGCGACCGTGAGAGTCCCGTGGTAACCGTCGAGCGCTCGCAGCAATTCGGCGACCTTGGTGGGCTCTGTAATCGCGGCAAAGTTCTCGCCCTTCACCGGGGGCAGTGCGCCGCGAAGATCAGGCGACGGGTCGCGTTCGGCGCGTCCGGTCGCAATGGCGTAGCGGAATACCTGCCCGCAGTTGGCAATCGCACGGTGCGCAGTTTCCAGCGCCCCGCGGGCCTCGATCCGTCGAACCGCCGCCAGCAATTCGGGGGCCTTGATTTCGGCAATCGGCCTGCCTCCCAACCAGGGGAAGATATCCCGCTCGAAGCGCCGGATGATCCGGTCCGAATGGTTCGCCGCCCAGGTCGGTTCGTACTTCGCAAACCATTCGCGGGCGACGACCTCAAAACTGTTCGCGGCGCGTTCCACTCTCGCCGACTTCATGGACTTGCGGTTCTCGCCGGGGTCGATACCGTCGGCGAGCAGCTTGCGGGCTTCGTCACGCCGGCCTCGGGCACCTTTCAAGGCCACGTCGGGGTATACGCCAAGCGAAAGCAGCTTTTCCTTGCCGTCGAGTTTGTAGCGGAATCGCCACCACTTACCCCCCGCAGGGGTAACCAGCAGGAACAACCCCCGCTCGTCGAACATCTTGGCGGGCTTCGCGCCGGGCTTGGCGCTGCGGACAGCGGTATCGGTCAGGGGCATTGGGGTAACTCCATTTTGAGATTCTGGGTTACCCCGCAGGGTTACCCCTATCTAAAGTCGGATGCTACCGGACAATGTTACCCCTTAACGGACAATAAAGTCAATAAAAAACCCGCACTTGGCGGGTTTCACGGATATTGCTGGATCACTTCGGATGTTCTGTTGGTGGAGACGGGCGGGATCGAACCGCCGACCTACTGATTGCGAACCAGTCGCTCTCCCATCTGAGCTACGCCCCCTTGCCTATGCATTTTAGCGCGTCTGCGCGGGCCGGGGAAGCCGTTGCCGCGCCGCCCGGGGTTGGCGCGGCCTCAAACCGCCGCAGCCTGGTGTACCGTTTGCGCCGTTGCGGGCTCTTGCCATCGGCATTGGCCGAGCGATCCTTGGCAGCGGCGGCAGCCTTGGCCGGGCGGCAGGATTTCCGGCGCAGCGCAGAATATGCCATCCGCAACCTCCGGCGCGGTTCCCAAGCGGCCCCCGATGACCGACAATGTGTGCCAGCCGGCATCGGCAGAGAACCCCGCGGATTGGCCATGATCAGTGCCCTGACCCTGTTGCTCGTCTTCCAACTGGCCGGCGAGGTGATCGCCCGCGGCTTCGATTTGCCGCTGCCCGGGCCGGTGCTCGGCATGGGGCTGCTGTTCCTCGCCCTGGTGCTGCGTGGCGGTCCCGACGAGTCGCTGCGCGGCACCGCCAGCGGCCTGCTGCAGCATTTGTCGCTGCTCTTCGTGCCGGCCGGGACCGGCGTGATGCTGCACTTTCAGCGTCTCGCCGACGAATGGCCGGCCCTGCTCGCTTCGGTGTTCGGCAGCACCCTGATCACCATCGCCGTCACCGCCCTGGTCTTGCGCGCTCTGGCGCGCCGAGCCGCGACCGATACGGAGTCGCCGTGATAACGCCGCGCATCGCCGAGATCTGGGTTTATCTGTCGGCCACGCCATTGCTCGGCCTGACATTGACGCTGCTCGCCTACCAGGGCGCCTACTGGATCTACCGGCGCCTCGATTTCCACCCGCTGGCCAATCCGGTGATGCTCGCCGTGGCGGCGCTGGTCGCCCTGCTCTCCCTGACCGGAACCCCTTATCGCACCTATTTCGACGGCGCCCAGTTCGTGCATTTCCTGCTCGGGCCGGCGACGGTCGCCCTGGCGGTGCCGCTGCACGCGCAGTGGCGGCGCCTGCGCACGATGGCCGTGCCGCTGCTGGCGGCGCTGCTCGTCGGCTCCCTGACCGCGGCGCTGTCGGCGATGGCCATCGCCTTCCTGCTCGGCGCGAGCAAGGCGACGCTCATGTCGCTGGCGCCGAAGTCGGTGACGACGCCGATCGCGATGGGCATCGCCGAGCGTCTGGGAGGCCTGCCTTCGCTGACGGCGGTCCTGGTCATCGCCACCGGCATCGTCGGCGCAGTCTGTGCCCGCTACGTGTTTCTGGCCTTGAAGATCTCGGACCACGCCGTGCGCGGTTTTGCCATTGGCATAGCGGCGCACGGCATCGGCACGGCCCGGGCCTTCCAGGTCAGCGAGCAGGCCGGCGCCTTTGCGGCGCTGGCGATGGGCTTGAACGGGCTGCTGACGGCCGTTCTGCTGCCGCTCGTCGTGCCCTGGCTGGAACGCTGGATCGCCTGAAGGCGGAATCCGGCGACGACGAGCAGCCGAGCCGCGACCGGCGTCGCCCGCCAGGCGCCCGTCCGCCGCTCAGCGGTACTTGGCCAATTCGGGGTCGGCGTTCGGTTGCAGCGGCAGCCGCGTGATCTCCGGCAGTTCCGACAGGCGCGGCATGCCGATCCTGGTATGGACCCGACCGCCGCCGTCCTTCCAGACCAGGACCGGGGTTCCCGGTGCGCCGAAGCTGCGCATCAGCCGCGTGTTGGCCTCGAAGCGGGCGGCCAGCTCCGCCGGCGTCTTGTCCAGCGGCCTGATTCCGCCGTCGAACTGCGCCACCTTGTAGCCGGTTTCGTTTTCGCGCAAGGCCGCGCCACGGTTGGCGGCCTGCATGATCGCGGCGGCACGGCCCACCGAGCTCGCCTGTTGAAACGCCACTGGCACCCAATGGACCTGCAGGCCGGCCGTCTCATAGGCCTGCAGCGCCTTCCAGGTCAATTGACAGTAATAGCAATTGGCATCGAAGAGCACGTACAACAGGCTCTTCGCCGGCCGCGCACCTTCGACGACGGCGTCCGCCTGTTCCAGGCGGGTGAAGAGGCCCGCATAGTCCGGTTGGGCGGCATTTCCCGAACCGGCCGGGTCGCCCGCCCGGCCGGCCGTTGCGGCCACCATTAGCCCGCATATCAAAGCGGCGACTATCGTTCTGTCCATCGTGCTTCCTCCTCGAGTTGCCGCCCGCCTTCAGACTGGTGGCCTGCACCAGGATGGCGGCCAGGTGAATTGTGCCATCCTGGCCGGGCGAACGCGCCGGCTGACTGCATGAATCGCGGCCAGGAAGGACGGTCGGACCATCGACCGCGGACCGGCCGCCGCGACGAAATCGCTTTAGATGTGAAATTTTTCCTTTGGAAATGCAAATCATTCGCAAATAATTCATTTCAAGGTTCAACTTTTTGCAAATTGCGGCGTTGATTGTTCTGCGCTATCCGTTTCGACGTCGCCCGGTGCAGGTGCCGTAGCGGGATAGCGCGGGGGGAGGCGAGCGACATGGAAACGGCAATGGAGCTTAGGCTCGAAGAAGAATTCGGACCGTTCGTGGACGAAGTGCTCGGCGCCGGCTGGCTGCCGCAGCCGGACCTCGCCGCTGGGCGCGCCGCGACGCCCGCGCCGCGCCAGGCGCGAATCGATCCCGATGTCGACACCGACGCCTTTCTGCGCACCGTCTACCTGAGCCAGGAATAATTCGCTGCGGCCCTGCTGGGCCGCGACAGCCGTCATTTACCCGGCACGGAAAGTGCCGCATCTGCCGCGCCGGCGGCCTCCGCCTCACCAATACGTTGTCATTGTTCCCACGGCGACCGACAGTTCGTTTATATTGACTTGCCAGGGGCATGCCCGGCGCGAGCCGTCCCGTTCGGCAAGGTGGAGGACACGGTGGGGCGAGAGGATTGGCGCAAGGACCAGTTGCACTTGCTGGAGGACATCGACCTCCTGGCACAGCGGGTCTTGGGCGACAGCGCCGCCAGGCCGACCGAGGTGTGCGCCGCCGCGCCGCAGGCGACTGACCCGCCGGAGCCCGCGGCTCAGGCCGCTGCCGACCCTTTGATGGAAAGACTGCGCCGCGCTGCCGCGGCCAAGCAACACGCGGATTCGACGTTATCCACCGCGATACGGCAGCACGAGGCCGAACTCGGCAAGGTGCTGGAACGTGCCCACGCCTACCTGCGCGATCTCACCGAGCAACTGAACATCGTGCAGCCGGTGAGGCAACGTCCCTACCGCTTCCACGGCTCGATCGCCTTCGCGCACCTCGCCTGGCGCCACGGCGAAACCGACTACCGCCTGCGCGCCGAGCGCGGCGAGCTGCGGGTGTTCGAGAAGGTCACGTTGCGCTTTCACCTCGCCGCCGCGCCGCTCCAAGTGGAGCGTGAGCCCCCGGCGCTGGAAAAGCTGCACGAGGCGCTCAATCACTGGCACGTGCCCTTCACGACCCGGGAAGTCCGGAACAATCGCGGCAACATCATCCGCGTCAGCTTCACGATCACGCCCGACGTGCGCGGCTATGTGTCGATCGCCGCTGACGACGTGCAGCGTTTGCTGCGCATCCGCTTGCACCACGTCGAGCGTTTCGGCAGTCTCGATTTCCAGGTGCCGCCGGCCGCCTTCGACGACGAAGCGATCGAGGATCTCGCCAAGCTGCTGCTCGGCGAACCGAGCCGCTTCATGCAGAAGTTCAAACCCGTGGTCTAATCTGAAGTTGCTCCAACCACCAGACGGAATTGGGCTGAAGTTCAATCGGTCAGGGTCAGAACTGGGTTCCGCTGTATGACGACGACTGGATCTGCCCGATGAGTTCGAGTGCGCGGTGTTGCTTGGGGTTGGGAGTGGTGAGGACTGTAAAGGCAGGGGTGCTATCGCCCGCCTGTTGAGTGCGGCAGGTATTGCGCACGATCGTGGCCAGTTCAGCCATCAGGGTGGAGAAGCTGTGCGCTGGGGTGTCCTCATCCAGGGTTAGGCTGGCGACCTTGGCCCGAGCGGATTCAGAACGCCGGGCCGGTGCAACGGGGTCGCGGGTGGCCTTGGCCTGCTGATCGGTATCGGCGAACATCAATTCGCGCCAGGCTTCACGCATGTGCCACTCGACATAGTAGGCGAGCATGCACACGGAAGGCCCGCTCGACGTTGGCCAGCGACTTGTAATTGCGCACGCAGTCTGCGGCTGCCATTTGCGATGCGGGTACGGAAGTGCGAATGATGTAGAGGCCGTCCAAGGCGGACTCGGCGGCGATGCTGTCCGGCTTGCGCTGGAACGAGAACGCCGTCTCGCTGATGACGAGATCCAAGTGTTTGGCAACCTTGTACTGGTTGATGACTTTGCCCACGCGCACCCCGATCGCATCTCTGCCCACGAGTTTGCCGGCGGCCACCCGGGTCTGGATCTTGTCGAGGTTCTTCTCCGTGGCGCACAACAACGCTTCACGCTTGTGCGCGCGCAGTTTGGCCAACTGCGGATTACGGCACGCCACCAGACGTTCGCCGGGATAGTCCGGTGAGTTGAGCTCGACCCGGTTGCGCTCATCAAACAATCCGAGCTGCAAATGGTCCTGTTCGATCAGCGCGCGAATCGAGGCGCTCTTCAGCGCCGTGATCCAGCCGATGCCATCGCTATCCCGCATCTCGTTGATGGCCTTTTGCGAAACCATGCCCCGGTCACCGACCATCACCATCCGCTCGATGCCAAAGGTCGTGCGCAGACGCCGCACTTCCGGCAGGAAGGTGGTGCTCTCCGAGGTGTTCCCCTCATGCACCGACACCGCCACGGGACAGCCCCGAACGTCGGTGAGCAAGCCGTAATTGACTTGCAGCAGGCCACGCTTTCCATCGCGGCTGTAGCCGCGCTTGGCCAAAGGACAGGTGACGCCCTCGAAGTAACTGGACGACAGGTCGTAGAGCACGAGACCCTCCGCGCTCAAATGGCGAGTCGCGAGCTTCTTCTCGATCAGGTCCTGGCGCGCCAGCAACCAGTCCATCGCCGCATACAGATCCTGCTCATCGGCCGCCGCCACCCCGAACTCCTCGGCCAGCGTCGTGGTGTGCCACCAGCGCGTCGTGGCCAGCTTGGTCTGGGGTGACAGCACACGAGAAGCCACCATCGCCAGCACCAAGTCCCGCTCGCGGCAGGGTTTGGCGGCGATCAGGCCGCCAAACCCCAAGCGTTGCATGGCTACACGCACAGCCTGTACCGCCCCATGCGAGTGTGAAGCCGTCACTTCGAAGCCACTCGCCAGGGGACCCCATTGCTCGCCACGCAGCGCCGCGCGGATCGCCTCGATCTGAGTCATGGAAAGACTGGAGAGGTTGGCCAGCGTGCGTTTCTTGACCTGCTTGCCGACGCGATAGGATTCGCGCAGGAGGATCGCGGGGGCGGAATTGCGATTCGGCACGAACCACAAAATACACAAAATGCAACTACAAAACTGACAGTTACATGTCTACATCTCGGCGCACAAAATAATCCACATCTGGCTCAGCTAACGGGAATTCTCAGCGTATTGCGTAGGAAATCAGGGGCAACTTCAGACTAATGCCGCGCCGATCAAAGGGAATGGCTGCGGTCGCCGCGGACGAAGCCGAGCAGCGGCCCGCTGATGCCGCGCCCAAGCGCGATGACCTTGAACAGTTCGCCCATCTCGCCCGGATGGGTCAGTTTGTCGACGGCCCGGGCCTCGGGCAGGAAGCTGCGGGCGTCTGCGGCATCGGCGCGGCCGAGCAGTTCGAGGATGCCGCAATTGACCAGGAAGTTGGCCTGCGTCGCGTAGCCGAGCACCTCGAGGCCGGCGCCGAAGCCGGCTTCGGCGATGGCGGTGAAATCGACATGGGCGGTGATGTCTGCGAGCCCCGGCCAGAAGAACGGGTCGCCGTGGGCGTGGTGGCGATAATGGCACATCAGCGTCCCGGCCGAGCGCTGCGGGTGATAGAACTCGCGGCGCGGAAAGCCGTAGTCGATGAGCAGCAGGGCGCCGCGGCCGAGACGCCGTCCCCATTCGGCCAGCCAGGCCCGGGCGGCAAGGTTGATTTCGCCGGCATAGGGCGCCGCGACGACGATTTCCCGCGCCGCCGCCAGCACGGCAGCGCGCGCCGGACGCGCCGCCCAACCCAGCCGATCGCCGGCGGCGATGGCGACGCCGCGCTCGAATATGCCATCGTCACGCCATTCGACGAGTTCGGCCGGCATCGCGTCGAGCACTTCGTTGCCGAGCACGAGGCCGTTCCAGCGCTCCGGCAGGCGCTGCAGCCAGTCGACGCGGCCGAGCAGCTGCGGCGCCTGGGCGACCAGGGTCGCCCGCTGCCGGGCCGCCAATTCGCCCGACAGTTCGAGGATCGCATAGCGCTCGGGCAGGCTGCCGCGGCGTTCGAGCTCCAGCAGCAGTTCGGCGGCCAGGGCGCCGCTGCCGGCTCCGGCCTCGAGGATGCCCGCGCCGGCCAGTTCGAGGATCTGCGCCGCCTGGGCGGCGAGTGTCCGGGCGAACAGCGGCGAAATTTCCGGCGCGGTGACGAAGTCGCCGGCCTCGCCGAACTTGACCGAGCCGCCGGCATAGTAACCTAGCCCCGGCGCATAGAGGGCGAGCTCCATGTAGCGCGAGAACGGAATCCAGCCACCGGCGGCGCGGATCTGTTCGCGAATCAGGGCGCCCAGCCGCGCGCTTTGCGCACTCGCGGCGGAATCGGGTTGGGGAAGCGACATGGAACGGGTTTGAACGGGCCGGGTATTGTGCCACGGTATTTCGGCGCCCTCAGTCGTCTAGCAGGGCTACTGCATTCACTAGCGATTCCTGCGCCAGGTGGGCGTAACGTTCTGTCATTTTGACGCTGGAGTGACCGAGCAGATCGCGCACGACGATCAGCCGCACTCCCTTCATGACCAGCCAGGAAGCGAAGGTGTGGCGAAGGTCATGGATCCTGAAGTCCTCAATTGCTGCCCGCCGGCAGGCCTCTCTGAACGACTTGACCAGGTCGGCGTAAGGGCTCCCGCCCTGCCGGCAGAAGACGTGCTTGGCTTCCGGACAATAGCGGTCGCGGAAAGCGGCGCGCTCTCTTAAGGCGGCGATCGCCTTCCGATTCAAGGGCAGGACCCGCCGGCGGCCGTTCTTGGTATTGCTGCCCTGCAGGGTCATTCGACGCCCGTCCAAGTCCACGTCCGACCAGGTCAAGGTCAACAGCTCGTGCTTGCGGCAACCGGTGTTCAGCGCCAGGTCGATGAAGGTCGGCAGCGCCGGCGCTTTGGGCAGCGAGGCGGCGGCCTCGAGGAGCCGGGCGGCCTCGGCCTGGGTCAGGTAGCGCAGCCGGCCTTCCGGGCTTCTGAGCAGCTGGCCGGCGACCGGGTTGATGATGTCCAGCTCCCAGATGCGACGCGCGTAGTTGAAGGCGGCCGACAGGGTGGCGAGGTCGACGTTGACGGTGTTGGCCGAGCCAACCGCGGCGCGGCGCACACGGATGAAGGCGGCGATGTCGGCACGGCGGATGCTAGTCAGGTCGCGGCCGGCGAAGTGGCGCACCCAGCGCGCCATGACGAAGCGGACGCGTTCTGCCGAGCGGAGGCGGTCGGCGACCGCGGCGCAGTAAGCCGCGGCAAAGTCTTCAAAGAGCACGCAACGCCGGCAAAGACAAAGGCATACGGCCAAATTCTAACCGTTCGCGCCGATCGCCGCGATGGCTCTGCGCCCCATGAAGAAAAAACGGGGCGTCCCGCGTCCGCGGGATTGAGCGGGTAAAGCTCCGCTCAACATTCGCGCGGCGATCGGCGAATGAGAGCACCTCGAAGCTCGAAGGAAAACCAGAAGCCAAGCCCGATCAGATGCCGGCTGCGCCGGCATGAACAGGTTTTCGGCGTGCGCCGGAAACCCGCTCTCTTCCGCCACTCTCCGGCGCATCCCGTCTGAGTTCGTCATCCCAAAGCGCCGCAAAGAATGCTCAGGACCGGCCTTCGGCCTCAACGGTCACGCCAGCGATAAAGCCGCTGGCATGCCCGTTGCCCTGCGAAAACGGGAAAGGCGGCACGGCCGCCGCGCTGCGCTGTTTTTTGGGGATGACGAACTCAGACGGGATGCGAACTCACGGGAGGATGCCATGCGATCAATGCGAACCGACACACACCGAAAACCTCACGCTGGGGAATCTGAATCTAGCCAAGATACGAAAGGGCGGCCTACTGTCGTCTGCAAAAACACGTGGGCCGGGCGGATCGAGAGCCCCTGCCGCGTGGTCGGCGAGACACCGACGCGCTATCGGATCGAGGTCGATCAGAACATCGTGCTACCCCGCGGAGTGCTGCGCCCGGGCACGAGCGCTTTGGTACCAAAAACCGCAGTCCGTTTCACCGACCAAAAACCGCTTGACTAATATCATAACGTAACGTATCATAACAGTTATACGATAACGTAACATAACAGAAAGGATAACATCATGGCACGGGAATCAACCATCACGTTTGAGCAGATCGCCGCAGCGGCCGACAGCATCAAGGCGCAGGGCGGCAAGGCCACGGCCCGGGCCGTACGCGATGTCCTCGGCAGCGGCAGCATGGCCACGGTGCTCAAGTTCCTGCAGCAGTGGCAAGGCGGGCAGGTACGACAGAGCCAGGCCATCGACGACACGCTGGACCCGGGCATCGCCCGGGCGATCAGCAACCAGATCGCAACGAAGGTGCAGGAGGCTACGGCCGACGCAACCGCCAGGCTGGCCGATCTACAGGCCGAAGCCGAGGCGATCATTGCCGAGAACGAACGCCAGGCAGCCGAAATCCAGGCACAGGCGACGGCCTTTGCCGCACTGCAGGAACAACACGCCGCGCTTGCCGGCCGTACTCGACAGCTTGAAAGCGATGCCGCCCGGACTGCCGGCGAGCTGGCCATCGAGCGCAAGGCGGCCGAAGCTGCCCGCGTGGAACTGGCGAAGGCCGAGCTTCGGCTCGAGGCCGTGCCGCACATCGAGGCCGAGATCAAGGCCGTTCGCGTCGAACTATTGGACGCCCGCGCCCAGGCCGCGAAGCTGCACGAAGCCGCCGCCGTGGCGACAGCAAGGCAGGAAGCCGCCGAGCAGGCCTGCGGTACCGCCCAGGAGCGGCAACGCCAGACACAAACCGAAGTCAAGGAGGCCCGCGATGCCCTGATTCGGGTCAACGATCAGCTGGCCGCCCGGGCGGATGAAACAGCGAAAGCCGCCGCGCGGATCGGCACGCTGGAAGGCACCGTCGCCACCTTGGAAAAGCAGCTTGCCGCCGCTCAGGCCCATGCCAGAGCGAAACCCACCAAATAATCCGCCATCAAGGAGAAACCATCATGGCCAAGACTAAACCCATTTCGCATGCGAACACCCAGCCGGCCAACGGCGACCTGATCCCGATCAGCGAGGGCCCGGCGCTGGCCTTCGTGGCGCTCGACGCCATCGAGGCGCGGCCGCAGCTGCGAACCGTGTTCGATGCGGCAAGCCTGGCCGAGCTGGCCGACGACATCAAGGCGCGCGGCCTGCTGCAGCCGGTGCTGCTGCGGCCGGGCCAGGCCGCGGGGCGCTTCGTCATCATCGCCGGCGAGCGGAGAATCCGGGCGGCACGGCTGGCCGGGCTGGCGGCGGTGCCAGCGATCGTCGGGCCGGCCGACGACGAGACGGCTACCGACATGCAGCTGGCGGAGAACATCCAGCGCCAGGATCTCGACCTGGCTGAGCTGGCCCGGGCGGTGCGGATCCTCTACGACCGGCTGGGCACACTCGACAAGGTGGCACAGCGGGTGAAGAAGTCGAAGGCCTGGGTGTCGAAACACCTGGCGTTGTCCTGCGAGGGGTTCGCCTACGAGGCGCGCCAGCTGCTCACGGACGGCATCAGCGAAGACCTCGAGCTGCTGACAACGTTATCGCGCCTATCCGAACTCAGCTGGCAGCAGGGAGATGCCCTGACCAAGGCGATCCGCGCCGGCACGGCCAACCGGGCCACGGCGCGGAACATGCTCAAGCAGGCCAAGATCGATGCCGACACGGACAAGAAGCGCCAGGCCAAACAGCAGGAGCAACTGAACCGCGAGAGGCAGCAGCGGATCGACGACGCGAGGAACCAGCCGGACACGGTCAGGCCGTCATGGACGCTCAAGCGCGCTCTGCAGAGCCTGGATACCGCCTGCCTCTACCAAGACACCGTCGACCCGGTGGCCATCTTCGACAGCTACACGGAAGAACAACGCGCCGAGATCGACGAACATCTGAAGGGTTTCCACACCCAAGGCACGGAAGCCGCCGCCTTCACAGTCCTGGCCCACCTGGCCAACTACGAAAACGAGCATTTCTACGTAGAGGTCATGGCCTGCGCCCTGGGCATGACCGGGCAGGCCTGGACGATCTATGCCTTCCTGACCGCCCTCAAGGTGGCCAACCGCTCGGCTGCGGAAGCGGACGAATCGACAGCGCCGGCGCAAAACGGCTAGACTGGCAGCAGGAGGCCACCATGACCGAGAACGTCGAAAATCTGATCCTCGAGCACCTGCGGACAATCCGCGCCGACATCGCCAAGCTGGGCGAGAAGGTCGAGACGCTGACCCAGCGCGTCGGCTCCCTGGAACGCCATAGCGCCACCTTACACGACGACATGGCCGGCGTTCAACTACGCCTTGATCGACACGAAGCGCGCCTCGATCGCATCGAAAAGCGGCTGGAGCTGCTGCCGGCGTAAGGCCGGCCGAAAATGAAGAAGGCCCGGGAAACCGGGCCTTTTTTCTGGGGAAGCCGATCAGTAGTAGCCGGCGATCCGATCGAAGCCGAGACCCTTGACGCTGCCGGTCTGCCACTTGCGCAGCAGCTTGATTTCGTCGTGGCGCATGACGCGATGACCGCGGCATTGATCCTCCCAGAGAATCTGCACCAGCTCGGCAAACTGGCTTGCGCTATACCAGGTGCCACGCCATTTGCGATGACCGAGCAGGCGGCGAATCAGCCAGTAGGCAAAGACCAAAAAGCAGACGGCGCCAAGAACGCCGGCGCCGAACCACAGATACCACAGGCCATTCGCGCCGAGCCCAGAAGCCACCAACCACAGCAAGCCCTCCGCACTCATCGCATGCCCCCTAAAAACCATGACAGCTAAAATGATATTCCCGCGGACCGCCGAGACGCACAGCATTAAGTCACAGCCGAGCGTCCGGCCGCCGTCCGTTCCTCGCTACGCTGTGGTACGGGCGGCGGCCGGACGCTCGCGTTACGTCGGGTCGACAACGAGCTTCCGCGTCTGCAGCATCAGCAGGATCTCGGTCTTCGACTCGCCTTCGTTCTTCGGCCTCAGGAAGGCCGGCAGCCAGGTGAAGCCGACCGACTCGCCGGTGGTCTGCGCCGAGTCGAGGCCACCGATGATGACGACATCGTCGCTGGCCACGCCCACCGTCGTCATCAACTGACGCTTGGTCAAGGTCGGGCTGCCGTTTACGCCGGTGCTCGTCTGGACGAAGTTGGAGATCTCCTGGCTGATCTGCAGGTCAGTCGATTTCTCACGGATCTGCGGCGTCAGCGAGAGGATGACGCCCGACGACTTGTACTCGACAGACTGGACCGCGGCACCGTTCTGGTTGTACTGGACAGCCCCGAGTATCGGCACGTCGTTACCGACCGTCAGACGAGCGCTGGCGCCGTTCCTGACGCGAAGATTGGGTGCCGATACCACCTTGAAGCGCCGATCGGCCACCAGGGCGTCGAAGACAACGGAGAAGTCGGCCCGCTTGAAGACCGCCGAGTAGTCGCCGGCGACCACGGAACCCAGCTTGGCCGCCACCTGGCCACCGACCAGATTGACGGCCAAGCCGATGGCCGAGCGATCGACACTGTCGGTCGACACCTCGAAGACGACAGCCTTGACCAGCAACTCGGCCTCGGCCGTGTCCAGCTCAGCCAGCAGCTTGCGCAAGCGCAGCTGCTCGACGTCCGAACCTTTGAAGACGACGACATCGGGCTGCTTGTCAATCGCCGAGAAGGCCGAGGTTCCCGAATCGACCGCAGCGGGCACAGACGCCCCGCCCTGGGCCTGCGACATCGCCCCCGATGCCGCGGCCCCGACCAGCTGGCCAACGACCTGCGGGAGGCCGCGCTGCGTGCCGAACGCCCCCGACTTGAAGAAGGGCGAAACCGCATCGACCAAGTAAGTCGCAGCGCGATAGTGCGGCCGATAGACGAAAACCTCTTCGGCCGCGGCCGAGCGTTTCGACAGCCAATCAACCCCATCGACCGACTCGACAACGATGCCGGCCTTTGCCAGCACCGAGCGGAAGACGGCCGAGGCCTTGGCCGGCGAGACGTTGCGGAGATCGAGCGACACGGACTGCAGGCCTTCGCCCAGGTCGCTGCGCAGCACATAAGGGCGCTTCTCGACCTCGGCATAGACGAGCTTGACCAGATCGACGACGCGCACGTCATCGAAGACCAAGGAGACGCGCGGATCCTCGGCGGCGGCGGCGCCGGCGAGCACCGCCAGAACGATGGCAGCGAGGCGCTTCACCGGGCCAGGCCCTTGGCCAGGTTGGGCACCATGCCGCGCTGCCCCTCGCCACCCGACCAGCTGCCGACGAACTCGCCCGTAGGTAGCTGAACCTCGGCCGACATCGCCGACATCTTCACAGGCGCATTGACCAGGTAGCGCAGGCGGCCGCCTTCGCCACCGACCGCGACGACCAGGTCGGGACCGCGGGCGAAGTAGCCAACGACGCGCAGCGCTTCGACCACCTCCGGCGGCTTGGCCTTAGCATCGGACTTATCTACGGACGCCGGCTGTGGCTTCGCGGCCTTGTCCGCTGCGCTCGGCTCGGCCGCCTTGCTTTGCTCAGCTCCCTTGGCGCCGATGTTGTGCCAGGCACGGTATGCGAAGAACAGGCCGCCGACGATGGCCACCACGGCCAAGGGCAAGCCGACCTTGAACAGCGCACCCTTGAGCACATTACCCCGGCCGTCCATGGCCTCTTCCTTACCGGCGCCGCCGTCCTCGGCCTGGCTGTAGCTCGAATAGAGCGCGAAGTACTTCGGGTCATACTGCTTGAACATCTGCCGCGGCGGATCGCCGCGCAGCTCGGCGCCCTGGTAGATATCGACGCGGTAGCGCTTCTGGCTGCCCAAGGCCGTCGCCTTGTCCATCCGATACGTTTCCTCAATGACGCCGCGGATCGACACGTTGATGTCGTTGATGCGCTGCGAGATCAAGGCCACGTCGCAGGTGCGCTTGGTCATCGGATCGACGAAATGGCGGTGCATGCGAAAGAAGTTTTGCGCCCGGGGATGGTTCCTCTCGAACTGCTCGCGAACCTTCCAGAAACGCCAGATTTCATCGAGCGCCACCAGGTCGCCCGGGCGGATGAAGGCCTCGATGCCCTTGGCGGCATCGTCGTCGTTCAGCCAGAAGTCATCCGAAGCGACTTGCTCATTGGTGACCACGACCAGGTCACCGATATCGGCCGGCGCGGTACCTTCCTTTTCCAGAAGCTCGCGCATGGCCTCGTAGTTGAGGCCGGCGATGTTGGAGACGACACGGCGGCCGCGGCGCAGCGCGCCGAGGATGACATGCGAAACGACTTCATAGGACTTGCCGCTGCCCATGCGGCCGACATAGGCGTTGATGGCCATGTCAGCCGACCACCGGCAGACGGCGGATCAGGAAGCGCGACACCCAGGCCGAGATGACCAGGGGCAGACCATAGGCGATGTTGAAGCTGTCGAGGAAGAACCAGACGCCGCCGGACAAGTTGCCGAAAGCCGAGTTGAGGCCACCCGAAGAGACAAAGCCGCCAAGGTAGCTGATGACCACCGGGACAAGGATCAGCACGGCGGCGAAGATGGCCGTGAAGACAACCGCCTTAACCACGACGGCGCGCAACAGCCAGACGAACACGGCATACAAGACGGCTTGCATATCAGGCTCCGAGAACGACGAACAAGGCGACCAGGGTCCAGAGGACCACCGAGGCGGCCGACAGCTCACCCGCATGCGCCGACCACAGCGCGCAATGGGCATCGAAGACGAAATGCCGGCCCAAGGCATCGAACTCGCCGGTCGGGCACTGCGAGACGTGGCCAGGCAGCTGCCAGCTGAGAAGGCCGCCAAAGGTGTTGCCGAAGCCATGGTCAAAGGTCGGAATCGCCGGATCGGCCGGCGGCGTCCCTGTCGAGTCGGTCAGGTCGTGGTGAAGCTGGTCGAGCTTCGGTGTCACAATCGCCGCCGCGCCCGCGGCTTCGCCGGCGCGAGCGTAATCACTGGGGAAAATGATCGGCTGTGACTGATTATTCACCGACGCCGTCGAGGCTGGCGTCAGCGAGATACTGCCGGCACCTATCGACTGATCGACCGCATAGGGCACCATCGACGTATTAGTTTCCATCGTCATAGTCCGCAGCTGATCCGGCGCCACCTGCTCCTGATATTGCAGCGCAACCGAACCATTTACGGCCGACACGTCTAAGGTCGCTTTATTGCCGTTGGCCGTCGTCACACCCTCGAAGCGGATCGCGGGCATCGAAGCAAACTTCGCCACATCAGCAGCCGACCAATCCGGATCAGTCGAATCGGCCGACCAACCCCCAGACGGCGAGCCCTTAATGCGCTTGACACCGTCCGGCTGTTCCGCTTGTACCGACACCAGATTGTCAGTCGTCACGTACGCACTATCCGAGCAGCCGCGACCGCTCGTCGCGAACGTCACATAATAATAAGCGCCGCTGAACCCGTAGTCAGGCGGGCAATGCGTCCAGACGTTGGCCGCATTGGCGTAGCTGTTCCAAGCCGCGATATATGCCACACCGGCTGCCGCTGCATCAGTCGTCTTCGGACTAGAGAACGTATGCGCCACGCCATCGGCCGACTGCGACGCAGCCATCGAAACCGACGACTTCCACCACTGCGACACGACAGGGCCTTTAGTCAGGTCATTATTCGCCGCCGACGTGACCGACACTTCATAAGTCGCCGGAGCTGTACCGCCCACCGACACTACCAGCGAGCCCAACACACGAGCGGCATTCAGCCACGACATGAAGCCCGTCACCCAGCTCGCATCGTTCGCAGCAGTTCCCACCGTCATGATCGCCACTTTGCCGACCTGACGCACAACCAGAGATTCCACCACCGAAGACGCCACATCCCAGAACAGAACCGCTGGAAAAAAAGCCGACGCAGCCATAGCCACGCCCACCAGGACCACCAGCAACACCGCCTGTCGCCTAATCATCGCAGAAGCCCTTGATCGCCGCCCAGGCGCAGAGCAGGCCCCACAGGGCGCAGCCGAAGTACCACCAGTCGTTCGCCGACACGATCGTTATCCTTTTCGCATGCGAAAAAAAGGGCCGCCCGGCTCATGCCCAGACGGCCCGACCCCGCCGCCTCGATCAGAGGCTCTTGACGGCGTGCAGCACGAACTTCGCGGCGCGCCAGACGATGTACACGCCGATCATGATGGCGGCCACGGCGAGCAGCGCGGCATTGACGGTGGAGAAGTCGACCGCAGCGGTCAGGGCGGTGACATCGACGGCCGCGGCGAAGGCCGGCATGCCGACCAGGGACAACAGCGAAGCGAGCGCAAGAACAGCGTACTTTTTCATGACAAACCCCTTTACAAAGATGCCGGGCGAAGGCCCCCGGCTTGCCCTCCGACTCATGCCGAAACCTTAGAAGCGCCGCACTGCATTGACGACGACGCCGATATTCTTGGAAACGAACCACAGGGAAAACACCGTGGTGAAGAAGAAGGCCCAAATCAGGCCAGCCTGCACCGGATCGAAGGCCGTGCCGAGGCCGGCGGCGTTCTGCAGAGCGAGGACGGCCGATTGCAGCGCCGTTATATTCGAGGCATCCGAGGCCTGGCCGCTCTTCACCGTGGTCAACGTCGCACTCAGGCTCGGCACCGTGGTCGTGTTGAGCACCGAAACCACCGGATCGAGGTTGCTCGACACGTCGGTCGAAGTCACGCCGGCACTGGCCAGCGCGTTATTAACGTTGGTCTTGGTCGTGCTGTTAGCCGCTTGCGCGTACAGACGAGAGGCTTTTTCACGATCGATCAGTACCGCGACGAACGACGATCCACGAGCCGCTGCACGTAGGCCTGACGATCCGGGTGGCCGTCCAGGAAGCCCCTAAGCCTCGCAGTCGCTTGCGATCCCGCCGAACCCCCGACATAGCGCTTGAACTCGCGCTTGCCTTCATTCGCGAAAGCACCGCCACCGCCCGGGTTCGGGTCATAACAGCCCTCGATCCAGCGCAGCAGTATCTGCACCGACCGAAACACAACATAGGTCCCGGCAAGACTGGCGGCAACCGCCGTCACCGCTACCACCACCGGGCCGAAACTGATACCACCCACCAACCCCGTTAGAACCGGCGCAGCCATTGCGTTCCCCTTTCCTCAATCCTTAGCTCGAACCTCAGACCACACGACCGCCGCGACGTACAGCCCCGTCGCACCGAACAACGCACCCGTGACGAAAACTGACCACATCAACACGCTGTCCATAGCTCAGTACCTCCGCACGCCGACCCACCGAACCACCCACCACACGACGATCAGCACCACCACCGCAAGGCCGATCGACCAAGCCAGCCCGAGGCCCTTGAAGACGTGGTAGAGGGCTCCGTAGATCGCGCCATGGATCAGGGAACTGGCGACCTGGTGGCCGAACCAACCAAGGCCGCCATGAACCGATGCCTGAGACAGGGCAGCGAACATCAGGCCTCGATCACATCCAGCTGAATCTGCGCCGTGTGCACGGTCTTGATTTCCCCGTTCTCGTCGGGCTTCAAGTTGAAGCTGCGCGGGAATCCGTTGACACGAATCACACCCTCCCAGTCCTCCCCCGGCGAACCGACCGCGGTCTTGCTGCGCAGCTCGATGGTGATCGGGTGCGAGTAGGCATCCGGCGCCGGCAGCTTGGCCACCGTCAGGAAGATGACGCCGTCCTTGGTGTTGATCTTGCGCCGGCTGGCAATGCGACCGGCGATGTACATCTGCCCCATCGGCAGGGATTTGAGAGCAGGTTGCTTGAGCGGTTGAATATCAGCCATGGTGATTCCCTTCGAGATTTAGGCCGCAGCCTTGAGTTGGCCCCAGGCAACGGGGCAGAAGTTGAAAACACTGTTGTTGCTGACGGGCTTGAAGCAAAGGCGCTTGTCATCCCGCAGCGGCCGGAAGTCGCGCGGCAAGGCCGAGTCGTTGGCGACGATGAAAACGTCGGAGGACAACCACGAGACGGCGGCGTCGACCAGCTTCTTGCGGTTCAGGTAGAACCGGGATCTCGAATACTCGACGCGGATCATGTCTTCGCCCCGGACCGCCAGCTGCAGCCAGAAAGAGAAGAGCGCGTTCGCACTGCGACGGCCATAGAGCTGATTCAGCCGTGCTTTGACGGCATCATGGTTGCGGACAGTTTCCATTTCGGTTTTCCCCTCACGTAGGAGCTTGAAGACTTCGGTGTCATGGACCTTCTTCAGGTAATCATCGGTGACTTCGGAGACCAGGGGAAAACGCCCCTGGAAGTCGTAGCTGAGCTTGTCGCTGTGAATCTCGACCTCGACACGGAGGCGGTTGTCGGCAAGGCGCTGGAGCGCAATCATTTTCTTGTCCACCCACTGGTGGATGTTTCGATGCAACGAATCCTGCAGGCCTGGCCGCGGGTCGCTGCGATCGTGATCGGTCGGGCGCTCGTCGCCCTGCTGCTTATTCGAATAGACGGTCAGGGAATGACGCAGCCGACTGCGATCGTGTTCCTTGAACTCGGGACCCTTGTGGTAGAGCTTCAAGGTCGTGTGCGCCCCGGGGAAGTAGACGGCATTGACGCCGTATTTGGCCGACTTGGCGGAGCGGCGCGGGAACTTGCAATGGCTGATGCCACGGAAGAAATCGGCGATCGCCGCCGGCGAGAGGCGATAGACCTCGGCCCAGTCGACGCGGCGGACTTGCCAGAGGCCGGCACTCGGCAGCATGTCCTGGTCGGCGCCGAGCAGATCGCCGAGCAGATCAATGAACAGGGCGATGCGGATCTGAAAGTCGGTCGGGCCGCCGTAGACGTTCTGGCCGTAGAAGAACTTGTGCAGGCTGGCCTCGACAACGATGTACGGCTCGCAATCGACCTGGCGTATGCCCGCCCCTTGGTCGATCCAGTCGGAGCGCATGACGCGGAAGCTGACCCGGCTGTCCCACGAGCCGTCGAGCTCGCCGGTAGTGATTTCGTAGAGGATTTCGCCGCTGCCGAGGTCGATCCCCTGGCGCAGGATCGACTGATGTTCAAGAAATGTGGCGATTCCGTCATTCACGAACGGCGAGCGCAGTTTTACCGTGTCGAGACCCATCAGATGCACCCCGTACAAAAACGAGCCGAATCCCGTAAACGGGACTGATCTGCGGTGCTACTACGCAGGCAGATCAGATTTGGCGCCTTTGCTGCGGTGCAATATCCGGGGCATTCTTGCACCGCATAAAGAGAAGGTTTCACAGCGGCTTCGCCGACAGAAACAGGGGTGAAACTGTCCGTGGACGTCGGGTCGACGGCGATGCCGTAGGGGTTGGCGGTGCAGCCGGGGTAGAAGTACATGGCTAGAATTCCCCTTTTTGAATAGGGGAAACACCATGACGACTGCGCAAGCGAACCTCCCGGAGTTTCCGGAAGAGTTCTTCAACCTGATCCCGAAAGACTTGCTCTGCGACCTGGCCGCCGCTGCCATCTTCATCGGCACTGAACTCGCCCAGCTGCCCACACCCTGCAGACGGGCCATGGAGATCAAGCTCGAGGCGGAACTGCGCAAGCCGCCGGAGAATCTGGACCTTCTGGCGCAGTGCATCCTGCACATCACCTTGAACACGTCCCGAGACGCCACCTTCCCCCAGCGACTGGTCGACGTTCTGGCGCAATGACACGACGCAGCAGCGACCCGGGAAGCGGGCTACTTCAACGGTCTTTGGCATCAGGCTGACCTCACAGGAGAACCACCATGACGACGGGGAAAATCGATCTTTGCGATCTCCGCGAAGAAATGAGCGATGCTGTCCTGGCTGAGCTGATAATCGGCGCCGGCGCTATCGCGGCGAGCTTCAAAGAACTTCCGCAGAGCGCACGTCGCACAATCTGGGATGGCCTCAAGGCCACCCTGGCGCTGCCCAAGGAAATTTGCCCAGACGGCGCAAAGTTCCTCGTGGAAGCGGTTCTCAACAGCTCCAGCACACCGGGATTCAACGCGTGGCTGCTCAACTACATCGGAACGCTCAGCAAACACGATTAACCCTCCCTGAGATTAGGGGCAAAGCGGGAGCCCAACCGCTCGACACTTCATCCCACCTGGCGCAACCCGGGTCAATGACTTCGTAGTCGTCAGACTTGAAGCCAAATTCGCGCAGCTCGAAGCCGAAACACCAGTCGCCATCCGGCCACAGGACGATCGAATCGGGCGGCATCAGGCCAACCTCGGGCCGCTGCAGACGGCGTAGCACATGCCCCACATGACGGGGGTGCTCGAGCGGCGGTTGCCGCCCGACTGGGCGGCCAGGCAGTAGCGCAGTTCCCGGCGCAGGTTGGCCAGGCTGATGCGGACCACTCGCTGTGACTGTTCCCCTTGGCGCATCACGACACCCTCCGTAAAATCAAACCGGTAACCACACACTGTTCAGGGACATGCCCATGACAATCGACGACCGCGAATACAGCAGAGACCGCGCCCGCGCCCTGTTCAGCCTCGATGAAGAACACAAGGAACGGCGGCTAAGCTCAACCCGGGCAAGGTTAGAAAGAGCACTCGGGAAGAAAAACGAACAAGTCGACACGAACGACTTTGACTTCGACTTGGACTTGGACTTACACCTCATCCCATCGCTGTTCACCCACCTGCTGATCTGGCTCTGCATCATCGTCGTCGTGTACTTCGCCTTCGATATCTTCCAAATCGACTTCAAAAGGGACCCGCCCATGACAACCACCCTATTACTCGTTGCCATCTTCGCGCTGGCCATCCTCGCGATCGCCGTCACTTCCGCCCAACGCCGCACCGCCGAAAAATTGACCACGATGCACGACCATGTCACCGAGCTAAGCCTCATCAGCATCGCCGCAACACTCGCCGCGCCACATCTCAGCCCAGACCCAGCCCACGTCGACGAAAACCTGCTAATCCTTCGCCACTGGACACGCTTCACAAAAGAATCACTCAACCGCACCACCTGATTCCCCTTGCACTGGCCAGACAGGCCGGCTATCGTTGGCGCACTGATAATTCAGTAGCACCAAAATTTCAGTGCGACCATACCGCACCGAAATTTCAGAGTCAACAGGAGGATGTCATGGAACTCGTGACCTACATCACGCAAGCCGAAGAAAAGGCCAACGGGCGGACAAAGCTGGCCCAATTCCTCGAAGTTCGCCCGAACTACCTAACCGACGCGAAGGCAGGGCGATGCGGTCTTCCTGCCTACGCCTGCGTCAAGCTCGCTCAGCTACTCGGCGAAGACCCGACCCGGGTCATCGCCGCATCCGAGCTGGTCACCGAGAAGAAGGACGAAAGGCGGGCCGTCTGGCTCCCTTTTGTCCAGGGGACTGCGAACGCTGCGAAGACCGCCGCTGCGAACGAACCCCACCTCATTGAGGGGCCGCATCATGTGCCATTATGCCGCCCGACCATGAATCCCGACCCCGATTCCTCGCGCCGCTTCGGTGGCATCGGCCGCCTCTACGGCGATGCCGGGGCGAGCCGCATCGCCGCCGCCCACGTCTGCATCGTCGGCATCGGCGGCGTCGGCTCCTGGGCGGCAGAAGCGCTGGCGCGCTCCGGCGTCGGCCGGCTGACGCTGATCGATCTCGACCACGTCGGCGAATCGAATATCAACCGCCAGGTGCATGCCCTCGACGCGACTCTCGGCGAGGCCAAGGTGAGCGCAATGGCAAAACGCATCGCGGCGATCAACCCGCACTGCCGGATCGACACGATCGAGGACTTCGTTTCCCCGGAAAACGTCGCGACGCTGCTGCCGGCCTGCACTGCCGTCATCGATGCGATCGACCAGGTGCGCGCCAAGGCGGCGCTGATCGCGCATTGCCGGCGCGCCGCCACGCCGGTGGTGACGACGGGCGGCGCCGGCGGCCGGCGCGATCCGACGCGCATCGAAGTGGCCGACCTGTCGCGCACGACGCAGGATCCGCTGGCCTCGAAAGTGCGGGCGCGGCTGCGCCGGGAATACGGCTTCCCCCGTGAGCCGAAGACGAAATTCGGCGTCGATTGCGTCTTTTCCCAGGAGCCCATCGTGCGCCCGGCTGGCGCCGGCTGCGCTGTCGGCGATCCCGGGCCGCAGGGCCTGAACTGCGCCGGCTACGGTTCGGCGATGACCGTCACCGCCGCCTTCGGCCTGGCCGCGGCGGCGCGGGTGCTGGCCCGGCTGGCGGCCGTATAATTTGCTTTTAGTCCGCTTATTCCGACCGTGTCCCAGCCGACCATCATAGTCACCGGCGCCGCCCGGCGCGTCGGCGCCGAAATAGCCCGCCTGCTGCACGCCAGCGGGGCCGCCGTGATGCTCCATTACCGGCGTTCGGCCGGCGAAGCCGAGCAGCTCGCCACGGCGCTCAACGCCCGGCGCCCGGGTTCCGCCGCCACGGCGGCAGCCGAACTCGGCGACACGGCGGCGATCGCTCGGCTGGTGGCGGCGACGATCGAACGCTTCGGCCGGATCGACGGCCTAGTCAACAGCGCCTCGAGCTTTTTCGCCACGCCCCTGGGCAGCGTCGACGAGGCGGCGTGGCAGGATCTGAGCAACAGCAACCTCAAGGGACCGCTGTTTCTCGCCCAGGCGGCGGCCCCGCATCTGCGCGCCAGCGGCGGTGCCATCGTCAATATCACCGACATCCACGGCGAGCGGCCGATCGCCGGCTACCCCGCCTATTGCGCGGCGAAGGCGGGGCTGCTCGGCCTGACCCGCGCGCTGGCTGTCGAACTGGCGCCCGAGGTGCGCGTCAATGCCGTGGCACCGGGCCCCATCCAGTGGCCCGACGGCGGCAAGGACTTCCCGCCCGAGGAACGCCAGGCCATCGTCAACCACACGCTGCTCAAGCGGATCGGCTCGCCGCTGGATATCGCCCGCACCGTAAGATTCCTGCTCTTCGACGCCCCCTATATCACCGGTCAGGTCATCAACGTCGATGGCGGCCGCACCGCGCATCTATGAGCACCACCGCGAGGCAGGCCGGCAAGGCGCAATTCGAGGCCAACAAGCTGGCCAAGCGGCTGCGCCGCGGCGTCGGCGCGGCCATCGCCGACTTCGGCATGATCGAGAATGGCGACCGGCTGATGGTCTGCCTGTCCGGTGGCAAGGACTCCTACTCGCTGCTCGATGTCCTGCTCTACCTGCGCGACAAGGCGCCGGTCGCTTTCGATCTCGTCGCCGTCAATCTCGACCAGAAGCAGCCCGGCTTTCCCGCCGACGTGCTGCCCGATTACCTGGCGCGACTCGGCGTGCCGTTTCGCATCGAGGAGCAGGACACTTATTCCATCGTCAAGCGGCTGATCCCGCCCGGCAAGACCACCTGTTCGCTCTGCTCGCGGCTGCGCCGCGGCATCCTGTACCGCGTCGCCGACGAGCTCGGGGCGACCAAGATCGCCTTGGGGCATCATCGCGACGACATCCTCGAAACTCTTTTCCTCAACCTGTTCTTCGCCGCCAAGCTGGCGACCATGCCGCCCAAGCTCGTTTCCGACGACGGCCGCCACGTCGTGATCCGGCCTTTGGCCTATTGCCGGGAACAGGATCTCGCCGCCTGGGCCGACGTCCGCCAGTTTCCGATCATTCCCTGCGACCTCTGCGGCTCACAGCCGAACCTGCAGCGCCAGCAGGTCAAGCAGATGCTGCACGACTGGGAAAGGCGATTTCCCGGCCGCGTCGACACGCTGTTCCGCAGCCTCGGCAATGTCGTTCCTTCACACCTGCTGGACCGCCGGCAGTTCGACTTCGCCGGCCTCAAGGCGACCGGCCGGCCGGACGCGGATGGCGACCGCCTCTTCGACGCCGACGAGTCCGTGTCGCCCGACTGCGACGACAACGCCGCGGTGGTGCGCTTCGGAACAGCCGAGTGGCTATGATGGCGGGTCGCCCCGGTATGCTCCCGGGCTGCAACTTCGCCCACCGTCCATGACATTCGACTTGCACCCAGCCGGCACGATCGCCACCTTCGGGCCGCCATTGCGGACCCCGGCGGGACCCGGTCCGGCGCCAGCGCATTCGTCCGTCATAGCGGCGGGCCGGCCGCCGGCCGCGGCACGAATCGGAACGCGATGGCCATGAGCGCGGCGCGGGGCAAGCTTTGCGTCCTCTTCGCCGACGTCTCGGGCAGCGCGCGCCTACGGGAAAGACTGGGCGATCGCGAAGCGATGCGGGCCGTCGAGCGCTGCCTCAAGCGCATGGAACGAGCCACGGCCGCTTACAAAGGGCAGGTGGTGAAGATCATCGGCGACCAGATCATGGCCAGCTTCGACGACGCGGACGGAGCGCTGCAGGCCGCCTCGGAAATGCAGCACCGCGTCGCCGATCTGCCGCCGCTGTCGGGCGTGAAACTGGCGATACGGGCGGGCTTTCATTATGGCTCCGCCAGCGAGGCGACCGGCGCGGCCAGCGGCGACACTGTCAACACCGCGGCGCGCGTGGTCGGCCTGGCCAAGCCGGGTCAGATCCTCACCACCCAGGCGACCGTCGACGCATTGGCTGCACACTTGCGCCAGTCGGCGCGCACGGTGGAGGTGCCGGCCGGCAATCGCGATGTTCAGGACATACGCATATTCGAGGTCGCCTGGCAGAATGCCGCCGAACTGACGCTGAAGGCCGCCGCGGCGAAGCCGGCGAAACCGCTCAGGACCTGGCTGCGGCTGCGCCATGGCAGCCGCGAAATCGTCGTCGACCAGGATCTGCCGGCGGCCTCGCTCGGGCGCGATACCGGTAACGACATTGTCATCAAAGATCCGCGCGCCTCGCGCCTCCACGCCCGCATCGAATGGCGTCACGGCAAGTATGTCGTCGTCGACCTGAGCACCAATGGAACGTATGTCGTGATCGACGGCGAGGCCGAATTCGTCCTCAAGCACGAGGAGGCGTTGTTGCGCGGCCGCGGCCGCCTCGCCTTCGGCCACAGCGGCGGCGACGGCAGCGACGAAGTAATCGAATTCGAATTGATCGGCTAGGCCGCTCGACCCCGAGGACATCGAGATGACGTCCCAGGGCCGTCTCGAGCCGGCCCTGGGATGCCCGCGCGCCGCCGGCGTCGCGCGGGGCATAGGCCGGCCGGGACACCCTCCGCCGCGGACCGGGATCGGCACGCTCGAGGACCGCCAAGACCGCCTCGCCGGCTATGTCATCGGCATTTTGTTGTCGGCCGCCGGTGGCGTTCGGCGGCGGCCGCATCGAATCGGCAGCGGAGGCGCCTCGCCACCGTCAACTTCGCTGACCTTGACATGCAACAGGCCGGCCGCCGGGCGCTCGGCCGGCCCGACCGTGCTGCCCCTGCCGGATCAACCCTTGAGGCAGTCGCTCATGAAGGCCTTGCGTTCGGCGCCCTTCAGCTTCTTGTCGCCGGCATCCTTGTTGCAGGACTTCATCTTCATCTGCTGCTTGCTGCGTCCGTCGCTCTTGGCCACTGGCTTGGCGTCGGCCATGGCATCCTTTTCGCATTTCTTCATGAAGCTCGCCTTGGCGGCACCGGCGAGCTTCTTGTCGGCGGCCTTGGCTTCGCAGCCGGGCGCGACGTCGGCTTTCTTCTCGTCCGCCTTGGCCGGCGCCGCGGCGGCGGGTTTGGCTTCGGCCTTCTTGTCTGCCGCGGGGGCCGCACCCTGGGCTAAGGCGACTCCGGTGGCGGACAGGGCTATGACGACGGCAACAATGATATTTTTCATGGGCAATCTCCTTGGTTTGGCTGAACGGCCCGGGATGCTGCATGGCCGCGTCCGATAAACGCCGCGCCCGGAGATCAGTTGACAGGGTCGCCGCCGTCCTCCTCGAGGGCGCGCTGCTGGCGTTCGAGGAACTCCGTCATGCTGTCGATGCCGCGGAACTGGAGGATCGTCGAGCGCACCGCCGCTTCGAGCAGCACGGCGAGATTGCGTCCGGCGGCCACCGGTATGACCACCTTGCGCACCGCCACGCCGAGTATCGTTTCACTAAGGGCATCGAGGGGCAAGCGCGCCGTTTCCGGAACCCCGACCATGGGCCGCTGCAACTGGGCGATCAGCTTCATCTTCATCTTGCGCCGGCAGGCGGTCTCGCCGAACACGGCGCGGATGTTGAGCAGCCCGAGGCCGCGGACTTCGAGGAAGTCCTTGAGCAGTTCGGGACAGCGGCCTTCGAGGGTGTCCGGGCCAAGACGCGACACTTCGACGACGTCGTCGGCGACGAGACCGTGGCCGCGTGAAATCAGTTCCAGGCCCAGTTCGCTCTTGCCGACACCGGACTCGCCGGTGATCAGCACGCCCATGCCGAGCACGTCCATGAACACCCCATGCAGGGTGATGGTCTCGGCCAGCTGCCGCGACAGGTAGAGGCGCAGCGTGTCGATGACCACGGCCGCCGATTTCGGCGTCGAGAAAAGCGCCGTGCCGTTGGCTTCGCATTCGCTGCGCAGGGCCGCGCCGACCGTGCAGCCGTCGGCGACGATCACCGCCGGCGGATGGGCGCCCATGATCGTGTGCAGGTGGTCGCGCCGCTCGCCGCTATGACGTTGGCGTGCCCAGGCGAACTCCGGCGCGCCGATGACCTGTATCCGGTCCGGGTGGATCAGGTTCAGGTGGCCGACGAGGTCGGCCGGCGATACGTGTTCCTGGGTGATGGCGATGCTGCGCTCGAGATTGCCGCAGACCCGGGTCAGCTGCAGCGGCTCGCGGTTGCGCTCAAAGAGCTGAGCGACGATCAGCGGGCGCATTCGGTTCCCAGTTCGCGAACAGGTGCTGCGTCGCCGCGGCGTCGTCGGATGTCTGCAGCGACTCGCGAAAGGCGCGGTCCGAGAACATCTGGGCCAGTTCCGAAAGGATCTGCAGGTGCTGTTCCGTTGCCGCCTCGGGAACCAGCAGGACGAATAGCAGGTAGACCGGCCTGCCGTCGGGCGAATCGAAGGGCACCGGTGCCGCCAGGCGGAGAAACGCTCCGATCGCTTCCTTCAGGCCCTTGATGCGGCCATGCGGAATCGCGATCCCCTGGCCCAGGCCCGTCGAACCGAGGCGCTCGCGCGCCAGCAGCGCATCGAACACGACGCTGCGGGCGATGCCGCAATTGTTCTCGAACAACAGGCCCGCCTGCTCGAAGGCACGTTTCTTGCTCCCGGCTTCGAGACCGAGAACGACATTGGCCGGCGGCAGGAGCTTGGACAGCTGGCTCATGCCGGCATGCGCCGCCGCGCGCATTGGCAAACGCCGATCCGGCAGGACGATGAACTTAGCATCGGTGGGAGGGCAGGATTACGGCCGGGCAGTATAGCGCGATCGCTGCCCCGCAGACATCGGCTTATTCCGCCTGGGCGCGCTTGTCGCGGCCATGGTCGCTGATCTTTTCCTTATGCTTGACGACCTGGCGGTCGAGCTTGTCGACGAGCCCGTCGATCGCCGCGTAGAGATCGGCTTCGGTACTGAAAGCGAAGATGTCCTTGCCCTTGACGTGCAGGGTGATCTCGGCTTTCTGCAGCAGTTTTTCGACCGACAGGACGACGTGTGCGCTGGTGACGTTGTCGAAGTGCCGAATCACGCGATCGAGCTTCGAGGTGACGTAATCGCGCAATGCATCCGTGACTTCGATGTGGTGACCGGCGATGTTGAGGTTCATGGTGACTCCTTATCAGAGGGACTTACGCAGATTGACCGGCGGTATGTTTAGGGTTTCCCGGTACTTGGCAACGGTTCGCCGCGCCACGATGATGCCCTGCTCGCCGAGAATTTCCGCGACTCTTGCGTCCGAGAGCGGCTTTAGGCCATCCTCGGCGCCGACGAGCTGCTTGATCAGCGCCCGGATCGCAGTGCTCGACGCCGCACCACCGGTATCGGTGGCGACATGGCTGCCGAAAAAATACTTGAGTTCATAGATGCCGCGCGGACTGGCCAGATATTTCTGGGTCGTGACGCGGGAGATGGTCGATTCGTGCAGTTCCAGTACCTCGGCGATCTCGCGCAGCGTCAGCGGTCGCATGGCCACCTCGCCATGCTCGAAAAACTGGCGCTGGCGGTCGACGATGGTCTGGGAAACGCGCAGGATGGTGTCGAAGCGCTGCTGCACATTCTTGATCAGCCATTTCGCTTCCTGCAGCTGGCTGCTCATTCCGCCGCCGCTGCGGGCGCGGCGCAGCAGGTCGGCATAGAGGCGGTTGATGCGCAGCCGCGGCATGGCGTCGGAATTGAGGCTGGCGGTCCAGCGGCCGCGCACTTTCTTGACGACCACATCGGGTACCACGTAGCGCGTTTCGCAGGGCGAGAACTGCGACCCGGGCCGCGGATTGAGCGAGCAGATCAGGGCGTGGGCCTCGCGCAGCGCCTGGTCGTCGCAGCCGAGCGCCTTCTTCAGGCGGACGAAATCGCGACTCGCCAGCTGCTCGAGGTTGCCGCGGACGATCTTCAGCGCCAGTTCCCTGACCGGTTCGGGCGGCAGCGCCAGCAGTTGCAGCGCGAGGCATTCCCGGGGATCGCGGGCGCCGATGCCGGGCGGGTCGAAATTCTGCAGGTGGCGCAGCGCGATGCCGAGTTCGTCGATGGCCTGTTCGCGATCGTCGGCGAAATTCTCGGGCAGCACATCGGCCAGTTCATCGAGGCTCTGCGTCAGGTAGCCGTCTTCGTCGAGCGCCTCGATCAGGAACTCGACCAGCATGCGGTCGCGCTCGCCCAGCGGGGTCAGCGCCAGCTGCGGGGCCAAGTGGTCGCGCAGGCTGCTGGCGGCAGCCTGGATTTCGCCGAAATCCGTATCGCTATCGTCGTTAGGATCGCGTCCGCCGCCGCCCTGCGGCATTTCCGCGCCCCAGCCGGCCTCGTCGAAGGCAGGCGCCGGCTCGGCGGCCTCCGCCGTATCCGGCGAGGCGGCGCTCATCGCGTCGGGCGAGGGCGAGAAAGGCGCCGCGCCCTCCTCGCCCGCGTTGCCGAAGCGCTCGACACGTTCGAGCAGCGGGTTGTCCTGCAGGAACTGCTCGATTTCCTGGTTGAGTTCCAGCGTCGACAGCTGCAGCAGGCGGATCGACTGCTGCAATTGCGGGGTCAGCGCGAGATGCTGGGAAAGCCTGAGCTGGAGCGTCTGTTTCATAAGCCGGTGGGCGCCGCGTTGGCGGTTCTACATTCTGAAGTGCTCGCCCAAGTAGACCTTCCGGACGCTTTCATTATAGACGATCTCGTCGGGGCGGCCGGCGGCAAGCACCTCGCCCGCGTTTATGATCGTTGCATGATCGCAGATGCCCAGGGTCTCGCGGACGTTGTGGTCGGTGATCAGGACGCCGATGCCGCGCCCCTTGAGGAAGCCGATGATCCTCTGGATGTCGATGACGGCGATCGGATCGACGCCGGCGAAGGGCTCGTCGAGAAGGATGAAGCGCGGGTCGGTGGCCAGCGCCCGGGCGATTTCGACGCGGCGCCGCTCGCCGCCCGACAGGGCTATCGCCGGGCTGCCGCGCAGGTGTCCGATGTGCAGCTCCTCGAGCAGTTCGGTCAGCCGGTCGTCGATCTCGCCGTCCTGCAGATTCTGCAGTTCGAGCACGGCGCGAATGTTGTCGCCGACCGTCAGCTTGCGGAACACCGAGTTCTCCTGCGGCAGATAGGACAGGCCGAGGCGGGCCCGGCGGTGGATCGGCATGTGCGTCAGGTTGGCCTCGTCGATGCGGATGTCGCCCCCGTCCGCGGCGATCAGGCCGACCACCATGTAGAAGCAGGTCGTCTTGCCGGCGCCGTTGGGGCCGAGCAGTCCGACCACCTCGCCGCTGGCGACCTCGAAGGAAACATCCTTGACGACCGTGCGTTTCTTGTATTTCTTGCGCAGGCCGCTGGCGGTCAGGCGGGCCGTCGTCATGGCCCCGGATCCTTGAGCAGTCGCCGGATCAGCTCCACCGCAAAGCCGCGCTGCTGGAGGAAGCGCGCCTGCCGCGCCCACTCGCGCAGATCCTGCGGCGGCAGGCCGAACTTGCGCCGCCAGACTTCGCGGGCCCGCTCGATCTCGTCGGGCAGCGCGGCGTCGGCCAGCGTCGCGGCGACCGTCTCGTCATCGACGCCGCGGCTGCGCAGCACCTGACGCATCCGCCCGGCACCGAGCCGTACGCCCTGCCGGCGCACATAGCCGGCGGCGAAACGGCGGTCCGAGAGGAGTCCCGATTGCTGCAACTGGTCGAGCAAGGCCTCGATCTCCCCGGCATCGCCGTGCGCTGCGAGCTTGCGGGCCAGTTCGGCGCGGCTGTGTTCGCGCCGGGCCAGCAGCTTCAGCGCCAGCTGCCGCAATTCATTCACGCAACCTCGGCCGGTGCGGGAGTCGCGACGGCGGCCACGCCGGCGGCGGCGCGCACCTTGTTCTCGATCTCCAGCGCCAGTTCCGGCCGCTCCCTGAGAAACTCGCGGGCATTGTCCTTGCCTTGGCCGATCTTGTCGCCCTTGTAGGCATACCAGGCGCCGGACTTGTCGACGATCTTGTGCTCGACCCCGAGCTCGATGATTTCGCCTTCGCGGGATATGCCTTCGCCATAGAGGATGTCGAAGTGGGCTTCGCGGAAGGGCGGCGCCACCTTGTTCTTGACCACCTTCACCTTGGTCTCGTTGCCGACGACCTCCTCGCCCTTCTTGATCGAGCCGATGCGGCGGATGTCCATGCGCACCGTGGCGTAGAACTTCAGCGCGTTGCCGCCGGTGGTGGTTTCGGGGTTGCCGAACATGACGCCGATCTTGATGCGGATCTGGTTGATGAAGATGACCAGGGTATTGGTGCGCTTGATGTTCGAGGTCAGCTTGCGCAGCGCCTGGCTCATCAGGCGGGCCTGCAGGCCGGGCAAGACGTCGCCCATTTCGCCCTCGATCTCGGCCTTGGGCGTCAGCGCCGCCACCGAGTCGATGACGATGACATCGATGCCGCCGGAGCGGACCAGCATGTCGGCGATCTCGAGGCCCTGTTCGCCGGTGTCCGGCTGGGAGATCAGCAAGTCGGGCACATTGACGCCGAGCTTGCCGGCATAGACCGGATCGAGCGCGTTTTCGGCGTCGATGTAGGCCGCCACGCCGCCGGCCTTCTGCACCTCGGCCACGACCTGCAGGCACAGCGTCGTCTTGCCCGAGGATTCCGGACCGTAGATCTCGACCACGCGGCCGCGCGGCAGGCCGCCCACGCCGAGGGCGATGTCGAGGCCGAGCGAGCCGGTGGACACGACCTGGAGGTCGTTCTCGATCTGGGCCGCGCCCATTTTCATGATCGAGCCCTTGCCGAACTGCTTTTCGATTTGCGCCAGAGCGGCCTGGAGGGCCTTGGCTTTGTTGTCGTCCATGGTGGATTCCTTACGAGGTCGATGGATTATGGCATAGTTTTTGCGGCGTCAATCCGCCGCGCCGAGCAGCCGGAGCAAGCCGCCCAGCGCCGCTTCAACCGCCTGCCGCCGCACGGCTTCCCGGTCGCCGGCGAAATGCAGCGTCGCGCTGAGCGGAGTCTGTCCGGCCTGACACCAGGCCAAGCATACGGTACCCACTGGCTTACCCGGTGAGCCACCGCCCGGCCCGGCGATGCCGGTGATCGCCAGCGCCACCGTGGCATGGGAATGGCTTAGCGCGCCGCTCGCCATCTCCACCGCCGTGGCCTCGCTGACGGCGCCGTGGCTGACCAGCGTCTGGCGGCTGACGCCGAGCATTTCCGTCTTGGCGACGTTGCTGTAGGTGACGAAGCCGCGCTCGAACCACGTCGAACTGCCGGCAGTCGCCGTCACCGCCGCGGCCACGCCGCCGCCGGTGCAGGACTCGGCCGTCGCCAGCACCAGTTCCCTGTCGAGCAAGACCCGGCCGACGGCTGCCGAGAGCGCCCGCAAGTCGTCGTCCATCTCAGCCAAACCAGGCGCCGGCCAAGGCGCGAATCAGGGCCAGGGCGAACAGCGTGTAGGCGGCGGCCACGACATCGTCCATCATGACGCCGAAGCCGTTCTTCACCTGTTCATCGAAATAGGCCGCCGGCTGCGGCTTGGCGATGTCGACGCCGCGGAACAGCAGGAAGGCGCCCAACTGCCAGAAGAACCCGGCCGGCGTGAGCAGCAGCACGGTCCAGAAGGGAACGACCTCATCCCAGACGATGGAGCCGTGGTCGACGACGCCGAGGTTGCGCCCGGTGATGTGGCAGGCCGGGACGCCGAC